>Ga0213868_10000033_pt1 | contig 111519 bp, 113 predicted proteins | sample PICome_9_FD_160087 | JGI IMG/M metagenome (GOLD analysis project Ga0213868, IMG submission 160087) | Coastal seawater microbial communities near Pivers Island, North Carolina, United States - PICO127 | ecosystem: Environmental > Aquatic > Marine > Coastal | place: USA: North Carolina... | reverse complement strand
CATGCTCCTGCTGTGGTATACTCTATGGTATACGTTGTAGCTGATGTTCCTCCTGTAACTTCTCCTGTTGCAGTGTCTATTACTGCACCATCTGTTGGTATTGGGTTAAATGTAAATGTACCTCCTGTATCACCAGTAATCGTTACTGTACCACCATCACATGTTGGTGTTACTGTAAAACTTGGATCAGGAATTGGTGCATAATTAATCAATACAGCATCTGTATCTATACAACCTGTAGCATCAGTAACTGTAACTAAATAATTTCCTGAATTTGGTGAGATAACAGTTAAAGTAGGATTTGTTTCACCGACTAAATCAACTCCATCGAGAGACCACTGATATGTCGTAGCTCCTGCAGTAGTAGCATCCAAATTAACATCCGCGTCACCTTCACATTGATTAACATCAGGTCCTAAATCTACAGTAAACGGACTATTAGTAGTCACAGTAACATCGTCGGTAACTATTGTAATATCTCCGTTACAGTTAGTATAAGTTACTTGTGCTGTATAAGTTGTTGAAGCATCTGTTGGACAAACCTCAAAACTAGCATCTGTACTTAATACATTACCCATATCATCAAGCCAAGCAAACTCAACAATACTTGGTCCAGCTGGTGTAAAACGCCATGCCTCGTCCTGAGCCGTCCAGCCAGGTTGGGTAAAAGTACCTCCTTCATTAGTATTACGACCAGGAGGTACAAAGGCTTGAGTACCTGCGTCATTTTGTATACCAACCGCTTTATTATTATTCCAATTATCGCAAAATGGTGCATCTTGGATATAAATATCTATTACGTTAGTGGTTTCATAGAAAACGGCCATATGCGTAGCAATTGCACCATTGCACTGCCACATCTGCACATTATAAAAACTAACCGCTAAAACTCTATTTGGTGCTGTGCCTATAATTTCCCATGCTATTTCTTCACCTGTTGATGCTCTGGGATCTATATCGTGTACTGGTGTAAATACATTTCCTTCACCTAAGGCAGGATTACTATTATTTGGTAATGTATCATCATTCAAATTCCATGCATTAGAAGCGTCGTTAGGGTTAACATCAAAACGTATCAAACCATTCGACCCTACTTGGAATTGAGTTTCAACATTATCAAAGAAACAAAAATCAAAAGGTAAGTCTTCGACATCATCCCATGCATCATCAATGTTTGTGTTCACAGAATTAGTTAAACCATCAAAAGGAAAAGGTGGAACATATGCAATATCGGTTACAGTGTAGGTATTTGTTTCTCCAATATCCAAAAAAGAAGCTGTTAATGTTGTACATGTTTCTGTACAAGGAATATCTATATCATCACCTGCATCAACAGATGGATTCCCTGGGCTTGTAGTACCTATTTGTGCCGTTAAACCAATATTATTAGTACTTGTACAACCATCTGTATCAGTTATTGTTAGGGTCACAACATAAAAGCCTGCAGTAGTATAGGTATGGTTTACGGATTCACCTAGACCTGTATTACCATCACCAAAATCCCAAAGATATGTTGCTCCTATTCCTCCAGTAGTAAATGTACCACTACCATTAAATGTTATTGAGTCATTTACATCTGCTACTACTACATTTGCTGAGGTTGATCCAGGTACTGTACTGTCTACATTTGCTATGATATTTTGACAAGGTGTAAAACAACTAATATCAGCAGACCACCCCGCTAATGGAATACTACTATCTGAGGTCCAAACAAAAGTTAAACAACCCGATGTGTTTGCATCGCTTGGCTCGACTAAACCAGGACTATTAATCCCGGTAAATGTACCAAGAGGTGCTGCAGTATCGTCTGTGCCATCAAAAATCGAAAGAAAATCAAAAATATTTTCTGTATTGAATGCTGTGAAATTGATGCTTATTGCTTCTCCAGGAATATCGGGACATATGGTTATAGTAAAATTTTCATTATTAGAATATCCTGCCGAGCCACCACCAGAATCTAAAAATGTACCCATACATTGATTAAATGTACCGTCTTGCATTAATAAATCCTGACTATAAACTTGAACTGAGAATATAAAAACCGTAAGTAATAGTATTTTTTTTGACATGTTAATAAATATTAATACTGTGGTAAAATGGTTATGAGATATTGGGTATTATCTACCCTGTAATATGTATATCGTTGCTTAGAGAAAAAGCCAAATTCGTATTTTAATGGGTTAAAATTATCAGGATCAAAAGAATAATCTCTTTGTAGATTAGAGTTAATAGATTTAGATTTTACCATGTCAACTCTAGACAATAGATTTAAAGAACTTAAATCCTTGGCGTCATAACGCTTAATGACAACCCTATTTCTGAGTATATCCTTGAATAAAAGGAGTCTTTGAGAGTTGTTGTAAATTAACTTATCCGCATAATCGCCATAAACCTCATCTATAAAAGCACGTTCTTTTGAGGATAAAGGCGCTGATAAATTATCGCCATACTTGGCTAGCGGCAGTACTTGCTTTTGTGATTGTCCGAATAGGCTTAAACCTAAACAAATAAAAAATACGAGAGATATTTTTTTAATCATAATGTATTATTAAAATAGGTTAGAAATTTAATAAAAATTAAACTAAAATATTGCATTTTAACTAAGTTATAGTTGTAAGTACTTATTTATCGTTAAAGCTGTTTTACATGTTAAATCCCTACTTGTATTTTGCAAAAAATAAAAGAGTCTTTATAAAGGCTCTTTGTGATAAATTATAATGTATTGTGCTAACATCTCTCTATTGCAAAAAATACATAGAATTTTTTTTATAGATAATTGCATCAGGAACAATAGATTGACTAAAAAACCATAAAGAAAAAATAAGACATTTTTGTATGTTTTTCTACATTCATTGAATAGATCTTGGACTTAAAAACTTAACTAATAACATTAATTTTTGTTAAGTTCTTGTAATAAAAACGTATTTACACATGTGAGAAATACATTAATAAATTCCTACCTCGATAGTACTACATTATTTACTTATCTTTGCATTCTCATTTTACACTTCATATAAATGAAAATAGATAACGATTTTGATATCGATGCCATTGGCGATGACCACGTAAGTTCTTCGAGTGAAACACCTCTTAGGAAAGATGCTTTTTCTGTTAGTGACTCTGAAAAAATTGAGAGTATAAAAATAGACGTCAAGCATATTTTAGAAACACTAGGCCTAGATCTTAGTGATGATAGTCTGAAGGGTACACCTAACCGTGTTGCAAAAATGTTTGTCAACGAGATTTTTGGTGGTTTACATCCAGACAAAAAACCAAGTGCTTCAACTTTTGAGAATAAGTATAAATACGGCGAAATGCTTGTCGAAAAAAATATCACAGTATATTCAACTTGCGAGCATCACCTGTTACCTATTGTAGGTAAAGCTCATGTGGCATATATCTCAAACGGAACAGTTGTGGGTTTATCAAAAATGAATCGAATTGTCGATTATTATGCAAAACGTCCACAGGTACAAGAGCGTTTAACAATTCAAATTGTAAAAGAATTACAAGAGGTTTTAGGCACGGAAGATGTTGCATGTGTTATGGATGCCAAGCACCTTTGTGTAAACTCACGTGGCATAAGAGATATTGCTAGCAGTACTGTGACTTCAGAATTTGGCGGGAAATTTAAAAATAAAGAAACACGTCGCGAATTCTTAGATTATATTAAATTAGATACAGAATTCTAAACATGTCTAATATTTAGGTTAAGTATTTTAATTTTACTAAACTCAATCATTGCACAATGGCTTTACATACAAACCAGAACATAAAAATATACAACTCCCTCTCGGGTGTAAAGGAAAATTTTATTTCAATAAACGAAGGTTATGTTGGTATGTATGTCTGTGGACCAACTGTGTACAGTAATGTCCATTTAGGTAATGTCAGGACTTTTATGTCTTTTGATATGATTTTTAGATACTTTAAGCATCTTGGCTATAAAGTACGCTATGTTCGTAATATCACAGATGCCGGACATTTAGAAAATGATGCTGACTTAGGTGAAGATAAGATTACTAAAAAAGCACGTGTAGAGCAAATAGAACCTATGGAAGTTGTACAGCGATATACCGTCGATTTTCATAATGTTCTACAAACACTAAATTTTTTACCACCAAGTATTGAACCAACTGCAACAGGTCATATTATCGAACAGATTGAATTAATTGAAACAATTATCGAAAATGGTTTTGCGTATGTTGTTAACGGTTCTGTATATTTCGATGTTCATAAATACAATGAATCAAACGAATACGGAATTTTAAGCAAGCGTAAACTTGAAGACCTTATACACAACACTAGAACTTTAGACGGACAGAGTGATAAGAAAAATCCACAAGATTTTGCTCTTTGGAAAAAAGCTGAAGACTCTCACATTATGCGTTGGCCAAGTCCCTGGAGTGATGGTTTTCCTGGTTGGCATTTGGAGTGTACAGCAATGAGTACAAAATACTTGGGTGAGTTTTTTGATATTCATGGTGGAGGAATGGATCTAAAATTCCCACATCATGAATGCGAAATTGCACAAAATCAAGCCGCAAAGGGTCAAGCACCTGTAAAATATTGGATGCACGCCAACATGCTAGAGCTCAATGGTGCGCGTATGAGTAAATCTTCTGGAAACTATATTAATCCGGCAGAATTATTTTCTGGTAAAAATGACATTATGACAAAGGGTTTTACACCAGGAGTTATTCGTTTTTTTATGATGCAAGCATCTTACCGTAGTATTTTAGATTTGACTAACGATGGATTATTAGCTGCAGAAAAAGGATTAAATCGCCTTATGGATGCTGTTGGGAATATCGATAATTTAAAATCAAGTAGTACGTCTTCATTTGATGTTTATGAATGGAAACAGAAATGTTATGACGCCATGAATGACGATTTTAACACACCAATTTTAATCGCCCATTTGTTTGAAGCTGTAAAACTAATTAATCATGTTAATGATAAATCGGCTACTATATCTTCTGAAGATATCGTAACTCTTAAAACAACATTACACACATTTATTTTTGATATTTTAGGATTAATTGACAACAATACTTCTGATAGCGGAACAGAAAAGTTGAATGCTGCTATAGAATTACTTATCAAACTCAGAAAAGAAGCCAGAATCAATAAAGATTTTAAATTATCTGACCAAATTAGAGACGAATTGGCAGATGCTGGAATAGAACTTAAAGATGGTCGTGAAGGCACTACATATTCGTTAAACTAATAGATTATCAAAAAAATTCTGACATACCCGTTTTTGTTTTTAATCAAGGTTTATCAGACATTAATTTCACCATTTACACCTGCAAGTTGTAGATACCAACCTACGTGCTCTCAGTACACTAAAGAAGCATTAGAAATTCATGGTTTTTTTAATGGTGGAAGATTGGCAATAAAAAGGATTTTTAGTTGTCATCCTTGGGGTGGAAAAGGTCACGACCCAGTTCCACCGAAATAAGATTAATATTAAATTAATCTTATTTTCATTACTATTGAAAATATTATATTTACAACTTAAACAACTATAAACTTATGCACGCATTAGAAATCGTTTGGGATCCGATTAAATTTTTGGATTTAGGTTTTTTTAAACTTCACTTCTATAGTGTCATGTGGATTGTTGCCTTTATTATTGGTTTTTTAATTACCAAACGAATTTATAGACACGAAGGTCAATCTGACGAATCACTTGACTCATTATTTATATACTCAGTTTTAGGGATAATGTTAGGTGCAAGATTAGGTCATGTTATTTTTTATCAACCTGACTTAATTACTGATGATTTCTTTAGCATATTTTTACCTTTTAAATTTAAAGGCGGTTTTGAATTCACTGGTTTTCAGGGCTTAGCAAGTCATGGCGCTGCAATTGCTATGATTATTTCTATGTATCTATACAACAAAAAAGTTTTGAAGAAAACAGTATTATGGATATTAGATCGTGTTGTTATTCCTGTAGCATTAGGTGCGGTATTTGTTAGAATTGGAAACTTTATAAACTCTGAAATAATTGGAAAAGAAACGGGTAGTGATTTTGGTGTTGTATTTACACAATTAGGAGAAAATGTAGCAAGGCATCCAGCGCAATTATACGAGGCTGGTTGTTATATTTTTGTATTCTTAATATTATTATTTACCTATTGGAAGACAAAAAAATCTGATCAGCAAGGGTTTCTATTTGGACTATTTTTAGTGCTGCTTTGGTCTGTTCGTTTTGTAGTTGAATATTATAAGGAACCTCAAAGTGGCGAATACCTTTCAAACGCCATAGGTAATGTTTTGAATAATGGACAAATCCTTAGTATTCCATTTATAGTTATTGGTCTTTATTTTATGTTTATATACAAACCAAAGACAAATTAACCTAATGCCTTTTTTTAAGTTATCAAGATTCTTTTTTTTATTTATAATCAGTTTATGTCTAATAAATTGTAAGGACTCTAGTAACAAAGCGGTTTCAAAATCTTCAACAATAACATTCAAAAAAGAAGGTACACTTCAGCTTAAAAAAGCGAATACAGACTCTATTATAAAAACATTAGATATCGAAATTGCTGATGACGAATATGAAACACAAACAGGTTTGATGTATCGTGATAGTATGGAAAAATTGCAAGGCATGCTTTTTATTTTTTCAAATGAAGCGCCAAGAAGTTTCTACATGAAAAACACGCGGATTCCTTTAGATATTATTTATATCTCTTCAGATAGCACTATAGTTAGCTTTCAAAAAAATGCAAAACCTTTTGATGAATCCTCATTACCATCAGATGTAGATGCTCAATTTGTTTTAGAAATCAATGCTGGACTTTCGGATACTTGGTTCTTAGAGATTGGAGACAAAATTGAGTTTTAAAGCGTTCCCTAACACTACTAATCCATCTATAATTTAATTACAACTTTTTAAATTTTATATTTGAACTGTCAATGTACAAGACTTACTATGATTATATTAAAACGTTTTTCAATACTTCTAAGTGCCTTATTATTATGTTGTTCGTTTTCTTTTTTAGATGCTGACAAAACCTACATTGGTAAGTGGAAAGGCAAAGACAAAGGCGATATTGGATATCTAACTCTAACCAAAGACCGTTATGCAACTTTTGAATTTGATGGTGAAATTATGGGTGGAAAATCCTATAATCATCAAGGTGTTACTGCCGCATTAAAATATAGGGTTAACACTAAGAAGAATCCAGCTACTATAGATTTTATAATCTGGGATAAGAAAAAGGCTATTGAGGTTGGTAAACTCAGAGGAATCTTTAAAATGAGTAGTGATTCAGAAATGCATATGGCTATAAATTTTAGCGGTAGTAATTATAGACCTAAAGATTTCTCAGCAGATAGTATTACTTTTTTACGCGATAAATAGTAGATTAAAATATTAATAAATAAAAAGGGCAGCCAATTGGCTGCCCTTTTATTTATTATAAAGATTAGAAAACGATTAAGCTAGTTCTTCTTCATCTTCTTTTACTTTCTTCTTTAAAGATTCTGCAGCATCACCTTTTTTGGCAGTATCGTACATAATTGGTGTTGCAATAAACACCGAAGAGTATGTACCTACAATAACACCAACAATTAATGCAAATAAGAATCCTCTTAATGAATCTGCACCTAAAAAGAACATTGCTAATAATACCACTAACGTTGTTAATGACGTATTTAAAGTTCTACTTAATGTACTGTTAACCGAAGCATTAATAGTTTTACCTAGATTCCATGTAGAATGTTCATTTAGATATTCTCTAATTCTATCAAACACAACCACGGTATCATTTAGAGAGTAACCAATCACTGTTAATATTGCTGCGATAAAAGCTTGGTCAATTTCCATGCTAAATGGCATCCATTTCCATGCGATTGAGAAAATACCTAATACAATTAATACATCATGAAAAACTGCTGCTACTGCACCTAATGAGAATTGCCATTTCTTAAAACGTATTAAGATGTATAAGAACACTACTACTAGAGACCCTAATATTGCCCAGAATGAAGATTTCTTAATATCATCGGCTATTGTCGGACTTACTTTACTAGATAAGCGCTTTCCAACATTAGCATCACCAGAACCATCTAAAAACTCTTGGTAAGTCATACCATCTGGTAAATATGGTTTTAACGCTTCAAATAAAGTAGATTGTACTTTTTCATCAGCCTCTGTAGAATTATCTTCTACTAAATATTTTGTTGAAATTTTTAACTCGTTATCATTACCAATCGTCTTTACTTCAGCACTACCAAAAACATCTGCGGCGTTTAAAGTCTTAGACACTTCTTCAGTGCTTACAGATTGTGCAAAGCGCACCTGGTATGTACGACCACCAACAAAATCAATACCTTGGTCTAAGCTATTTGTGAATAGAGATGCAATACCAGCTGTGATTAAGATTCCAGAAATAACATAAGCAATCTTACGTTTTCCTAAGAAATTGATATTTACATTTTGTAAGAATCCTTTAGTTAATGCTGTAGAGAAATCTAACTTTCCACCACGACCAACATACCAATCGATTAATAATCTTGTAATAAATATGGCTGTAAATAATGAAGTTAAAATACCAATGATTAAAGTAGTTGCGAAACCTTTAATTGGTCCAGTACCAAATACAAATAAGATTAGTGCCGTCAATCCAGTAGTAATATTGGCATCTAAAATTGAAGATAATGCATTTGCAAAACCATCTTTAATAGCCAATTTGTGTTCTTTGCCTTTGGCTAGCTCTTCTCGGATACGCTCAAAAATAAGTACGTTAGCATCAACAGATATACCGATTGTTAATACAATACCTGCAATACCAGGTAATGTCAATACTGCTCCTAATCCAGATAAGACACCAAAGATTAAAATGATATTAAACAATAAAGCGATATCTGCAAATCCACCTGCTTTACCGTAATAAAAAATCATCCATAGTAAAACAAAAGCTAATGCTAATCCAAATGATATCATACCAGAATCAATTGCTTCTTGACCTAAAGATGGTCCAACCTCATCGGCTTGAACTATCTCTGCAGATGCAGGTAACTTACCTGCACGTAATACATTTGCTAAATCAGTTGCCTCCTCTAAGGTAAAAGAACCAGAAATCTGTGAGTTACCTCCAGCAATTGGACCAGTACTAACACCTGGTGCAGAATATACAATGTTATCTAGAACAATAGCAATATTACCTCTAGTCTCATAAGCTACCTTAGTCATAGCTTCCCATGTTTTAGCACCTTTTGCATTCATTTGCATACTTACAGCTGGACGATTAAGTTGATCGTAATCTTGCCTAGCATCAGTAATAACAGCACCACTTAATTCTGGTTCGTTGTCTCTGTTACTTTTAAGTCCATATAATTCTACAAACTCAGAATCTTTATCTGCAGGTTTGCCCCAAGCAAAACGAGTATAACGCTGTTCTGCAGGTAATAAATCACGATTAGCTTCTAATATTTTAAGAACCTCAGCTTTATCTTTTGCTAAGAACGAACCAATTACTGGTCCACCTTGACCTAAACCTTGGATACCTAGTGGATTTGTATTTTCCTGTACTGCTGTAGAGTCATTTTCAATTTGACCAGTCAAGTTTTCAATAACACTTGATGTAGAATCTGATTCTCCTGCTGTATCAGCTTCTTCAGTTGTATCTTCAGAAGTTGCATCATTTGTTTTTTGAGCTTCAATTAATCGCTGATTAACTTGTAATAAATAACCTGCTAAATCTTGGGTTGTATAGGTTTCCCAAAACTGTAACTGTGCTGTTTTTGTAATAATATCTACAACACGTTTTTTATCTTTTGCTCCAGGTAGTTCGATTAAAATACGACCACCATTTCCTAAACGCTGAATATTTGGAGATGTTACTCCAAAACCATCTATACGATTACGTAATACCTCGAAAGCTGAAACAATAGACTCGTCTACTTTTCTAGTAATTACACTTTTTACTTCGTCATCAGACATATTAAATGTGATGTCATCACTTAATGTACGATTGGCAAAAATATCTGGTGACGCTAATTTTGTTTCGCCTTTAATTTCATCAAAAGCAGCGTAAAAAGATTCTAGGTATGAATCTTGAGAATCCTTTTGTAATTCGTCTGCATTCTCTAATGCTTGATTAAAAATTGGGTCTTTACTATTGTTTGCAAGTCCTTTCAAAATATCTTTTACAGAAATTTCGATAATAGCATTAATACCACCTTTAAGGTCAAGACCTAAGTTCATGGCATTATCTTTAACCTCAGTGTAAGTAAATTGACTTACACCTAAAATATTGTAAACTTCTTGGTTGTTTAATGAGTCTAAATAACGTAATTCGCCAGCATTGACTTCTGCGTTACTGTCATACTTTGCCTGGGCAAATTGCTTAGCTTCTTTCTCTAGTTGGCTGTTCTTAAATGTAAATGATAATTGGTATATACTTACCAATCCAAATAGTACAGCAAACAGCTTTACTAATCCTTTATTTTGCATTGTTTTTGGTTTTAAGTCGATGACATTTTTCGACAATTAATTTGTAATAAAAATTTGAATTTAATTGAGAAATGAAAATTCTCGGCTAGAATTCAGCAATAAATTAAACTGAATGTATTTTTATCAAGCTAGTGGTCCTGCTCTAACTTCAGGTATATTATGAGACGTATTATCTGATACAAATACTATTAATTGACTAGCATTGTATGCTACTTTTAAATAAGTATGGATTTCCGAACTTTTAACTAGAATAGGATACTTAAATCCGTCAGGATTAAACGAACGGTCACTCTTTAAGTTGAGCGTATTGATCTGCTGACCTTCAAAATCCCATGAAGTAGAACTTCCACTTTTAATCTGAAAAATATCTAGATTATAATTTTTTCCGTTTTTCTCAGATGATTCTGACGAGTTATCAAAGTCAATCTCAACTTTATCCGAAAGAATTTGTTTTACATTACTTACAGTTTTTTTACTATGATAAGCAATGTGAAAAAATCCATTTTCTTTTGAAGTAATCGAAATACTTTTTGCTCCAATTTCTTCAAGAAAGCTTGATATAGAGGCTAAAGAATCCTCAGTATCAACTTCATAAAAATTTGAGTCAGTAAACTGAATTACAACCTCCTGATTGGGCGAAGGTTTTTGGTACTGCTGTACAACACCTAACAAAGTCAGGCTTAAAACAAAGCTAAACAAGTGCCATTTTTTTAGCATGCGCCAAATATAAGCAAAAAGACCACTAAAAAGTGGCCTTACATATATAAAATAAAGATTTATATATTACATTTTCTCGTAAGCTTCTGGTGGTGTTAAACTAAACATATTGTCGTCAATAGTTTTTGCTTCCATCTTTGTTACCTCTGATTTAACAACAATTTCTGCACCCATCTGATTCATTGTAATAACCATATATAAAGGATAGCCATTTACCTTGTCACCCAACATAGCCGTTTGCTGTGTTTTAACTCCTTGAATTTTATCGGTAATAAACATTTCCATAGTCATTTCTGTACCATCTTGAATAATTTTTATTTTATATTGTTTCAAATCATAGCCAAGGACATTTTTAGTTTCAGTTCCTTCAGTTATTGTAATAGTTTTTAACATTTCCTCGGTAACTTCAACCTTTTGTGAGGTATATTTTTTTCCTAATCCCGGCATATCCATAAGCTGTAATAACTCATTAGATTCTCCGTCAATAATAACAATTACATCTCCTGTCATTGGGTTTGAAGATTCAGTTCTTGACTTAGTACCGTCTACATAAGTTGTTGTTATCATTTCTCCGATTTCTGATAACATTACATTGACATCTTGGTTAGATGAAGACATTGTTTGCTTCATAGTTATCTCACCTTCGGTAAACTTCTCTTGTGCAATAGTTGTTAAAGAAAATAACACGGCTACAATAAATAATAAAATATTTTTCATAATGTATGTAAAATAGAACTCTATTAGTAATCTAATAGCTTAATAAATAGTTATTTTTATAATTCTAAAAGACCATTAGTCTTTTTCACACCTTCTGCACTTGTTTTCATGTGTTCTTTTTCAGCATCACTTAAGGATACATCAACAATTTTTTCAATACCGTTTTTACCTAATACAACCGGCACCCCAATACATAAATCACTTAAACCATATTCTCCATCTAATAATGTAGAACATGGGTAGATTTTCTTTTGGTCACATGCTATGGCTTGAACTAATCCAGATACTGCTGCGCCTGGTGCATACCAAGCAGAAGTTCCTAATAGACCTGTTAATGTTGCACCACCAACTTTAGTATCTGCTGCAACTTGATTTAATCTTTCTTCTGATAAAAATTCAGATACTTTAATGGAATTTCGAGTTGCATGAGATGTAAGTGGTACCATACCTTTATCACTATGACCGCCTATTACCATTCCGTCTACATCACTAATTGGCGCTTCTAAAGCTTCGGCTAATCTATACTTGAATCTTGCAGAATCTAGTGCACCACCCATACCAATAATTTTATGCTTTGGTAAGTCTGTAGTTTTGTGCACCAGATATGTCATAGTATCCATGGGATTACTTACAACGATAAGAGTTGTGTTAGGTGAATGCTCAACTAAACTTGCAGATACTGTTTTTACAATACCAGCATTAATACCGATTAACTCTTCACGTGTCATTCCGGGTTTACGAGGAATACCAGAGGTAATTACACAAATGTCACTATTAGCAGTTTTTGAATAATCACTTGTACTTCCTGTTATTTTTGTATCAAAACCGTTAAGTGACGCGGTTTGCATGAGGTCCATTGCTTTTCCTTCTGCATAACCTTCTTTGATATCTAATAAAACAACTTCTGAAGCAAAGTTTTTAATGGCGATATATTCTGCACAACTTGCACCTACTGCTCCTGCTCCAACTACTGTTACTTTCATATTTATAGTATTTTTATTTTGTTAAAAATTTGAATGCAAAATTAAGGGTTTGCACATTAAATCCAATGATTTATATCATAGTATTAATAAAAAAAAGAGCTACATCTCTGTAGCTCTTTGTAATATAAAACTTAGGCATCGATATTGGCATAAATAGCATTTTTTTCAATAAATGCTCTGCGTGGTGGCACTTCGTCACCCATCAACATTGAAAAAACACGATCTGCTTCTACTCCATTTTCAATCTGTACTAAGCGCATAGTTCTAAATTCTGGGTTCATAGTTGTATCCCAAAGTTGTTCAGCATTCATCTCACCAAGACCCTTGTAACGTTGAATTTTTGCACCATCACCATAAGTAGAAACAATATCATCACGTTCTTGATCAGACCATGCATATTGCTTTTTAGCACCTTTTTTTACTAAATATAATGGTGGTGTTGCAATATAAATATGTCCATTTTCTACCAACTCTTTCATATATCTAAAAAAGAAGGTCAAAATTAATGTTGCAATGTGACTACCATCGATATCCGCATCACACATGATTACAACTTTATGGTATCGTAATTTTGATAAGTTCAAAGCTCTCGGGTCTTCTTCTGTTCCAATAGTTACACCAAGTGCTGTGAAAATATTTTTGATCTCTTCATTTTCAAAAACCTTATGTTGCATGGCTTTTTCTACATTAAGTATTTTACCTCTTAATGGCAAAATCGCTTGAAACGCTCTATCACGGCCTTGCTTTGCAGTACCACCTGCAGAATCTCCCTCAACTAGGAATACCTCACACTTCGCTGGGTCTTGCTCAGAACAATCTGATAATTTACCAGGTAAACCTCCAATACTCATAACCGTTTTACGCTGAACCATTTCACGTGCTTTTTGAGCCGCATGACGCGCTTGCGCTGCCAAAATCACTTTCTGCACTATAATCTTAGCATCATCTGGATTTTCTTCTAAGTAATCTGTTAGCATTTCTGAAACCGACTGACTTACAGCGGCAGATACTTCTCGATTACCTAATTTAGTTTTTGTTTGACCTTCAAATTGAGGTTCCTGTACTTTTACAGACACAATAGCAGTTAAACCTTCACGGAAATCATCACCAGCGATATCAAACTTTAACTTATCTAACATACCTGAACCATCGGCATACTTTTTTAAAGTATGCGTCAATCCACGTCGGAAACCAGAAAGGTGTGTACCGCCTTCGTGTGTATTTATATTATTTACATATGAATGAAGATTTTCTGCATATGATGTGTTATAAATCATTGCAACCTCAACAGGTACACCATTTTTTTCACCTTCAAAAGCAATAACATCTTTCATTAAAGGTTCACGGCTACCATCTAAAAATCTCACAAATTCTGATAGTCCTTCTTCAGAATGAAAAGTTTCACCTTCAAAAGAACCATCTTCTTTTTTATGGCGCTTGTCCACTAGATGAACAACAATACCCTTGTTAAGGTATGCCAATTCACGCATACGACTAGCTAGTGTATCATAATTGTACTCTAAAGTCTGTGTAAATATTGTAGAATCTGGTTTAAATGTAACTGTTGTACCTCTTTTATCGGTATCTCCGGTATTTTTCACAGGATACATAGCTTTACCGCGCTCATACTCTTGTTCGTAAACTTTTCCATCTCTAAATACTGTTGCTTTTAAATGCTCAGATAAAGCATTAACACAACTTACACCTACACCGTGTAAACCACCAGAAACTTTATAGGAATCTTTATCGAACTTACCACCAGCACCAATTTTAGTCATAACAACTTCTAGTGCAGAGACACCTTCTTTTTTGTGAAGTCCCACAGGAATACCACGACCATCATCTTCTGTTGTAATAGAGTTATCTTCATTTATAGTCACTGTAATATTATCACAGTGACCGGCTAAAGCCTCATCAATAGAATTATCTACAACTTCATAAACCAAATGGTGTAACCCACGTGTACCTACATCTCCAATATACATGGAAGGACGCATACGTACGTGCTCCATACCCTCTAAAGCTTGTATACTGTCCGCAGAATAACCGTGTTCGTTAAAGCTTTCTTTTTTTTCTTCGCTCATAATTATATTAATTAAATTTTAGTCTGATTTAGCGTCACAAAAAAAGACGCTTTTGCGTCTCTTTTGAGTACTATCAAAGATAAGAATAAATAAAGCCTTTTAAAAGCTTTTTATCGATACAACCTCATAATTATCAACATTTGTTAATTACTAAAAAGTCTCTTAAATCGTCTTAAAAGTGCGTTAAATTAAATTTCAGGTTTATTTTTTATTCTCAAAATTTATTAAAAAAGAAAAAACTCTCAGAAACGATATTTTGTAATAGTAGATTTCTAATTTTATGGATTAATACGCCTCATCATGAACATTTGCGATAGCTCGTCCTGAAGGTTCATTCATATTCTTAAAAGCTTCATCCCATTCTAATGCAGTTGATGTGCTACATGCTACACTTGCCTCTTGTGGTACACTTAAAGCTGCTGTATCACTTGGGAAATGTTGTTCAAAAATAGAACGGTAATAAAATTCCTCTTTGTTAGTTGGTGTTTGTATTGGGAATCTAAACTTTGCATTTGCTAATTGCTTGTCAGTAACTTCCTGCTCTACAATATCTTTTAAAGTATCTATCCAGCTATAGCCTACACCATCACTAAATTGTTCCTTTTGCCTCCAAGCAACACTTTCTGGTAACATATCTTCAAAGGCTTTACGAATTACCCATTTTTCCATACGCTCCCCATTAATCATTTTATCCTTTGGATTAATACGCATCGCAACATCTATAAATTCTTTATCTAGAAAAGGTACTCGTCCTTCAATACCCCAAGCCATTAAACTTTTGTTAGCACGCAAGCAATCGTACATGTGTAATTTATCTAATTTACGAACCGTTTCTTCATGAAACTCTCGGGCATTCGGTGCTTTGTGAAAATATAAATATCCACCAAAAATTTCATCTGCACCTTCTCCTGAAAGTACCATTTTAATACCCATAGACTTAATAACTCTTGCCATTAAATACATTGGTGTAGATGAGCGAATAGTTGTTATGTCGTAGGTCTCAATATTATAAATCACATCTTTAATTGCATCCAAACCTTCTTGAATGGTAAATTTAATTTCGTGATGTATTGTACCGATATAGTCTGCAACCTTCTTTGCGGCTACCAAATCTGGAGAACCATCTAATCCAACTGAAAAACTATGTAACTGTGGCCACCATGCTTTTTCTTTGTCATCAGTCTCAATACGACGTTCTGAATATTTTTTTGCAATAGCTGATGTTACCGAAGAATCTAATCCTCCTGACAACAAAACACCATAAGGCACATCACTCATTAATTGTCTATGCACTGCATCCTCTAGAGCTTGTCGTACCTCTGTAATACTAGTTTCATTTTCTTTTACGGCCTCATATTCATTCCAATCTCGCTTGTACCATTTGACTAATTTACCATCACTACTACTCATGTAATGTCCTGGAGGGAATAATTCAATTTTTGTACAAACACTTTCCAAAGCTTTTAATTCTGAAGCAACATAGAATGTTCCATCTTTATCCCATCCCATATATAAAGGAATAATTCCCATGTGGTCGCGAGCAATGAAATATTCATCTTTTTCTACATCATAAACCGCAAAACCAAAAATACCATTCATATCATCTACAAAATCATGACCCTTTTCTTGATACAATGCCAAGATTACTTCACAATCACTTTCAGTTTGAAACGGGTAATCAGGAAATTTTGAACGTAACTCTCTATGGTTATATATTTCACCATTAGCTGCTAATACTAATTTACCATCTTCACTAAATAACGGCTGCTTCCCAGAAGCTGGGTCTACGATAGCTAGACGCTCATGGGCAATTATAACTTTTTCATCACTATAAATTCCGCTCCAGTCTGGACCGCGATGTCTTATTTTTTTTGCCATTTCTAAAACTTGGGGTCTTAGAACTTCAGATTTTTGTTTTATATCAAAGGCACATACAATACCGCACATAATGTTTTATTTTAAATATTATTATGAAGCAAATATGATATTAAACTTTCATTTATTAAACATAAAATATATTATAGCTTACAAAATGAAATAGTTATTAAGTAATATTAATTTTTTTAAAACAAAAGCGGTGTTAATAATCATATTTGACTATCAATTTGTAAATTTTAATAATTCTTTACTACAGAGGCCTTTATATACAAACTACCTTTAACCCATAAAACTTTACAAACATTTATGAAAAATTCAAAATTATTTACACCAATAGCTTTCACTTTAATGCTACTAGCATCATTAACTAACGAAGCTCAAGAGTTTCAGCCACTAGACAAAAGCCCCATGGACGCGACTTCTTTTCCACAGTCATGGAAAGAATCTAACAAACTCATAAGAATAAATTACGGACGACCACAATTAAAAGATCGAAGTATTGAAAAATTAGCTCCTGCAGGAAAAGTTTGGAGAACAGGTGCAAATGAAGCAGCAGAGCTCACACTTTATGTAGATATGAAATTAGGAGGCACTAAAGTACCTGCTGGTATATATACGTTTTATTTAATACCAGGTGAAAAAGAATGGACAGCAATTATTAATACAGATTTAAATGTATGGGGAAGTTATTTTTACAAAGAAGAAAATGATGTTGCTAGATTATCAGTCCCTGTTAGCAATAATAATAAATCTTTAGAAGCATTTTCTATGGCCTTTAAAAAATCTGATGATGGTGTACATTTACATGCTGGATGGGGTAATATCAGAATTGCTATACCTTTTACTGAGTAAATAATTTAACAGCCCAAAAATTTATTTTAAGAAACATAGATTCTAATATTATAAAATCAATTAATTATGAAAACAACAAGATTATTTACAACTATCGCATTTGCATTTATGATGCTCGTTTCTTTTAATGTTGACGCTCAAAAATTTAGAGGCCTAGATACAAGCCCTATGGACGCTGCTTCTATTGGAAGAGGGAATAAACAACTTGCTAAAGTTTATTACAGTAGACCACAACTAAAAGGAAGAACTATTGGTGAAGATTTAGCTCCTTATGGTAAGGTTTGGAGAACTGGAGCGAATGAAGCTACACAGTTAATCTTGAATATGGATATGAATCTGAATGGTACTAAAATAAAAGCAGGCTCTTACTCTTTATTTACAATTCCTGGAGAAAAAGAATGGGAAGTAATTGTTAGCTCTGACATAAACAATTGGGGTTCTTCTGGCTATAAAAAAGAAAACACTGTCGCTAGCATAAAAGCACCTGTTACAATGAGTGATAAGTCTTTAGAAGCTTTTTCTATGGCTTTCGAACCTTCTGATGATGGTGTACATTTACACATAGGATGGGACAAAGTTAGAGTTGCTGTAACTTTTACAAAATAATTTATGGAACAAAAAAGCTTTGATAAATCAAGGCTTTTTTGTTAAGGTATATTTAAATATTTATGAGTCTGTAGTGACACTTTCCATTTAGGGTTTGCCATAACATAATCTACAATCTGTGGCATCATCTTGTCACGCTTACTCCATTCTGGTTGTAAATATAAAATGCAATGGTCGTTAACTTGTTCAGCCTGCTCTTCAGCAAACTTAAAATCGTCTTTGTTATAGATTATACATTTCAACTCATGTGCCTTAGCAAAAACTTCCTTAGTAGGTAATTTATTTTTCTTGGGTGATAGACAAATCCAATCCCAATTACCACTTAAATCATATGCGCCAGATGTTTCAATATGTGTTTGAACACCTTTAGCTTTTAGTTGTTCAGTCAATGGATTCATATCCCACATTAAAGGTTCTCCTCCAGTAACTACAATTGTACTGCTATATTTTACCGCATTATCAACAATCTTTTGTGTTTCTGTAGGCGGGTGTAATTCTGCTAACCAACTTTCCTTGACATCACACCAATGGCATCCAACATCACAGCCACCAATACGAACAAAATATGCTGCCGTACCTTTATGAAAGCCTTCTCCTTGGATTGTATAAAACTCTTCCATCAATGGTAATAACAATCCTCTGTCTATTAACTTTTGTTGTTCTCTTCTTGTCATAGCGGTCAAAGATAAGTTATAATCTTAGAAGATTAAAGTTAGATTTAGAAGTTATTTTGCAGCTATAACATCAATTTCGATACTTGCACCGCCTACTAATTCTGAAGCTGCAAAAGTTGTTCGCGCAGGATTTTTAGTGAAATACTTAATATAAACTGAATTAAAAGTCTTAAAATCATTTATATCATTTAAAATAACAGTACACTTAACCACATTATCTAATGACAAATCGTGATGATTTAATACATCTTCGATATTTTTTATAACTTGTTTTGTTTCAGCTTCAATGCCACCTTCAACCAATTTACCAAGTGAATGATTTTTTCCTATTTGCCCGGTTAAGAATAATAAATCGTCTGTTTCTACGGCATCACTAAAAGGTACATTAACCCTGGTTGGTTCATGAGAATTATGAAAAATTATTTCTTGATTTAAATTATTACAAGAAACCAATGTTATAAATAATATTATGCTTGAAAATATTTGATTTTTAGACATAAGATTGATTTTTAAACTTGACTAAAATTACACTATTTTTATACAAATTTTGAGCTCATGGAGAATAAAGACACTTTCTATAAATATATAACAGACGGAAATACATTTAAAGGTGATTCAATTACACTAGGCGCTGCAATGTTGGAAGGCGAAACTATAACAAATGCTTTTGTTAAAGTGCCTCTTAAGACCATGAATAGACATGGTTTGATTGCTGGAGCTACTGGTACAGGAAAAACAAAGACGCTTCAGGTTTTAGCAGAAAATTTATCTGAAAAAGGTGTTCCTGTTTTACTTATGGATATTAAAGGTGACTTAAGCGGATTGGCACAAGCAAGTCCTGGTCATCCAAAGATTGATGAGCGTCATGCAAAAATAGGGTTACCTTTTGACGCTAAGAAATTTCCAGTAGAAGTGATGACATTGTCTGAACAAGATGGTGTTCGTTTACGTGCCACAATTAGTGAATTTGGACCAGTACTAATATCAAGAATTTTAAATGTTACTGAAACACAAGCTGGTATTATTTCAGTGATTTTTAAATATTGTGATGATAACAAATTGCCGCTTTTAGATATTAAAGATTTCAAGAAAATTCTTCAGTACGCTACCGGTGATGGTAAAAAAGAATTTGAAGAAGCTTACGGTCGGATTTCAACAGCTTCTACTGGTGCTATTCTAAGAAAACTAATAGAAATAGAACAACAAGGTGGAGACCTTTTCTTTGGTGAGACCTCATTTGATACTCAAGATTTATTAAGAATCGACGAAAATGGTCGTGGCTATATTAATATCATCAGACTTACAGATATTCAAGACAAGCCTAAATTATTTTCTACATTTATGTTAAGCCTATTGGCTGAGATTTATTCTACTTTTCCTGAACAAGGCGATAGCGGTCGACCAGAATTAATAATGTTTATCGATGAAGCACATTTAATTTTTAATGAAGCTTCTGATGCACTTTTAAATCAGATTGAAAGTATTGTAAAACTCATCCGTAGTAAAGGTGTTGGCCTTTATTTTGTAACACAAAACCCTACCGATGTTCCTGAAGAAGTTTTAGGACAATTAGGATTAAAAGTGCAACATGCTTTAAGAGCATTCACAGCTAAAGATAGAAAAGCAATTAAACTGACGGCACAAAATTATCCAGATACTGATTACTATGACACTGCAGAAATTTTAACTTCTTTAGGAATAGGCGAAGCTTTAGTGTCTGCATTGGACGAAAAAGGTAAACCAACACCTTTGGCAGCAACCATGATGCGTGCCCCAATGAGTCGTATGGATATTTTGACAAAATCTGAATTAAGAAAACTATTATCTGATTCTGAATTAGCGAAGAAATATAATACAGAGATAGATCGTGAAAGCGCTTATGAAATGCTAACAGAAAAAATAAAAATTGCTGAAGCTGAAGAAGCTAAAGCTAAAGCTGTTGCAGAAAAAGAAGCGTTAAAAAAGGCAGAGTCTAAACGTAAAACAACTTCAACAAGACGAAAATCTACTAGGCAAAACCCTTTACTCAAAGTATTGACTAGCCCAACTGTCATTAGAAGTGTTTTAGGGATTTTAACTAAGATGATTCGCTAAATAAATTTTATGCGATTAATTATTCTTTTTGTTTTTATTGTTTTCATTTTTGGTTGTAAAAGTGAAGAACAACTTGAAAAACATAACTCATATTTAGTTACTAAGCATCAAATTGGGCTTATTAATGATTCTACTCAAGTCAAAGACTTAAAAGCCATTTTCTCAAACGACTCCTTAATTAGCATCAAAGAAGATGATAGTTTTATTGGTGGTATAAATCCAATCAGACTATATACTAAAACTGGTACTCCCTTACTTCAGGTATTTCCTAATGATGCGCATGATTCCACTGCAACTATTAATTATGTTCACATTCAGAATCCAGCTTATCAAACAGACCGAAATATTTCAATTAAAAGTTATTTTATTGATATAAAATCAACATATAACATTTCAGAAATAAAAAATGGAATGGATTATATTGAAGTTTACATTGACAGCTTAAAATCTATCTTTGCATTTCGTAAATTAGAATTACTTAGAGATTTTGATTTTGGTACTAAAGTTAATCGAGACCAAATTCCTGATTCAATTTCAATAGATTTTTTTATAAAATATTTTTAAAATAAATAAATGTCAAATTCAAAAAAATATAAAATTCAAGACTCACCATTCGTTGTGCCAACAACTGATGGTAAAGTTATTAAAGAACATTTTGGAAATGCTACAGATGGAAATTCTAAAGTTAGTATTGCCCACATGATAGCACCTGCAGGTTGGTCAGAACCTTTTCAGATACCTGAATTTGATGAATACACTTTTATCATTAAAGGCAAAAAACAATTTATTATAGAAGGTGAAATAATTATTTTAGAAGCTGGACAGTCTATAAAAGTTGAGAAAAATACACGCTTACAATATTCCAATCCATTTGCAGAGCCTTGTGAGTATTTAGCAATATGCTTACCCGCTTTTTCAATAAATGCTGTCAATAGAGAAGATCAATAAATATGAGTAGTTTTATTATAAAATCAATTGGAAATGCACTCAATGCCACGAGTTTTATTTCTTCAAAGTATGCTTCAAATAAAGCTTTGAAGTTATTTGCAACACCAAGAAAAGGTAGCTATATCAGCCAACAAGAAGCCGTCATAGATTCGGCAGTTGTAGAGACTTTGACTTATGAAAATTTAAACATAAAAACCTACAGATGGGCTGGCCGTAATAAAACTATTCTTTTGGCACATGGTTGGGAGAGTAATGCATCGCGTTGGGATTATTTATTAGAAGATTTTAAATCACAAGACTATAATATTATAGCTCTAGATGCACCTGCTCACGGATATTCTGACGGAAATAGATTTAATGCTATTTTATATTCTGAATTTATAAATGTGGTTATACAAAAATTTAAACCTGAGGTTCTTATAGGACATTCTGTTGGTGGTATGGCCAGTGTTTTTTGTTTACACAATCATGATTTACCAAGTATAAAAAAATTATTGATACTAGGAGCTCCTGCACATTTTACAGGTGTGTTTTCGAGATATAAACTAATGATGGGTTACAACAAACGTATCTCGAATGGTCTAGATACAATAGTTAATGAGCGTTTTGGTCAGACAGTAGATTATTTCTCAGCCGCAAATTTTACAAAAGACTTTAAAGTAAAAGGTTTAATAATTCACGATAAAAAGGATAAAATCATACCTTATGAAGATGCTTTGTTATTTGCTAACCGCTATAAAAACTCAAAATTAATAACCACTAAAGGTTTTGGTCATGGACTAAAAGATAAGTCAATAACTCCTAAGATAATTGAGTTTATAAATCAATAATACAAATTACAAATATGGAGAAATTTATAATAATAGGAATTGTAATCTTGGTGACATACCAAATATATTCAACCGACAAAAACGTAGCTAAACTGCTAAATGAAATTGATGGTTTAAAATTAAAAATAGACGAGTTAAAAAATTCTAAGGAATAATTACCTCATTCTTTATCGTACTTTTGCTACATGTCAGAAAACCTAACAAGACTCAATAAATACCTCAGCGAAGCTGGCTACTGCTCGCGTCGTGAAGGTGACCGTTTAATCGATGCTGGTCGTGTGACTATTAACGATATTGTACCTGAAATGGGAACAAAGGTTACTGAGGGTGATGTTGTAAAAGTTGATGGTGAAATAGTTGGCGGTCGTAATGAAGCTTTTACTTATTTAGCTTTTAATAAACCTGTTGGTATTGTTTGTACTACTGACACACGTGTTGAAAAAGATAATATTATTGACTACATTAATTATCCGAAACGAATATTCCCAATTGGACGTTTGGACAAGCCAAGTGAAGGTTTAATCCTGTTGACTGATGACGGTGATATTGTTAACAAAATTCTTCGTGCCAGTAATAATCATGAAAAAGAATATATAGTTACTGTTGATAAGCCTATCTCTCAAACCTTTATTGAACGTATGGCCGGAGGTATCTATATTGAAGAACTTGAAAAGCGCACCAAAAAATGCAAAGTCAAAAAGATAGGTAAATTCACATTCAGCATTATTTTAACTCAGGGATTGAATAGGCAAATACGCCGTATGTGTGATTATCTCAATTACGATGTACTAACACTAAAACGTGTCCGCATTATGAATATAGAACTCGATATGACTATTGGACAATATCGTGAACTTACTAAAGAAGAGTTTAAAACACTTAGTGGACTTATAAGCGAATCTAAAAAGAATTATGATGAAAAGGCTGGTGTTCAAAAAAGAAACAGAAGAAAATAATGAGTACTTTAACACCTTTCCATCTAGCAATTCCTGTACACGATTTGGCATTATGTAGAAATTTTTACACCAATGTTTTAAATTTTGAAGAAGGACGAAGTAGCAACCATTGGGTAGATTATAACTTTTTTGGTCATCAATTGGTAATACACCTTAAGGAAGAAGAATTAACCAAAGCACCAACAAAATCCGTTGATGGAAAAAATGTACCAATTCCGCATTTTGGTGTTGTTTTACCATGGGCAAGCTTTCATAATTTCGCTGAGCTAATAAAATCAAAACAAATTGAATTTATCATTGAACCATACATTAGGTTTGAAGGTCTTGTGGGTGAACAAGCCACTATGTTTTTTAAAGATCCATCGGGCAATGCTTTAGAATTTAAAGCATTTAAAGATATGAGTCAGCTATTTGCAAAGTAAAGCTCTCCTTTTAGAGATATAAAAAGGTAAATATATAACTAAAAATAATGGAATTACTATAAGTTGACATACTACAATATAATATGGCCATTCTCCAAAATAATCCAATAGCGATACTGATTTTGGCTTACCATTAAGGTATGAATAATTTGCATTAAGTAAATAATTTATAACTATGACAAATAACACATATACCTGAAGTGCAAAAAAAGATTTGAAAACACTTTTTAGTTTTGGTCTCATTTTAAAAACAAAAATAAAATAAAAGATAATAATTAGTAATCCTAGATGTGCAATCCAATATCTAAAATAATCAAAGCTTGGAAACCCAGTCGTAATATCTGGAGTAATGACAGCTTGTAATGTGCCTCCAATAATCAAAAAAACTAAGACTTCGAACATCCAATATTTACGATAATACGTTAATATAGGAATTAGCAAAGTCATTAAACTACATAAATAAAGAGGTAAATCTGTCTTAAAGTTATAGCCATCAAAACAAATTCTGTATAAGTGAAAACAAATAACACATAAAGAAATAAAACAAGCGAAAAAATGTATGAATTTTTGCTGCTGCGCTTTATTTAATTTATTGCTTGAATAATTAATACTCCAAATAGTTATTATTATCGCTACAACTATAGGTATTATATGCTGAAGACTTCCTATCCTTACTGAATTTTGTATAATAGTAAGTTGTTCCAAATTTTAATTGTTAAAATATCTTCTTATTCTTAATTTTTAAGACTACTATTAATTTATTAAGAATCAAAGAAGAATTGATATCCAAATATAGTTTAAAACCAAACATTAAGATAGTTATGAAGTTTACTTCCTATGTTGCTCTCTAGCCAGAAGCGTATTTTTTAATAACATAGCAATTGTCATTGGACCAACACCTCCTGGAACAGGAGTAATATAACTTGCTTTTTTACTTACATTTTCAAAATCTACATCGCCGGTAATATAATACCCTTTTTCAGAAGTATCTGGGACACGTGTAATCCCAACGTCAATAATAACAGCATCGTCTTTAACCATTTCTGCCTTTAGAAATTTTGGTACTCCTAGTGCTGAAATTATGATGTCTGCTTGTGAGGTAATCTGTGTAATATTTTTAGTGTGACTGTGTGTTAACGTAACTGTAGAGTTTCCAGGAAACCCTTTACGTCCCATAAGAATACTCATTGGTCTTCCAACAATATGAGAACGACCTATAACAACCGTATGCTTTCCTTTTGTTTCTACGCCATAACGATCTAACAACTCTAATATACCAAACGGTGTTGCTGGAATAAATGTTGACATATCTAATGCCATTTTTCCAAAGTTTGTTGGATGAAAACCGTCTACATCTTTGTCCGGGTTTACCGCCATTAATACTTTTTGAGTATTAATCTGAGGTGGTAATGGTAGTTGAATGATAAAACCGTCTATATCATCATTATCATTAAGTTCTCCAATTTTATCCAAAAGTTCAATCTCACTAGTGGTATTAGACATACGTACCATTGTAGATTCAAAACCAACGCGTTCACAAGCTCTTACTTTACTACCAACATAAGTTAAACTTGCACCATCATTGCCAACAATTACTGCTGCAAGATGCGGTACTTTTTCACCATCAGCTTTCATTTTATCAACTTCTGCCTTGATTTCGTTTTTTATGTCGTTGCTAGTTTTTCTTCCGTCTAATATTATCATATCAATGGTATTGTTTTGTTGTTGTTTAACGAGGCATGTTCTTCATCATTTGCATCATACGTTTTCCGCCACCGCCTTGCATCATTTTCATCATTTTACTCATCTGAGTAAATTGCTTTAACAATTGATTGATTTCTTGTACAGATGTACCAGAACCTTTAGCAATTCGTTTTTTTCGACTTGCATTCATTAAAGAAGGATTAGAGCGTTCAGTAGGTGTCATCGAATGGATAATAGCTTCAATACCTTTAAATGCATCATCATCTATATCTACGTCTTTCATCATTTTTCCCGCACCAGGTATCATTCCGATTAAATCTTTCATGTTACCCATTTTTTTGATTTGCTGAATCTGTTTTAAGAAATCATCAAACCCAAATTGGTTTTTGGCAATTTTTTTTTGAAGTTTTCTTGCTTCTTCCTCATCGAACTGCTCTTGAGCACGCTCAACCAAAGAAACAACATCTCCCATTCCCAAGATACGATCAGCCATACGCGACGGGTAGAAGACATCAATAGCCTCCATCTTCTCACCAGTACCAATAAACTTTATAGGCTTATTTACTACTGATTTAATAGAAATTGCTGCACCACCACGTGTATCACCATCTAACTTTGTTAAGATAACACCATCAAAATTTAAAATATCATTAAAGGCTTTTGCGGTGTTTACAGCATCCTGACCTGTCATCGAATCCACTACAAAGAGTGTTTCTTGAGGCTCTATAGCTTTATGGATATTAGAAATCTCAGTCATCATAGCTTCATCGACAGCTAAACGACCTGCAGTATCTATAATAACTACATTATGACCATTAGCTTTTGCATGAGCAATACCGGCTTTAGATATGGCAACTGGATCGTTATTACCTTTATCACTAAAAACTTCAATACCTATTTGGTCACCAACAACATGCAATTGATCAATAGCTGCTGGACGATAAACATCACAAGCAACTAAAAGCGGCTTCTTTGTTTTTTTGTTTTTTAAGTAATTAGCTAATTTTCCTGAAAACGTTGTTTTACCAGAACCTTGTAAACCGGACATTAAAATTACAGACGGATTACCAGAAAGATTTAGACCTTCAGCATCACCACCCATAAGTTCGGTCAACTCATCCTTAACAATTTTTACCATTAACTGTCCTGGCTGAAGCGTTGTCAATACATTTTGACCTAGTGCCTTTTCCTTAACGGTATTGGTAAATTGTTTGGCTATCTTGAAGTTAACATCGGCATCTAAAAGCGCTCGTCTTACTTCCTTCAAAGTTTCAGCAACATTTACTTCAGTAATGCTACCATGTCCTTTGAGTACATGTAACGCTTTATCTAACTTATCACTTAAATTATTAAACATATTATCTTTCCTTATATAACAAGTGCCAAATTTAAGAATTTACGAGCGATAATAGAAGCTGTTATGTACACAATTTTCAACTTAAACAAAATGCTTAACAAACGAAACATCGTTAATAGATTTTATTCAAGAGACGCAAATGGCCCCATTACTCAAAACGATGAGTTTGCCCTAAGATTAACGTCCAATTTTAGTTTTAGATTAAAATTTTAATGCTTAAAAATTTTAGTCATCACAATAACGTGAGGAAAAGTTATCGCTGCTAAAAATGAGAAAAAGAATCCATAAAACAAGTCATTGTTGCCAATGAAAAATTCAAAAAACAGAAAAAGACTAAGAACAGAGATTAGCCAATAAACAAATGACGATTTTATGTAATCTAATATCGAAACTCTGTTTACCGTTTTAGATAAATATCTTATCTGGTCCATAAGTGATGGTAACGCATGCCATAAGACAAAGTAAATAGCAAAAGCCCAAATTAATGATGCTGTTTTAAAAACTATAAAAAAAACTAAGAGATAAAAAAGTTCAAGATGTAAATTTTTAATATATCTCCATATTACAGCTAAACAAACTCCAAAAACTAATAAACTAGTTACTAAGCCATACTTAAAAAAATTAGGGTACAACTCTACTTTAGTTATTTGATTAACAACATTTGTACTCTCTATATTATTTGAAAACAACAAGAGAAAAATAACAACACAACCATAAGAAAAAAATAATATTCTTTTGATGAAATGATTTTTATAATCTATATCATGAAAATGTTGCTCCCCAAAATGATACCCACTTATAAGAATAAAAAATATTAGGGTTACAAATGGTATAAAATAAAACATAACTGTGCCAATTATTACTATTAAAATGTATAATAACAAAGATTTATAAAAACTTAAATTGTATTTCTTATAGACTTTTTTAATGATTTTTATATCATTTGCACCATGAAGTAATCCCACCGAAAAAATAAAAAAACAAGCAACATATCCCTCTATTACAGGAGGCAGATATACTGCAAGCCAAAGGCAAGTAAATGTAACTACAATATTAAAATTTTGCATATTTGATAGAATATTCTTAATAATTTGTATTTTTTTTATTAATTTTCACAAAAATTTAGACATTTAATGTTTAAACTTTTGTAAATTTACTTAAACTAAATAACTAATTAACAATTATTATGAACAATTTATTACTTACCATCGCTGATGTTAGCAAGATTGCTACAGACGATTATGTTGGCTTTACTTTCTTTGTAGGATGTATGGCAATGATGGCCGCTTCGGCTTTTTTCTTTTTATCAATGAACAGTTTTGATAGAAAATGGAAAACCTCAATCTTGGTTTCTGGTTTAATTACCTTCATTGCGGCCGTACACTACTGGTACATGAGAGACTACTGGGCTTCTAATATGGAATCCCCAACATTTTTTAGATATGTTGATTGGGTATTAACAGTACCTTTGATGTGTGTTGAATTCTATCTTATTCTTAAAGTTGCAGGTGCAAAAAAATCAATGATGTGGAAACTTATTTTCTTATCAGTAGTAATGCTTGTAACAGGATATTTTGGAGAAGCTGTTTACACTACAGGTAATGGTCCAGCAATCTGGGGTTTATTCTCTGGACTTGCATACTTTGCCATTGCTTACATGATATGGTTTGGAGAAGCAAAAAAACTTGCCGAACAAGCTGGTGGTGCAGTGTTAAAAGCACACAAAACATTGTGTTGGTTTGTTTTAGTAGGTTGGGCAATATATCCGTTAGGTTACATGGCAGGTACTGAAGGTTGGTATAGTTTTGTAGCCGATCTTGGTTTAAACATGGATGTTATATATAACATTGGTGACGCAGTAAACAAGATAGGTTTTGGTTTAGTCGTATATGGAGCAGCAGTTGCTTCACAAGCTACATCTAAAGCATAATTTAGATTTTATTAGTTAGTAAATCTAATTAAGACCGTCCATAAAGGGCGGTCTTTTTTTGTTTACAATATGACTTGAAAATCATACTTTTATGATGAAAATTTAAATCTTAAAAGATGAAAACTTCAGAAATAGAAAAGCTCAAATATCCAATAGGAGAGTTTAAAACTCCAGATAATATCACCAAAGCCCATATTAATACTTGGATTTCTGATATTGAAACCTTTCCTAATTCTATTGAGACTGAAACTAAAACTCTCAGTGAAGCAGAGTTAAATTACAATTACAGACCAAACGGTTGGAACATTAGACAAGTCGTTCATCATTGTGCAGATAGTCATATAAATTGTATTACACGATTTAAATTAGCATTAACAGACGATGCCCCAACAATACGTGCTTATTACGAAGACCGCTGGGCAACACTTGCTGATTATGAACAAAACATCAATACTGCTTTAGATATTTTAAAAGGTGTCCATGCAAAACTTTGTATACTTCTAAGAAGTTAATCTGATAAAGACTTGTTTTACATGTGCTAAGTGGTGATTACCATGCCAAGCATAAGTGCCAATAGTCTCGCCAAGCGTAAAACTTTTACCATGTTCTGGGTGAATAAAATTTCGTTTCAAGCGTTAAAATATAAAGGACAATTCTAAAATTACATACGCTCAGGGACATCAATACCAAGAATATTAAATGCATTTTTGATCGTCAAACCTACTTTTCTTGAAAGCGCAACTCTAAATCCTTTTTCGTTATCTGTATCTGCTCCTAGAATTGATACGTTTTGATAGAAAGAATTAAAGTCTTTTACTAAATCATAAGTATAGTTAGCAATCAAAGCAGGACTGTGCTGTACAGCAGCATTTTGAATCACAATTGGAAACTGTTCTAATTGCTTTAGCAACTGCTTCTCCTTCTCATGTAAAGTTAACTTAGATGCGTCAAAATCAGAGTTTGTAGACTTTCTTAAAATAGATTGAATTCTAGCGTAAGTGTATTGTATAAAAGGACCTGTATTCCCTTGAAAATCTATAGATTCTTTTGGGTCAAACAAAATACGTTTCTTTGGATCTACTTTTAATATATAGTATTTTAAAGCACCTAAGCCAATAGTTTTATAAAGCGTTTTCTTTTCTAGTTCAGAATAATCTTCAAGCTTACCTAATTCTCTGGAAATTTCTTCAGCAGTTGTTGCCATTTCTTCAATTAAATCATCGGCATCAACTACGGTTCCTTCTCTACTCTTCATTTTGCCACTTGGTAAATCCACCATGCCATAGCTTAAATGAAATAGATTTTTTGCCCAATCAAAACCTAACTTCTGTAGAATTAAAAACAGAACTTTAAAATGATAATCTTGCTCATTACCGACAGTATAAACCATTCCGCCAACGTCTGGATAATCTTTGATGCGTTGTATAGCAGTACCAATATCTTGGGTCATATAGACTGCTGTACCATCTGCTCTCAGAACAATTTTTCTATCTAATCCATCATCAGTTAAATCACACCATACAGAACCATCAGCATCTTTTTCAAATACGCCATTTTTTAAACCTTCAGCGATAAACTCTTTACCAAGTAAATAAGTTTGGCTTTCGTAATAATATTTATCAAAATCAACACCTATGTTTTTGTATGTGACTTCGAAACCATCATATACCCATTGGTTCATTTTTTCCCAAAGTGCGACAACGTCTCTATCTCCTGCTTCCCATTTACGAAGCATGTCTTTTGCTTCTAATAAAATTGGTGCGTTTTTTTTAGCTTCATCTTCGGACTGACCTTTTGCAACTAATTCGGTAATATCTTTCTTATAAACTTTATCAAATTTTACATAATAATCACCAACAAGCTTATCACCTTTTAAACCTGTAGAATCAGGAGTTTCACCATTACCGAAACGCTCCCAAGCCAACATACTTTTACAAATATGAATACCTCTATCATTAATAATTTGAGTCTTATAAACGTTTTTACCTGAGGCTTTTAAAATTTCTGCAACACTATATCCTAAAAGTACATTTCTAACATGTCCTAGATGTAGTGGCTTATTGGTGTTAGGAGATGAATACTCTACCATAACCGCTTTATCATCTTGCTTGTTTACAAAACCAAAGTTATCATCTTCAGTTATTCGTCGAAAAAAATCTATATAGTAAATGTCACTTATTTCAATATTCAAAAACCCTTTAACAACATTAAAACCTTTTACTAGCTCAACATTATCTAATAAATATTGACCAACTTGCTCGCCAATTTGCGCAGGGTTTCCTTTTACAAAACGTAACATTGGAAAAACTACAACCGTGATATCACCTAAAAAATCTTTTCTAGTCGCCTGAAATTCTACAGAAAGTAAATCGGTATTAAATAATATTCTTATTGCTGCTTTTACGTTTTGTTCTAGTGTATTTTGAAAACCCATTAATGTAAAATTATTTCTTTTAGTTTGAAATTGTAAACAAGCGCAAAGATATATCTTTTATTAAATTATAGATATGCTATTCATAAGTATTAGTATTCTAAAATTTATAATCAAAACAATAAAAAGGCAAAATACTTACAGAAAATAATTTATAAAGATATAATCAGCTAAAAATAATTAATTAGTTGATAATCAATATTATACTAATTTATGTATTTCATCGATGAAAGTGTATTACTACTAAGAATATTACCTTTAATCGATTTGTCTATTTTTTTTAAAATTTCATCTAACACTTCAACTGATTTATTGGTTGTAAATCTTATAAATTAGCAAATTAAGTAGTATTTGGTGATTTTTGAAGAGCTATTAATTAAAAGTCCAAAGTATTTTAGATACTTGAGACATAATTTATCTTTCCTATCCCTCTCAGAAAGTTAGTCAAAACACAATATAAATTCGTGCGCCATTGTCACTTCTTTATGAAGCAATTTATTTTATATGCGATCTGCCTGTCAACAGCTCTAATCTTTGCACAAAATGCTAAGATAGACAGACTTACTGTACGTTTAGCTTATCAAAATAAAGACTCTACTAAAATTGAAACTTCTCTATTGCTCATTAATGAGCTATACGCCCTAAAAGATTATGACAAAGCACTATTATTTATTGACCAAACAGCAGAATTATCAAATTCATTAAATTACGATAAAGGTTCTGCTCAAAGCAATTACTATAAAGGTCTTATTTTTAGCAATAAAAATGATGGTAAAAACGCTGTAGTCTATTTTGAAAAAGCATTAAACTCTTTTAAAATCTTAAATGACACCATAGGCATAGCCAAAGTAAATGGTAAACTTGGTATAATCCAAATTGAACGTGGTAATTTTAAGAAAGGTCTTCAAAATTCACTTTCTGCAATTTCAATTTTTGAAGAAGAGGATTTAAAGGATGATTTAAGTAACGCCTATAATAGTTTAGCCAAAGTATATTTTAAAAGTAAAAAGTTCGATAAGGCGCTTCAATACAATAAAAAATCCTTAAGAATAAGGGAAGAATTGGATGACTTAGAGGGTATGAAATATACACTTAAAAATCTTGGAGAATTGTATGCTTTAAAAAACAATTATCGTCTTTCTATTGACAACTATGAACGAATGCTTACGCTTTTAAATAACAAGAAAGATAAAGATTTAAGAGGTGAGGTAATGACAAGTCTCGGTAAATCTTATTTAGCGATTAATGATCTAAAAAAAGCTGCTGAATATTTAAGAGCTGGGTTAGCTTTTAACCGAATACAGGGTAATGATTTAGGTGTTTTAATATCTTTAAATGCATTTGCTGATTTAAACATAAAAAACAATAGATTAAGACTTGCAAAAACTCAACTTGATGAAGCCAATAAGTTAGGCAAAAAATTAAACAATGAAGAGGAATTATTGTACAACTATAAACTTAATACAGAATTAAGCTCAGTACGTAATTTTCATCAAGATGCATTTTATTGGCAAAAACAATATTTTTACCTCAAAGAGAAGTTAAATAAAGAAAAGCTTGAAGCGCTCACACTTCAAATAAAAAGTAATCAGGCTTCAAATATCAGTACAAACTTAGTCTCTTTAAAAGAAAAGAATAAAAACATTCCCGAAAAGAAAGGATCTAAATTGTCAAGTTCTCAAAAACAAAATACACTTTTAATTTATGGATTAATAGCAAGCCTTGTGTTTGTAACTGCACTTCTTATTTTTAGTTATTTAAAGAGTTCAAAAAACACTACAACTACAAAAGAGCTTAGTAAAAAAAATGAAAGTCTTGGTCAAAAAAATAAAAGTCTTGTGCAAAAAAACATTCAATTAGAAGAAGTTAATCAAGTAAAAGATAAGCTGTTCTCAATAGTTTCACACGATTTAAAGGATTCTGTATCTTCTATTAAAGCATTTTTGGATTTACTAAAAGATGATGGGATTACTAAAGAAGAATTCAACAACCTCATTCCTGAATTAAGTGAAAATGCAAATAATGCATCTTCATTATTGTTCAATCTTTTGAATTGGTCAAAATCGCAAATGCAAAATCTACAATCAAAACCTGAGCTTTTCAACATTCAAGAGGTCTTTCAGATTAAAATATCACTGATTGAGAAGAAAGTAAATGATAAAGGTATCATTGTTATTGACGAATCGCGTCGAGAGTTTGTTTATGCAGATAAAAGTATGATGGAAATTGTAATTCAAAATCTAATTACAAATGCTGTTAAGTTTACTGGAAAAGGTGACGTTATTACAGTATCTAATCAAGATTATAATGGTAAAATCCTAATATGCATTGAAGATACAGGTATTGGTATTTCTGAGGAGAATCAGAAAAAACTATTTAATGCCAAAAAGAATTTCACTACAAATGGTACTGAAAATGAAAAAGGCACTGGTTTAGGGTTGACCATAAGTAAGGATTTAGTAGAGCTTAACAACGGCCGTATTTGGTTAGAAAGCACACCAAACATAGGAAGTAAATTCTTTATAGAGCTTCCTAAGGCTTAACTTTAAAAGTAAATTATATATTTAATTTTTAGGTAAAAACACCTCAGCCATCATACATCTTGCACTACCGCCACCACAAGTTTCAATGGTTTTTAACGAGCTAGATAAAATTGAACAATGTTTTTCAATAGCTTTTATCTGTTGTGGTGTTAAACTATTATGTGCTGAATTACTCATTATTAAGTAACGTTGATTCTTTTCTCCTCTTAATTGCAACATGTTCCCAGCAAATTGATGCATCTGCACTTCAGTTATAGAAATTATTTCTTTACCATCTTGTTTTAGATTTTTAACAACATTTTTACGCTCTTTTTGGTCATCAATAGTATCCAAACAAATTACAGCAAAGTTTTCTGCTAAACACATCATCACATTAGTGTGATAAATAGCTAAGCGTTTACCTTCAACTGTCTGATTTGCTGTAAAAATGATAGGTGTATATTCAAAATCTTCACAAAATTCTATAAATAAATCCTCATCTGCTCTAGGAGATAAAGCACAATAGGCTTTACTGTTAACACGATCTAAAAGTAAACTTCCTGTTCCTTCCAAAAAGATGCCTTCATCTTCTGCAGAAGTATAATCTATAATATTTTCAATTTTGAAACCTTCATTTTCCAGACGAATAAAAACTTCATCACGACGCTCTTTTCTTCTGTTTTTAGCGAACATAGGATATATAGCTACATCTCCATTACCATGAAAACTTACCCAATTATTAGGGAAAATAGAGTCTGGCGTATCCATGAGCTTATCATCGCTCTCAACAATAACATTAATACCAACTGTTCTTAACTTCTCTACAAATTCATCAAATTCTTCCAGAGCTTTACGGTTTATTTCAGCATTTTTAATATCTAAATCTTCCTGAAAATAATTATTTACAGCTGTCTCTTCATTCATCCTAAAATTGACTGGACGAATCATCAATATGGTATCGGTTGTTTGTTGCATTTTCTAAATTTAATAGGATGTAAAATTAGTCATTTTTATAATCTGAAATTTAGAAGCTGAAAAAAAATTCTGCTCTAAAATCACTAAGTTTGACTATCAATAATTTATATTATGAAAAAACTTCTATTTCTAGTATTAATAATCGTTTCATGTAATAATAGTAACGAAAAACCTTACCATAATTATGAAACTAGATTTGAAATTTCTGAAGGTACAGAGACAGCCACTTACCAAGAAACTATAGATTACTACACTAAACTTGCTAATGATTATTCTGAAATATCAATCGAAACGATTGGAGAAACCGACTCTGGTAAGCCATTACATATTGTAACCTTGAACGCAAATGCTAACAGTTTTGATTTTGAAAAACTTAAAAAAGACAACAGAATTTTATTAATAAATAATGGTATTCACCCCGGGGAGTCTGATGGTATTGATGCAACGATGATGCTATTCAGAGATATTGTGCAAGGAGTAATTAAAGCCCCAAAAAACACTATACTTGTAACTATCCCAATATACAACGTTGGTGGAAGTCTTAATAGAAATTCAGGTACACGCACTAACCAAAATGGTCCAAAATCATATGGTTTTAGAGGTAATGCACGTAATTATGACCTTAATCGTGATTTTATTAAATCAGATACTAAAAACGCGAAAACATTTGCTAAGATTTTTCATATGGTACAACCTGACGTTTTTATAGATAATCATGTTAGTAACGGTGCAGATTACCAATACACATTAACACATCTATTCACTCAACATAACAAATTGGGTGGTGTTTTGGGTGACTATTTACATAATGAGATAATGCCACAACTCGAAAAAAAGCTTGAAGCTAAAGATTGGGATATCACACCTTATGTTAATGTTTTTAATCGCACACCAGAATCTGGTTTTTCACAATTTAAGGATTCACCGAGATATTCTACAGGCTATACAACACTATTCAATACTCTAGGAATGATGGTTGAAACTCACATGTTAAAACCATATAAACAACGTGTAGAAGGCACATATGAGCTAATGAAAAGTATGATTGAGATTACTGAAACTCAAGGTGAAAAAATCTCTGAATTACGTAAAAAGCAATTTAGTACATGGACTGTCGGTAGTGATTATCCTTTGGCTTGGAAGATAGACACAACCAAATCTTCAACTCTTAACTTCAAAGGTTTTGAGGGTAAAATCATTGAAAGTGAGTTAACAGGAGCAAAACGATTAAAATATGATAATAATAAGCCATTTACTAAAGATCTGAAATATCAGAATTATTTCAAATCAACTAATAGTGTCAGGATACCAAAAGCTTACATCATACCTCAAGGTATGTACCATGTTATGGAGCTGCTAAAGCTAAATAATATTGAAATATCTCAATTAAAAAAAGACACTCTTATAGGTGTTGAGTCTTACAGAATATCACAATACAAATCGCGACAATCACCTTATGAAGGTCATTATTTACACTATAGTACCAAGGTTGAAACTTTGAGTAAACATATAAATTTTATGTCCGGTGATTATATCGTTAAAACTGACCAGAAAGGTATGCGCTATTTGTTAGAAACTCTAGAACCTGAAGCACCAGATTCATTTTTTAATTGGAATTTCTTTGATACAATTCTACAACAAAAAGAAGGATTTTCACCTTATGTATGGGAAGACAAAGCACAATTATTATTAAAGGCTAATCCAAAATTACAAATAGAATTTAATGTCAAAAAAAGTTACGATAAAGATTTTGCAAATAATTGGTATATACAATTAGAATGGTTACACAAAAAATCAAGTAGTTATGAACAATCACACATGCAATATCCAATTTATAGGATTCTCTAATTATAAAAATTAGTCTACCAATAATTTAATATTGGCATAACTATTTTTCATGGCCTTGGCTGTCTTTTTCTTGCCAAGCCATTTTACTTTAGTAATACCTTCTTTAATCTGAGGTTTTAATTTGCCTTTGTAATTAGTTGACATTTCAAACCAGTAAGTTATTTTTATACGGTTTCGGCCACGTCTTTTAAATATATGGTATGTCGTTGGTAAGGGTTTAATTATTTTTAAGTATTTGACTTTAGTTTCTTCTTCAACTTCACGGATGGCGGTTTCTTCAATGGTTTCTTTGCCTTCTGTTTTTCCTTTAGGTAAATCCCATTTATGATTTCGGTAAATAAAAAGAATCTTTCCTTTTTTGTTATACACCTTACCGCCTCCAGCAATAACGTTAGGTAGCTTTTTCAAAAAAATTTTAAGTAATTTTTCTTCCTTTTTACCTACTAAATAAACAGCTTTTAAATCCGTGCGATTAAGCATTCTTATAATCTTTGCTAAATCCACAGACTTCAATAAAAAAACTTTAAAATCGGTTTCTTTATTAACTTTAGTAGTTAAATAAATTGGCTTATCTCCAACAAAAATGGTGTACATTAATTATGTAATTATCTTTTGATTTGTAAATGTATTCTTTTTTATTTTACAGATTTTAATTTAAAATAAATTTTAAATTAAAATCTAATTAAACTTTGAATTTCATTAATTTTACGACATGATTTTTAATAAAGATATCGCAAAAAAAACAGCAGAATTGTTATTGCAAATAAACGCCATTAAATTACAACCAAATAATCCATTTACATGGGCATCTGGCTGGAAATCTCCAATATACTGTGACAATCGTGTTGTACTTTCTTACCCACAAATCAGGAACTATGTTAGAGAAACACTAGCAAGACAAATTGAGGAGCTTTATGGAAAACCAGATGTTATTGCTGGCGTCGCTACAGGAGCAATTGGTATTGGCGCTTTAGTAGCAGATTACCTTAATCTGCCATTTGTGTATGTTAGACCTGAAGCTAAGAAACATGGTAGACAAAACCAAGTCGAAGGCTATCTCGAAAAAGGTCAGACTGTTGTCGTAGTGGAAGATTTAATTAGTACTGGAAAGAGTAGCCTTAATGCTGTAAAAGCACTACAAAAGGCTGAAGCAAACATCAAAGGAATGGTAGCAATTTTTTCTTATGGTTTTGATGTTGCGAACAAAAATTTTAGCAAAACTGAAATTGACTTACATACTCTTGGAAATTATGAAAGTCTTTTAGAACAAGCTTTAGACACAAGATACATTAATCAGGAGCAGCAAGACATCTTAGCACTTTGGAATGCAAACCCAAGCGAATGGAACGCTAATTGGTAAGACTTTAGTTGTTTATTTGACTGTTATAATAACTTAACACCTTATCAAAAAAAATAAAGACACATGAATTTAGAATCTCCAAAAGTAGTATTAGACAAATCAGCTGAGGAAACATTTAATTTCCTATCAGATATTAAAAATTTCGAAAAGTTAATGCCCGAAAATATTAGCAAATTTGAAGTTTTGGATACAGATAAATTTTTATTTGCCTTAAAAGGAATGCCAGAAATCGTTTTAAAAAAGAAAGAAGCTACACCAAACAGCAAAATTGTTTTAGGTGCTGCAGGTGGCAAGTTAGACTTTGTCTTAATTGCAGATGTATCAGAAATTGAAGCTAATAAAAGTGAAGTTACATTAAATTTCTCTGGTGAGTTTAACGCCATGATGGCCATGATGATTAAAGGTCCAATAAGTAAATTTTTAGAAACTTTGGCTAAAAATATACCAGCCTCTGTTTAATACAATAATTCTACTTCTTTTAGATCGTAAGTTTTTATTATATCATCTTCAAGTCGTAATTTCAATTTACCATCTAATGATACACCTTCTATAAAGCCAGAAAAAACTTGGGCCCCATTAGATTTAAAAGTTGATGGCTTTTTAATACGGAATAATTTATCTTCATATTCCTTTTTTAGTGGCTTTAAATCACTTTCTAGTCTTTTTAAATACTCTAGAATATTTTTTAAAATAATATGAAAGACTTCGTCCTTATTGTAAACAATACCACTTATCAAACTCAATGAAGAAGCATTAGGAAGATTATCGAAAAACTTCTGATTAACGTTAAGTCCTACACCGATAATAGAACCCTCTAGAGTATTATTTTTTATCACATTCTCAATGAGAATACCAGCTATTTTTTTATGCTCTGACAAAATGTCGTTAGGCCATTTTATTGTTATTTTTGGTATTTGTAATTCTTTTAAAGCTTTAGTAATTCCTAAAGCTACCGCCATACTAATGTAAAACTGCTCCGATACTTTTAAGAACGAAACGTGTTTAAACACACTAAAAGTAAGGTTTTTTGATGCTTCGACTTGCCAATTGGTTCCCATTTGACCACGACCATTAGTCTGATGCTCGGCAATAACAACAGTAAGGTCTTTTGGTGTGTTTTTTACACAAATAGTTTTCAGGTAACTATTGGTTGAATCGATGGCATCAAGTTTGATAATATACATTACAATACACCTATTATTTTTATGGTTTTCTTATGATAATTAGGGTTAACTAGAAATAAAAAAGTAATAACTTTGTATAAATTTAAAACATTTTAATGACGCAAAGAAATAGCAATGCCGACCAACTCATTACAACTATAATAAGTGGTATCGAAGACGTTAAAGGAAAAGAGATTATACTTTTAGATTTAAGAGAAATAGAAAACACAGTTTGCGATTATTTTATTATTTGCGAAGGTACTTCAAATACCCAAGTAAATGCGATAGTAAGTTCCATACAAAAACAAGTTAGTAAAACTACTAAAGATAAACCTTGGCATATAGAAGGTACTGATAATGCTGAATGGATTTTAATGGATTATGTAAACGTTGTTGTACATGTTTTCCAAAAACATATTAGAGAGTATTACGATATTGAAAGTTTATGGGGAGATGCTATAACAACACAAATAGAAACAAGTATTTAAAACGAAACGCTAATAATGGCAAAGGATAATAAGAATTTAAACAAAAAACCAAAAGTAAGTCCCTACTGGATTTATGGTATCATAATAGCTGTGTTTTTAGGCCTTCAACTATTTGGTGGAAGCGCTTTTCAAAGTTCAAAAATAATCAAGACTTCTGAATTTATTAACTACCTAGAGCAAGGTGATGTTGAAGAGGTAGTTATTATTAGTAACACTAAAACTGCTAGAGTATATTTAACCGATGAAGCTTTAAAAAAAGATATTCACAAAGACACACAATCAAAAGGATTTATACCTTCTGGTAATATTCCTAATTATACTTTAAAATTTGGAGATCTAGGTAACTTTGAAGATAGAATTGACGAAATTATTAAAAAAAATAACCTACCTACCTCCAGAAATGCAGATATAGAAAATAATGCCTTTGGCGATTTTTTAATATCTCTTTTACCTTTTGTTCTCATAATAGGTGTTTGGATATTCATAATGAGGCGTATGTCTTCTGGCGGTGGTGGCGGTGCTGGTGGTCAGATTTTTAATATTGGAAAATCTAAAGCTAAGCTTTTTGATGAAAAAACAGATACTAAAACATCATTTAAAGATGTAGCTGGTCTTGAAGGTGCGAAAGAAGAAGTTCAAGAGATTGTAGACTTCCTAAAGTTTCCAGAAAAATACACCTCTCTTGGTGGTAAAATTCCAAAAGGTGCATTACTCGTAGGACCTCCAGGAACAGGTAAAACGTTACTTGCAAAAGCGGTTGCTGGTGAAGCAAAAGTACCGTTCTTCTCATTATCAGGTTCTGACTTTGTTGAGATGTTTGTGGGTGTTGGAGCTTCACGTGTAAGAGATCTATTCAAACAAGCTAAGGAAAAATCACCCTCAATAATTTTTATTGATGAGATTGATGCGATTGGACGAGCAAGAGGAAAAAACAACTTCTCAGGATCTAATGATGAACGTGAAAACACATTGAATCAATTGCTAACAGAAATGGATGGTTTTGGAACTAACACAAATGTTATAGTTCTAGCAGCAACAAACCGTGCAGATGTTTTAGACAGTGCGTTAATGCGTGCCGGACGTTTTGATAGACAGATATATGTAGACTTACCAGATGTTCGTGAACGTAAAGAAATTTTCGAAGTACACCTTCGTCCTCTGAAAAAAGAAGAAACTTTAGATATCGATTTCCTAGCAAAACAAACACCTGGTTTTTCAGGCGCAGATATTGCTAATGTATGTAATGAGTCCGCACTAATTGCTGCTCGTAAAGGAAAAAAAGCAGTAAATAAGCAAGACTTTTTAGATGCGGTTGACCGTATTGTAGGTGGTCTAGAAAAGAAAAATAAAATAATCACACCAGACGAGAAAAAAGCTATTGCTTTTCATGAAGCTGGTCATGCCACAGTAAGTTGGATGTTGGAACATGCTGCGCCACTTGTAAAAGTAACTATCGTCCCAAGAGGTCAATCTTTGGGTGCAGCGTGGTATTTACCAGAAGAAAGACTAATAGTAAGACCTGAGCAAATGCTTGATGAAATGTGTGCCACTATGGGTGGACGTGCTGCCGAAAAAGTAATATTCGATAAGATTTCAACTGGCGCACTCAGTGACTTAGAAAAAGTGACAAAACAAGCAAGAGGCATGGTAACCGTGTATGGCTTAAGCGATAAAGTTGGCAATTTAACCTATTACGATTCTTCGGGGCAACAAAGTGGTTTCACTAAGCCTTACAGCGAAGAAACAGCGGTTTTGATTGATAAGGAAATTTCTAGTATCATAGAAGAACAATACCAACGAGCTATAAAAATACTTAAAGACAATAAAGATAAACTGACTGAATTAGCCGAAGTGCTTTTAGAAAAAGAAGTCATCTTTAAAGATAATCTCGAAAAGATTTTTGGAAAGCGCCCTTTTGAGAAAAAAGAATTTATATCCGATAAAAAAGAAGAAATTACCTCTGAAGAAGAGGAATAGAAATCACTTCACCTAACGAAAAAACTTAAATTAGCCTAGAGTTAGTTTAAGTTTTTTTATATTTGGATAATTCAAAAAAAAGCACCGTAACAGTATTTGTAAATGAGTTTATTCAGAAAAATTTTTGGAGGAAAATCCCGTAGTTCTGAAGAAAAAGTTCCTAATGAAGAACGTAGCAAATACATGCCAGATATTAAACTCCCTGTTGATGAGCGGTTTACTATTAACTTCAAGGCAAATGGAGGTAAATTCTTGTATTGCGAGAATATTGAAGATGTCTACAATAGCCTAGAAAATATTATTTCGGAAAACAATTGGGACGGTAAAAATGTCTTTTTGTTGGATGATAGATTAGGAAAGTTATTTGAGGGCTTTGACTTAAAGGCTACAAAAAAAACATCAGAAAGCACCTATTTCTTTACAACCTGTGAGTATTTGATATCTGATGATGGTTCATTATTAATATCATCAAATCAAATTGCAGAGAAAAAACTAAAAGAATTACCTGATAATTTTGTTATATATGCCACTACAAGCCAGCTTGTTGAGAGTATTGGTGAAGGCCTAAAGGGTATAAAAAATAAAAATAAATCTAAAATCCCAACTAACATTACTACTATTAAGCACTTTAAAACTAATGAAGACAAAGACTTCTTAACCTACGGAAGTAGTGCTAAAAATTTGTACTTATTACTTTTAGAAGACTTATAAATGAAGGAACTTTTAACGCGCGCTATCTCTGGCATTGTTTATGTCATTTTGTTGATTGTTTCAATGTATTGGGAAAACGCACTTCTCATAGTACTTTATATATTTGGCCTTATAACGTTGGCTGAGTTTAATAAACTAATAAAACTAAATGCGCTTTTAATTACTGCTTCAATTTTTACATTTTTATATTTTGGGTTTTGGTATTGGTGTATGATTCATAACTCTAATACTGGAACTAATGAAGCTATCCAAATACTACTAGTAATAACCATTTTCGTAAATCTCATTTTAATTAAGGATTTATTTACCGAAAAGAAAATTCCACTTTTTGAATCTAAACGTTACATTGCTACAACCTTTTATTTATCTAGTGGTTTTGTCTTTATGTTTTTAATTGCAAATTACCTTAATACCTTTACACCACTATTACTACTAGGAAGTTTTATTTTAGTATGGGTTAATGATAGCTTTGCTTACTTAATTGGAAAGAATTTTGGAAAGCAAAAATTATTTCCAAGTATATCTCCAAAGAAAACCGTTGAAGGCTTTTTAGGAGGATTATTTTTTGCTTGTGTATCAAGTTATTTTATATCAGTATATGTTGACACTTTAGGGTTTACAAGCTGGCTTATTTTAGCAATTATAATTAGTGTTTTTGGAACTATTGGTGATTTAATAGAATCTAAATTTAAACGTCAAGCGCAAGTCAAAGACAGTGGCGTAATAATGCCTGGTCATGGAGGACTACTAGACCGCTTAGATAGTATTATCTTTACAGCTCCATTTATTTATTTATTTCTAAGAATTTTAAGTTATGTTTCATAAAGAAGGTCACAAAATAATCCTTATTACGCTATTTATTGTTGTTTTGGCTATATTTATCATCGATGGTTTTATATCTATCGAGTGGTTAAGGAAATCATTAATGCTTCTAGTTTTAGTGTTTTTTGTACTCATACTCCAGTTTTTCAGAAATCCAAAACGCCTTACTCATGCTAATGAAAATCAAGCTTTATCGCCTGTTGATGGAAAAGTAGTAGTTATTGAAGAAGTATTTGAAAAAGAAGTTTTTAATGATAAGCGTATCCAAGTCTCTGTTTTTATGTCACCTTTAAATGTACATGTTACACGATATCCTACAAGTGGAAAAGTAACTTACAGTAAATACCATCCAGGAAAATATTTAGTTGCTTGGCATCCAAAAGCTAGTGAAGAAAATGAACGCACAACTGTTGTTATAGAAAATGAAAGTTTCGGAAAAGTACTATACAGACAAATTGCTGGTGCATTAGCTAAGCGTATCGTAAACTACGCAAAAGTTGACACAAGTGCAAGACAAGGTAATGATTCTGGGTTTATAAAATTTGGGTCAAGAGTAGATTTATTTTTACCTTTAGATGCAGATATAAAAGTTACGCTAGATCAAAAAGTAAAAGGTGGCGAATCTGTGATTGCAGAAATAAAATAGATGAGTCAGACGGATTTACATAAAGAATTCGATACTGCTGTAAAACGGGTAAATGACCACACAGATCCCTTTCCAGCAGATTTTTTACTACGTCTGTATGCCTATTACAAAAAGGCTACTAATAACTACGGAAGACCCAGTAGTAAAAAGCAAATTATTAATGCTTTTAAAACTAATGCACTGTTTCAAGTACAGGACATTTCCGAAGACGAAGCCAAACGTCACTATATAGACTTGGTGAACCATTACTTTTTATACGGTAAATAATCCTTATAATTTTACGTGATATGGCATTACTAGATGTACCATTGCGATTTAAAAATGGAGCGCAAATGAAAAATCGCTTTATGTTAGCACCTATGACCAACACCCAAAGTCATGAAGATGGCAAGCTCTCTGATGAAGAATACCAGTGGTTAACAATGCGCGCAAAAGGCGGTTTTGGATTAACAATGACTTGTGCATCTCATGTCCAATTTATAGGCAAAGGCTTCCCAGGACAACTAGGTATTTATGACGACTCACAGATTGAAGGTCACCAACGATTGGTCAAAGGAATCAAAGCAAACAATAGTTTAGCGATTATACAATTACACCACGCTGGTATGAGAACATCTGAAAATTTGATTGGACAACAACCTGTTTGCCCATCTTCTAATGAGAAACATAATTCTCGTAGCTTATCCTTAGAAGAAGTTTACCAATTACGAGACGATTTTATTGCAGCAGCTATACGTGCACAAAAAAGTGGTTATAATGGTGTGGAAGTTCACGGTGCTCATGGTTATATTTTAACTCAATTTTTGAGTTCAGATATTAATAAACGAGATGACCAATATGGAGGTAGCCTAGAAAACCGCTCTCGGTTATTATTTGAAATTTTAGAAGGAATTAGGAACACTTGTGGTGAATATTTTTTATTAGGTGTACGGTTGTCACCTGAACGCTTTGGTATGCAACTGAGTGAAGTAAAAACCGTCTGTGAGCAATTGATAAACGGACACGATATAGATTTCTTAGATATCTCTCTGTGGGATGTGTTTAAAAAACCCGAAGAAGAGCAACACCAAAGTAAAAGCTTGCTCCAACATTTTACAGATTTAGACTATAAAGATGTAAAATGGACTGTTGCAGGAAAAATTAATACTGCAAAAGACGTTGTAGAAGTTTTAGACGCTGGTGTTGATTTTGTTTCTATTGGACGTTCTGCAATTTTACACCATGACTTCCCTAAAAAAGTAATTACTGATCCAAATTTTGAACCTATCCAACTTCCTGCCAGTAAAGCTTATTTAAGTGAAGAAGGACTGAGCAGTAAGTTTATAACTTATATGAATCGTTGGCCGAATTTTGTAAAATAAACTCTAGTAAACAGACGTTTATACTTACTCGTTTTGTGATTTTTAATGATTTTCAAAAGTCGGACACAAACGATAAACTAAAATTAATCTCTAATCAAAGGCATAGTACTGCAGCGTAACAGACCTTCTTGTTTAGCAATTTCACTGTAAGGCACTACTTCCACAGTAAAACCTTTTTTGCGTAACCATTTATTTAAACGAGTAAATTTTTTTTCGGAGATAATAACGTCTTCAGAAATAGAGAAGATATTACTATTCATATCATACATTTCGTCTTTACTAATTTCAAAAACATTATCCTTACCAAAATAATCTACCAACCATTGGTATTCTTCTTCAACCAAAAAACCGTTTTTATGGATAATGGCTTTGTCTTTGCCGATAGGTTGGAAACAGCAATCCAAATGCAGGGCATTTTCTTTAGGATCGGTATTTGACTTTCGTAATTCAAAAGCCTTTACTTTTTTATGTGGAAATAAATTTTGTATAGCTTTTACAGCTTGCACATTGGTTCGGGCTGTAATATAGTCTGGATAATCTTGACCTGAGTATGTCCCAATAAAAATATAATCGTTCCAAGGCATGACATCACCACCTTCAACATGACACTCGTCTGGTAAAATGATACGATTCTTTTTTTCTATTGTGCTCCAAACATACTCTGTCGCTTCTACTTCGCGTTTACGGTCTGGCAATATATTAGCAATAATTATTTTGTCTTCAATCACAAATGAAATATCGCGAGCAAAAATTTGGTTATAATCCTCTAAAACCTCAGGGCGATATACTGTGACATCGTACTTCTTTAAAACAGCAGAAACGGCTTCCATTTCGGCAATCATGTCCTCCTCTTTAGGATATGTACCTGCTAAAACATGTTGTTTACTTTTTGGGTCATAGCAATCTTCGGGCTTTGGTGTTGGACCATTGCTTTTGGCAGTGCCTAAAATAACAGCTCTTAATCGAGAGGTTTCATTTTGTATGTGAAGTTTCATGAAGAGGAAAGGGGTTATTATTAGCAACAGAAAAAAGCTTCATAATTTCTTATGAAGCTTTGTATATTTTTATCTTTTTTTTATTGGAGTAAATGATCTTAATGTTTCACCAGTATATAATTGACGTGGACGACCAATTGGCTCTTTACGCAGACGCATTTCTTTCCATTGTGCAATCCAACCTGGTAAACGACCTAATGCAAACATAACTGTAAACATCTCAACAGGTATACCCATAGCACGGTATATTATACCAGAATAGAAATCTACATTTGGATATAACTTACGGTCAACAAAATATTGATCTTCTAGAGCTTCTTTTTCTAGACCTTTGGCAATATCTAATATTGGGTCTTCAACACCTAAATCTGATAATACTTCATCAGCTGCGACCTTAATGATTTTTGCTCTTGGATCAAAGTTTTTGTAAACACGGTGACCAAAGCCCATTAAACGGAAAGGATCGTTCTTATCTTTAGCCTTAGCCATATATTTTTTTGTATCACCTCCATCTTCTTTAATCGCCTCGAGCATTTCCAATACGGCTTGGTTAGCACCACCATGTAGTGGTCCCCAAAGTGCAGAAATACCTGCTGCTAATGACACAAATAATCCTGCGTGAGAAGAACCTGTAATTCTTACCGTAGATGTAGAACAGTTTTGTTCGTGATCTGCATGTAAAATAAGTAGTTTATCTAAAGCATTAACTAAAATTTCGTTTTGCTCATACTCCTTATTAGGGCTTTTAAACATCATTTTAAGAACGTTCTCAACATAGCCAAGAGAGTCATCACCATAATCTAAAGGTAAGCCTTGCTTTTTACGCATCGCCCAAGCGACTAAAACAGGGAATTTACCTAAAATTCTTACAATAGCGTTATACATATCTTCTTCTGAATCTACGTTTACAGAGGATGGATTAAACGCTGTTAAAGCACTTGTCAATGAGGACAAAACACCCATTGGATGTGCTGCTTTAGGAAAAGCATCAATAATTTTTTTAATATCGTCGTCAACTACTGAATTTGCTTTTATGTCTGCATGAAACTTATCTAATTGTTCAGCAGTTGGTAATTCTCCAAAAATCAATAAATAAGCCACTTCTAAAAAGTCTGCTTTGTCTGCTAACTCTTCGATAGAATAACCCCGATATCTTAAGATTCCTTTTTCACCATCTAAAAATGTAATGGCACTCTCACAGCTTCCTGTATTTTTGTAACCTGGGTCTAGCGTAATAACGCCACCTGTGCTACCTCTAAGTGCTTTAACATCTATAGCAACTTCATTTTCTGTTCCCGTAATTAATGGAAACTCATGTTTTTGGCCATTAATCTCTAATATCGCTTTATCTGACATATATCTTTGTACTTTTTATTGGAATTTTTTTGGATTACAAATTTACGAAATCTACATCGATTTCGGAAGCCTATTTATAACCGTTTTAACACTTATAATATAGTGGCTTATACCTCAAAATAAAAGCGATTACCGTTTTGGTAATCGCTTTATATATTCTTTTTATTGTATTAAAAAACTTACTTCACTTTAAAAGCGTTTTCTAGTGGAAAATAAGCAACATCTCCTAACTCTTCTTCAATACGTAATAACTGGTTGTATTTTGCCATGCGGTCGCTACGAGAGGCAGAACCTGTTTTAATTTGACCTGTATTTAATGCCACTGCTAAATCAGCAATAGTATTGTCCTCTGTCTCACCAGAGCGATGAGACATAACAGATGTATAACCAGCATTATGTGCCATATTTACTGCAGAGATTGTCTCGGTTAAGGTACCGATTTGATTTACTTTTATTAAAATTGAATTGGCAATACCCTCAGAAATACCTCTTCCTAAACGTTCTACGTTAGTTACAAATAAATCGTCACCAACTAATTGCACCTTATCACCTATTTTATCAGTCAAATATTTCCAACCATCCCAATCGTTTTCATCCATACCGTCTTCGATAGAAATTATCGGATATTTTGAAGCTAATTCTGCTAAATAATCTGCTTGTTCTTGGCTAGTTCTTACTTTTCCAGATTCACCTTCAAAAATTGTGTAGTCATATTTGCCATCTTTATAAAACTCTGCCGCAGCACAATCTAAAGCAATCATTACATCATCTCCTAAATTGTAACCAGCATTAGCAACAGCTTTTGCTATGGTTTCTAAAGCATCTTCTGTTCCGCCAGCTAAGTTTGGTGCAAAACCACCTTCATCACCAACGGCAGTACTTAAATTTCTATCATGCAATACTTTTTTAAGATTATGGAAAATCTCTGTTCCCATTTGCATGGCATGCGTAAAATCTTTTGCTTTTACTGGCATTACCATAAATTCTTGAAACGCGATTGGAGCATCAGAATGAGAACCACCGTTAATGATATTCATCATTGGTACAGGCAAGGTATTTGCCGAAACACCACCAACATATCTGTATAATGGCATATTAAGTTCATTAGCCGCAGCTTTTGCTACAGCAAGAGAAACACCTAAAATAGCGTTAGCTCCTAATTTTGATTTATTTGTTGTACCATCTAAATCAATCATAAGTTTATCAATAGCGTTCTGCTCAAAAATAGAAACACCTAATAACTCTTGAGCAATAATTGCATTGACATTCTCGACAGCTTTAGATACACCTTTACCCATATATGTATCTCCACCATCACGCAACTCAACAGCTTCGTGTTCTCCAGTTGAAGCTCCAGAAGGCACAGCTGCTCGTCCCATAACTCCATTCTCTGTAACGACATCGACCTCTACAGTTGGGTTACCTCTACTATCTAAAATTTGTCTTGCATGAATGTTGATTATTATGCTCATTTTATACTTTTTAAATTTTTGAAATCATTATGACTCGAATCAATTAGTCTTATATGGTTTATTAATGTAAAATTACGAAAAAATAGTGCTGTTTTACTGACAAAAGTCAGTATTACGATTAATAATTACGCAAATGTTTTCGGAACTAAAAAATGGCAACAAAACATATGTTTTATTACCATTTTTTTAAAGATTTAATTCTTTAAGTTATTAATAAACTCATCAAACAAATACGTAGAATCATTTGGTCCTGGACTTGCTTCTGGATGATATTGTACTGAGAAACAATTTTTATTTTTTAATCTAATACCAGCAACTGTATCATCATTTAGATGCACGTGCGTAATTTCGATATTAGAGTTTGCTTCGGTTTCTTCTCTACTGATTGCAAAACCATGATTTTGAGAAGTGATTTCTCCTTTACCAGTTAGTAGGTTTTTTACCGGATGATTGATACCTCTGTGACCATTATGCATTTTGTATGTCGAAATACCGTTTGCTAGAGCAATTACTTGATGCCCTAAACATATACCGAACAACGGTTTATTTTTGGCTATGATTTCTTTAGCCACTTGTTGTGCTTCTACTAATGGTTCTGGATCTCCAGGTCCGTTTGATAAGAAGTAACCATCAGGGCTAAATGCTTCTAAATCCTCAAATTTAGAATTGTATGGAAATACTTTAATATAAGCATCGCGCTTTGCTAGGTTACGTAGAATGTTCTTTTTAATGCCTATATCTAAAGCTGAAATCTTATAAGTTGCATTTTCGTCCCCATAAAAATAAGGTTCTTTAGTAGATACTTTTGAAGCTAACTCCAAACCATTCATTTTTGGCTGTTCAGCTAGTTGTTTCTTTAAACCTTCAACATTATCTACGTCAGTAGAAATCACAGCATTCATTGCTCCATTATCTCTGATATAACTTACCAAAGCTCTGGTGTCTACATCTGAAATAGCTAAGGTATTATTCTTTTCAAAGAAATCTTCTAGAGATCTATCGGCTCCAGGTCTTGAATATTCAAAACTGAAATTTTTACAAATTAATCCAGCAATTTTGATTGAGTCTGATTCGACTTCACTGTCTTTTGTTCCGTAATTTCCAATATGAGCATTAGTAGTTACCATCAATTGTCCAAAATATGATGGGTCAGTAAAGATTTCTTGATAACCAGTTGTTCCTGTATTGAAACAAACTTCTCCAAATGCAGTACCTTCTTTACCAATAGACTTACCATGAAAAATAGTACCGTCAGCTAAGAGTATAAGCGCTTTTTTTCTTTGTTTGTATTTCATTTGCTGTGTTGTTATTTTTAGTTTCTATATAGAAACCTTGGTTTTACAAAATTCCAAAAAAAAAGGATAAACTGAAACAGTCTATCCTTTATATTTATTAATGCTTATTAACATTTATTCTTCTTCGTTAGTAGCTTTAGTTTCTACTGGTGGAGTAGCAACTGCTTTTTTACCACCTCTTCTACTTCTACGAGTTGTTTTCTTAGCAGCTTTATCTGCATTGTAAATCTCGTTATAGTCTACTAACTCTATCATTGCCATATCAGCGTTATCACCAAGTCTATTACCTAATTTGATAATACGAGTATAACCTCCTGGACGATCACCAACCTTAGCAGCAACGTCTCTAAACAATTCTGCTACGGCGTCTTTCTGTCTTAATTTAGAAAATACAATACGTCTGTTGTGTGTTGTATCTGTTTTTGACTTGGTAATCATTGGTTCTACAAACTGCTTTAAAGCTTTTGCTTTAGCAACCGTTGTATTAATCCGCTTATGCTCTATTAAAGAACAAGCCATATTAGCTAACATAGCTTTTCTGTGTGCCGTCTTACGACCTAAATGATTGAATTTCTTTCCGTGTCTCATGACTTTAGTTTTATCATCTTGCTACCAAACTCTATTTTGAGGAGCAAAATATGATTATTAAAATTTGTGTTAGTCTTTGTCTAACTTGTATTTACTTAAATCCATACCAAAGTTAAGACCCTTAAAGTTTACAAGCTCTTCAAGCTCAGTTAAAGACTTCTTACCAAAGTTTCTGAATTTCATTAAATCGTTTTTATTGAAAGATACTAAGTCTCCTAATGTATCTACCTCTGCAGCTTTTAAACAGTTAAGTGCACGAACAGAAAGGTCCATATCAACTAATTTAGTTTTTAATAGTTGTCTCATGTGAAGAGACTCTTCATCATAAGTCTCAGTCTGTGCAATTTCATCAGCTTCTAAAGTGATACGCTCATCAGAGAACAACATGAAGTGGTGAATTAATATTTTTGCAGCTTCAGTCAATGCATCTTTAGGGTGAATTGATCCGTCAGTTTGAATTTCGAAAACTAATTTTTCGTAATCCGTTTTTTGCTCAACACGGAAATTTTCGATTCCGTATTTTACATTTTTAATTGGCGTGTAAATTGAATCTGTAAAAATTGTACCTATCGGTGCTGAAGCTTTTTTGTTTTCTTCTGCTGGCACATAACCTCTCCCTTTTTCAATTGTAATTTCCATGTTAATGTTAACCTTTGGATCTAAGTTACAGATTACTAAATCTGTATTTAATACTTGGAAACCAGAGATAAATTTTTGGAAATCACCTGCAGTAATTTGTTCTTGCCCTGAAATAGAAATTGTAACAGTTTCGTTATCAACTTCATCAATTTGACGCTTAAAGTTTACTTGCTTTAAGTTCAAAATCATTTCAGTAACATCTTCAACAACTCCTGATATAGTTGAGAACTCATGATCTACACCTTCTATTCTTACTGATGTGATTGCGAAACCTTCTAATGAAGACAATAATACTCGTCTTAAAGCATTACCAACTGTTAGACCGTAACCTGGTTCTAATGGTCTGAACTCGAATTTACCTTCGAACTCATTAGAATCTATCATGATTACTTTGTCAGGTTTCTGAAAATTTAATATTGCCATATTTTCTTCGTTTTGATTGTTATTTAGTTGCGCGGTCTAAAAGTTTGAAGAACATCTATTAAACCCTTTGGCTAAATACCAATATGATTAATTATTATTTAGAGTAAAGTTCAACGATAAATTGTTCGTTGATTTGCTCAGGAATTTGAATACGTGCTGGTACAGAAACGTAAGTACCAGTTTTAGTATCATTATTAAAAGTAATCCACTCGTATACACTGCTAGAGTTAGCCAATGAATTTGTAATAGCTTCTAGTGACTTAGATTTTTCTCTAACACCTACAACATCTCCTGCTTTTAATTGGTAAGAAGGTATGTTTACCTTTTCGCCATTCACAGTGATGTGTCTGTGAGATACTAGTTGACGTGCACCACTACGTGTTGGAGCAATACCCATTCTAAAAACCACGTTATCTAAACGAGATTCACATAATTGTAATAGTACTTCACCTGTAATACCTTGTGCAGCTGTTGCTCTTTTGAACATGTTTCTGAATTGCTTTTCTAAAATACCATAAGTGTATTTAGCTTTTTGCTTTTCCATTAACTGGATTGCATATTCAGATTTTTTTCCACGACGACGGTTGTTTCCATGTTGTCCTGGTGGATAATTTCTTTTTTCGAAGGCTTTATCATCTCCGAAGATAGCTTGACCAAATTTTCTAGCTATTTTTGTTTTAGGACCAGTATATCTTGCCATTTTAAATTAGTTTTGAGAGTGATTATAGAATTAAGGTCTTATACTTATCCTTCTAAATCGTTTGCCTCTCGTTGATACTTGTTTATAATTTTTCAGTTTGCAAATTTAAACAAAATAAACTGATATCAATACTTAAGATTGTTATTAGTTTAAAATGATAAAATTTGACTTGTATTATAGTTAAACCTGATAATTAAATCAGATTATACTCTACGTCTTTTTGGTGGACGACAACCGTTGTGTGGTAATGGAGTAACATCAATGATTTCTGATACTTCAATACCTGCATTATGGATAGATCTGATTGCAGATTCTCTACCATTACCAGGTCCTTTTACATACACTTTAACTTTCTTCAGTCCAGCTTCTTTTGCAACTCTAGCAGCATCTTCTGAAGCTAATTGAGCAGCGTAAGGTGTGTTCTTTTTAGAACCTCTAAAACCCATTTTACCAGCTGATGACCATGAAATTACGTCACCTTTTTTATTTGTTAAAGAAACAATGATATTATTAAAAGATGCCGTTATATGAGCTTCTCCAATAGCATCAACTATTACTTTACGTTTTTTTGTACTTGACTTTGCCATATTTATTAGTTTTTAGTAAATAGTGAATAGTCGCTAGAATCCTAAACCTTTTATAATTTCGAACAGATTCCTTCCAACGTCTATAGACTAAAGACTATTTTTATTTAGTTACTTTCTTTTTGTTAGCAACTGTTTTTCTTCTTCCTTTTCTTGTACGAGAGTTATTCTTAGTACGCTGTCCTCTTAATGGAAGACCAGCTCTGTGACGAATACCTCTGTAACATCCAATATCCATTAAACGCTTGATGTTTAATTGAGTTTCAGAACGTAATTCACCTTCGATTTTGAAATTTCCTACGGCCTCACGGATTGCTCCAATCTGGTCATCAGTCCAATCTTGTACTTTTGTGCTTTCATCTACTTTAGCAGTTGCTAAAATTTCTTTTGCACGACTTCTACCTACTCCGTAGATATAAGTTAAAGAGATAACTCCTCTTTTTTGTTTTGGTATGTCTACACCTGCAATTCTTGCCATAACTACCCTTGTCTTTGTTTGAATCTAGGATTCTTTTTGTTAATTACGTAAAGTCTTCCTTTTCTACGTACCAATTTACAATCGGCACTTCTTTTTTTAACTGATGCTCTTACTTTCATCTGTTTTGATTTTTAAATACTAATTATTAGTATCTATAAGTTATACGAGCCTTAGTTAAATCGTAAGGACTCATTTCTAATTTTACTTTGTCACCCGGTAATAACTTTATGTAATGCATACGCATCTTACCAGATATGTGTGCTGTTACGATATGACCGTTTTCTAATTCTACACGGAACATCGCATTTGATAATGCTTCTATAATTGTACCGTCTTGCTCTATTGCTGCTTGTTTTGCCATAGTATAAATATTATTGCGCTACTGCTTTTCTATTTTTACCTGATTTCATCAATCCGTCATAGTGCTTATTCAACAAATAAGAATTTATTTGTTGCATTGTGTCTATTGCAACTCCAACCATAATTAATAGTGATGTTCCACCAAAGAACAATGCCCAACCCTGTTGAACTCCTATTAATTTTACAACAAATGCTGGGAACACAGCTATAAGTGCTAAGAAAATAGAACCTGGTAAGGTAATTTGAGACATAATTTTATCTAAATATTCTGAAGTTTCACTTCCAGGACGTATACCTGGTATAAAACCACCACTACGTTTTAAATCATCTGCCATCTTGTTCGTAGGAACAGTTATAGCAGTATAAAAATATGTAAATACAATAATTAAAAGTGCAAATACTAAATTATACCAGAATCCAAAAATATCCTGGAAGTTAGTTTGCATCCACTGACCTGCATCTGTTTCTTTTAACCAAGATGAACCACCTATTAATCCAGGTACAAACATAATCGCTTGTGCAAAGATAATTGGCATTACACCTGAGGCATTCAATTTTAATGGTAAAAACTGACGAGAGCCAAATACATTTTTCTCAAAACCACCTGTCGCATTTCTACGGGCATATTGTACTTGAATTTTACGTACAGCCATTACTAATAATACTGATGCTAATATGATTAAAAACCATATAACAATCTCGATTAATATTAGCATGAAACCTCCATTTCCTTCTAATCTAGACGCTGAGTTTAATAAGAAAGATTGAGGCATTGTAGCAATAATACCAACCATTATTAATAATGATATACCATTACCAATACCTTTGTCTGTAATCTTCTCACCTAACCACATTGCAAAAACACAACCTGTCACTAGTATAACTATAGAAGAAAAGTAAAAAAGACCTCCGGTACCTAATAAAAAAGCACTTGAAGGGATTCCTAGACTAGGTAAGCTTACTAAGTAACCTGGTGCTTGTACCAAACAAATACCAATAGTTAACCAGCGTGTAATTTGATTTATTTTTTTACGACCACTCTCTCCTTCTTTCTGTAGTTTTTGTAAATACGGAATAGCTATCCCCATTAACTGGACTACAATCGAAGCTGAGATATAAGGCATGATACCTAAGGCAAATACTGAAGCATTAGCAAAAGCACCACCAGTAAAAGCATTTAATAATCCCAGAATACCACTACCTGTAGTTTCTTGGATTCCACCTAATTGAGTAGCATCAATACCTGGTAAAACTACTTGTGCTCCAAAACGATAAACTAACAATAACCCAAGAGTTAATATTATTCTATCCTTGAGCTCTGTAATTTTCCAGACGTTTTTTAATGTATCTATTATTTTCATTCTATATATCTTATAAAGTTACAGCTTCACCACCAGCAGCTTCAATAGCAGCTTTTGCCGACGCAGTAAATTTATGAGCCTTTACTGTTAATTTTGTTTTTAATTCGCCTCTTCCTAGAATTTTAACAAGCTCGTTTTTACCAGCTAATCCTAATTCTACAAGCGTTTCAAAATCTACAGTATTTTTAATTTTCTTTGTTTCTACTAACTCTTGTAAGGTATCCAAGTTTACACCCTGGTACTCAACGCGATTGATATTAGTAAAACCAAACTTAGGTACACGACGTTGTAATGGCATTTGACCACCTTCGAATCCTAATTTCTTAGAATAACCAGAACGCGACTTAGCTCCTTTGTGGCCACGTGTAGCAGTACCACCTTTACCAGAACCTTGACCACGACCAATGCGTTTTCCTTGTTTTTTTACTGAACCCTCTGCAGGTTTTAAATTACTTAAATCCATTGTTAAGTTATATTTTTTAAGCTTCCTCAACGGAAACTAAATGTTCTACTTTCTTAACCATACCAAGGATATTTGGTGTGGTATCATGCTCTACAACCTGTCCAATCTTTTTAAGACCTAAGGCTTCTAATGTTAGCTTTTGTCTTTTTGTGCGGTTGATTGCACTTTTAACTTTCTTTACTTTAATCTTTGCCATCTGTCCTAATGATTATCCGTTAAATACTTTTTCAAGTGAAATACCTCTTTCTTTAGCGATAGAACCAGCATCTCTTAGTTGTAATAATGCGTCAAAAGTTGCTTTTACTACGTTGTGAGGGTTAGATGATCCTTGAGACTTAGATAATACATCGTGTACACCTACGGCTTCAAGAACTGTTCTTACAGCACCACCAGCAATAACACCGGTACCTGGAGCAGCAGGAATAATGTTTACTCTAGCTCCACCAAATTTACCTTTTTGTTCGTGTGGTAATGTTCCTTTGATAATAGGAATTCTAACTAAGTTTTTCTTAGCATCTTCAATTGCTTTAGCGATTGCTGTAGCCACGTCTTTTGACTTTCCTAAACCATGTCCTACAACACCATCTTCATCACCAACTACTACAATAGCAGAAAAACCAAATGCTCTACCACCTTTAGTTACTTTAGTAACACGTTGTACGCCTACCAACCGATCTTTTAAATCTAAACCTCCTGGTTTTACAAGCTCTGCGTTTTTATATTTTTGATACATAATGTCTTAAAATTTAAGTCCTGCTTCTCTAGCACCTTCTGCTAATGATTTTACTCTACCGTGGTATAAGTATCCACCTCTATCAAAAGAGATAGTCTCAATACCAACTTTTAATGCTCTTTCAGCAATTGCTTTACCAACTAAAGCAGCAACTTCGGTTTTATTACCTTTTGCACCACTCACGTCTTTATCTCTTGAAGATGCAGCAGCGATAGTTTTACCAGTCACGTCATCTACGATTTGAGCATAAATTTCTTTATTACTTCTAAAAACAGATAATCTTGGTCTAGCTTCAGTACCAGATACAATCTTACGTATTCTGTTTTTTATCCTTTGTCTTCTTTCGTTCTTTGTTAATGCCATAACCTATTTATTAAGCTGATTTACCTGCTTTTCTTCTTATTTCTTCACCAACAAACTTAACACCTTTACCTTTGTATGGCTCTGGCTTACGGAAACCGCGAATCTTAGCTGCTACTTGACCAACTAATTGCTTGTCGTGCGAGGTTAACTTTACTATTGGGTTTTTACCTTTTTCAGAAATTGTTTCTACTTTAACTTCTGGAGCGATATCCAATACTATATTGTGTGAAAAACCTAGAGCTAAATCTAATTTTTGTCCTTGGTTAGAGGCTCTATAACCCACACCAACCAATTCTAATTCTTTAGTCCATCCTTTAGACACACCCTCAATCATATTAGCGATTAAGGCTCTATACAAGCCATGCTTTGATTTGACTTCTTTCTTTTCAGACTGACGCTCCAATGTAATAGTAGCGTCTTCTATTTTAATATCAATACCTGTGTATTCTTGAGTTAACTCGCCTAATTTACCTTTTGCAGTAATTACGCCGTTGTTCACTTCTACTGTTACACCTTCAGGAATTGAAACTGGATTTTTACCTATTCTTGACATATCTTCCTGTTTTTAGTATACGTAACATAATACTTCACCACCAACATTTTCTCTTTGCGCTTGTTTCCCTGTCATAACTCCATGAGAGGTAGAAACAATTGCAATACCTAAACCATTTAAGATTCTTGGCATTTCGTTGGCGCCAGCATACTTACGTAAACCTGGTGTACTAATTCTTTGAATTTTTTTGATGACAGACTCTTTTGTGTCTTTGTTGTACTTAAGAGCAATCTTGATTGTTCCTTGTACATTAGAATCGTCAAATTTATAACTTAAAATATATCCTTGGTCGAATAATATTTTAGTCATCTCTTTCTTTAAGTTAGACGCAGGAATCTCAACCACTCTGTGGTTAGCTTTTACTGCATTTCTAACTCGCGTAAGATAATCCGCTATTGGATCTGAATACATATTTATTAATTTGCGGTATCGGTTTTTGGAAATAGAACTCTTCTACACCAAACCTAAAACCAATTTATAATTCTTTATTATTACCAGCTTGCCTTTTTGACACCTGGGATTAAGCCTTGATTAGCCATTTCTCTAAACATAACACGAGAAACACCAAATTGTCTCATATAACCTTTTGGTCTACCTGTAAGTTTACAACGGTTATGTTGACGAATTGGTGAAGCATTTTTTGGTAACTTCTGTAATGCTTCATAATCTCCAGCTTCTTTTAAAGCTTTACGTTTAGCAGCATATTTAGCAACCGTTTTTGCACGCTTTACCTCACGAGCTTTCATTGATTCTTTTGCCATAATTAGTTCTTTTTAAAAGGTAATCCTAGTTCTGTTAAAAGTGATTTTGCTTCTTTATCAGTATCAGCAGTTGTAACAAATGTAATATCCATACCAGAAATTCTGTTAATCTTATCGATATCAATCTCTGGGAAGATAATTTGCTCTACAACACCTAGATTGTAGTTTCCACGACCATCAAAACCTGTAGCTTTGATACCGTTGAAATCTCTAACACGTGGTAATGCAGATGTGATTAAACGATCTAAAAATTCAAACATTTGCTCACCTCTTAAAGTTACCATAGCGCCAATTGGCATACCTTTTCGTAACTTAAATGAAGCGACATCTTTCTTTGATAAAGTATGTATAGCTTTCTGACCAGATATTTTTGTTAATTCATCAACTGCGTGATCAACTAATTTTTTATCTGCCACAGCAGCACCAACACCTCTAGATATTACTATCTTGGTGAGTTTAGGTACTTGCATTACATTCTTGTAACCAAATTCTTCTGTAAGAGCAGGAACAACTTTGTCCTTGTACTCTTGTTTTAATCTTGCAACGTAAGCCATAACTAAATTACTTCATTAGATTTTTTAGAAAATCTCAATTTATTATCTCCATCCATTTTGTAACCTACTCTAGTAGTTTCGCCTTTACCAGTTAATAATGATAAATTTGAAATATGGATAGCTGCTTCTTTCTCTACGATACCACCTTGAGGACTTTGTGCACTTGGTTTAGTGTGTTTCTTTACCATGTTCACACCCTCTACGATGGCTTTGTTCTTTTCTATCAATACTTTAAGTACTTTACCTTCTGAACCTTTGTGGTCTCCAGCAATTACTTGAACAGTATCTCCAGTTTTTATTTTAAGCTTTGTCATTTTTTCTTGATGTATTAAAGCACTTCTGGTGCTAATGATACAATTTTCATGAATTGTTTATCACGAAGCTCTCTTGCTACTGGTCCAAAAACACGTGTCCCTCTCATTTCACCCGTTGGGTTTAAAAGTACACATGCGTTATCATCAAAACGGATGTAAGATCCATCAGGACGCCTAACTTCTTTTGCAGTACGCACAACAACAGCTGTAGATACAGCTCCTTTTTTAATACTACCATTTGGTGTAGCAGCTTTAACTGAAACTACTATTTTGTCACCAACTGACGCGTAACGTCTTTTTGTACCTCCAAGAACACGGATAGTTAATACTTCCTTTGCTCCTGTATTGTCAGCTACTTTTAATCTTGATTCTTGTTGTACCATAATTACTTCGCTCTTTCAATTATTTCTACTAATCTCCAACATTTAGATTTACTTAAAGGTCGTGTTTCCATAATCTTTACAGTATCTCCGATATTGCAGTCGTTTGTTTCGTCATGAGCAACATATTTCTTTGTTTTCAAAACGAATTTTCCATACATAGGGTGTTTTACCTTTTTTACTTCGGCAACAACAATTGACTTTTGCATTTTATTGCTAGTCACTACTCCTATACGTTCTTTTCTTAAATTTCTTTTTTCCATCTTTCAGCAGAATACAATTAGTCTTGTCTATTAGTTAACTCTGTCGCCATACGAGCTACGGCACGTCTTACGTTACGTAACTGGATAGGATTCTCTAAAGGAGATATAGCATGTGCCATTTTAAGGTCTGTATAACTCTTTTTTGTCTCACCAAGTTTCTCTTGTAACTCAGCTGTTGATAGCTTCTTAATTTCTGATTGCTTCATAATACTTTTTATTAAGCTTCGTAATCTCTAGCTATGATAAACTTAGTTTTAACTGGAAGTTTTTGTGCTGCTAAACGTAATGCTTCTTGAGCTACGTCTAATGGCACTCCACTTATTTCAAATAAAACACGACCTGGTTTTACAACTGCTGCCCAATATTCAACGGCACCTTTACCTTTACCCATACGTACTTCAAGAGGTTTCTTTGTGATAGGCTTGTCTGGAAATATCTTAATCCATAACGATCCTTCTCTTTTCATGTAACGAGTAGCTGCAATACGTGCTGCTTCTATTTGACGTGCAGTAATAAACGTTGAATCTAGGGATTTGATACCGAAAGTTCCATTTGATAACAAATGGCCTCTTCCCGCATTTCCTTTCATACGTCCTTTTTGCTGCTTACGAAATTTTGTTCTTTTAGGCTGTAACATTTTTTCTTCTTTCCTTTAAAAAATTACTTTCTACGACGTTGGTTTCCACCTTTTTTGTTTCCACCACGTCCACCTTTTCCTTTTTGTTTAGAAAGGCCTACTAATGGAGAAAGCTCTCTTTTTCCATATACTTCGCCTTTCATAATCCAAACCTTAACACCTAATCTACCATAAGTAGTATGTGCTTCAACTAGAGCGTAATCAATATCTGCTCTAAAAGTAGATAAAGGGATACGTCCTTCTTTGTAGTGTTCAGAACGTGCCATTTCAGCACCATTTAAACGACCACTAATTTGGATTTTGATTCCTTCAGCATTCATACGCATTGCCGCAGCAATAGCCATCTTAATTGCACGTCTGTATGAAATTCTACTTTCAATTTGACGAGCAACAGATGCTCCTACTAGATGCGCATCTAGTTCAGGTCTCTTGATTTCAAAGATGTTCAATTGAACTTCTTTATCAGTAATTTTTTTGAGCTCTTCTTTTAACTTGTCTACCTCTTGTCCACCTTTTCCGATAATAATACCAGGTCTTGCAGTAGTGATAGTAACGGTTACAAGTTTAAGTGTACGCTCTATAATTACTCTTGACACACTTGCTTTCGATAAACGAGCGTGAACATACTTTCTAATCTTATCGTCTTCGGCTAACTTGTCTCCATAGTCATTACCACCGTACCAGTTAGATTCCCATCCTCTGATAATACCTAAACGATTTCCGATTGGATTTGTCTTTTGTCCCATATCTCTATCTTAGCTTTGTGTTTTGTTTAATGAATCTACCACAACTGTTACGTGGTTAGATCTTTTTCTGATTCTATGTGCTCTACCTTGAGGTGCTGGACGAAGTCTCTTTAACATTGTACCCCCATCGACTCTAATTTCTTTTACAAATAAATTAGCTTCCTCAATATCAGCGTCTTCATTTTTAGCTTGCCAGTTTGCGATTGCAGACAATAACAACTTTTCTAAACGACGAGATGCTTCTTTTGGACTAAATCTAAGAATCTGAAGAGCTTGCTCCGCCTTCTTACCTCTCACTAAATCCGCAACTAAACGCATTTTACGTGGTGATGTAGGACAGTTATTAAGCTTAGCAAAAGCAACTTGCTTTTTCTCTGCCTTAATGGCATCTGCCATTTGTTTTTTACGACTTCCCATGATTCTTATTTTTTACCTTTATTTTTTGCACCTGCATGACCACGGAATGATCTTGTTGGTGAAAATTCTCCTAACTTATGACCTACCATGTTCTCAGTTACGTAAACTGGAACAAATTGTCTTCCATTGTGAACAGCTATTGTTTGACCAACGAAATCTGGAGAAATCATAGATGCTCTAGACCAAGTTTTTATAACTGTCTTTTTGTTTGAAGCTACATTCTCAGCAACTTTCTTTTCTAATTTATAATGGATATAAGGTCCTTTTTTTAATGAACGTGCCATACTACTTTCTTAATTATTTCTTTCTACGTTCTACAATATACTTATTACTCGCTTTGGTCTTAGAACGTGTTCTATAACCTTTTGCAGGAATACCGTTTCTTGATCTTGGATGACCTCCTGAAGACTTACCTTCACCACCACCCATTGGGTGATCAACTGGGTTCATTACTACTGGTCTTGTTCTTGGACGTCTTCCTAACCATCTGCTTCTACCTGCTTTACCAGATACTAGTAATTGATGATCAGAATTAGAAATAACTCCTATAGTTGCCATACAGTTTGCAAGAATCATTCTTGTTTCTCCTGAAGGTAACTTAACGGTAGCAAATTTACCATCTCTTGCCATTAATTGCGCAAATGCACCAGCACTACGAGCCATAACAGCACCTTGACCTGGGCGTAACTCTATACAAGAAATAATTGTACCTAATGGTATTTCACTTAGTGGCATTGCATTTCCTATTTCAGGAGCAATTTCGTTTTCACCAGAAACAATTTTTTGTCCAACTTGTAAACCGTTTTGAGCGATAACGTAACGTTTCTCACCATCTTGGTAATTAAGTAGAGCAATAAATGCCGTTCTGTTTGGATCATACTCGATAGTCTTAACTTCAGCTGGAACTCCAGTTTTGTTACGTTTGAAATCGATAATACGATACTTTTTCTTGTGACCACCGCCTATATAGCGCATAGTCATTTTTCCTTGACTGTTTCTACCACCAGACCTTTTTTTCGGAGCAAGCAAGCTTTTCTCCGGCTTATCAGTAGTTATGGCGTCAAATCCATTAACTACTCTAAATCGCTGGGCTGATGTAATCGGTTTTAATTTTCTTACTGACATTGATGTCTAATTACATGTTAGCGTATAAATCTATTATTTCACCTTCCGCCAGTTGTACAATTGCTTTTTTAACAGCATTTGTTTTACCATGTTGCACGCCAGTTTTTGTAAACTTGGTCTTGCGATCTGGACGGACATTTATTGTACGAACTTTTTCAACAGAAACTCCATAAGCAGCTTCAACTGCTTTTTTGATTTCTACCTTGTTCGCCTTTGTGTTCACTTGAAACGCATAAGCGTTAAGCACCTCGCTTTGCATGGTTGCTTTTTCAGTGATTATCGGTTTTATTAAGATACTCATCTTGTTTTCTATTTACTTAAATTCGTTTCAATTCCTTCTAACGCACCTTCTAAAAGAACAACTTTGTTAGCGTTCATTATTTTATAAGTACTTAATTCAGAGCTAGTTACAACTTCAGAACTTTTTAAATTGCGCGACGACAAATATACATTATTATTTGAGTCACCCAACACAAACAGTGTTTTTTTGTTTTCTACCTCTAAGGCTTTCAATACATTGACAAAATTCTTTGTTTGTGGTGTTTCGAAACTAAAGTCCTCTAACACAACGATTGAATTCTGATTTGCTTTGATGCTTAGTGCAGATTTACGTGCTAAACGCTTAACATTTTTGTTAAGTTTAAACCCATAATTTCTTGGTCTTGGTCCGAACATACGTCCTCCACCTTTAAATACACCAGACTTAATAGAACCAGCACGTGCTGTACCTGTTCCTTTTTGTTTTTTAATCTTACGTGTACTTCCTGTAATCTCTGCTCTTTCTTTAGCTTTGTGCGTTCCTTGTCTTTGATTAGCCAAGTATTGCTTTACGTCTAAATATACAGCATGATTGTTTGGTTCAATAGCGAATACGCCTTTAGAAAGCTCAGCTTTTCTACCCGTATCTTTTCCTTTTATATCTAAAACTGCTACCTTCATTACTTCTGTATTGTTACATAAGAGTTTTTGTGTCCAGGTACACAACCTTTAACGACGAGTAAGTTCTTTTCTGGAACTACTTTATAAACTCTTAAATTTTGAACTTTTACTGTGTCTCCACCCATTCGTCCAGCCATCTTCATTCCTTTGAATACTCTCGCAGGATAAGAAGCTGCACCAATAGAACCAGGAGCTCTTAAACGGTTATGCTGACCGTGAGTCGCTTGACCTACACCAGCAAAATTATGACGCTTTACAACACCTTGAAATCCTTTACCTTTTGAAGTACCTGCTATATCAACAAATTCTCCTTCGATAAAGTGCTCTACAGTGATTGCATCACCTAATTTGTACTCCGCATCAAAACCTTTGAACTCAGCAACTTTGCGCTTTACAGAAGTACCCGCTTTTTTAGCATGACCTAAGTCTGCTTTAGTAGCGCTTTTTTCTGTCGCGTCATCGAAACCTAATTGTAGTGCACTATAACCGTCCACTTCTTCAGTTCTGACTTGGGTAACGATACATGGTCCAGCTTCGATTACTGTACATGGAATGTTCTTTCCATTTTCATCAAAGATGCTGGTCATACCGATTTTTTTTCCAATTAACCCAGACATATTTATTATTATTTAATTATTAATTCTTATTTAAAACTCAAGGCTGAAAATACGTTTCAGCCTTGAATTGTATTTTTTCCGTTTTTCCTTTGCTCGCAGCTCAGGACATGTTTAGTTCAAATTACACTTTGATTTCTACTTCAACTCCACTTGGTAATTCAAGTTTCATTAAAGCATCAATCGTTTTAGAAGATGAAGAGTAAATATCTAATAATCTCTTATAAGAGCTTAATTGAAATTGTTCTCTTGACTTCTTGTTTACGTGTGGTGAACGTAATACAGTGAAAATTTTCTTGTGTGTTGGTAAAGGAATTGGACCTGTTACAACAGCACCTGTGCTCTTTACTGTTTTTACAATCTTATCAGCAGACTTGTCAACTAAATTGTGATCGTAAGACTTTAATTTTATTCTAATTTTTTGACTCATTTTCTATTTAGTTTTAAGCTTCTACGCCTTTAGCTGCTGCAATTACTTCCTCTGAAATATTCTTCGGAGTTTCAGCATAATGTGAAAATTCCATTGTTGATGTTGCTCTACCTGAAGATAATGTTCTTAACGTCGTAACGTAACCAAACATTTCAGATAATGGCACTGTAGCTTTTACAGTTTTAGCACCAGCTCTGTCTCCCATATCACTAACTTGACCTCTTCTTCTATTTAGATCACCTACGATATCACCCATATTTTCTTCTGGAGTAATAACTTCTAGCTTCATAATAGGCTCCATGATTACAGCTTTTGCAGCTTTTGCAACATTTTTGAAACCTAGTTTTGCAGCTAGTTCAAAAGATAATTGGTCTGAATCTACATCGTGGTAAGAACCGTCTTTTAAGGTAATCTTCATAGCATCTACTTCAAAACCAGCTAACGGTCCATTTACCATAGCCATTTTGAATCCTTTTTCAATTGAAGGGATAAATTCTTTTGGAACATTACCACCTTTAATAATAGATTCAAACTGAAGACCAATTTGACCTTCGTCTGCAGGCTCAATAGTAAATACGATATCAGCGAATTTACCACGACCACCTGATTGCTTTTTATAAACTTCTCTATGGTCTGCTGAAGCTGTAATTGCCTCTTTATATTCAACTTGTGGCTGACCTTGGTTAACCTCAACTTTAAATTCTCTTTTAAGACGATCAACAATGACATCTAAGTGTAACTCACCCATACCAGAAATAATAGTCTGGCCTGAAGCTTCGTCAGAACGTACTGTAAATGTTGGATCTTCTTCAGCTAATTTAGCTAATCCCATTCCTAATCTATCTACATCAGCTTTAGTCTTAGGCTCAACCGCGATACCAATTACCGGATCAGGGAAGTCCATAGATTCTAAAACGATAGGATGTTTCTCAGCTGTTAATGTGTCTCCTGTTTTGATAGATTTAAATCCAACAGCAGCTCCAATATCACCAGCTTCGATAAAATCGATTGCATTTTGCTTATTAGCGTGCATTTGGTAAATACGAGAAATACGCTCTTTTTTACCAGAACGATTATTCAATACATAAGAACCTGCATCTAAACGACCAGAATATGCTCTAAAGAATGCTAGACGTCCTACGAAAGGATCTGTTGCGATCTTAAATGCTAAAGCAGCGAATGGTTCCTTTACATCTGGCTTACGAATTTCTTCTTGTTCAGTATCTGGGTTCACACCAACGATACCTTCTTTATCAACTGGAGAAGGTAAATAACGACATACAGCATCTAATAAGAATTGTACACCTTTATTTTTAAATGCAGAACCACAAATCATTGGAATGATTGCCATATCCATTACAGCAGCTCTAAGTGCAGCGTGCACTTCGTCTTCTGTAATAGAATCTTCATCTTCCATGAACTTCTCTAATAAGTTCTCATCGTAGCTTGCTACTTCTTCAATTAATAGAGCTCTATATTTTCTAGCTTCTTCTTTAAGCTCTTCTGGAATTTCAATAACATCAAAAGTTGCCCCTTGAGTTTCGTCATGCCATACAATAGCTCTGTTTTTCACTAAATCAATAATACCTTTAAAATCTATCTCATCACCAATGTTTAAAACAATTGGCACTGCATTAGACTTCAACATATCTTTAACCTGCTGACAAACACCTAAAAAGTTAGATCCTTGTCGGTCCATTTTGTTAACGAAACCTATTCTTGGTACTTTATAATTATCAGCTAGTCTCCAGTTGGTTTCAGATTGTGGCTCTACACCATCAACTGCACTAAATAAGAATACTAAACCATCTAATACACGTAAAGAACGATTTACCTCAACAGTAAAATCAACGTGACCAGGAGTATCAATAATATTAAAATGGTATCCTTTGGTGTCTGGAGTTGGTTTTCCGTTTTCTATAGGAAACTCCCAAGTACAAGTTGTGGCAGCAGAAGTAATTGTAATACCTCTTTCTTGCTCTTGTTCCATCCAGTCCATTGTTGCAGCACCATCATGCACTTCGCCAATTTTATGAGAAACACCTGTATAATAAAGAATACGTTCTGTAGTGGTAGTTTTTCCTGCATCAATATGTGCAGCAATACCTATATTTCTTGTGAATTTTAAATCTCTTGCCATTTCTAATTAAAATCTAAAGTGAGAGAATGCTTTGTTTGCTTCAGCCATTTTGTGAGTATCTACTCTTTTCTTGACGGCCGCACCTTCTTCTTTAGCAGCGGCTAATACTTCTGATGCTAAACGTTGCGCCATAGATTTTTCATTTCTTTTACGAGAATAGCTAATTAACCATTTCATAGCTGTAGAAACTTTACGGTCTGGACGAATCTGCATTGGTATTTGAAATGTTGCTCCACCAACTCTACGACTACGTACTTCTACGTGAGGCATAACATTAGAAAGTGCGTCTTTCCATACTTCTAATGCTGTTTTTTCGTCATCATTTTTTTTCTCTTCAACAATATCAATTGCATCATAGAATACTTTAAAAGCTACAGACTTTTTACCATCCCACATCATCATATTAACAAAACGCGTTACTAACTGATCATTAAATTTTGGGTCCGGTAAAAGCGGTCTCTTTTTTGCTGCTCTTTTTCTCATGTCTTCTTCTTAAAGTTTTAAAATTACTTCTTAGGGCGTTTTGCACCATACTTAGATCTACGTTGTGTGCGACCAGCAACACCTGCTGTATCTAATGCACCACGAACGATGTGATATCTAACACCTGGCAAATCTTTTACCCTTCCACCTCTAACCAATACTATCGAGTGCTCTTGTAGATTGTGACCTTCTCCACCGATGTATGCATTTACTTCGTTTCCGTTTGTTAAACGAACCCTAGCAACCTTTCTCATTGCTGAGTTTGGTTTCTTGGGCGTTGTTGTATAAACACGAGTACACACACCACGTCTCTGAGGACACGAATCTAAAGCAGCCGATTTACTCTTCTTGGTTATTTTGGCTCTTCCTTTTCGTACTAATTGTGAAATTGTTGGCATATATTTCTATATAAATTTTTGTTAACCTCTCTTTAGAGGGCTGCAAAGGTAGAAATATATCTTTATAATTCAAATAGTTGACAATTAATTTTACAAAGAAATTTTAATAATGATTCCATGACTATACATTTAGATGTATTTTTACGTTGTCTTATTATAATTTTCGTCTAATTTAATTATGAATAAACGGTTGTTTTTTGCACTTATGATTGTATTGCCATGCATTACATTACCAACTTTTGCTCAAAACATAGTATTAAATGTAATTGGCGAATCTGGAGTTGCTACTACAGAAATAGATTCTATTGGCTACACAAAACAATTCCCAAACTATTTATCTCTTGAAACTGAAGTTTACGCTTTAAAAGATAAACTGATTAGAATTGGGTTTATTGATACAAAAATTAATGAAATAAGAAAGCAAGATGACACCACTTTTAATGCATCAATATATTTAGGACAAAAACTAAATCGTGTACGCATATTTTTTAATCCTGAATTTTATAAAGAATTACTCAAGTTTTCTGAGGTAAATATTAATTCTACTTATTTTGATTTAGATATCAAAAACCTAGAGCTAACGTTAGAACTACTGAATAAAAAAATAGCCGAACAAGGTGACCCATTTTCAACATTAGTATTAAATGGTATTAAAAAAATAAATGAGGATTTAATTTCAGCAGATTTACATATTCAAACCAATCAAAAAAGAAGAATAGATAAAATTATTGTCAAAGGTTATGAGAAATTTCCAAAATCATTTATTAAACATTTTCTAAAACTAAAACCAGGGCAATCTTTTAATCTTGAGGATATAAAATCTAAAACAGAAAGACTTCAAAATTTAAGATTTGCTAAAGAACTCAAATCCCCAGAAGTTCTTTTTACCAATGACTCCACTACACTTTATTTATATACAGAAAAAACTAAGAGTAATAATTTTGACGGGTACCTAGGTTTTGGTACCAATGAAAATACTAATCGTATCGATTTTGATGGCTATTTAGATTTGCGCTTAATTAACAATCTGAACTATGGTGAAACCCTAAGTCTGTTTTATAAAAGTGATGAAATTGACCAACAAACATTTGATGTAAAACTCAATGCGCCATACTTATTTGGTTCGCCTATTGGTCTTGATGTAGGTTTGAATATCTTTAGGAAAGATTCTACATTCTCTACAACAACGCAACAAGCTAATCTGAATTATCAAATTAATGTTAACCACAGAATAGTCGCTGGAGTCAAAGGATCAGTTTCTAGTGATTTATTGGATTCTAACACAATACTTATTAATGATTACACATCTAATTACTATCAGATTGGTTACAACTATGTGAAGCCTCAATATTACGACCCATTATTTCCTATTAATTTTTGGTTTGATATTACAAGTAATTTTGGCAACAGAACCCAAGATAATATTGAACAAAAACAGAACGCTTTCTCACTAGAGGCCTACAAAATTTTCAATTTAAATAACAGAAATAGTTTTTTCCTAAGACTTACTGGAGCATCGTTAAGTTCAGATAATTATTTAGATAATGAGTTGTATCGTTTTGGAGGTATAAACTCAATTAGAGGTTTTGAGGAAAACAGCTTGGTTGCCAACTTATTTGGAGTTATTAATACTGAGTATAGATACAGACTAAGCAAAACCATATATATTCATTCAGTTATTGATGCTGCATATTTTGAAAATGACATTACCAATACTAAAAACAAACTTTTTGGATTTGGCGTTGGATTTGGTTTGTTGACTAAAGCAGGTTTATTTAAACTCAATTATTCTAGCGGAAAAACAGAGAATATTCCTTTTAAATTATCGAATTCTAAAATTCATGTGAGTTTAACTGCTACATTTTAAAAACATCTATTCGTTTTCTCTACAGTTAAAAATTTAAAAATGTAAATAAATCATTAGGTTTGCTAAAAAATTGTCTTTATGAAAAATAAATTACTCTGTTTGTTTCTATTGTTACATATAATTACATCTAACTCACAAAACACCGTTGGAACCACATTTATCACTGAAGATGTTTATGATGCTTTCACTTTAATTAGTGCTAATACCAAAGCGTATCTTATAAATAATTGTGGCGAAGTCGTTAATGAATGGACTAGTGCATACATTCCAGGAAATGCTGTTTATTTACTACCAAATGGAAATTTGCTTAGGGCAGGTCGTGTCCAAGATAACAGTAGTGATATTGTGTTTGGTGGTCAAGGAGGAATTGTCGAGTTATTTGATTGGGACGGAAATCTAATATGGTCCTTCCTTTACAATTCTAATCAAGAACGACAACATCATGATGTATTCCCTATGCCTAACGGAAATGTTTTGATACTTGCGGCAACTGTCATTTCTTCTGCAGAAGCAATTTTAGCTGGACGAGATCCAAATAGTTTACCAGAAAATCGATTATATAATGAGCAAATTATTGAAGTAGAACCTATTGGTACAAATCAAGCTAATATTGTTTGGGAGTGGAATGTAAAAGATCACCTTATTCAAGATATAGATAATTCTAAAGATAATTTTGGTGATGTATCTATGAATCCAGGAAAATTAGACATTAACTTTTTAAATGGTGGATCTGGCACTGCTAACTGGTTACATTTTAATTCGATTCAATATGACGAGATCCTTAACCAAATTGTTATAAGCAGTCGCAATTTAAGTGAAATCTATATCATAGATCATTCCACCACAACCGCTGAAGCTGCTACAAGTAGCGGAGGAACTTATGGCAAAGGTGGTGACTTTTTGTACCGTTGGGGAAACCCTCAATCATATAAACAAGGATCTGAAGCGGACCGCATCTTGTATGGACAACACTACCCGCATTACATCTCTCAAGGATTAAACGATGAGGGTAAACTTATACTTTTTAATAATGGCAGAGATCGTACACCCTCTTTTTCCGAGGTTATGATTATTGAACCTCCAGCAACCATTCCTGGTTTTTACAATTATACGCCAAATACAGCTTTTGGTCCAACCAATGCAGACTATATTTACGAAGATCAATCGGCATCACCATCACCTTTTTATTCTTCGATAGTAAGCAGCGCTCAGCGTTTACCTAACGGAAACACCCTAATCTGCGAAGGGCAATTTGGTGAAATTTTTGAGATTGACAGTAACGATAATAAAGTTTGGGAATACATTAATCCCGTTCATAACCTTAATGGCAATATTTCTTCTCAAGGTGATCCTCCACCTGGAGTCAACATTTTATTTAGAGCTATAAAATATGCACCCGATTTCCCAGCGTTCATAGGTAGAGATCTTACACCTGAGATGCCAATCGAAATAAATCCTGACATTTCTTCCTGTTTATTAGCACTTTCAAATGAAAATTTTGATTTATCCATAACAATATACCCTGTTCCTACTCAAGATTTCATAAATATAGAATCGACCATTTCAATAGATAAAATTGAAATTTACACTATCACTGGAAGTAAAATTATCGAAAGAAGAAACTCAAATAAAGTTGACCTTCGTACATTAGAAAAAGGAATGTATTTAATTAAAATACACAGTAAAGGAAATACAATGAGTAAAAAAATAATTAAACAATAAAATAAATTTTACTACTTAAAAACCACCTCAAAACAAGGTGGTTTTTTTATACCTTAGCGGCATGAAAAACGAGACCACCATATTTGGACTACGCGCTATTATTGAAGCTATAAATTCTGAAGAGCAAATCGATAAAATTTTTCTTCAAAAAGGAATGCGTGGTGAACTATTTCAAGAGCTTGAGCAAGTCATTCGTCAAGCAAGAATAAACGCATCATATGTCCCAGCAGAAAAACTGAATCATTTATCAAAAGGTAATCATCAAGGTGCTGTTGCTCAGATTTCGCCAGTAGCATTTTATGACATTGAAGATTTAGTTATTAATACTATTGAATCGGGCAAGACACCCTTGTTCCTTTTATTAGATCAATTAAGTGATGTACGCAACTTTGGCGCTATTGTCAGAACAGCTGAATGTACAGGTGTTTCAGGAATTATTATCCAGAAAAAAGGTGGTGCACCAATAAATGGAGATGCCATTAAAACAAGTGCAGGTGCTGTTTTTAAGATTCCTATTTGTAAGGTAGACCATATTAAAGACGCTGTATTTCATATGCAAGCCTCAGGTATTAAAGTTATAGCAGCAACTGAAAAGGCTAAGGATTTTATTTACGAAATTTCTTTAAATGAACCTTGTGCAATAATTATGGGTTCTGAAGGTCGCGGTATTAATCCATCCGTTTTAAAAGCTGCGGACGAAAAGGCAAAACTTCCTATTTTAGGAGAAATAGAATCATTAAACGTATCCGTAGCCTGCGGTGCTTTTTTATACGAAGCTGTAAGACAGAGATTATAACAAAATCATTCTTCTTCAGAAGCGCTTTTAAAAATATAATTTATTTGGATTTTAGACTTCTCTGATTTAAAGTCGACTTCAAGTTCAAAATCATCTTTAACTGCCTCTGATTCTATTTCTATAAAATTTCCATTCTCATCAAAATGCTTCATAAATGGATCATCGTCTTCGTTGTAAGTTTCGGTCTCCCATAAGTATTTTTCGGGTTTTGCAACTTTACTTCTAAATAACAAGGCAAAAACAAAGCCCGTAATTAAACCACTTAAATGTCCTTCCCAAGACATACCGTCTTTTATTGGAAACACATACCAAATCATACTTCCATATAAAAAAACAATAATTAAAGACAGCGCTATTAATCGATAATGCTTTGCAAAAATGCCTTTAAAAAACATAAAACTAACCAACATATATATGACACCACTTGCACCAATATGATTACCTGTCTTTCCTATAAACCATGTTAATAATCCTGAAACTACAATTCCAAAAAACAAAACGCGCCAAGCTATATTTTTATAAAAATAAAATAGCGCCATTGACAGTATTAATAACGGGATTGAGTTATTGTACAAATGACTTACATCTGAATGCAGAAATGGACTTGTAAATATCCCTAAAAGACCTTCCGTTTTTTGAGGGTAAATCCCAAAATGTCTTATACCGGAATCGATACGTACTTGATACCAAAACACAAACCAAATAGAAAACACTAAAATTAAAGGATATACTATGACTGAAGTAGAATATTTGAATTGATGTTGATTCATACACAAATTTAAGATAAGTTGACAAAATTCTAGCCAAGCAGGATTAATATGAAAAATTGTCACTCCGATTTTGTAATTTTAACCTATGAATATCCCACTAGCAGAACGCCTTCGACCTAAATCATTGAGCGATTATATAAGTCAGACACATTTGGTTGGGAAAGACGGTGCGCTCTTTCAGCAAATAAAAAGTGGAGTTATTCCTTCTTTAATTTTGTGGGGTCCACCAGGTATTGGTAAAACAACTTTAGCAAATATTATTGCTAATGAATCTGAACGCCCTTTCTTTAAGCTAAGCGCAATAAATTCTGGTGTAAAAGAGATAAGAGAAGTTATAGACAAAGCCAAAAAAAGTGGTGGTTTATTCACAGCTAAAAATCCAATTCTTTTTATAGACGAAATCCATAGATTTAGTAAATCACAACAAGATTCTTTGTTAGAAGCTGTCGAAAAAGGTTGGGTAACCTTGATAGGTGCCACAACGGAAAATCCCAGTTTTGAGGTAATTGCTGCACTACTCTCTCGCTGTCAAGTTTATATTTTAAACTCTTTTAGTAAAGATGATTTAGAAGCTTTATTAAAGCGTGCCATGACAGAGGATGAATTGCTCTCTAAAAAGAAAATAAGACTTAAAGAAACTGAGGCTTTGTTGAGATTATCTGGTGGTGATGCAAGAAAATTACTTAATATTTTTGAACTCATTGTAACATCTTACGACAAAGATAAAATTACAATTACTAACGAAACTGTTTTAAAACAGGTACAAACCAATACTGCCAGATATGATAAAACTGGCGAACAGCACTACGATATAATTTCGGCATTTATAAAGTCTATTAGAGGTAGTGACCCAAATGCTGCTGTTTATTATTTAGCACGAATGATTGAAGGTGGCGAAGATGTAAAATTTATCGCTAGAAGACTTCTCATTTTAGCAAGTGAAGACATTGGTAATGCAAACCCAACTGCACTGGTAATTGCCAACAATACATTTCAAGCTGTTTCAGTGATTGGTAATCCAGAATCACGCATCATTCTTAGTCAGTGTGTGACGTATTTGGCAAGTTCTCCCAAGAGTAATGCAGCTTATGAAGCTATTGGTAAAGCACAGCAACTGGTTAAAGAAACAGGAGATTTATCTGTACCTGTAGCCTTGAGAAATGCACCAACAAAATTGATGAAAGAAATTGGTTATGGAGATGCTTACAAGTACTCTCATGACTATGAAAACAACTTTGCAGAACAAGAATTTTTACCTAAAGAAATTAGTAATACCAGATTGTATTCTCCGGGAAACAATGCTAGAGAAAACGCTCAAAGACAATATTTAAAACAACTTTGGAAAGAAAAATATGGATATTAAAATTTAATATTTAGTAGTTTTTTAGTATCGTTTTCTGAATAAAACCAAGAATTACCTTCTTTAAAAACTATAGCATTTTTACCTTTTACTGTATATACATTTGGTGCTGCAGTTTTTAAGATAACCATCACAACTTTTGGAGTAACATTCACAAGTTGAAACCCTTTTTCTGTTGGTTGTGCATAGAGTATATCTGATTGTGTTTCTGATTTTTTCTTTTCTTCAGCAATTTCCTTTATTTCCTGCTCTTTCTTTGCTTTAGCTTCTGCTGAAAGTTTTTTATTCTCAATTTTCAATCTATATCTTTCAGCTTTTATTTCTTTATCAGTTTCAGCTGCTTCTATCTTAGCTTTTTCTGTAGCTTTCTGTAGTTTTAAATTTTCAACTTCTTTTTTTAAGCGCACCACTTCTGCCTTTGCTTTTTCGGCTTCAACATTATTAACAGCTTCAGCTTTTGAAGCAACAGTAGATCGGTATTTGATTTTTTTTGCACCTTCTGAATCAGGATTGTACTTATAGTTTAAAAATTTGACACTTTCAAAAGCGTCACGTATGGCAATGGGATATGCTTTCTTAAAATCCTTCTCCTTAGTTTTACCAAAACTTGACAAGAATATTTGATTACCATAACAATCTTTGAGCTCTATCTGTAACTTAGTAGAAAAAAGACCTTTTGCTTTTAAGACATCCGCATACATTGCTAAGCAACGGTTATTAAACAAGTCTTTTGGTAATTCTTCTTCATCAAAAACTGCTATAAATCCATTACTGTTAAATAAGTGTCTAGTTAGTGAGTTAACTCTGTATTTGTCTTTTCCTTTTACAAAATCGAACTGTAAAGGCACAACTACATATTTATAATCATTTAGGTTTTTCTGTGAAAATGCACTTAATCCTACTAATAAAACTAAAACAATAAAAGCTAATCTCTTAAACATGACTCTTTTTTTATCTGGTAAATATAACTTTTGTTTTATTAAAATATTGGGCTAGAATAAATCTTTAAGTGCGCTCAAATGTGTAATACGTTGATAGCTGTCATTATAATCTGAATTTTTGTAGTCAAAATATAAGGCCTGCATACCCACATCAATAGCACCTTTAATATCTGCTTCTAGACTATCACCAATCATTACACTATGCTCTGGTTTAGCATTAGCCAAGTCCATTGCGAAATTAAAAATTTTAGGATTGGGTTTCTTTACACCAACCATCTCAGAATTAGTTACTGTATTAAAATATTTCCTAAGATTTGAAGCTTTCATCTTCTTCTCTTGCGCTTCTTCAAAACCATTAGTTATAATATGTAATTCATACTTTGCATTTAAATAATCTAAAACATCATAAGTACTATCAAATACATAATTAAAACTAGACAGATAGGCTATATAATCTTCCGAAAGATTATCAATTAATTGGTCTGATAAACTAATATCAATTTCATTAAAGGTATCTTTTAAGCGACCGTATCTTAGCTCTTGTTTAGTGACTTTTTCTTCACGATATAACTTCCAATATTTAAAATTTATAGGTTCGTAAACATTTAGAAATTTTTCCAAACTCACATCTACTTCGTGTATCTCAAAAATTTTCCCAAAAGTTAGTCCCGAATTTTTATCAAAATCCCACAAAGTATGGTCTAAATCAAAAAAAATGTGCTGTATATTTTTATGCATTTACCGAATTTAAAATTTGATTAAACAATACTTTAAAGCCTTTCCAAGTATCATCATCACTTAATGAATAATTATGAAAAACAGGACTAAAAGTCCCATCTACTTTTTTAATATTATTAATAAAACGTTCTAAAGTTTGCTGTTTGTCTAATTGCGAATGATGTTTTAACAAAGTAAAATCCATACAATGATAAGAATGGATCTGAAGAGGTGTTTGCACTTCGTAATCCAAATCATAAAATTGAAATGGTGAACAAGTACCGGCTCTAAAACCTAAGGCATTTACGTAACCCATGGTATGTTCTTGCGTAATTTCTAACTCAACAGCATTTCTGTATGACTCAGGTAAGTTAAGTTTAGAATGCGAATTACGAATGGCTTTGAGTTTGACATTAGTAACAGCCTCCATTTTCTTCTTTTCTCTTTTTAGAATGTTTAAATTATCTAATGAAAGGTAAGATGCTTTTAGACCTATATTACAATAGTCGCTAACAGATTTTATCAATGCTACAAACTGTTTTTTATTGACACTAATATTCTTGTCATAAGTTGAATAGGCTCCGATTAAAAAGAAAAAAGTAAACTTAAAAGGCACACTCTTTTGTCTATTTATAAGCCAATTGAAAACATCATGAGGGTCTTTTTTAAAGCCTAACAGTACCAAAAGACGCTCATAAAATTGTTGAAATTTTAATCTAAAAATATCCCCAAAAAGACCCCCAATAGTTCGTAACAAACCTTTATATCTATACTTATAAGCGCATGGAATATCAATTATAGGTTCAATTTTATACTGACGTTTAGGAAAAACAAATTCAGGAAAACGCTCTTGTAAAATAGTCTTTAGTTTGTATGCCCAAACATCTACTACAGGCTCTTGTAAAAAATCTTCTTTGAACGCCAGACTTTCTGTAGCCAAAAAACGCCCATAATCGTCTTTTACATGTGGTAGATATTCTTCATAACGACTCAGTAAATAGAAGGATGCCGCAAATATATCATAGGGTAAATCACTACGCTCTCCTGTTCCAAAAAAGCCTTTTGTCTCATCCCAGTCATTGACAGTGATGTCTATATCTGAAAGTCCTTGTTCGAAAAGCAAACTATGACTCTGCACGAAAATCTCTTTACTCAAAGGCTGTTTTGCGTAAGACATTTTAATAGAATCATGAGCTATAAAATCTTCAATCTTTGACGTAAAAGAAACTTCTATGCCTATTATACGCTTGCATAAATGTTTAAACGTATATGTCAATCGAGGTGTTATTTTATGTGTATAAACTAAAAGCATTTTTTAAAGTATGGTTTCATCAGCAAAACTAAAGTATGCTTTTTCAGTTACAATTATATGGTCCAAAACTTTTATATCTAAACTTAATCCAGCAGTCTTCAATTTTTGAGTAATCTTTTTATCAGCTTCACTAGCTTTTAATGTACCTGATGGATGATTGTGGCATAAAATCAAAGCTGTTGCACCAACTTCGAGTGCTTGTTTTAGAACCAAACGAACATCAACTAAAGTACCTGTAATTCCGCCTTTACTCAATTGTTGTTTTTGTAAAACCTTGTTTGAATTATTTAAATATATAACCCAAAACTCTTCGTGAGATAATTCTCCCAAAACAGGTTGCATTATATCATAAACATCACGACTACTTGTTATTTTTTCTTGTTTAACTGCATCTTCAAATTTTCGTCGTCTTCCTAATTCCAATGCAGCAGTAATTGTTATGGCTTTTGCTTCGCCTATACCATTAAACTCCATCAAGTGTTTTAAAGAAACTTTACCTAAGGCGTTAAGATTATTATCAACGCTTGCTAAAATCCGTTTACACAAATCTACCGCACTCTCATTTCTATTTCCAGAACCAATCAAAATAGCCACTAGCTCAGCATCACTCAAAGTTAATTTACCCTTATCTCTTAGTTTTTCGCGTGGCTGATCATCCTGAGACCAATTTTTAATTGAAAATGAAGTCGGTTTTTCTGACATGCACTAAAGATAAAAAATTGTAAATTTCAGCATCTATAAATTAAATAAATTATTTAATAGGAATTATAGTACTAGAATCGCAAATCAATAATTATTTGTATCCGCCAAAGAAACACCAAGACGACAACTGCAATCACATGATTGAGGTTATTAAAACTTATCCGTTAGCCACTGTTATTTCTATTAAAGATAATCAGCCGTTAATTACACACCTTCCTCTAATTTATGAAGACCAGAAATTAATAGGTCATATAGATATTTACAATCCACAAGCGAAATTACTACGAAATAATAATGACGTTACTGTCCTTTTTGCTGGGCCAGAATGTTACATTTCACCAAGTATTTATAGTACAACACAATTACCAACATGGAATTATATAAAAGTACATCTCAAAGGCAAAGTAAAGGCAATTGAATGCAAAGCAACATTGAAACAGTATTTAATTACAATGACCGAGTTTTTGGAAGCTCCTGACCATAAATATATTTTAGAACCAAACAATCCTCGTCTAGGTAAAAATCTAGATTATATCGAAATGTTTGAAATCGTAATTACTGATTGGGAAGGAAAATTTAAACTATCGCAAGACAAAAAACCTAAAGATACTGTAGCTGCAAGAGACGAATTAACAAGATCTAATCAGCTAAGTATTAAACAATTTTTGAATAAAGTATTTTAACTTTTGTAAATAAAAAGGCTGAATTTAAATATGAAATAACTATGAAAAATCTAAAAAAAGAAGATATCGAACAAGACGTTTTTGATTTATACGATGACTATGCACATAACAAACTTAACAGACGTCAATTTGCCGAAAAACTGTCGCTATACGCTATAGGTGGCTTAACGGTGTCGTCTTTATTAAGTTTTATGTCACCTGATTATGTAAATACTCTTTTAGTAAAACCAAATGACCCAACTTTAGATTCAGAGTTTATTACTTATAATTCTCCAAAAGGTGGTGGTGAAATCAAAGGCTTATTATCACAACCTAAAGACACACAAACAAAATTACCAGGTATTATTGTAGTACACGAAAATAGAGGTCTTAATCCATATATAGAAGATGTTGGTAGACGTACTGCAAAAACTGGTTTTATAAGCTTGGCTCCTGATGCACTTTCGCCGCTTGGTGGCTACCCTGGAAATGATGACGATGGACGTATGATGCAAAGAAAAAGAAATAGATTAGAAATGCTGGAAGATTTTATAGCTGCATATAATTTTCTTAAAAATCACGAAAACTGTACAGGAAAAGTCGGCGTTGTTGGCTTTTGTTTTGGCGGTTGGATAGCCAATATGATGGCAGTAAAATTATCAAATTTGGGTGCTGCAGTACCTTATTATGGCAGACAACCAGAAGCCAAGGATGCTGTAAAAATTAAGTCGCCTCTTTTATTACAATATGGCGAATTAGACACGCGTGTTAATGCTGGCTGGCCTGCGTTTGAGAAAATTCTAAAAGAAAATAATATTGAGCATCAAGCATACATTTACCCTGAAGTCAATCACGGTTTTCATAACAATACGACGCCTCGCTATGATAAAGAAGCCGCAAATTTATCTTGGGAACGCACAATTAATTTTTTTAAAAAACATTTAAAATAAAATGCCTCTTGTTGCAACTTCTGCTTTTTTTAATTCTAAAATATGAAAATACTTGTTTTTTTTTATAATAGTAATTTAACTCATTGCTGATAATTTTTTAAGTTATATTTAAATATATGACATTAATTAGCTATCAAAATGCTCATATCTTGAAATTAAGTTTCAGAGTAATTTATCTCTTTTTTCTCCGAGAAAATAGCAGCACTTCTTAAAGATTAAAACATCTAATATTATATCTTTGGGAACCATACAAATGGAAAATTATGCGAGATAAAAATACCTTAGCTTGTATTAAAACTGTTTTAGTTAATATGCCTTCAGATTGGCTAAATCTAACGACTCACCGATTAGATATCTACAATGAAGCGTTAGCTAAAACAGAGTTTATTACTAAGTTTGAAAAATTATACGAAGTAAATAATTTTGATGCATTAGCACTAAACGGTTTACCTACAGCGTACGATTATATTAGACTCGGACATCCTTTGTCTTCAATACTAGAATGGTCAATTGCTAAAGCCTATAACATAACATCAAAACAGGTTATTAGTTTTTCTTCTCAAATAATGCCTATTCTAGCGATATTAAGAAAGAATTTACTTGATAATAAAAAAACACTAATCACATACTTAGATGAACTACCAATGAAGTTTAATGATAAGCTTCTAAAACGCGTTTACGGTTACAATTTTGAATTAAAACAAGTCGAAAGTATAGAAGCATTAACTAAGTTTGATGGTAGTCTAATTTTTGTTTCTCAAGAAGATAGGATTTCTTCAAAACATTTAAACCCTAATATTGATTTTCAAATAAATCTCTATGAAAATTTAGGTAGTATCCTATATGTACATAAGCAAGATAATAGCGATTACGTTTCAGAAATTCAGCACGTAAGACGACGAGAAAGTATTGCTATGACACCTCATGACACATTAATTGCATTAAAGCATCTAGTTGAAGGTACAATCATTACAAATCAAGATAGTAATCGTGATAAAAACAAGAAAAGTGTTTTAAAAACAATCCAAACAATTACTGGTACAAACGGAAATCCATTAGTGGGCTCTAGCGGACTATCCGTTCAATACGCTATAATGATGGGATTAATTGATGATGCGCAACAAAATTATCCAAATAAAGCTATTAAGTTTATTGTCCCTACAAACTGTTATGGCGGTACAAATGACCAAGCCAGACGTGTCGCTGCTTGCAATGATAATGTAGTAATTGTAGACTTAGAAGTAGATGGCGATAATGATATGGTCACTAGTCTGAAAACCGTTTTAGAAAATATTGCAAAACAAGATGCAATTCCGTATATCATTGCCGAAATACCAACAAATCCAAGAGTTGAAGTCCCAGATTTAGAAGAATTAAAATCGACTTTAACTAAACAAAGAACAACACCTTCTGGAACTATTGCTGTTGAGCCAGTCTTTATTTTAGACCAAACATTTTGTCCAAATATTCAATTTTTAGCTGAAGGTGAAATACTTTCAACAGGCAAAGCGATATCTTATGCAAGTGGCTCAAAATTTCCTAGTGGTGGAAAGTGTACAGCCGGATATTGTGTTGGGAACTTCAATTCAGAAAGCCTCATGGAAAAAATTGCGATTCACCTTTCACTTTGTGATAATGAAGCAACAGATTTTCAATATCAAATGTTGGCCGAGCAAATGCCATCAATGAATCAACGCATTACAGACGCTTATAAAAACACACGAGATTTTGTATCTTTTATTGAAGAAAAGCTTCCCGAAGCAAAAATAAATTTTGTTAGTAAAGAACTAGCTGAGCGAGGATTTACACCTTCTGTTTTTTCGTTAGATTTACCAACAAAAGGAGATACTGACGAAGAAAGAGAAACCTACAAACGACAGCTCAATCACAAGCTCATTAATTTGATGATTACCAAAATTCCTGGTGAAAGTAAATATTGTGTAAGTTATGGGCAACTGAAAGGTTGTTATTGGACAATACCAGCAACCTCAACCCAAGGCACCACGAAGGAAGGTGATAAAGACTATATTGCACGTGTGGCGCTTTCTGGTAACATGGATTTAGAACACCATAAAGCCGTATTTAAAGAATTTATAGCAGATATTTAACATGGATATTATAGATTGGATACAAGATTGGTTTGCAAATAATTGTGATGGGGCTTGGGAAAAGAATGAAATCATACAAATCACAAACATCGATAATCCGGGTTGGGAAGTCGAGATTGATATTTCCAAAACGTCTATAGCCAAACTCAAAGTTAAATGGATACTTAACGAAAACGGAAAACAAGATTGGTACGGTGTCAAAATTGAAAACCAAAAATTTACTGCTGCTGGAGATATCAAAAAACTCCCTTTTTTATTAAACCTATTTCGCGAAATGATTGAGAAGGTTGAGCATCAGTAAAACATGCCTTTCTATATGAAAATAACTAACTTCTTTAACGAAACATTTTATAATAGTCTCTTTATCTCATCAAAATCCAAACCACCATAATTACCAGAACTCATTAAGAGCAAGGCTGTACTATCGAAATTCTGAGAGAACAGGAAATCCTTAAAATCTTGTGGATTAGTATAAATAATTAAATCATCGCGCTCAAAAGCATCAGCAATTTGTTGGTGAGATACTTCGTCTAATTTTTTAATTTCTACAGCGTGTGGCGAGTAGAACACCACAGCTTTGTCGGCGGCATTGAAAGCACCTTTGTATTCTTTTAAAAACTCCGCGTTAAGACTACTATAGGTATGCAATTCTAAACACGCCAATAATTCTTTGTCTTTGTATTGCGCTTTTACAGCTTCGGTAGTTGCTTTTACTTTACTTGGTGAATGTGCGAAGTCTTTGTAAGCAACACTAGTTTGGGATTCCGCAATTTTCTCTAAACGTTTGCTTGCACCTTTAAAGGTAGAAATAGCTTCGTAAAAATCATCTTCATCAATACCCATATGTTGGCAAATCCATTTGGCGCCAGCTAAATTATTGAGGTTATGAGCTCCAAAAACTTCAATTGGCATTGGTCCATCAGGAGTTTCTAAAAACGTTTCACCATTTTCCACACTATACTCTGGTGTTTGATACGGTAACTTTCGTATTTGATTTTCTGAGGCTTCAACAACACTTTTCACTTCTAAATCTTCTTCGTTATAATTTATACTTCCGCCTCTAACTATCGAGTCTACAAAAATGTTAAACTGCTCTACATAATTCTCATAGGTTGGAAACACATTAATATGGTCCCAAGCAATACCACTTAGTAATGCGATATTTGGTTTGTACAAATGAAATTTTGGCCGTCTATCTATTGGTGAACTCAAATATTCATCGCCTTCGAGTACAATAAAATCGTTATCCTCAGTGAGTTTTACCATGACATCAAAACCTTCAAGCTGGGCACCAACCATATAATCGACATCTCTATCGTGGTAATGCATTACGTGCAAAATCATAGATGTAATCGTTGTTTTCCCATGGCTTCCACCAATAACAACACGTGTTTTATTTTTGGATTGCTCGTACAAAAATTCAGGATAAGAATAAATTCTAAGTCCTAATTCTTGTGCTTTTTGTAATTCGGGATTATCGGCTTTGGCGTGCATTCCTAAAACAATAGCATCTAAATCTAAAGTGATTTTTTCAGGAAACCAACCAAAAGATTCAGGCAATAAACCTTTGGCTTCTAACCGAGATTTTGAAGGGTCAAAAATAGTGTCGTCACTACCTGTGACGTTATATCCTTTATTGTGAAGTGCTAAAGCTAAATTGTGCATTGCTGCACCACCAATGGCGATAAAGTGTACATTCATTGTGTAAATATCAAATTACAAAAACTAAATTCCAAATTACTAGCTTAATAAAATCAATTAATAAGATTCAAAAACAATAATCTTTAATTTTTGGAAATAGTAACCTTTTCTTTAAGCGCTTGCTTAAAATCTGAACGGATACTTAGCGCTTTATCAATATAGGTTAATGCTTTTTGGTTGTCTTTTTTATGCTTATAAATTTGAGCCAATCGATAATAGGCCCATTCTTTTGGTACACCATCAGCAGTCGTGTAGTTTTTGATATATTGAAGCAGGCAACGTTCACCTTTTTCTAATTGGACATTATAGTCTGCTGACACCTTTCCTAACTGGTAATGCAAAACATTTCTATTGTGTTTTTCTTGTGACGCTTCAATAGTTTTTATAGCTTTTTCTGGTTGATTATTTAACTCATAAAGGTTCGCTAATTTTTCAAAACAATTGACAGAACCACCAACCGCCACTGCTTTCTTATAATATTTTTCTGCCAATTCTGGTTCGTCGTCATATTCGTAGATATAACCTTTGGCCAAATAACCATCAACCTTTGATAAGACTTCGAGTTGGTTAGCATATTTCAAAGATTTCTTTTTGCTTCCTCCTATAATTCCTGGTAAGGACATATATAATTCGACAAGTGCCCAACGCGTTTCAATATGTTCGGAATCTAACTCAGCTGCTTTTAAAAAAGCTTTTTTAACATCGCCAATAATTCCCAAAGCTTTAATCTTACTAACACTTAAAGCCTTCATACCTAAAGCACCACCATATTTATAATGATAATTAGCATTGTTGACTTCTAGTTGCGTTAACTTTTTATATTGCTCTACAGCATTATCCCATTTTTTTTGATGTCCATAAGCATCACCTAATAATTCAATGGCTTTTTTATCAGAAGTATTACTTTTTACATACTTATGCATTAAAACTTCTGCACTTTGATATTTCTTTTTATTTATAAGAAGGACGGCTTGCTCTTTTTGTGTTTGACCAAAAAGCAAAAACGGAATAAATAATAAAAAAACAAATAATCTCATACCTAACACAAAAATACAACTTGTACATATAAAACGGACGTACTAATTTTAGATTGCTTACAGTTTTTTCACTGTTAAAATTACTAACTTCACTCATCCAAACGACACATTCACCTATACTGTGTTTTTTGGAATACCTTTTGAAGGTATTTTGCTGAAAATTAATAATCATGAAAAAACACATCACCATATTTATGCTCATCTGCTTTGCTTCTTTTTCTTCAGCTCAATCTAATTACTACGAAACGCAATGGAAAAAAGTTCAAAAACTAGAGAATGATGGTTTAAGTAAATCTGCTTCCGAATTGGTAGATCAAATCTATACAAGAGCTAAAAATGATGACAATACAGCCCAGAAAATAAAAGCATTATTACACCAAAGTAAGTATTTGCAAATCTTAGAAGAAGACTCACAATTGACGATTATAAATAAATTTAAATCTGAAATTGAGTCTAGTGATATTGTCACAAAACAGGTATTAGAAAATCTTTTAGCAAATCTGTATTGGCAATATTTTAAACAGAATCGCTATAAGTTTTATGACCGCTCAAAAACAGATGTAAAAGCAAGTGATGATTTTAGAACATGGGATTTAACGACACTTTTTACTGAAATTCACAGGTATTTTGATCGCTCACTACAAAATGGTTTGCTTTTACAGCAAGAGTCTTTAGACAAATATGATGCAATCCTAAAGACTGTAAAAAATTCTAAAGATTACAGACCAACACTCTTTGATTTTTTGAGTCATAATGCTTTAGATTTCTACAAAACCAGTGAAAATTCTATCACGCAGCCTTCATACAAATTCAATATTGACAGTACAGATTTTTTAAGCCCTAGTGAACTATTTGTGAATTTAAATATATCATCAAAAGACTCAGTTAATCTGCAATTAAACGCATTAAAAGTCTATCAAAACCTTTTGCGTTTTCATCAAAAAGACAAAAGGTCTAAAGCATTTATATCTGCAAATATCGAACGCTTAAATTTTGTAAAACATAATGCCACTTTTAACAATCCGGATAAAGAGGTTATTAAAACTTATGAATTTGAGCTAAATTCTATAAAAGACAATCCTGTTTCGGCTTTATACAGTTTTGAAATCGCAAGTCAGCTTGTAAATCAGGCTTCAAAATACAATCCAAACTCTGAAACAGATGCCGAAACATTAAGATGGAAAAACAAGGAAGCACTTTCTATTTGTGAAGAAACAATTTCTAATTTTCCTAAAAGTGATGGCGCAAAAAAATGCGAGGTCTTAGTCAAACGTATTTTTAAACCAACTTTAAGTTTAAAAACAGAGCGCTACTTGCCGATTGACCAACCTGCATTAATTTTGGTCAATTACAAAAATCTTGACACACTTGATTTTGATATTCACAAAGTCAGTTTAAAGCAATTAAAAAGATTCAACCGAATTTATAATGCTAGTGAAATACAAAAATTTATTTCAAAATTAAAAACATACAAAACGTTTTCTAGCTCTCTTAAAAACGAAAGCGATTATCAAAATCACGGTACCGAACTTGTTCTCCCAAATCTAGAAAACGGACTTTTCATCGTTGTTGCAAAAACCAATACGTCTGTATTTGCTACAACAGATATCCAAGTCACAGATATGGCCATGGTGCAAACTCAGGAAAATGAGCAAATCATTTATCAAATCATTGATAGAAATAACGGCAAGCCTATTGCCAACGCTAAAGCCGAGTTAAAGTACAGAACTAACAGAAATTACGATAGAGAGCTTAGTAAAAACTTTACAACAGACCAACACGGAAAGTTTTATTTTAAGAAAAACAACAATAGATACAACAGTGTTTATGCCATTGTTTCTTCTGCTAATGATACAGGCGTTTTTGGAGAATCTTACATCAATAGATTTTACGATAGAACCGAAAATACAGATACCAATTACAAGACTTTTATCCTAACGGACAGAAGTATTTACAGACCTGGACAAACGGTTTACTTCAAAGGTATTTCTACTAAAACTGAATTCAAAAACCCAACGATTGTTGCTTCTGAGGAAAAAATTACAGCAACATTGCATGATGTCAATGGGCAGCAATTGAGTGAGTTAAAGTTTACAACTAATGAGTACGGTTCTTTTAGTGGCGAATTTATCTTACCAAATGGTGGTTTGACAGGTAATTATTATATAAAAACAACTTCGGACATCATGGGCACATCTACCGAATATTTCTCGGTAGAAGAATACAAACAACCAAAGTTTGAAACTAATTTTATACCAGTCACAGAAACCTTTAAAGTTAATGATAGTGTTACTGTAAGAGGTAACGCTATGGCTTTTGCCGGAAGTAATATTACAGATGCCCAGGTTATCTATCGCGTTAAACGTCAAGTCCGTTTGCCACGATGGTATTATTGGGGTCGAAACAGTTATAATTCCGAAGCCCAAGAAATTACTTTTGGGGAAACAAAAACAAACGCTAAAGGCGAATTTGAAATCACTTTTAAAGCGCTACCTGATGAGAGTGTTTCCATAGAAAATCTACCTGTTTTTAATTACGAAATTACAGCAGATGTTACTGATATTAATGGTGAAACACGAAGTGCTTCAACAACTGTTCGTGTGGGTTACCATGCGCTTACAACAAATATCGAAGCACCACAACGTATCGATAAGTTTGAAAAAGAAACGGAGTTAACTATTACAACATCTAACCTTAATGGAGAATTTGTCCCAGCAAAAGGAAGTCTAAAAATCTATAAACTTGAAGCTTCGGATTATGTATTGCGAAATCGTCCTTGGCAAGCACCGGATTATAAACTATTATCCCAAGACGCTTTTAAAGCAAAATTTCCGCATTGGTCGTATGGCAATGAAGTAAATATTAAAAATTGGAAAAAAGGTAAAGCTGTTTTTGAAACTAATTTTGATACCGAAAAATCTAAATCTGTAATGTTAAAACGTACAAAAAAATGGGATTCTGGCACTTACATTATGGTGTTAGAAAGCGAAGACAAATTTGGTCAATCGGTAAAAGACCAAGTTTATACTTACCTATTTAGCGATGCAGACAAAACCTTAGCAGACCATAAACTATTTGATATTAGCTTAGATAAAACCGAATATAACTCTGGAGAAACTGCAGTCTTAACCTTTGGCAGCTCTGCAATTGATGTTAACATTACCATAGAAATTGAAAAAGGTGGAAAGCTTATTGAAACCGAAATACATCAACTCAATAATTCTAAAAAAACAATACAATTACCAATTGACAAATCTGATGTTGGTGGCTTTGTCCTGCATTACAGTTTTTCTGCTTTTAATGATTTTAAAGCTGGCTCAATCAGTATTAATGTGCCTTATCCTAAAACTGATTTAGAAATCGAAACAAGTACGTTTAGAGACAAGTTACAACCAGGGCAAGATGAAACTTGGCAGTTTAAAATAAAAGGACCTAAAGGCGATAAAGTTGCTGCAGAAGTTTTAGCAAGTATGTATGATGCTTCTCTGGACGAATTTAAAGCACATAGCTGGAATTTTAATCCAATTTACAGACCAAATTACAATGCTAGATTTTACAAAAATAGCAATCAGAGTTATGGCATCTCAAACTTTAGACGTAACAATAGTTTTGAAAGTATACCAAATTATCCCTATCAAGGTTTTGATAGTTTAGACTGGTTTGGGTTTTATTTTGGGAATGAACGTTTATCACGTTTGACTTATAGAAGACAGATTAATGAAAAGAATTCTAAAATAACTGGTTCTTATCTTAGTTCAATAAAAAATGACTCTATCAAGGGCATTGTTACCGATTTTTACGGAGATACTTTACCTGGTGTAAATATTATAATTGATGGCACATCAAAGGGAACTCAAAGTGATTTTGATGGCAGATTTTCTTTAAAAGCTAAAACTGGACAAACTCTTAATTTTTCTTTTCTTGGAATGAAATCTATTTCTCATAAGATTAATAGAGACAATTTCCTCAATGTTGTTTTAGCTGAAGATTTAGGCACATTGGATGAAGTTGTAATATCAGGTTATTCAACAACCACAAAAGCAAAGTCATCTGGAAGTAGCGTTAGAGTTGAAGCTGAAATGCTTGAAGACAGACCAAATGCAGGTTTTGTTCAAACTTTATCTGGTCAAGCTCCAGGATTGGAAATAACTGAAGGTGACTCAGCACCAAGTTCAAACATAAATTCAAACCAAACGACTGTACAAATCCGAAAAAATCTTCAAGAGACAGGATTTTTCTTTCCGCAATTGCAAACAGATAAAGATGGTAATGTAAGTTTTAATTTTAAAGCACCAGAAGCTTTAACCAAATGGAAATTACAGTTATTAGCACACACCAAAACTTTAGAAAGCTCAGTTTCTCAATACGAAGCTGTAACTCAAAAGGAACTCATGGTTATACCAAACGCTCCTCGCTTTTTACGTCAAGGCGATAAAATTGTTATTAGTACTAAAATTGCGAATCTTACTGACAAATTAATAACTGGACAAGTTCAATTAGTATTAGAAGATGTTATTACTGGAAAAGATATTTCCAAACAACTTGTCGGGTCGAGCGCAGTCGAAACCTTTTCTGTAGACGCCAAAAGCAACACACAAGCTAGTTGGACATTAAATATACCTGACAACCTACAAGCTGTACTATACAAAGTCATTGCCCAATCCGAAGATTTTAGCGATGGCGAGCAAAACGTTTTACCAGTTTTGACCAACAGAATGTTAGTTACTGAGACTTTACCAATGTGGGTACGTTCTAACCAGACAAAGACGTTTAGTCTAGATAAACTTAAGGACAATACCTCAACAACTTTAAAAAACCATAAGCTTACTTTAGAGATTACATCTAATCCTGCTTGGTATGCGGTACAAGCGCTACCTTATTTAATGGAGTATCCTTATGAATGCAATGAGCAAACATTTAGTCGCTACTATGCAAATGCTTTGGCACAACATATTACTAGTTCTAACCCAAAGATTGAAGCTGTATTTAACCAATGGAAGTCAACAGATGCCTTACTATCTAACTTGGAAAAAAATCAAGAATTAAAATCACTTTTAATACAAGAAACACCTTGGTTGCGCGATGCTCAATCCGAAACGGAACAGAAAAAACAAATTGCTTTATTATTTGATTTAAACAAAATGAATAATGAGTTGCAATCGTCTTTCCGTAAACTAAAAAACAATCAACACAGTTCTGGAGCTTGGCCTTGGTTTGATGGCGGACGTGACAACAGATACATTACACAGCATATTGTTTCTGGTTTTGGACATCTAAATAAACTCGGTGTCATTCAGAACAGCAGTGAAGAATCTATGATAGAAAAAGCTATTCGATATTTAGATAAAGAATTTGTCAAAGAGTATAAAAACCTCAAGAAATATAACACTAAAATAGACCTAAATAAAGACCACTTGTCTTACACACAAATGCATTATTTATACGTTCGTAGTTTTTATCCAGAAGTTAAAACATCGAATGAAGTCGATAACATAATGGTGTATTACAAAGGGCAAATCCAAAAATATTGGTTAAGTCGTTCGCTTTATGCAAAAGGACTAATGGCGTTGATAATGCATAGAAATAATGATAGTAAAACCTCTGGCAAAATTCTTAAGTCTTTAAAAGAAAATAGTATTACTTCTGATGAATTAGGCATGTATTGGAAAGCTAACACAGCATCTTGGTATTGGCATCAAGCACCAATTGAAACACAGGCATTGCTCATTGAAGCATTCTCTGAAGTTGGTACTATCATTCAGAGTGAAGCAAAGAATCTAGAAGCCATTGACAATCTTAAAATCTGGTTGCTTAAAAATAAGCAAACCAACAAATGGGAAACAACCAAAGCAACTACCGAAGCTGTTTATGCGTTATTACTTCAAGGTAGCGAGTGGTTGGATGTGACTGATGCTGTAGATGTGACTGTTGGTGACGAGGTCATTTCTCCTTCAAAATTAGAAAATGTAAAAGTTGAAGCTGGTACAGGATACTATAAAACATCTTGGAATGGCAATACTATAAAGTCAGAGCAAGCTAAGGTTACCTTATCTAAAAAAGGAGAAGGAATTGCTTGGGGTGCATTGTACTGGCAATATTTTGAAGATTTAGATAAAATTACCTCAGCAGAAACACCATTAAAACTGGAGAAGAAACTATTCTTAAAAACCAATACTGATCGCGGTGAGGAAATTTCTGAAATCAAAAAAGGTACTAAGCTCAATATTGGTGATTTAGTAAAAGTTAGAATAGAATTACATAGTGACCGAGATATGGAATTTTTACATCTTAAAGATATGCGTGCCGCTGGTTTTGAACCCATCAACGTATTATCAAAGTACAAATGGCAGGATGGTTTAGGTTATTATGAAAGTACAAAAGACGCTGCTACAAACTTCTTTATAGATTATTTACCAAAAGGTATTTATATTTTTGAATACGATTTACGCGTTAATAATGCTGGTGATATGAGTAACGGGATTACAACAATTCAGTCCATGTATGCACCGGAATTTAGTAGCCATTCTGAAGGGATTAGGGTTATAATTGACTAGGATTTAATCTACTTTTGGTGGATATTTACTAAACACCTTGTTTATCATTTTCACAAAAGAAGCCTCTCTCTTTTCTGGTGTGTTGCCATAATTAGAAATAGTTGTTACTGCTTGCCAAAACACTCCATTTTTGGAATCGTCTACAAACTCAATACTAATTTCTCTGGTAACTCTGTTTCCACCAACAGGAATGCCTAATGATACGCCACCACCAACATTTCTACCAGTACCGCCAATACCAACACCAATACTACTATTAGAATTTAGAGTTACTTCAGCAGATTGAATATCTATATAAAAACTTGGTGTTTCAGACTTTTCTAAACCCATAGATTGGAGCTTTGCCTCTATGGCTCGAAGAAGTCGCTTTTCGTCTAATTGATTAAAACCTGACTTTATATCTGAATAATAATTATACGTTTTGTATTGTGAAAAGTCTGTGCTCTTTTCGAAATCATAATCTACAAAAGCACCACAAGACGTGAATAAAAGTAGTATTGCAAATAATCTTAGCAGTTTCATTTTTTTCTTTTAAAGATACAAAAAATTGAAACTAGATTTTAGATTTTAACTATTGAGTTAGTGAAAATTAGTCGTTAAGAATCTTCCAGAGTTTATCCTTTAATTCTTGGATACCTTGATGCGCAACCGAAGACATAAACATGTATTCTATATTAAGTCCTTCATCTAATTCTACTTTCATTTCGGCTTTTAGCTCATCATCTAAAAGGTCCGATTTTGACACCAAAAGAAAACGTTCCTTATCTAACATTTGAGGATTGTATCTCCTTAATTCGTCTAATAAAACTTCGTATTGTTTTACAATGTCATCTGCGTCTGCAGGTACTAAAAACAATAAAATAGAATTACGCTCTATATGTCTTAAAAAATAATAACCTAGTCCTTTACCTTCTGCAGCACCTTCAATAATACCAGGAATGTCTGCCATTACAAATGATTTAAAATCACGATACTCAACGATACCTAAATTAGGTTTCAATGTCGTAAACTCGTAATCTGCAATTTTTGGTTTAGCAGAGGTCATTACTGATAATAATGTAGATTTTCCGGCATTTGGAAAGCCAACCAAACCAACGTCTGCGAGTACTTTTAGTTCTAAAGTAATATGCTTCTCCTCTAAAGGAATTCCTGGCTGAGCATAACGTGGAGTTTGATTTGTAGAACTTTTAAAATGCCAATTTCCTCGACCGCCTTTTCCACCTTCGGCAACAATTCTTTCTTCGCCTTCTTCGGTTATTTCAAAAAGAATATCATTAGATTCTGTATCTCTTATAATTGTTCCAAGAGGGACATCAAGATACATATCCTCTCCATCAGCACCTGTACTTCTTCCTGAACTACCATGTGACCCATGACCTGCTCTTATATGCCTTTTAAATTTAAGATGTAAAAGTGTCCAAAGATTAGAGTTACCTCTTACAATGACATGACCGCCTCTTCCACCGTCACCACCATCTGGACCACCTTTTTGTATATATTTTTCACGATGCAAATGTGCAGAGCCTTTACCACCATTACCAGAGGAGACATGCATTTTTACATAGTCAACGAAGTTACCTTCTGTCATTTTTTGAATTTAAAATGAAAAAGTTTAAAATGAAAATTTAAACTCGATCAAGATTATAATTTATCTAAAACAGTACTTAAGCGCTGAGTAATTTCTTCTATTGAGCCGACACCATCGACACCATAGTATTTACCTTGAGCAGAATAATAATCTTTTAATATTGCTGTTTTATCGTAATATTCTTTGATACGATTGCGGATAATACTTTCATCAGCATCGTCAGGTCTTCCACTTGTTTTACCTCTTACTAGTAAACGACCAACCAATATTTCATCATCAACTTCTAATGCTACCATAGCATTAATTTGAGAATCCTTTGAATCCATGAGTGCATCTAAAACTTCTGCTTGCTTATGTGTTCTAGGAAAACCATCGAATATAAAACCATTAGCATCAGCATTTTTCTCTACTTCTGCATTTAGCATATCTATAGTTACTTCATCAGGAACTAACTGGCCTTTATCCATGTAAGACTTTGCTAAAGTTCCTAATGCAGTCTCGTTTTTAATGTTATACCTAAATACATCTCCTGTAGAAATATGAACCAAATTATACTTGTCCTTTAAGAAATTTGCCTGTGTACCTTTGCCTGCACCTGGAGGACCAAATAATACAATGTTAATCATGTGTTGTGTAGTTTTTAATTGATATACTGCTGGTAAATTTCTACCTAAACCGTTATAATCTAAGCCATAGCCAACAATAAATTTGTTAGGTATTTCTAATCCAACATAGTGTAGTTTGAAATCTTTTTTGTAAGCTTCTGGCTTGTAAAAAAGAGTTGCTATAATTAGCTGTTTTACTTTTTCATTTTTAAAAATGCGATGTACTTCTGCAAGTGTGTTACCTGAATCTATGATGTCTTCGAGAATAACCACTGTTCTTCCTGTCAAATCTTGAGTCAATCCAATTAATCGTTGAATATCATCTGTCGATTTAACCCCATCATAAGATGCTAACTTAATGAATGTTACTTCGCAAGGATGTGGATACTTTTTAACAAAGTCGCTGACAAACATAAAAGACCCGTTAAGTATCCCAACAAAAATAGGCATCTCGCCCTTTAAGTCCTCCGCAACCTTATCTACCATTTGCTTAACAGCATCTTGTATTTTCTCTTCTGAAATAAAAGGTTTAAAGTATAAGTCCTGAAGCTTAACTAACATGTTTTAATTTTAAGAAGGCAAAGATAATCAAATGATTAACGTTAGCCGATTTTTGGTTTCCAATTTTAGAATATTCTTCTATAATTAATGTATTTTTGTCTTTCAATTTTCAATTAAAACTATAGGTTTTTATTATATTGAAATAAAGAATATGAGCTATTTCTCTTCAAATTTTAAACTTGGTATTTTAGGCGGTGGGCAATTAGGCAAAATGATGCTTTACACTACAAGAAAATTTGACATTACGACTAAAGTAATTGACTCTTCTAAAGACGCCCCATCGCGATTAGCATGTGATGAATTTGTAACTGGTGATATTTTAGACTACAACACTGTTTTAGAATTTGGAAGAAGCGTAGATGTATTGACTTTTGAAATTGAAAATATTAATGTTGACGCATTGGAGACTTTGGAAGATGAAGGTAAAAAAGTATTTCCATCTTCAAAAACAATACGCACCATTCAGAACAAAGCAACTCAAAAGTTATTTTATGTCGACAATGGAATACCTACTGCCCCATTTTCAAGATTTGCATACACATCAGAAATAAAAGATGCCATAGACCATGGTGGTTTAAGCCTCCCGTTTGTATGGAAAAGTTCTCGTTTTGGTTATGATGGTCAAGGTGTAAAGGTAGTACGCAATATTTCTGATTTAGATAACTTACCCAACGTAGAATGTATTGCAGAAGACTTAATTCCGTTTAAAAATGAATTAGCTGTTATTGTTGCTCGTAATGAAAGTGGAGAGATAAAGACATATCCTACAGTTGAAATGGAATTTCATCCAGAAGCCAATCAAGTAGAATATGTATTGTGCCCGGCACGTTTAACAGAACACATTACAAAAAAAGCCGAAGCATTAGCTCTAAAAGTTGCAAATACATACAAACATGTAGGTCTGTTGGCTGTAGAAATGTTTTTAACTAATGAAGATGATGTATTGGTCAATGAAGTAGCACCAAGACCTCACAATTCTGGACACCTAAGTATAGAAGGTAGTTTTACTTGTCAATTTGAACAGCAAATTAGAGCAATACTGAATTTACCTTTAGGCAAAACCGAAAGCAAAGTTGCTGGAGTTATGGTAAATTTGGTCGGTGCAGAAAATCATACCGGAGATGTCCTTTATAAAAACATAGAAAAAATAATGGCTATGGATGGTGTGACACCGCACATTTACGGGAAAAAACAAACTAGACCATTTCGTAAAATGGGGCATGTTACTATTACAGACAAAGATATTGATAAAGCAAGAGCTATAGCTCAGGAAGTGAAAGAAACCATACAAGTAATAAGTAAATAATTATGAGTAAAGTAGGCGTAATAATGGGTAGCAAAAGCGACTTGCCAGTAATGCAAGATGCCATTGAAATTTTAAAAGGTTTTGATATCGAAGTAGAAGTTGACATTGTCTCAGCGCATCGGACACCAGAAAAATTATTCGACTATGGTAAAAATGCACATAATCGAGATATTAAAGTAATAATAGCTGGTGCAGGTGGTGCAGCACATTTACCTGGCATGATTGCCTCTCTATCTCCATTACCAGTTATAGGTGTTCCTGTAAAAAGCAGTAACTCTATTGATGGTTGGGATTCTGTGTTATCTATTTTACAAATGCCTGGTGGTGTTCCTGTAGCTACTGTTGCACTTAATGGCGCAAAAAACGCAGGCATTTTAGCTGCTCAAATTTTAGGTATTAGTGACAAATGTGTGCTAGATAAAGTTCAAGTCTATAAAGAGGGTTTAAAAGCTAAAGTTATAGATTCTGCTAAAGACTTGAAATAGAGTTTCATAGTAGACCTACATTCAAATACATATTTATGAGCATTCTTAATAAATACTTCAACACAACATACAATACTGCTCCATTTTCTAAAATTAAAACAGAGGATTTTTTACCAGCTTTTAAAGTTGCTATAGAGAAAGCAAAATCTGAAATTAATGCTATTGTAAATAATTCCGAGGTAGCTTCATTTGAAAACACGATTGAAGCTTTAGATTATTCAGGTGAGGAATTAGATAGAATTTCAAGTATATTTTTTAACCTCAATTCTGCTGAAACTGATGATGCTATACAAAAAACAGCTCAAGAGGTTTCGCCACTATTATCTGAGTTTAGTAATGATATTATGCTGAATGAGGAGTTATTTAAACGCGTTAAAGCAGTCTACGAACAAAAACCTGAACTAGAATTAACGACTGAACAAGAAACACTTCTTGATAAAAAATATAAGAGTTTTTCAAGAAACGGTGCCAATTTAGCTGAAGATAAAAAGGAAAAATTACGTGAGATTGATAAAGAATTAAGTCAACTAAAATTAAAATTTGGCGAGCATATTCTGGCTGAAACAAACAAATTCGAAATGCTTCTTACTGATGAAGAAGATTTATCTGGTATGCCAGATGGCGCAAAAGAGGCTGCTAAACAATTAGCAGAAAATAAAGGCAAAGATGGATGGCTAATTACTCTGGATTACCCAAGTTATATGCCGTTTATGACTTATGTCGATAGTCGTCAATTACGAGAAAAACTCTCAAAAGCTTTTGGTAGTAAAGGATTTAAAGGTGATGAATTAGACAATCAAAATATTATTCTTAAAATCGCTAATCTCAGACATAAACGTGCGCAATTATTAGGTTACAAATCACATGCACATTTTGTTTTGGAAGAACGTATGGCTAAAACACCAGATAATGTTCATAATTTCCTAAAAGAATTGTTAGATAAAGCTAAACCAGCATCAGAAAAAGAGTTTCAAAACCTCGAAAAATTCGCAAAAGATTTAGATGGTATTGAGCAATTACAAAAATGGGATTCTGGATATTATTCTGAAAAGTTAAAGAAAGAACTATATAGCTTAGATGATGAGCAATTGAAACCTTATTTCAAATTAGAGAATGTAATTAATGGTGCATTTACTGTTGCAAAAAAATTATTTGGTTTACATTTTGAAGAAATTAATACTATCGACAAATATCACGAAGATGTCTTAACCTACAAGATTATAGATGATTCAGGAGATTTGGTTTCTATTTTTTATGCTGACTTTTTCCCAAGATCCGGCAAAAGAAACGGTGCTTGGATGACATCATTCAAACCTCAAATGATTAAAGAAGGTCACAATCATCGTCCTCACATATCTATTGTTTGCAACTTTACAAAACCTACAAAAAGTAAACCTTCACTCTTAACCTTTAATGAAGTAACAACATTGTTTCATGAGTTTGGACATGCCTTACATGGCATGCTAGCCAACACAACCTATCCTAGCCTATCAGGCACTAGTGTGTATTGGGATTTTGTTGAGTTACCAAGTCAAATACTTGAGAACTGGTGCTATGAAGAGGAAACATTAAAATTATTTGCCACACATTATAAAACTGGCGAGATTATACCAATGGAACTCATTGAAAAAATTAAAACCTCAGCAACATTCCATGAAGGTATGCAAACATTACGTCAATTAAGTTTTGGCATGCTTGATATGGCATGGCACGCAAACGAATTACCACAGACTATAACTTCTGTAAAAGATTTTGAGACCAAAGCATTTGCTGGGACAAACCTTTATCCTGAAGTGAAAGAAAATTGTATGAGTACAGCTTTTGCCCATATCTTTCAAGGTGGTTACTCCTCTGGTTATTACAGTTACAAATGGGCAGAAGTATTAGACGCTGATGCTTTTGAATACTTTAAAGAAGAAGGTATTTTTAATAAAACGGTTGCCAATAAATTTAAAGCATTTGTATTATCACAAGGTGGTACAGAGAATCCTATGACTTTGTATAAACGTTTTAGAGGTCAAGAACCGAAACCCGAAGCGCTATTAAGACGTTCTGGGTTATTGAAATAGGTAAACAAATAATACCAAAAAAGCTTCTTGAAGTAGATTTTAATTTTAAGTTTAATAATCTTGAGACAGCAATACAGTCGGTGTTAAAGTCATAATATATTTCTCATTTTTTTACCCTATTTTTATTCTTCTAAATTTAGGTCCAAATTAATGGCAAAACATAAAATAAATCCTAACGATTGGATTAAGCTATATTCAGATTATCTCTTTAATTATACGATTACTCGTGTGAGTGATAGAGAAATAGCTCAGGATTTAGTTTCAGAAACCTTCTTAGCAGGACTTAAATCTATGTCTAATTTTAAGGGTGAGGCTACTGAACGCACTTGGTTAGTAGCTATACTCAAAAGAAAAATTATCGATCATTACAGAAAGACAAACTCTAACAAAGGTAAGGCCGAAGTACGCATGTCATACAGTAGTGATTCTGAAACTGAAGGCGATTGGCTAGAAGAACGTGTTGCTGATCCTTATGATAAAACAGCAGAGGATACTATTGAAAACACTGAACTAGGATTAGCTATATACGACTGCTTAAGTAAGTTACCTGAAAAACAAGCTAAGGTTTTTAAAATGAAAACCTTATTAAATCATGAAACTGAAGCCATTTGTAATGAATTAAATATTACTGCGTCTAATCTTTGGGTTTTAATCCATCGTGCAAGAACAGCTTTGGCTAGTTGCTTGGAAGAAAATTGGTTTAAAAAATGAAAAAGAGTATTTTATTTATAAGCTGCGAAGAAGCACATAACATCTGCGACAAAAGTCAGTATGGTGAAGCTACTGGATGGGAACGTGTAAAACTAGGAATTAGATTGTGTTGGTGTAAGGTGACTAGAGCTTACACTAAAAAGAATAATAAGTTAACAGACGTAATTAATAATTCTAAAATAGATTGTTTAGACGATAGTGAACTAAAAAAAATAAAACAATCATTTGAAAAAGAGTTAAGTAATTAAAAGTAGAATTACAAGCCAAATAATTGGCAAAGATTCTACCCAAAAAGCACTGTAATATTTAGATTGCTTCTCAGAAGAAAAAATTAAAAATAAAAACATTAAAAATGTAATTATTAGAGCAGAAATTACAGAACCATAAATTAATTCATTTTTATAAAATTCTAAAAACAGAAAAACCAATAATAATAACATTCCTATTATTTTGGTTTTTTTTAAGCCTATCTTTTGAGGTATTGTTGATAGTTTCAAGCTATCATATTTCAAGTCTCTTATTTCAAAAGGTATCATTAAAGCGATAACCAAACAAAATCTTTGAAAAACTGTTATTACGACATCAGTAGAAAACTCTACTTCAGCATTTAATAGCGGAATCAAAACCGTAACTAAACTCCATACCAAACCAATAATATAAACTTTAACTCCACCAACTTCTCGTAGATTTTGATGCTCATCAAACAAATACTTTTTTGGAATTAGAGGTATTGCATATAAGAATGTAACTAAACCAAGCACTAAAATTAGAATACAAGTATTTGATTTAAGTTGAAAAAAATAATAACTCATCAAAATAAAAGCAATAGCAGAGAAAACTTGAATAACCCTCAGCCAATTAGCCAAACTCCGATGATGAAATTTTGTTAAACCAAAGTACTTAACAAAGTTATAGCCTGAAATTGATGCTAATAGTATAAAATAAAGTGCATTTGTATCATAAGACAATTCAAACTGAATAATTGTAACCCAAGTCATAGAATAAACGGCTAATGCTACATGAACACTGCTGTTTATATAAAAATTAAAAATAGCCTTTAACACCTTCACAACGTAAAAATAACTAAAGTGTTAATAACGTATAGTTTCGGTTAAAAACTTTAGTATTCGTTAACTAAAAAAAAGAGCATATTGCGTATTTTTGCATATCAAAAAAAAGCTACGAAAAAGAATGGACACAACATCTTTTGCATTACGTCATATTGGCCCAAGCCCACTAGAGCAAAAAGCCATGTTAAACACCATTGGTGTTACTAGTATTGAGCAGTTAGTTTCAGAAACTGTACCGGCAGACATTAGACTTGAGAAAGATTTAGACTTAGAAGCTGCTATGAGTGAACAAGAGTACCTAAATCATATCTATGAATTGTCAAAACTGAATAAAGTTTTTAAATCTTATATCGGTTTAGGATATCACCCTTCAAACTTACCTGCTGTAATCCAACGAAATATTTTAGAAAACCCCGGATGGTATACTGCTTATACGCCATATCAAGCAGAAATTGCACAAGGACGTTTAGAAGCTTTGCTTAATTACCAGACAATGGTAATAGACTTAACAGGTATGGAAATAGCTAATGCTTCACTACTAGACGAGAGTACAGCTGCTGCCGAGGCTATGAGTTTATTATTTGCAGTTAGAGAACGAGCTCAGAAAAAGGCAGGTGTTAATAAATTCTTTGTATCAGATTTAGTATTACCACAAACCATTGATTTATTAGAAACAAGAGCTACTCCTATTGGTATTGAATTGGTAATAGGTAATGAAGCGGAATTTAATTTGTCAGAAGAATATTTTGGTGCTTTATTACAATACCCAGGGAAAAATGGTCAGATAACAGACATAAAATCATTCATAAAAGAGGCTAATGAATACAATATCAAAGTTGCTGTTGCTGCAGATATTTTAAGCCTAATTAAACTTGAAGCACCAGGTAAATTTGGGGCAGATGTCGTTGTTGGTACAACGCAACGTTTTGGAATACCAATGGGCTATGGTGGTCCACACGCTGCCTATTTTGCTACAAAAGAAAAATATAAACGAGATGTTCCTGGACGTATCATTGGTGTTACCAAAGATTTAGATGAAAATCGCGCATTACGTATGGCACTCCAAACTCGCGAACAGCATATTAAAAGAGATAAAGCAACATCTAATATTTGTACAGCACAAGTTTTATTGGCTGTAATGGCAGGAATGTATGCTGTATATCATGGACCTAAAGGATTAGAATTTATTGCTAATAAGGTTACAAATTCTGCTTCAACTTTAGCAAGCTCCTTAGTTGATTTAGGTTTAGAACAAGTTAATTCACATTATTTTGATACGCTTCAAATCAAAGCTGATGCTGTCAAAACAAAGTATGAAGCTGAAAAAAGAGAAGTTAACTTTCATTATCCAGACACAAATACAGTCACAATCGCTGTCAATGAAACAACAACAATTAGTGATTTAAATAAAATTATTGAAATTTTTGAAGTTGTTTCAGGAAATACAGTAGCAAAAATTAAAGAGATTTCTGAAATTCAAACTATTCCAGATACATTAAGGCGTACCTCAGAGTTTTTAACTTATGATGTATTTAACAAGTACCATTCTGAGACAGAGTTGATGCGCTACATCAAACGTTTAGAACGTAAAGATTTAGCATTAAACCATTCTATGATTTCTTTAGGTTCATGTACTATGAAACTAAATGCAGCATCTGAAATGTTACCATTAAGTTGGAGTAATTGGGGCAATATGCACCCATTTGCACCGGTATATCAAGCTGCTGGTTACAAAGTAATGCTTAATGCATTAGAAAATCAACTTACTGAAATAACAGGTTTTTCAGGCACATCTTTACAACCAAATTCTGGTGCTCAAGGAGAGTTTGCTGGATTGATGGTTATTAGAGCTTATCATCTTTCTCGGGGAGATGACCACAGAAATATTTGCTTAATTCCTTCTTCTGCTCACGGAACTAATCCTGCGAGTGCTGTAATGGCCGGAATGAAAGTAGTTGTAACTAAAGCATCGGAAGATGGAAATATAGATGTTGACGACCTAAGAGAGAAAGCTGAATTACATAAAGATAATTTAGCAGCATTGATGGTAACATATCCATCAACTCATGGTGTTTATGAGTCTGCGATTAAAGAAATCACTCAAATTATTCATGACAATGGTGGACAAGTCTACATGGATGGTGCCAACATGAATGCTCAAGTTGGTGTTACTAATCCAGGTAATATTGGTGCTGATGTTTGTCATCTTAATTTACACAAAACATTTGCCATACCACACGGTGGTGGTGGACCAGGAGTTGGCCCTATATGTGTTGCCGAGCAATTGGTACCATTTTTACCAGGAAATGCTATCATTAAAACTGGTGGTCATCAGTCTATATCGGCTATATCGGCAGCACCTTTTGGTTCTGCATTAGCTTGCGTTATTTCTTATGGTTATATCAAAATGTTAGGCGCAAAAGGATTGAGACAATCTACAGAAGTTGCCATCTTAAATGCTAACTATATTAAAGAACGATTGGAAGGTTATTACCCAACCTTATATGTCGGTGAAAACGGTCGCGCAGCTCACGAAATGATTATTGATTGTCGTGCTTTTAAAGAAAATGGTATTGAGGTTGTAGATATAGCAAAACGATTAATGGATTATGGTTTTCACGCGCCTACAGTATCTTTCCCAGTTGCCGGCACTATGATGATTGAGCCAACAGAAAGTGAAAATAAAGCTGAAATGGATCGTTTTTGTGACGCTATGATTTCTATTAGAAAAGAAGTTGATGAAGTATCGATAGAGGAGCCAAATAACGTACTTAAAAATGCACCTCACACTATGACTATGCTAACTTCTGACGAATGGTTATTTCCTTACTCAAGAGAGAAAGCAGCATTTCCATTAGAATTTGTTGCTGACAATAAATTCTGGCCAACAGTAAGACGTGTTAATGAAGCTTATGGCGATAGAAATTTAATTTGTAGCTGCGCTCCTATTGAAGAGTACATGGAAGCGTAAACCTAAAACATACAAACACAAAAAAGCATCCAATATTGGATGCTTTTTTTATGGTTTATGTACTAAAACAATTTAAAACTAAGAATATCAAAAAAATAAGTGGTTTTTAGACTTAAAAGACTGTAAATTCATTTTATTAATTAGTTTAGTAAATTAGTTATATCAAATAATAAAAAAATGGCTATAAAAATAACAGGAACAGGAAATTTTATACCTAAAAGTATTGAGCGTAATGAAGATTTTCATAATCATAAATTCCTTAATGCTGACGGATCTGGAATTGATTATCCTAATGAAGTTATTGTAGAAAAATTTAAAGCTATCACAGGTATAGTTGAACGTCGTTATGCCGATGAACAATTAACATCCTCAGACCTTGGTTTTCTTGCTGCACAAAAAGCAATTGACGATGCAGATATAGACATGGAAACCATTGACTATATTATTTGTGCACACAACTTTGGAGATGTAAGGCACAACACTACTCAGAGTGATATCCTACCCTGTTTAGCATCGAGAATAAAACATCGTTTACGTATTAAAAATCCAAAATGTGTGGCTTATGATATTCTATTTGGTTGTCCTGGATGGGTTGAAGGTGTTATACAAGCACAAGCATACATAAAGGCAGGAATGGCTAAAAGGTGTCTTGTGATCGGTAGTGAAACCTTATCGCGTGTTGTTGATAAACATGACAGAGACTCAATGATATATTCTGATGGTGCTGGAGCCAGTATTATCGAATCGACTGATGATGAAGGAGGAATTATAACTCATGAAACAGCTTCATTTACTTATGATGAAGCTTATTATTTATTCTTTGGAAAATCTAATAATAAAGATCTAGATACTGATACACGTTACATAAAAATGCATGGTCGTAAGATTTATGAATTTGCATTAACTAACGTGGCTCAAGCTATGAAAGACTGCTTAGACAAAAGTGGAATTGATATATCTGAAGTAAAAAAAGTACTTATCCATCAAGCTAATGAAAAAATGGATGAAGCCATTATAAAACGTTTCTACAGACTTTATAAAGCAAAAGCTCCAGAGGATGTTATGCCAATGAGTATTCATAAGCTCGGTAATAGTTCTGTTGCTACGGTTCCTACTCTTTTTGATTTGATAAGAAATAATAAACTAGATAATCACGAGATTAATAAAGGCGATGTTATTATTTTTGCAAGTGTTGGCGCTGGTATGCATATTAATGCCATCGTTTATAGGTATTAATTGCTCTTCTGCTTTCAGAAAAATACATGTATAAAAAAAAACCTCATAAACGCTATAAGCTTACACTTCAGTTTTTAGAATCTCACATTTCTACATCAGAAACAATTTTGGATTTAGGAGTAGAAAATCCTTTTACTAAAGTAATGAAAGACCATAATTATGTGGTTAAAAATACTAAAGGTGAAGATTTAGACAGCGATACATCTACTATTGAAAATTCAGATGCTACGGTAGTCACCGCCTTTGAAATATTTGAGCATTTATTATCTCCATATACAGTTTTAAAATCTATAAAAGCAGATAAACTAGTCGCAAGCATTCCGATGCGATTGTGGTTTTCATCTGCATATCAAAGTAAAACTGACATGTGGGATAGACACTACCACGAGTTTGAAGATTGGCAGTTTGATTGGCTTTTAGAAAAAGCCGGTTGGAAAATTATAGATTCAAAAAAATGGACGCACCCAACAAAAAAAATTGGAATCAGACCAATTTTACGTTGGTTTACAGCGCGTTACTATATTGTTTACGCAGAACGAATTAAAAATTCTAAAGACTAATTTTAAAATTCCAAATCGGTTTGTTTAGATTTGGAGAAAGAAATTTAAAGATTGAGATTTTATATCGTTATACCTGCTCATAATGAAGAAGATTCTATTGCACTAACTTTAGAATCTCTAGTTAATCAAACACTATTACCAAATAAGATTGTTATTGTTAACGATAACTCCATAGACGATACTCAAACCATTGTTGAAGGGTTTTCAAAAAAACACGATTGCATTACTCTGGTAAATAATAAATCTTCAGATTTACATCTCCCAGGAACAAAAATTATAAATGCCTTTTATAAAGGCTATGATATACTAGATGATAACTTTGACATAATTTGCAAGTTTGATGCTGACCTGATTTTTCCAGTCGATTATCTAGAAAAACTATCTCTACAATTTAGCACAAATGAAAAATTAGGCATGGCTGCTGGTTTTTGTTATATCCAAAAAAATGAAGAGTGGATTATAGAGGGATTCACAAACAAAGACCATATCAGAGGTGCGCTAAAAGCTTACAGAAAAGAATGCTTTAATAATATTGACAAATTAAAACCCTCTATAGGATGGGATACTGTTGATGAACTTTTAGCCAAGTTTTATAAATGGCAAATTAAATTAGATGATTCGCTTAAAGTCAAGCACTTGAAACCAACAGGGTCTACTTATAATAAAGCCTCAAAACATCTTCAAGGAGAAGCCATGTATAAAATGCGATACGGTATTATCTTAGGGATATTGACAGGTTTAAAAATGGCGTGGGGAAAAAAATCATTGTCTTATTTTTTTGACTATACTCTTGGATACCTTAAAGCCTTATTTAATAAAACAGATTATATAGTTACAAAAGATCAAGGCAAATTTATACGTAACTATCGCTGGATAGGAATTCGCTCTAAGTTCTTTTAATCCAATACAAATCCTAAAGGTGTTCCAGTCGCTCCGTTTGGAAAACTAATTCCCAATAATGCTGATATCGTTGGTGCAATATCTGGAATAACTGTTTTTTGAAGTGTTTCACCTTGCTTTATACCTTTTCCAAAAAATAATAATGGTACGTGTGTGTCGTAATTAAGTCCACTGCCATGGGTAGAACCTGTTCTACTATATGCTATATGTGCTATATCGTCTAATATAATAACGTCACCTGAGCGTTTTTGATTAAATCCATTTTGCAATAATGCTTCAATACCGGTTGAGAAATTAGTGGAGTTCATAGTGGTAGCCGTATAAACTTTTGCAATGTTTGGATAACTAATTTGCTCATCAACTAAATCTTGCTCTACTTGATGAAGGTTAAGATTTAGTTCTTTCAACTTTGTTTTATTAAAGAAAATCTGATTATTACTAACATTCTCAACAACATCTTTTGTTCCATATTTTTCTTCTAAAAAAGCCGTAAATTTTTTCTTTCTTGAGTTATAATCTAAATACCCAGCTGGTATTTTTACTGATTGTAAATATGATGGTACATTTACAGCACCGTGATCTGCAGTCAAAAAAACCGTATACTCTCCAACTCCAACCTCAGTATCTAAAAACTCAAAAAAGCGTTCAAGGTCTTTATCTAGCCTTACATATGTGTCTTCGACTTCTTTTGAATTGACACCAAAGTTGTGACCGACATAATCCGTTGACGAATAGCTTAATGTCAAAATATCTGTAGTTGAATCTTTTCCTAAAGCCTCTCCTTTTACTGATGCTATAGCAAATTCAGTAGTTAAACTGTTTCCGTAAGCTGTGGCTTTTAAAATGTCGAAACCTCCGTTTTTATCTTTTAATTTTGCTAAATCATAAGGAAATGTAGCTTTCTCTTTTCCTTTAAATCCTCCTTCAAAATTATTATCATCACTTCCACTTTCAGTATAGCTTTTAATATCATAATGAGTATCCCAAACTTTAAAATAAGATTCAGCTGTATCAGAATCATTAAACTGATTTACCCACTTTGGTAAGTCATTTCTATAAAAGGAACTTGTTATAAAATGCCCTTCATCTTTTCCATAAAACCAATAGGCAGCATCAGCAGTGTGTCCTGCTGGTAAAATAGCACCTCTATCTTTAATTGCAATACCTATAGTTTTACCACGCATTTGGGTAAACAACTTATTCTCATCAGCAAAACTCGTAGTTAGCATTCTATGTGGAGACATTTTTCCAGCATCACTTTCTGTACCAATAGATTTTACATTCTCATCACCGGCGCAATAGACTACTTTTTTTTCTGTTTTAGAATACCAATTATTAGAAATTACCCCATGATATTTTGGTGTAGTACCAGTAAATACAGAAGCATGTCCAGGTCCTGTATATGTTGGCACATAATTAAAATGATTGTTTTTACAGTTAAAGCCTTCACGCATCATACGCTTAAAGCCACCTTCTCCGAACTTTGAATCAAAACGAGTTAGATAATCATATCGCATTTGGTCTACGACTATACCAACCACTAGCTTGGGAGAGTTGGATTGAGTTAATCGTGTTTGATTATTTGTACTAGAAAAGTTTTTTTGGGCGTTGCACGATAATATTGCAAAGCATAATAAAATTATAAAAGTGTTTTGTTTCATTTTAATTATAATATTGAAACACAAAAATAAAGATTTCAGACTGATGTTAATTTAATAAAACATTAATTAACTCATAGTTTTTTATAATTTAGCATTAATTACTTTTTAAATGAAATACCTACACAATATTGGTGTCTATTTTTTAATGATTAAAGACATGTTTCGTAAACCTACAAAATGGTCAGTAATGCGAACATTAATCCTTAAAGATATTGACGATCTTATTATTAACTCATTAGGTATTGTAGCGTTTATATCATTTTTTGTTGGAGGTGTTGTAGCAATACAAACATCATTAAATATTTCAAATCCTCTAATTCCAAAATATCTTGTAGGCTTTGCAACCAGACAGTCTATAATCTTAGAATTTGCCCCAACATTTATTTCTATAATAATGGCTGGTAAAGTAGGATCATTTATAACATCAAGTATTGGGACTATGCGTGTTACAGAGCAAATAGATGCGCTAGAAGTAATGGGTATTAACTCACTAAACTATTTAGTATTCCCTAAGTTTATAGCTTTATCACTCTATCCTTTTATAATTTCGATTGCTATGTTTTTAGGAGTTTTGGGTGGACTTGCTGCATGTGTATATGGTGGCTATGGTACTTTAGAAGATTATATTGAAGGTATACAAACTGATTTTATTCCTTTTCACATTATTTATGCATTTATAAAAACACTTGTTTTTGCATTCTTGTTAGCAACAATCCCTTCATTTTATGGCTATTACATGAAAGGTGGTGCTCTTGAAGTTGGAAAAGCAAGTACAACATCATTTGTTTGGACCAGTGTTGTTATCATTTTAGCAAATTACTTTTTAACCAGTTTACTTTTAGGCTAATGATAGAAGTTAAAAATTTACATAAGTCATTTGGAAAAGCTCATATTTTAAAAGGTATTAGCACCACTTTTGAAAAAGGAAAAACCAACTTAATTATTGGACAAAGTGGTTCCGGAAAAACAGTATTTCTTAAATGTTTATTAGGTCTTTTTGAACATGAAAAAGGAACTATAGCTTATGAAGGGCGAATAATGAGTGAATTGACTCCAAATGAAAAGCGTGACTTGCGTGCACAAATAGGTATGGTATTTCAAGGAAGTGCATTGTTTGACTCTATGACCATAGCAGAAAATGTAATGTTTCCTCTTATGATGTTTACTAAACAAAGTAAACGTGAAATGGAAGACCGTGTTGATTTTGTATTAAAACGTGTTAATCTCCCTAATGCACACAGTAAAATGCCTAGTGAAGCTTCTGGAGGTATGCAAAAGCGTGTAGCAATTGCTCGTGCTATTGTTAACAATCCTAAATATTTATTCTGTGATGAACCTAATTCTGGCTTAGATCCAAAAACAGCAATAGTCATAGATAATCTTATTCAGGAAATTACAGATGAATATCAAATTACCACAGTAATCAACTCTCATGATATGAATTCGGTGATGGAAATTGGCGAAAAAATTGTTTTCCTTAAGGATGGACTAAAAGCTTGGGAAGGCTCAAAAGATAACATATTTAAAACCGATAATGAAGTGGTAACAAATTTTGTTTACTCTTCTAATTTATTCAAAAAAGTACGGAAAATGTACATTGAAGAAAATAAGTGACCTAATTTCTTCTAATAAAAACTGTATCTACTTTAAGTTCTTGTTTCATCCATTTTTGGAGATTCCTTTCTCTTACTAAAACCAAACTATCTTCTACAGAAACCTTCCATCTTACATTCGCGACAGTAACTGTATCTATATTGATAAAGTCTTTTGATTCTAACATCTTTGCATAACCAAAAAATTCCAAGTCACTAAACCTTACCTTAGCGTCTCTCGAAAGGTTTGTAAAAGAGACATCATTTGAAATATTTTTTGATTCAATCTGCTTATTCAAATTAGTGATGTTTTTTTCTAATTGACTAATTTGTTTTTGAAGACCATCTATAATATTATCCTTTCTATCTAAATCTGCATAAGCTCTATCTAAAGATTTTAGTAATCTATCAGCGTTTCTTGTTTTATTAGCATTAATAATTAGTTCAAAATCTCTTATCTCTTCATATCTATTTTTATCATTCTGTAAGGCCGAAATCATTTCGTCACTAATATCCCCATTAAAGCGTAGACGAATTGTCTTGGCAGACATATCTAAATCGTCATCCCTTTTATCATACCAAAGATTAGAATTACTCTGAATATCATTTTTAACAAAGGCATTAAAATCACGTTCGTATCTACTCTCTTTCAATACAGTTAAAAACGTCCACACTGCAGGAATCATAACAACAATAGCAACTATAGTTGCTAATCTTGATATTAGCTTACGTTTAGCCGAATTTGCATATTTAAGCATCGGAAAGCGTAAAATTTTGAGTACTAAAAATGTTGCTAGTGCTATGAAAATCGTATTAATAGTAAACAAATACATGGCTCCACCAAAATACTCCCAATTACCTATAGCAAGACCGTATCCAGCTGTACACAAGGGTGGCATTAATGCTGTTGCAATGGCAACACCAAAAATAACTGAAGCTATAGTCCCTTTTTTAGTCCTAGCAATTATCAAAGCCAAACCACCAAAAAACGCAATTAGAACATCACGTATATCTGGACGTGTTCTTCCTAATAATTCCGAATTATCTTCACTTAAAGGAAATAACCAAAAAAATAAAAAAGCCGTCAACAAACTCAACACTATCATTGTTGCTAGATTGATAAGTGACTTTCTTAGTGTATCGATATCATTTATGGCTATTGACATTCCCACCCCTAAAATCGGTCCCATTAATGGTGATATTAACATCGCTCCAATAACTACAGCTGTAGAGTCTGCATTTAGACCTACAGAAGCCACAAAAATCGAACATATTAAAATCCAAGCCGTTGCACCTTTAAAAGGAATATCGGTTTTTATAGCTGCTATAGTGGCATCTCTGTCGGTGTCATCTCTAAAATCTAGAAGCTCGCTTAAAAAAGTTTTTATGCTCGAAAATAAACCTTGTACGTCTTTTCTTACAGCTTCTTTTTTCTCTTCAACAATTTTATCTTTATTCAATTGGTCTTTTTCCTCTTCAGAAAAATTAAATTTATTTTCTTCGCTCATGATTATCCGTAATGTTCACCAAATTTGTCTTTGACATTTTTAAGAACTTTTTTTATGTCTTGTTCTTTTTCTTTAGGAAAGATAAGTAAAACTTCATCTTTATCTACTATAACATAATCCTTAAGTCCTTCTACAACGACGACTTTGTCATCTTTAGTACGTATCATGTTCCCCGATGCATCATCAGCCAATATTTTTGCATTAACTACAGCATTATCATCACTATCCTTATCAAGTTTGTCATACAAACTTCCCCAAGTACCTAGATCATTCCAATCAAAAGTAGCTGGAATAACATATACATTCGTACTTTTTTCCATAATGGCATAATCAACAGAAATATTTTCAGATTTCTTGTAATTGTCTCTGATAAAATCATTTTCAAACTCAGTATTATAAACATTTATTCCTTTTTCAAATAACTCAAACAATTGAGGTTGGTTCTCCTGAAAAGCAGACACAACTGTTTTTACACTCCACATAAAAATCCCTGCATTCCAAAGAAAATTTCCTTGATTCAAAAACGACTTTGCAGTTTCATAATCTGGTTTTTCCCTGAATTGGTCTACTGATTTTATATTAGTTGAGGCATCTTTATCATATTCGATATAACCATAACCAGTATTAGGAAATGTTGGTGTGATTCCTAAAGTCATTAATGCATCATTATCCGAACAGTAACTAAAAGCTTGTTCAACATTTTGACTAAAAGCATTTTCATCTTCAATCCAATGATCACTGGGAGCAACTATCATTACAGCATCAGCATTTTCTTTCTGGATTTTTAATGACGCATATAAAATACACGGCGCAGTATTTCGCATTGCAGGCTCCAAAACCACCTGACGTTTGGTTACACTTGGCAATTGCTCAAAAACCAAATCGTTGTAACGTTCATTAGTTAAAATAAAAATATTTTCTTCTGGAATAAGTTTTGCTAAACGATTAAATGTTTTTTGTATGAGTGTATCTCCTGTTCCCAGCATATCGTGAAACTGTTTTGGGAAATCTTGAGTACTGATTGGCCAAAATCTTGATCCCACGCCACCTGCCATTAAGATGGCATAATAATTTTTATTCTTCATCTAGATAGAATTTTCCCCTTTCACTTTAAAGTTATTAGAATATATTGTTATTCTAATAATTCGACTTCAGCATTAGGGTTAAACAAATATAACTTTCCTGAACTTATTTCTAGACACTCATAGCGTTTTCTGCGTTTTGCACCTTTCTTAAATATACGTCCGTTGTATAGCTTAAATGTTACACCTTCTTCAATTTCGAAAACAAAAGTTTTACCATTTTCTTCGTCATATTGCTTTAATGCTAATGCTAGATGAGTATCTGTATCGCTTGACGCTTTTGGATTTTTAAAATGTTGTGCTAATAATGGTAATAAT
>Ga0213868_10000029_pt1 | contig 117919 bp, 119 predicted proteins | sample PICome_9_FD_160087 | JGI IMG/M metagenome (GOLD analysis project Ga0213868, IMG submission 160087) | Coastal seawater microbial communities near Pivers Island, North Carolina, United States - PICO127 | ecosystem: Environmental > Aquatic > Marine > Coastal | place: USA: North Carolina... | reverse complement strand
AATTATAGTCAGTGTGACTTTTTGAGGCATGCTCACTAAGGCCATAAATATTTATATTGATACCTTGAAGATATTTAAGGCAATTTACTAAATTAGTAACATGAAATATTTTAATTACTTCAGCCCCACCAACAGAAACTTTATGAGCAATTGAGTTAATTGGCGCACAATGATGCTTATTAATTATCATTGCATCAACACCTATAACAGCCGCAGACCTTATGCATGCCCCTAGATTTCTTGGGTCTATAATATTATCAAGTATTAAAATTAATGGGTCTTGGATCTCATCTGAATCTAAGAATAATTTTAGATCTTTAAAGCTCATCTCAAGATCACTTGAAATGTATGCTTCAGGTTCTTGCTTTACCTTATTTGAGAATTCAAATGGAATTTTATTTTCTTCTATTTTCTGTATGAGTTTAGTTATCCTGGCATCTTCTCTTTTTGCAGGAAGAGTAATTTTTTTTATTTTATGAGGATTGTGTTCAAGTATGCTTTCAATGCTATGGAATCCAACCCTTAGATCATTCTCTTTTTTATTCATCTATTTCTTTTCTTTTCTTTAGGAACAAGCGTTATTTTACGTTCTTCTGGAGAGATGTTAGCTATTGTAACTAATATATTTTGACCCAATCTAAAAGATCTACCTGTTTTCTTTCCCTTTAATATATTGGCTTCTTTATCATAGAAATATCTGTCACTAGGAAGGTCTGTAACATGAATTAATCCCGATACATAAAAATTATCTATTTCAGCAAAAAGACCAAATTCTGCAATACCAGTAACCACCGCATTAAAATCACTGCCCACATACTGCTTTAGATAGTAACAAATCATCTGTTGAGTAACCTGTCTTGATGCACGCTCTGCCATCCTTTCTAAATCTGACATCTCAACGCATTCTTCTTCTATCTCTTCTTTATTGATTACTAAGTCACCTTTATTTAATATATTTTTTATTAGCCTATGTGTCATAAGATCAGGATAACGCCTAATAGGAGAGGTAAAATGAGAGTATCTTTCTAGCTGAAGACCAAAATGCCCAACCTCCTTTGTGGAATACTCTGCTCTTTTTAGGCTTTGAAGAACTACAGTTTGGAGAACTTTATTTAACTTCTTTTCTCTCGCATAAGATAGGCATTGATTTATTAGATCAAGTGGAATTTTTTTATAAGAGTCAGAAAACCCTTTGATTGAAAAGAAATTCTTCAAGCTCTCTAATTTAAGCTCTTCTGGCTCTTCGTGAATTCTATACACCCCAAATTTATAATGTTTATTCATAAAGTTTGCTGCACAAACATTTGCAGCTAACATGGCCTCCTCAATCATCTGATGAGAAAACAGCCTCTTGGGTAGTGTTATTTCATCAACCTTGCCTTCATTATTTATCCTCAATAATGGTTCTTGCCCCTCAATCTCAAGGGCCTGTCGCTGGCTTCTCCTCTTTAATAGAATATGGGTAAGTTCGTTGAGAGAGCGAATTGAATCTTCCACAGACTTTGACAGGGTAGAGTTATTTTTAAGATATTTATCTACTTCAATGTATGTCATTCTTTTATGAGATTTTATTCTTGCTTCTAGAAAATTATAAGATTGAAGATCACCAGAATTAGAAAAAACTATTTCACAAATCAAGACATTTCTTATTTCATCTGGGACCAGTGAACAAAGATTGTTTGAAATTTTTTCAGGAAGCATTGGAATAACTTTTGATGGAAAATATATCGATGTGCCTCTTTCAATTGCTTCATTATCCAATGCAGTTCCAGGTTTAACCAATTCGGCAACATCAGCTATTGCAACACTTAACGTAAAAGACGATTTATTTTTAACACAGTGAACAGCATCATCAAAATCTTTTGCATCAGCACCATCTATTGTTATAAAAGGGACTTTAGTTAGGTCCTTTCTTGGTAAATTTTTATTTAACTTAATGTCAGCTAACTCGTTATCAATTTTTTCATTCCATTCAAAAGGAATATAGTTTTCTTCAATTACTTGAGATATTGTATTTTCTAGTTCATTCATTATGTGAGTTTAGTTTAAATTCTATGAAAAAGGTCTCTTAGAGCCTTTTATGTTTGATATTTTTATTAATCCTAATGTCTGTATTCAAGGAATAAGCCTATGATTCTTCCTCTTGGATCATGCACTCTAGTATCGAAACTAAAATCAGGAGCATCATAAAGTCTTGGAGCAGACTCATCAAAAATATTTGTTATTGAAAATTTCATATCCATGGTGCCATTTTTAGTTGAGATAAGTTTACTTGAAGACAAGTCAAATACTAAAAATGATTCGACCTTATTTTTATAACCATATTCAAGACCTAGTCCAGAAATAGGTCTGCTATTTTTGTACCCATCAATATGACGAACATTTAAGCCGATGTTGTAATTTAGATAGTCCCAGTTTATAAAAATATTTATCCTTTTCTTTGGAAGTGAGTGTGTATTAGCATCGTAATTATATTTACCTACTCTATTTATCATTTTATTGTGATGCTTTTCCTCTCCATCATTTATTTTATTATTCGGAGTAAGAAATTTATTTATAGAAGTTCCCTTTATAGCAAATGATATAACCCCATTTTTTTTAAGATTCATAAGAGCTTCATAGCTTAAGTCAACTCCACTAACCTCAGTATTTGCCTCATTAAAATATGTTGTTGTAATCCCAATAAGATCTCCTTCTATATTTCTTGTAATACTTGGTCCATTGGGGTTTGATAGGAGCATAGCTTGGGCACTTTGGACCTCTATTCTATTTTTATAATTTATATCCCAAAAATCGACTCTTAGTCTTTGATTTCCTTTATTAAATATGAACCCAAGATTATTATTTATTGATGTTGCTGGCTTAAGATTTGGGTTTCCAATTTGTGCTTGCCGCACAAATGGAGAAGTATCATTAAAATCTCTTACACTTCCGAGGTTGATATCACTAGCAAACATTTGCGCCATAGATGGCATGGAAAAAGATGAGCTTTTTGTGGCTCTTATAGTTAAATTATCGCTAAAGATGTATTTAACTGACAGCTTTGGATCGAAAGATGAGTCATTTCCAAAATCTTCATATCTGCCAGCAATTCTTACACCAAAATTGTTAACGAGATCTTTTTCAATTTCAAAAAAACTAGCATATTTATTTCTAGACTTAGAGACATCAATACCCCCACCCAGGAAAAACAAATCAGCAGTTTTTATTATCTTTCCATTTGCATCAAACTCAGCTCTACTAATTTCATCATATGAGACATTCAGAACTTCTTTATTTAATTGGACTCCATATGCAACCGAATAGCCAGACCAAGCATTAGATCTTAATATAAGGTCTAGGCTTTCAAGATTGGCTTTTTTAACAGATTTTTCAGAGCCCTTTACATAATTTATAAGAGCCTCTGAGTTTTGGGATGAATCAAAAAGATTCCAAAAAACAATCTCCCCACCAGAAATACCCATATCTGTTCCATTAATAGAATCTAAAAATCTTGAATCTATTATGTCTGGTCTTAGGTGTTTATTTGAATGCTCACTAAGGGTGTACGAAACCTCTAAGCCTATATCTTTTCCGATCGATGTATTGATCGTTTGGCTAAAGTGATACTGATCTATGTCTTTAGGAGAATTCGGAGAAGCATAATCAGACCCAAGAGGACGGCCAAACCACTTTACAGCAACATCAAATGGGTTGCCTCCTTCTCCAGGCTGAATCATGCGAGACAAGAAGGGAAGAGCTGGGTAGGAAGGGGATTGTGGATTGTCATTAATATTGATATTTGATGAAATGAAATTGATACCATAATCAAAACTATCTGCTTCATAAGCTAAGTTAATATAGAATTTCATTTGATTTTCATCATTAACTATATTAAATCTGTTTCCGTATGCAAAACCGCATGTCGTTGAGTTTGTTAAAACTCCCCCATTATTAATACAATCTGGATCAGGAATTTTCTGATTTTTAGAATAATCGCCAGCCCAAATACCAGCTGGCAAAGAAACAGCATCAGAAACTTTAAAAGATCTGCCTAAGCCACTTATAGCTAGTTCAGCAATTCTAGGAATCTCTATAGCCGATAAGGGTGCTCTTTTTAATAAATTAATACCTAGAACATAGGAAGTTTTTTTATACGAAGAGCCAAATAATAAACCTAGTGAAGAATCAGTTTGATTGTAATTAGATGTTTTCTTATGTCCTGCTTGAACCTTTAGTCCAGAAAAATTCTTATGCGTGATGATGTTTATTACTCCCGCAACCGCATCAGATCCATAAAGCGAGGTAGCTCCTTCTTTTAATACCTCAATTCTTTTTAGAGCTATCTCTGGAATGATATTTGCATCTATATATCCTTCACCTTCATTAGAGGGTGTGCCGGCAAAAGTCTGTCTCTTAGAATTTATTAATAGCAAGGTAGATGCTTGATCTAGACCACGCAAGGTTATTGCATTCATACCCTGGTCAACCCCATCCAATGTGTTGGATTGGAAGTGTGAACCAGAAGAAGAGCTTAGGTACTTACTTATTTCAGCTATATTTGAAATATTAAAATTTTTATAATCTTCCTCTGTAATAATATCTACAGGAGAAGAATCCTGCTCGGTATTTTCTAACAAAGTTCCAGTTACAACCAGCTCTTCTACCTCTGCGTAAAGGTAGGTGAAAGAAGATATTAATATTGAAAATATTAAACTAATTTTAATTTTCATTTATTTTTGCATTTTATAAAAAATGCATTTTACAAGACATTAGTTCAAGAAAGTGACTAAAAAAAATATTTGTATAAGTTTCTACTCGTCATGACACAAGCAATCTGAGTCAATACATATTCTATAGTTATTGTAGTGCGAGTAGGCTATGAAAATAGATCCTATTAAAGTTAGACCCTTTTCACCAAATTCTCCAAATAAAATCTCACCCAAAAAAATTGCCCCAACAAGCATGGTCAAACCAATAACTCCTATAAGAAGAAAGTTTATAGTTTTATGATTCTTATACCCTAGAGCTAGGGCCAAAATACTAATCGGTAATGTGCATAATAAAATTAATTTGTGAATTAATTCGTTTTCAAGAAAAGAAAATAAAAATCCTGAAGAAAAAATTAAAAGAGAAGGGGTAATAAAGCAATGAGCAACACAGACTGCAGATAAAGTAATTGCTAGTTTGTCAGAAGTTAATTGCGCATTCATCATAAGTTTTATTAAAAACCTCAAAACCCATGTAAATTATGGGTTTTGAGATTATAAATTATAGATACTTAATAAGTTAAATTAAACTTAATTCCATAATTTCTTCCAGGCAATGGAACCTCGTTTTTTACAAATGAGGAATGATTTCTAGCCACCTCATCAAGTAAGTTCTTACCAAATAATGTTACTTTAAGGTTATTACTTCCATTTAGATTAAATGTTTTAGTTACCCTAGTATCTAGCATTTGGTATGCATCAGTTGCACTTTCACCTTCACCAAAATCATTTTGTTTTGCTACATCTTTTAGATCAAGTTTAAAGACTACATCTTCCTGTGCATACGATAATGAATATACATTTCTTGATGGATTTATTCTCGGAACATTATGCCCATCAGAGAATTTAGCATTTACTACATCTCTACCAAAAGACAATTTAAGTTGTCCTTTGCCAAGATCAATAGTTCTTCCAAACTCTATTTCATAACCATCAAACTCTGCATCTTCTTGGATATAATTTGCATGTATTAAGTTTCCATGACCATGATCATCTTCATCTTCATGATGCTCATCTTCATCTTCATGATGCTCATCTTCATCTTCATGATGTTCATCTCCATGCATTTCATGGTCATCATCCTCGTCCATAAGAGTGATGTAATTATCAACATCGTTAATGTAGAAGCTTGCATAACCAAAGTATTCACCATTATCAAAATTAAATGAAATATCTATATTATTTGATGTTTCACTGCTTAATGTTGGGTCGCCAACCTCAAATCGTCCTGTAGCTAAATGAGGACCATTCATAAACAGCTCAATAACTGAAGGCATTCTTTCTACGCTTGAAAAACCTAAATTTATATCTAAGCTATCAGTAAGATCTCTGCCAATGCTTATGGCAAAACTATTTGTATTTTCATTAACATTGTAGCTATCAATATCTCCATGATCTTCGTCTGTTACAGTTCCAGATCTATCTATTTGATCTAGCCTCATACCAAAATCAAGATGAAATGGATCAAAGTCTCCACCTACAAAATAACCAAGTGTTAGCACCTCATTATTTGCAGGATTCATAAATGCTTCTTCTCCAAAGATTGAAGTATTTTCTTCAACGTAATTAAATGAGAATTTTTGAGTCATAACATCGTTAGACATATCGAAAATCGCACCATATTCAGTAGCATTATTAATGAAATTTGTTGGCGCATGCTCTTCATGTTCCTCTTCATCTTCATGCTCTTCATGGCCTTCTTCTTCAGCATGAGCTTCAGTCAAGGTGTAATCGCTATCTCTATATGTATAGTCTATTTTCTTTACTAAACCGCCGTTAACATTATAAGACCCTTTAATTGTGAAGCTTTCTGAGTCAGTAGTGGAAAATATTCTTTCCTCTTCATGCTCTTCTTCATCACCATGCTCGTCACCATGATCATCATCGTGCTCATCGCTATGCTCATCTTCATGGAAGGGAATACCATAGACACTTTTAAGGCTGTCTAAGGAAAGTCCGACATAGCCCCAATCTCCTACTTTTGAAATTCCAAATTTTGTTGCTTCAACTGCAAAATCAGAATTATTAACATATCCAAGATCTTCCTCATGCTCATCACCATGCTCATCTTCATGTTCTTCTTCATGGAGAACGGCTCCATTAGGTATGTCATAGTTTCCAAATTCAGAATTTTTATAACCAAAATTTATATTAAAGCCATTAATATTCCTTTTTAAATTAACAAACTCAGAACTACCATCATTGACGGATTGAGTTTCATATCCTATTTTTACTTCTGGAATTTCAAAATTCATAGCAGCAATACAATCATCTACTACATTAATAATTCCTCCAATCGTTCCGTTAGCGTAAAGCAAAGAAGATGGACCTTTTACAATCTCGATTTGTTGAATATCATTTAAATCAACATCATTTAAATGGTCGACCCCTAGTCCAGATACATCTCTATTAACCATTCCATTTTTGAGGATCTTGACTCTTGGGCCTGACATTCCTCTTATTATTGGTTGTCCAACAGCAGCACCATAATCTGCCATAGATATCCCTAGATATCCATCTATAGCATCACCTAGGCTTGTTGTTGCATCATTAACAATCTCATCTCCATTAATAACATAGAGGGGATTGGTAATTTCAGTGGAATCTATTAAAGCAGATGTAACCACTATTTCTTCGACATCTTGTGCAAGAATTGATAAAGAAAACATCGATGATGCTGTCATAACAATAAATGCGTTGAAAAATTTGTTCATGTGAACTCCTTAAAAAAAATTAAAAATTAAAAATTAAAAATTTAAGTTTTTGGTGGAGCCCTTGATTTGAAATTATGAAAATATGGGGAAAAGAGATCTTTTTCTAATTTATTTGATCTTGATTCTGTTAATAAAACTTTAGCTATTTTTGCTTGAGATTGTGCGGTATCTAGCGTTTTATTTTCGCAAAGGTCACATTCAACTGATGAATGTATGTCTTCGAAATGTTCATGAATTATAGGGTCGGACGAAATGGCAGCAACAAACAGAAAGCCTGCTGCAAAAGTAATTATATTTTTATTAAACTTTTTCATATTTTATTTTAATGCTTTAAACAAACCAATCCTGGTATGTTTCCAGCCTTAAGGTCAGCGATAGTATCATTAGCCATAGATACGTGTCTAGCTTCAACAGGAACAGGCTCAATCTTTCCTGCCCTGACAAGATCCATTAATTCTCTCATTTCTTGAATGCTTCCAAGATAGGATCCCTGCAAAACCCTGGATGAAAATGTCATTAAAGGAAGTTGAACTTCAAACTTACCACCAAGCATTCCGACGAGAATGTACAACCCATTTTTATTAAAACCAAATAAATCATAGCCAAATTGAATCGATGCTTCAGCACCAACATAATCAATAACAGTGGTTGCTCCCCCTTCTGTTAAATCCATAATTCTTTTTTTTGCGCCTTCATGAGAAGAGTTGATAACTTCAGAAGCCCCGGCAGCTTTTGCAATCTCAAGCTTTGAATCATCTATGTCTACTACAATTGGACTTACATTAAATGCAGCCTTTGCAATTTTTAGAGCTAATAAACCTAGCCCACCAGCACTAATAATTATCAACTTATTTTCATTGGGCTTAAGGTTTGCTTTTTTTAATGAACTGTATGCAGTTAGACCTCTGCATGCATAGCTGCCTGCAAGATCATCCGGGGTATTTCCCGCATCAAAAAGGTATTTTGAATGTTTTACAAGAACATATTCACCGTAACCGCCATCAACAGCAACGCCTATATTTTGAGCAGTAAATGGTCCACACTCATGCTCATTATCTGCTTTACAAGCCTCACATTTTCCGCAGCCTATCCATGGATATACTACAAATTTTTTACCAACTTCAATATTTTTAACATTCTTACCAAAAGATACTACTTCCCCAAAAACTTCGTGACCCATAGCAAGAGGCTGTACCATCCTTGAGGCCATTTTTTTCCCATTACCAATGTCAAAAAAACCATCATGAATATGAATATCAGTATGACAAACACCGCAAGCAATAGTTTTAACTAGAACCTCATCACCTTCAGGAATAGGAGTGTCTAATTCAACTTCTTTTATTGGCTGAGCATTTTCAAAAACTTGATAAGATTTCATAGTCCCTAAATTGTATGTAATATTTATTATAAATGATAAATTTCTTTTTACAGCTTAAAGCTATATAGATATACTTTTATGATGCACAAAAATAATACCAAATTAATTTTATTAACCGCTCTAATTTTTATATCAAATATTTCTTCAGCTGAAAAAGCACCTTTTGAATCATCTTATGAGCCATTGCCTTCTACAAATACAATATTTAGAAATGCAAATATCTATGATGGAGAGGGTAATGAGTTTTATGAGACTGATCTTTTAATAAAAGATGGCAAAATTATAGCAATGGGAACTGATTTACCAGGCTCACCTGAATTTATAGAAGTGGATGCATCTGGTAAGTGGATAACTCCAGGGATTATTGATATACATTCACATATGGGTGTTTATTCAGCTCCTAGCGTTTCTTCTAGTTCTGATGGCAATGAATCTACAAGTCCAATTACAGCTGATGTATGGGCGGAACATTCAATCTGGACTCAAGACCCTCAATTTGCACTCGCACTAAAAGGCGGCGTAACTACCTTCCATGTTTTGCCTGGCTCAGCAAACCTAATTGGAGGAAGAGGTGTAACTGCTAAAAATCTTCAAAGAAATACTATAAATTCTATGAAATTTCCAAATGCTCCTCATACCTTGAAGATGGCATGCGGAGAGAATCCAAAAAGAGTTTATGGTAATAGAAAACAAGCTCCATCAACAAGAATGGGTAATATTGCTGGATATAGAAAGGCCTGGATAGAGGCTGAATCTTATTTAAGTCGTCTGGATGAATATGAATCAAAGTCTGATGAAGCAAAAGAAATCGGATATAAACCTAAAAGAGACTTAGAGCTAGAAACTCTCGCAGGAGTTTTAAGGGGTGAAATTTTAGTACATAACCACTGTTATAGAGCCGGTGAAATGGCAATGATGATAGATGTTGCAAAAGAGTTTAATTACAAGATCACAGCATTTCATCATGCAGTTGAAGCTTATAAGATTGCTGATTTGTTGGCAGAAAATAACATTTGCGCAGCCTTATGGGCAGACTGGTGGGGTTTTAAGCATGAAGCATATGATATGGTGCAAGCCAATGTGGCTATAGTTGATCAAGCTAGAAATGGAACTGGTTGCGCAATAGTTCATTCAGACAGTGAAATAGGAATCCAACATCTTAATCAAGAAGCATCAAAAGCTCTTTCTGCCGGATTGAAGGCAGGATATAAAATATCTAAAGCCAGAGCCATGAAATGGATTACTAGCAATCCTGCAAAAGCAGCAGGTATATATGAAGAAACTGGCTCACTTCAAGTAGGAAAAAATGCTGATGTTGTTCTTTGGTCTCAAAATCCTTTCAGTGTTTATGCTCTTGCTGAAAAAGTTTATATTGATGGAGCTATAGCGTTTGATAAAGAAAAAGGACTGGTACCGAATTCAGATTTTGATCTTGGCATATTAAACCCAACCAAAAATAGGATACAAGAATAATGATAAACAAAAATATATTATTTTTAGCACTTCTTGTCTTCAGTGCTAATACAATTTTTGCTCAGAGCATTGTTATTAAAAATGCAACCATATATAACGGAATAGATGACAACCCATTTTCTGGAAATATATTAATTGAAGATGGCCTAATCAAAAAAGTTTCAAAATCTCTAATACAGGGAGATCAAGTTATAGATGCTGATGGAAAGATTGTTACTCCAGGATTTATAGCTTCTGCTACAGAAATAGGAATCGTAGAAATTGGTGCATTAAGTGTTACAAGAGACGATGAATCTAATGTTTATAGCATTGGGTTTAGCATACATGATGCATTTAATCCAAACTCAACGTTAATACCTTGGAACAGATCAAATGGTATTACATCTGCAATCACTCTTCCAAGACATACCTCTAGCCCTATTGGCGGCTTGGGATCTTTTTTTGTTTTAGATAGCAATCTAAATATTGATAGCAAACAAGACATGGTTATGATCGGAAGAATAGGAGGCAGCAGCTCATCATCAAGATCTGAAATGCTTTCATTAACAGATGATATTTTATCTTTCGCATCATCTATATCAGCTAAAGATGTAAGGACTAATTCAGATATAGATTCTTTAATTGACTCTTCATCAATCGCAGATTATTTAGAACTTAAACCAAGAGATGTTAAGGCTTTATTCAAACTAGTTAATGAAAATATGCCTTTAATGATTAGCTCAAATAGGGCATCAGATATTCTTAAGCTTATCGAGCTGAAGAAAAAATATAACCTTAATTTAATAATAATGGGTGCTCAAGAAGCTACTCTTGTTTCTAGGCAGATAGCAGACTCAAAAATACCTTTAGTAATTAACCCTATAAATAACATACCTAATTCTTTTGATGAGTTAGCTGCAAACAAAAATTTATCAAGCAGACTTGAAGATGCTGGAGTCTTGATGATGTTTAATTATGGAAGTCATAATTCTCATCTTATGAGGCAGGGGGCCGGTATAGCTGTTGCTAATGGCATGTCATATGGTGGAGCAATAAAAGCCTTAACAAGCAATGTAGCCTCTTCATTTAACATAGAAGACAGAGGAAGTATAAGCCCAGGCAAAGTTGCTGATTTGGTTATTTGGGAGGCCGATCCTCTCGAACCATCAAGCATGCCTGAGAAAGTATTTATAAATGGTATCGATATGGATCTTACTACCAGATCAACTAGATTAAGAGATCGCTATATAAAAAACTTTGATAACCCAAATATTTATAGAAATTAAGAATATGGTGCCGGCACCAAGAGTCGAACTCGGGACCTACTGATTACAAATCAGTTGCTCTACCAACTGAGCTATACCGGCAAAAAAAAACATTATATACAAATTAATCGTTTGGGAAAGAACAATTTGTTCCACCAAGACCACAATAGCCGTTTGGATTTTTTGCAAGATACTGCTGATGATATTCTTCAGCAAGAAAATATTTAGGACTTAGAGCTATTTCGGTTGTTATATCACCATAACCATTTGCTTGGAGAGTTTCTTGATACTGTATTTTGCTTTTAAGGCTAATTTCAAGATCTTCATTAGATGAACAATATATAACTGATCTGTACTGTGTTCCTTTGTCATTCCCTTGTCTCATCCCTTGAGTTGGGTCATGACATTCCCAAAAAACTTTTAATAACTCTTTAAGAGATATTTTGTTAACGTCATAAACAACTTCAACAACCTCTGCATGATTAGTATTTTTATAACAAACATCTTCATATGAAGGATTATCAGTATCTCCACCGGCATAACCAACAGTTGTTATATTTACTCCAGGAATATCCCAGAACTTTCTTTCAACACCCCAAAAACATCCAGCACCAAATAAGACCTTATTGTTGTCTTGAATGTAATCTTCTAAAAGATTCAATCCATTAATGTAATGTTTCATTTAACTAATAAACTCCTTTTATTGATATATCACCATACTCATATTCACAAATTTTACCATCCTTGTTTGAACTAATTCTTAGGGCACCTTCATCAGTAATGCCAATACACATCCCTTCATTTATTTTAATGTTGTTACTTTGAATTTTAATATTTGAATTCAGATGCATGCATGACGTTTCCCATTTATCTTTCCAGTTATCTATTCCTTTATCGCAGTAGGAAATAAATTTTCTTAAAATAATATTAATAAGTTCATTTCTATCTATATGTTGATATTCTGAGAGGTCACCCCACCAAGATTCCTTTTTAACAAGTTTTAGATTTAATCCTATGCCCACTATATTAGTTACATCAGAGCCTAAAACCTCTTTTTCTATCAATATTCCCCCAACCTTTTTTTTATTCAAAATAATATCATTAGGCCACTTAAGGCCAATAGAATCTTCACCAATCACTTTATTTATTGCTTTTTGGCAAATCAATCCTGAAATTAAACTTAAAGGCTCATTAGACTTTGACCCAGAAAAAGCAATTGACATATAAATATTTCCTAGTGGGCTAGACCATTCTTTGCCCATTCTTCCTTTTCCCTTCGTCTGTTCTTCTGACAAAACAATATTAAAATCATTTTTCTGTTCAAGAGATTTACATTCGTCATTTGTTGAGCCTATAGTGTTGTAAATAGCAATATTTACCCTATCTACATCAATATTTTTAAGAATTTTATTTTTATTAAGTGTATTCAATTTCATAAACTAGTTGACTTAAACTCATTCTAGAACAAAAATAGCTACCTTGAAATGGAGAGGTGGGTGAGTGGTTAATACCAGCAGACTGTAAATCTGCCGCTTCGGCTACGTAGGTTCGAATCCTACCCTCTCCACCATGCTAATTTCTTCAGAAATTGCACTTAAAAATAATCTAATATTTATCTCGAAAAAAGGTTGAGTTTAATACTTTTTAGAGGGATAATACGCCACCTTAAAATAGGATGCTACATATACGGGCTCATATAGCTCAGTGGTAGAGCACTTGCTTGGTAAGTAAGAGGTCACCGGTTCAAGTCCGGTTATGAGCTCCATTTTAATAAAATAATTATTTCAGAGAGGCATATAAAGATGGCAAGAGAAAAATTCGAAAGAACGCTACCCCACGTTAATGTTGGGACAGTTGGTCACGTTGATCATGGTAAAACTACACTTACAGCTGCGCTTACTAAAGTAGCTGCTGAAGTCTTCGGTGGAGACGCTGTTGACTTTGCAAATATTGATAATGCTCCAGAAGAAAGAGAAAGAGGAATTACTATTGCTACTTCTCATGTTGAGTATGTTTCAACTGCACGTCACTACGCTCACGTAGATTGCCCAGGTCACGCAGACTATGTTAAAAATATGATTACTGGTGCTGCTCAAATGGATGGCGCTATATTAGTAGTAAGTGCTGCTGACGGTCCTATGCCACAAACAAGAGAACACATCCTATTATGTAGACAGGTTGGAGTTCCATACATCGTTGTATATATGAATAAAGCAGATCAAAATGATGATCCAGAAATGATAGAGCTTGTTGAAATGGAAATAAGAGAACTATTAAATGAATATGATTTCCCTGGTGATGATACTCCAATCATCGTTGGTAGTGCGTTAAAAGCTTTAGAAGGTGATACTTCTGAAATTGGTGTCCCTTCAGTAACTAAGCTTATCGAAACTCTAGACAGTTACGTTCCAGAGCCTGAAAGACCAGTAGATGGCGCTTTCCTAATGCCTATCGAAGATGTATTCACAATTTCAGGAAGAGGAACTGTTGTAACAGGAAGAATCGAAACTGGTATTGTTAATACTGGTGATCCTCTTGAAATCATTGGCATTAAAGATACAACTACTACTACCTGTACAGGTGTTGAGATGTTCAGAAAATCTCTTGACGAAGGAAGAGCAGGTGAAAACTGTGGAGTTCTATTAAGAGGTGTTGAAAGAGAAGCTGTAGAAAGAGGCCAGGTTTTATCTAAGCCAGGTGCTATTTCTCCTCATACAAAATTCGAAGCTGAAATTTACGTACTAAGTAAAGATGAAGGTGGTAGACACACACCATTCATGAATAACTACAGACCTCAGTTCTACTTTAGAACAACTGATGTCACAGGCGCATGTGAACTTCCAAGTGGAGTTGAAATGGTTATGCCGGGCGACAATATTAAAATGAATATTGAGCTTATTGCCCCTATTGCTATGGACGAAGGTCTTAAATTTGCAATTAGAGAAGGTGGCAGAACTGTTGGTGCTGGCGTAGTATCAAAAATTATTGAGTAAAAATTGACTTATTAGCCGAGGCCTTTGTGTCTCGGCTTACTTGTCTCTGAAGAATATGAAAATGTGTTTTAGGCCAGTAGCTCAATTGGTAGAGTACCGGTCTCCAAAACCGGGGGTTGTGGGTTCGAGACCCTCCTGGCCTGCCAAATTAATATGGCAGCCTATATAGGAAATATATGACTAAAGTAGTAGCTTCGAAATCAGTAGATAGACTTAAGTGGTTTATTGCTCTTTCCGTATTTGCAGCAGCTGTTGTTGGAAATAGTTATTTTGTAGAAGTAGCTTTTTTATACAGAGTATTAGGCGTCGTATTTTTATTTATTGTTGGTCTTGGAATCCTATCTATTACTAGTTTTGGATCTAATGCAATCAAGTTGATGCGAGAATCAAGAACAGAAATAAGAAAGGTTGTTTGGCCAACTAGGTTAGAAACAACTCAAACATTTTTAGTAGTATTTAGTGCAATTGTTGTTCTTTGTCTATTTTTTTGGGGCTTAGAATCATTATTAACGTTTTTAACAAAATTGGTATTAGGTTAAATATATGGACTGGTATGTAATACAAGCCTATTCAGGTTATGAGCAAAAAGTAAAAATTGCTTTAGAAGAAAAAATTGAGCTTAACGGACTATCTGAAAAATTCGGTGAAATTTTAATACCTACTGAACAAATCGTCGAATTAAAAGGTGGAACAAAGAAAACTACTGAAAGAAAGTTTTTTCCCGGTTATATTTTAATTGAGATGTTGCTAGAGGATGATTCATGGCAGTTGGTCCAATCAACTCCTAGAGTTTCAGGTTTTGTTGGTGGTACCAAAGATAGACCATTACCAATTTCAGAAGATGATGTTAATAGTATTATTAACAGAATTGAGGTCGGTGAAGACGCGCCAGCTCCAAAAACAATCTATGAGCCTGGTGAGGTAGTTAGAGTTTGTGATGGACCTTTCAATGACTTTAATGGCGTTGTAGAAAATGTAGATTATGAGAGAAATATGGTAAAAGTTGCAGTCCAGATACTTGGAAGAGCAACACCTGTTGACCTTGAATTCATTCAAATAGAGAAAACATAATGGCAAAAAAAGTAGCAAATATTTTAAAATTACAGATTCCTGCTGGTGGTGCTAACCCCAGTCCTCCTGTTGGACCAGCTTTAGGTCAAGTTGGAGTAAATATAATGGATTTCTGTAATGCATTTAATGCAGAAACTCAGAGTGCTGAAAAAGGTATGCCTCTTCCAGTTGTAATCACTGTCTATGAGGATAAGTCTTTTACATTTGTTGTTAAAACACCTCCAGCTGCAGTTCTGATAAGAAAGATTCTTGGTATTGCCAAGGGAAGTGGAGAGCCTAACAGAGAAAAGGTTGGTAAATTAACAAGAGCACAGTTAGAAGATATAGCTAAACAAAAAGAACCAGATCTCAATTCAAATGATATTGATGCTGCAGTTCTAATTATTGCTGGTACAGCAAGAAGCATGGGAGTCGAGGTAGATCTATGAGCAAAGTAACTAACAAACAAAAAATTATTCTTGAAAAAGTTGATCCTGAAATGACATATTCAATGGCGGATGCTCTTGAGATATTACAATCAGTTAAATCTAGTAAATTTGAAGAATCTGTTGATATAGCGATTAGACTTGGGGTAGATCCTAATAAGTCTGATCAAAATGTAAGAGGAGCAGTTACGTTACCTAACAGTCTTGGAAAACAAGTTACTGTTGCTGTTTTTGCAGATGGTGATCAAGCTGATGCCGCTAAAGCTGCTGGAGCTGAATATATTGGAATGGAAGACCTTGCTGAAAAATTCTCAAAAGAAGAAATCTCAGTTGATGTTGTTATTTCTACAAATGCTGCTATGAAAGTTGTTGGAAAACTTGGACAAGTACTCGGACCTAAAGGTTTGATGCCTAACCCTAAAACTGGAACAGTTTCAGATGATGTTGCTACTGCTATCAATAATGTTAAAGCTGGACAAGTCAGATTTAGAACAGACAAAAATGGAATTATTCATGGAAGTATTGGTAAGGTTTCTTTTGATTTAGATAAGATACAATCCAATGCAGTTGCTTTATTAGAAGAATTAAAAAAATTAAAACCTGCATCTGCAAAGGGTATTTATATAGGTAATATTGCTTTAAGTAGCACTATGGGACCTGGTATAAAAATTCACTCATCAGAGCTGGTATAAATTTTAGCTTTATAAGAAATTATATAGCTAGATAGTTGCGTTTACGCAGCCGTCAAAGACCGTAGGTGTCGTAAGACTTAATTTCCTACGTAGGTGGTGTTCAAATTGTAATTTTGCAATTTGTCGCCGAATGGCCGAAAGGCTTAAACAGGAGAATTGCTGTGGCGTTATCAAAAAGTGAAAAAGAAAGAATAGTTGGTGAAGTTAAGGAAGTTGCATCTAATGCATCATCTTTAGTTATTTCAGATGCAAGGGGCTTAAAAGTTACTGAGTTATCTGAGGTGAGACAAAAAGCTACTCAGTCTGGTATACATATTCAAATAATCAAGAACTCGCTTGCTAAATTAGCATTTGAGGGAACTGACTTTGGTTGTTCAGATGAAGTGCTTGTTGGACCATCTTTATTTGCTTTTTCTTTTGAAGAGCCAGGTGCAGCAGCTAAATTGCTCAAAACATATGCAAAGAACTTTGATAACTTAGAAATCAAAGCTTTGGTGGTTGAAGGGCAGTTACTTGATGGAGGCCAAATAGATATACTTGCTAGCCTTCCATCTAAAGATGAGGCTTATGGCCTTATAGCAAATGTGTTGCAAGCTCCAGTTAGTAAATTCGCTACTCTATTAAATGAAGTGCCGAGTAAATTAGCTAGAGTTTTATCAGCAGTTCAAGACAAAAAACAGGCATCAGCCTAAATTATAAGGAGAATTAGAATGGCAACTAGTAAAGAGGATATTTTAAAAGCTATAGAAGAAATGTCAGTAATGGATCTTGTAGATCTTATTTCAGATATTGAAGAAAAATTTGGTGTTACAGCGGCAGCAGCAGTTGCAGCAGCACCAGTAGCAGCAGCAGGCGGAGACGCTGAAGCAGCTGAAGAGAAAGATGCTTTTGATGTTGTATTAACTGCAGCAGGCGATCAGAAAGTACAAGTTATTAAAGCTGTAAGAGCAATAACAGGACTAGGATTAAAAGAAGCAAAAGATATGGTAGATGGAGCACCAAGTACAGTTAAAGAAGGTGCTAGTAAAGATGATGCAGAAGCAATGTTAAAACAGCTAACTGAAGCTGGAGCAACTGCAGAACTTAAATAAACCATTAAACATATTAAAAAATAAATAAAAGGGCGCATTTATGTCATACAGCTATACAGAAAAGAAAAGAATAAGAAAAAACTTTGGTACTTTCACCAAGGTTATGGATCTTCCTAATCTTATTGAAACTCAAACAAAATCTTATTCTGAATTTTTGCAAGCTGATGTGGCACCTGATGCAAGGAAAAAACAGGGACTTGAAGATGTATTTCAGTCTTTATTTCCAATCAAAAGTGTTTCAGGAAATGCTGCCCTTGAATATGTTTCATATGAATTGGGTAAAAACACATATGATGTTCAGGAATGTTTAGTTCAAGGATTATCATATTCAGCCCCATTGAGAATAAAAGTAAAGCTGGTTCTTTATGATAGAGAAACTAACTTTAAAGAAGTTAAAGACATAAAAGAAGGAGAAGTATTTATGGGCGAGGTCCCATTAATGACTTCTGATGCTTCATTTGTTGTTAATGGAACTGAAAGAGTTGTAGTTGCTCAATTACATAGATCTCCTGGTGTATTTTATGATCATGACAAAGGCAAAACTCATTCTTCAGGAAAGGTTTTGTATTCAGCTAGAATCATTCCTTACAGAGGCTCATGGTTAGATTTTGAATTCGATCCTAAAGACATTTTATTTAGCAGAATTGATAGAAGAAGAAAAATACCTGCAACTATAATGCTTAGAGCATTAGACATGGGTACAGAAGAAATTCTTTCAGAGTTTTATGACGAAGATATTTTTGCTTTAGATAAAGACTCAGTAAAGCTTGCCCTTATTCCTGAAAGGTTAAGAGGTGAAACTCTTCCTGTTGATATTAAAGTTAAAAGTAAAGTTTACGTCGAAGCAGGAAAAAGAATTACTGCAAGACACATTAAGGAACTTTCAAATGCCAATGTAAGTGAAATTACGCTTGCAGAAGAATTTTTAATTGGAAAAGTTCTATCGAAAGATATTTTTAATAAAGAAACCGGTGAAGTTCTATATTCGGCTAATACTGAAATAGATAATGAGGTTTTAGAAGCACTGAAAGAAAATAATGTATCAGAAATAACATGCTTATTTATAAATGAGCTTGATAAGGGGCCATATATCTCTAACACACTTAGAGCAGACCCAACATCAAATAGGCTCGAAGCTCTTGTAGAAATCTACAGAATGATGAGACCTGGAGAGCCACCAACCAAAGATTCAGCAGAAACTTTATTTAATAACTTATTCTTCAATGAAGAAAGATATGACTTATCTGAAGTTGGAAGAATGAAGTTCAATAGACGTTTAAAGCTAGATTCTAAAAAAGAAAATGACAATATTTTAGACAAAGAAGACATTATTGAAGTAATGAAGGGTATTGTAAATATTCGTGATGGGCATGACATTGTTGATGATATCGACCATCTTGGTAATAGAAGAGTCAGATCTGTTGGAGAAATGACTGCGAATCAGTTTAGAGTTGGTTTGATAAGAGTTGAAAGAGCTGTAAGAGAAAGATTGAGTATGGCTGAAGCAGATGAGCTAGGTCCACAAGATCTAATAAATGCAAAGCCTGTTACAGCAGCTATTAAAGAATTTTTTGGTTCTAGCCAATTGTCACAGTTTATGGATCAAAATAATCCATTATCTGAAATCACTCACAAAAGAAGAGTATCTGCTTTGGGCCCTGGCGGTCTTACTAGAGAAAGAGCAGGCTTTGAGGTCAGAGATGTTCACCCTACTCATTATGGTAGAGTTTGCCCAATTGAGACTCCAGAAGGACCAAATATTGGTCTAATCAATTCTTTTGCATCCTATTCAAGGACTAATCAATACGGATTTATTGAAACTCCATATAGAAAAGTTATAAATGGAACAGTTACGGATGAAATCACGTATTTATCTGCTATTGATGAAGCAGAACATGTCATTGCTCAGGCTAACGTTGCTTTAGATAAAAATAACAAATTTGTTGATGACCTTGTTGCTGTTAGGCATGCTAGCGAGTTTGAGTTGATGTCATCTGACAGAGTTGATTTAATGGATGTATCGCCTCAGCAGGTTGTATCCATTGCAGCATCCTTAATTCCTTTCTTAGAGCATGATGACGCTAACAGGGCTTTAATGGGATCTAATATGCAACGACAAGCTGTACCAGTTCTTAGAGCTGAAAAGCCTTTGGTTGGAACTGGACTTGAATCAGTTGTAGCTAGAGATTCAGGAGTTTGTATTGTTGCTAAAAATTCTGGTGTTGTTGAGAATGTAGATGCGTCAAGAATTGTTGTTAGAGTTACAGATAAAAAATCTAAATCAGCATCTGATGTTTACAACCTAGTTAAATACACAAGATCTAATCAAAATACATGTATTAATCAAAGACCAATTGTCAGAGTCGGTGATGTAGTAAAATCAGGGGATGTTCTTGCTGATGGACCTTCAGTAGACAATGGAGAGCTAGCATTAGGCCAAAATATACGAATAGCATTTATGCCATGGAATGGCTATAACTTCGAAGATTCAATTCTAATTTCTGAGAAAGTTGCTAGAGAGGACAGATTTACATCTATTCATATTCAAGAAATTGTTTGTGTGGCTAGAGATACAAAACTTGGATCAGAAGAAATAACTGCAGATATTCCTAATGTTGGAGAAGGGTCTCTAAATAAGCTAGATGATTGCGGTATTGTTTATGTGGGTGCCGAGGTAGAACCTGGTGATATTTTAGTTGGCAAGATAACACCCAAAGGCGAGACTCAATTATCTCCTGAAGAAAAATTGCTAAGAGCTATTTTTGGTGAAAAAGCTTCTGATGTTAAAGATACATCTCAAAGATCTAGTGCAAAAGGAACTGTAATCAATGTAGAGGTATTTACTAGAGATGGCGTTGAAAAAGACGAAAGAACCCAAGCTATAGAACAAGATCATTTAGATAAATCTAAAAAAGATGCAGATGATGAAGCTTTTGTTGTTGAACAGGCAACTAAAACTAGATTATGTGACCTTCTTAAGGGCAAGAAAGCTATTAAAGGTAACGGTATCAAAAAAGGTGAGACACTTTCTCTTGAAAGGTTAGAAGAGCTAGATCTTAATGATCTTTTTTCAATTAGAACTGATACAGATACCATCAATGATGTAATTGAGGATACTGAAAAATCTTATAAATCATATGCTAAGGATATTAAAGCTAGATTTGAAGAGAAAAAAGCAAAAATAATTAGAGGCCATGATTTAGCTCCTGGTGTTATAAAAATTGTTAAAGTTTATTTAGCTATTAAACGAAGAATTCAGCCTGGTGACAAAATGGCAGGGCGTCATGGAAACAAGGGTGTTATTTCAGAAATAATGCCTGTTGAAGATATGCCATATGACAAAGATGGTCACCCAGTGGATATAGTTCTTAATCCTTTAGGTGTTCCATCTAGGATGAATGTTGGGCAGATTCTTGAAACGCATATGGGTTGTGCTGCTAAAGGTATTGGGCAGAAGATTGATCTAATGCTTAAGCAAAATGCTAAACCAGCAGAACTTAAAACATACTTAGACAAACTTTATAATACCAATGCTGCCAATAAAGAAGATATTAACTCGTTTAATAATAGTGAAATCATGGAGCTAGCGCATAACCTTAAAGATGGATTGCCAATAGCCACTCCAGTTTTTGATGGTGCAAAAGAGAGTGAGGTTAAAGATCTTCTTAAGCTTGCTGATCTTCCTGAATCAGGACAATTTACATTATATGATGGAAGAACAGGCTCTAAATTCGATAGACCGGTAACCGTTGGCTATATGTATATTATTAAGCTAAACCATTTAGTTGATGACAAAATGCATGCTCGATCAACAGGCTCATACAGCTTGGTAACTCAGCAACCATTGGGCGGTAAAGCGCAGTTTGGTGGTCAAAGATTTGGAGAAATGGAAGTCTGGGCGCTAGAGGCCTATGGAGCATCCTATACACTACAAGAAATGTTAACTGTTAAATCAGATGATGTATCTGGTAGAACAAAAATGTATAAAAATATCGTTGACGGTAGTTATGAAATGGATGCAAATATCCCTGAGTCATTTAATGTTCTAAGTAAAGAAATTAAATCACTTGGAATTAACCTCGAATTAGATTCAGAAAACTAGGAGATTAAATTGAGAGACTTATTAAATTCTTTAAAAACAGGGCAGGATGATTTTACTACCATTTCTGCAGGACTAGCTTCTCCACAAGTAATCAAATCTTGGTCTTTTGGTGAAGTGAAGAAACCAGAAACAATAAACTATAGGACTTTCAAGCCAGAAAGAGATGGGTTATTTTGTTCTAAAATATTTGGCCCAATAAAAGATTACGAATGTATTTGTGGTAAATATAAAAGAATGAAGCACAGAGGTGTTGTTTGTGAAAAGTGTGGAGTAGAAGTCACTTTAGCGAAGGTTAGAAGAGAAAGAATGGGACATATAGATTTAGCTGCACCAGTGGCGCACATATGGTTCTTAAAATCACTCCCATCAAGAATAGGCTTACTTTTAAATACAACATTAAGAGAAATTGAAAGAGTTTTATATTTCGAAAGCTATATTGTTACTGACCCAGGATTAACTCCCCTTGAGAAAGGAGAAATCTTAACAGAAGAGGAATGGGTTGAGAAATATGAAGAATTTGGTGATGAGTTTCAGGCAGGTATGGGAGCTGAGTCTGTTCAAATACTTCTTGAAGAGCTAGATATTAATGAAGAGATTAGAATAATAAGAGAAGAGATACCTCAAACCAACTCAGAAACTAAGCTTAAAAAACTATCTAAAAGATTAAAATTATTAGAAGCATTTAACGAATCAGGAAATAGACCTGAGTGGATGGTAATGAATGTATTGCCTGTATTACCACCAGATTTAAGACCTTTAGTACCGCTTGAAGGTGGGCGCTTTGCCACTTCAGACTTAAATGATTTATACAGAAGAGTTATAAACAGAAATAACAGATTAAAAAGACTTTTAGAACTTAACGCACCTGAAATCATTGTAAGAAATGAAAAAAGAATGCTTCAAGAGTCAGTTGATGCTCTTTTAGATAACGGAAGAAGAGGAAGAGTTATTACTGGAACCAATAAACGACCTCTTAAATCTCTTGCAGATATGATTAAAGGTAAAGGTGGAAGATTTAGACAGAACCTTTTAGGAAAGAGGGTCGATTATTCTGGTAGATCAGTAATTGTTTCAGGTCCAACATTAAAATTGCACCAATGTGGATTACCTAAAAAAATGGCTTTAGAGCTATTTAAACCATTTGTTTATGGAAAGTTAGAACAAAGAGAATTAGCAACTACTATTAAAGCTGCAAAAAAACTTGTAGAAAGGGAAACGCCAGAGGTATGGGAAGTTCTTGAGGATGTTATTAGAGAACATCCGGTTATGTTAAACAGAGCTCCCACTCTTCATAGATTAGGCCTACAGGCTTTTGAACCAAAATTAATAGAAGGAAAAGCTATCCAGCTTCATCCTTTGGTATGTGTCGCATTTAATGCTGACTTTGATGGTGACCAAATGGCTGTGCACGTTCCTTTGACATTAGAGGCGCAACTCGAAGCAAGGGCACTTATGATGTCTACAAATAATATTTTATCACCTGCTGATGGCTCACCAATAATCAATCCAACGCAAGATATTGTTCTAGGTTTGTATTACATGACTAGAGACAATGCTAGCGCAAATGGAGCGGGAAGAGTATTCAGTGACCCTGATGAAGTATTAAGAGCTTATGAGACAGAGACCTTAAATATTCACGCTGCTATTAAAGTAAGAATTATAGATAAAGATGGTGAGAGACAGATTCATGATACTACTGTAGGCAGAGTCTTAATATGGAGAATTACTCCAAACGCAGTTGGTTTTGAAAATATAAATAAAGTATTAAATAAAAAACTAATATCAAAATTAGTAGACATTTCATACAGAAAAGCAGGACTCAAAGAAACAGTTATTTTTGCTGACCAATTAATGTATCTAGGTTTTGATTTCGCAACGAGATCAGGCTCATCTATTGGTGTTAATGATTTTGTTATACCTGAGCAAAAAGCAAAAATTATTGATGATTCGGAAAAAGAAGTTAAGGCAATTGAAAAACAGTTTGATTCAGGTCTTGTTACAAGAGGAGAAAGGTATAACAAAGTTATTGATATTTGGTCCAGAGCTAACGAGCAAGTAGCAAAAGCTATGATGGAAAAAATAAGCACTGAAACTGCTAGAACGCCTGATGGAAAAGATGTTGAGCAATCATCATTTAACTCTGTATACATATATGCTGATTCTGGTGCTAGAGGATCTCCAGCACAGATTAGACAGCTTTCAGGAATGAGGGGATTAATGTCCAAGCCTGATGGATCAATTATTGAAACACCAATTACAGCTAACTTTAGAGAAGGTCTTTCAGTATTACAGTATTTTATTTCTACCCATGGAGCCAGAAAAGGCCTTGCAGATACAGCTTTAAAAACTGCTAATTCAGGTTACTTAACAAGAAGGCTTTGTGATGTTTCAATGGATTCAGTAATTAATATTGAAGACTGCGGTACTGAGGAATCTATTACAGTAACCTCTATTATTGATGGTGGAGAAATAATTCAAGCATTAACTGATAGAATTCTCGGAAGAGTTATTGCTGAACCTATCCTTGATAGTGATGGCAATGTTTTATTTGAAAAAGATACCATGCTTGATGAAGATGCTGTTGACAGCATTGATTCACTTAATCTTGCTACATTAAAAGTAAGATCTCCAATGACTTGTGAGGCTTCTATAGGTGTTTGCTCTAAATGTTATGGAAGAGACCTTGCTAGAGGTCATCTCGTGCATAGAGGAGAGGCTGTAGGTGTTGTTGCAGCTCAATCTATTGGAGAGCCAGGAACTCAGCTAACTATGCGTACATTCCATATTGGTGGAGCTGCTTCAAGCTCATCTGAAGATAACGCAATTTATAATAAGAATCTTGGTGTTGTAACTTTCTCTGATGATATGAAAACAGTTACAAATAAAGACAAATTAGAAGTTGTTGTTTCTAGAAATGCTATGGCAACAATTACCGAGCCAAGTGGAAAAATTACAGAACAATACAAAGTTCCTTATGGAGCGACATTGGAAGTAAAAGATCAATCCGATCTAAAGGCTGGAATAAAAGTAGCATCATGGGATCCTTATACAAGACCTATTGTTGCTGAAGCTTCAGGAAAAGTTAGATTTATTGATATAGAAGATGGAGTTACTGTTAGAGAGCAAATGGATGAGCTTACTGGGTTGTCTAGTATTGAGATCATCGAAGTTTCTGATAGGCCTACTGCCGGAAGAGAGCTATCTCCAAAAGTAGAAATCGTAGACTCAAAAGGTAAAGTTCTTCTTATAGGAGATTTTAATGCCCCTGCTGAATATCCACTTCCTGCTGGCGGATTGGTCAATCTAAGAGATGGCCAAAAACTCACAGCGGGAGAAGTTATAGCAAGAATGCCGTTAGTGGCTTCGAAGACTAAAGATATTACCGGTGGTCTTCCTAGAGTTGCAGATTTATTTGAAGCTAGAAAGCCTAAGGATGCTTCTGTTTTGTCAGAGGAATCTGGAATTATATCTTTTGGTAAGGAAACTAAAGGTAAAATTAGGTTAGTCATCACTCCAGAAGGAGCTACTAAGAAAGCCCAAAATACTGAAATGTTAATACCAAAACATAGAACTCTTTCGGTTTTTGAAGGAGAAAGAATTACTAAAGGCGATATTATTTCAGACGGACCTTACAGCCCGCATGACATTTTAAGACTTAAAGGAATTCCTGAACTAACGAACTTTATAGTTAATGAGATTCAAGATGTTTATAGACTTCAAGGTGTATCAATTAATGATAAACACATTGAGACTATTTTAAGACAGATGCTTAGAAAAGCTTTGATTGTAGATGGTGGCGACACCAAATTCATTCAAGGGGATCAAGTGAGCTACGCAGAATTAATTGAAGAGAATGCAAAGGTTGAATCCGCAGGCAATACTCCAGCAGAATTTGAAAGAGTTCTTCTAGGTATTACTAAGGCATCACTAGCAACTGATTCATTTATATCAGCAGCATCTTTCCAAGAGACTACCAGAGTGCTTACTGAAGCAGCGGTTACTGGTAAGAAAGATCACTTAAGAGGTCTTAAAGAAAATGTAGTAGTTGGAAGACTTATTCCTGCAGGAACAGGAATGGAATTCCATGATAAATTAAAAAATAAAAAACAATTTGACCTTGAGGAGCAAACTCTTTCTGCAGATGATATTGAAGCAGCATTAAGACAAGAACTTCAAGAAACGGAGGAATAATGTTGACCGCAATTGATCTAATCTATAGAATCGCGGCCTAACCAATAAAAAATATTATGGCAACAGTAAATCAGTTATTAAAAAAGTCTAGAAAACCTAAAGTAAGGAAGACAGATGTACCAGCATTGAATGCATGCCCTCAAAGAAGAGGTGTTTGTACTCGTGTTTATACTACAACTCCTAAAAAACCTAATTCAGCTTTAAGAAAAGTTTGCAGAGTTAGATTAACAAGTGGTTTTGAGGTTACATCTTACATAGGTGGAGAAGGACATAATCTTCAAGAACATTCATTGGTTTTAATAAGAGGTGGAAGAGTTAAAGATCTTCCTGGTGTTAGATATCACACAGTAAGAGGAACTTTAGATACGTCTGGAGTTGCTAATAGAAAACAAAGAAGATCTAAATATGGAGCCAAAAAAGGTAAATAATTATGCCAAGAAGAAGAAGTCCCGAAAAGAGAAAAGTATTACCTGATCCTAAGTATAAAGATGTCATACTTGCCAAATTTATGAACAACCTCATGAAAGATGGTAAAAAATCAGTTGCTGAAAAAATTGTATATGGTGCCTTTGACCAGATAACAAAAACTTCAAAAGAAGACCCTTTAGGTATCTTTATGAAGGCGCTTGAGGAAGTTAGTCCAGTTGTTGAAGTTAAGTCTAGAAGAGTTGGTGGTGCAAACTATCAAGTACCAATAGAAATTAGACCATCTAGAAGACAGGCTCTTGCAATGAGATGGATTGTTGAGGCAGCAAGGAAAAGAAGTGAAAAATCAATGAACCTTAGACTTGCTGGTGAACTTATGGATGCATCACAAAAGAAAGGGTCTGCTGTTAGAAAAAGAGAAGACGTTCATAAAATGGCTGAAGCAAATAAAGCTTTCTCTCATTTTAGATTTTAATAATCAACCAAATATATAAATATCAATTATGGCTAGACAAATAGTATTAAATAAATATCGTAACGTTGGTATATGTGCTCACGTTGACGCAGGTAAAACAACTACAACAGAAAGGGTTCTTTTTTATACTGGTCTTTCTCATAAAATTGGCGAGGTTCATGATGGCGCAGCTACTATGGATTGGATGGAGCAAGAGCAAGAAAGAGGAATAACAATTACTTCCGCAGCAACTACCTGTTTCTGGAGTGGAATGGAACAACAATTCCCTCAACATAGAATTAATATTATTGACACACCGGGTCACGTTGATTTCACTATTGAAGTTGAAAGGTCTCTAAGGGTTTTAGATGGAGCTGTTGTAGTTTTTTGTGCAACATCAGGAGTTGAACCTCAATCAGAGACTGTATGGAGACAAGCTAATAGATATGAAGTGCCAAGAGTTGTATTTGTTAACAAAATGGATAGAGCAGGAGCCAACTTTGAAAGAGTAATTGATCAAATTAAAGATAGGCTTCAAGCAAACATAGTACCAATACAATATAACATCGGTTCAGAAGAAGAATTCAAAGGCGTAGTTGATTTAATAAAAATGCGTGCAATTTATTGGAATGAAGAAGATCAAGGATTAACTTTTGAAGAAAAAGATATACCTGCAGATTTAATGGATAAGTGTTCTAAGTTGCGAGAAGAAATGGTCGAAGCAGCTGCTGAAGCTAACGAAGAACTCATGGATACTTATTTAGAATCAGGTGAGCTTTCAGAAGATCAAATAAAAGAAGGTTTAAGAATTAGATCGTTAGCAAATGAGCTAATTGTTGGTTTATGCGGCTCTGCATTTAAAAACAAAGGCGTTCAAGCTATGTTAGATGCAGTAGTAGAATTTCTACCTGCTCCAGATGAAGTTAAAGCTATTACCGGAGTTATTCCTAACAATTCCCAAGAGGATGAAGAAGAAGATTCAAGAAAATCATCAGATGATGAACCTTTTTCTGCGCTTGCTTTTAAAATCGCAACAGATCCATTTGTAGGTACTTTAACTTTTATAAGAGTTTACTCAGGCGTGCTAAAGGTTGGAGATGCTGTCGTAAACTCTACTAAATCTAAAAAAGAAAGAGTTGGCAGAATGGTTCAAATGCACTCGAATAATAGAGAAGAAATTAAAGAAGTAAGAGCTGGTGATATAGCAGCTTGTATTGGCTTAAAAGATATTACTACAGGTGATACATTATCAGATGCTAATAAGCAGATTGTTTTAGAGAGAATGGATTTCCCTGAACCTGTTATTTCAGTAGCCGTTGAACCAAAATCTAAGCCAGATCAAGAAAAAATGTCTCTTGCACTAGGAAAGTTAGCTCAAGAAGACCCTTCATTCAGAGTTGCTAGTGACGAAGAGTCAGGACAAACAATTATCTCTGGCATGGGCGAGCTTCACTTAGATGTTCTTGTTGATAGAATGAGAAGAGAATTCTCAGTTGAAGCAAACATAGGTAAACCTCAAGTAGCATACAGAGAAACAATTAAAGAAACTGTTGAAGTGGAAGGTAAATTTGTAAGACAGAGTGGTGGTAAAGGTCAGTATGGTCATGTCTGGTTAAAACTAGAGCCATTAGGGCTAGATGATGAATATGAGTTCGTTGATAAAATCGTCGGTGGTGCTATACCAAAAGAATACATACCAGCAGTAAATAAAGGTATTCAAGAGCAAATGCAAAATGGTGTTATAGCTGGGTATCCATTATTAGCTCTTAGAGCAACCTTATATGATGGTTCATTCCATGATGTTGATTCAAATGAAATGGCGTTTAAAATTGCTGGATCATATGCGCTGAAAGATGGAGCTAATAAAGCTAAACCTGCTTTACTTGAGCCTGTTATGAAAGTTGTAGTGGTAACTCCTGAAGAACATATGGGAGACGTTGTTGGTGATTTAAATAGACGAAGAGGAATTATTTTGGGCATGGACGATATTACTTCCGGTAAAGAAGTTTCGTCAGAAGTACCATTAGCCGAAATGTTTGGTTATGCAACAGACCTTAGATCAGCTACCCAGGGTAGAGCTACATTTACAATGGAATTTACCAAGTATGGTGAGGTTCCAAACAATATAGCAGAAGGGTTAAAAGCTAATTAATATATAAGCTCACATAACTCACAATTAATGTTGACAGTTAGGCTCTTAGAAGCTTAAAATACGCCACTTTTTGCGATAAGCAAAAGTAGTAAAAATAAATAGATAGGGATAATTAAAGGATAAAAATGGAGAATCAATCAATCAGAATTAGGCTTAAGGCTTTTGATTACCGACTGATAGATGCTTCAGCAAAATTAATAGTCGAAACAGTTAAAAAAACTGGTGCAATTATTAATGGTCCAATTCCTCTACCTGTTAAAAAGGAAAGAACAACTATATTGAAGTCTCCTCATAAAGATAAAGATGCAAGAGACCAATATGAAATTGTTACTTACAAAAGACTTATGGACATAGTCCAACCAACTGATAAAACAGTTGATGCTTTGATGAAGTTAGATCTATCCTCAGGGGTAGATGTTCAAATAAGCTTAGGATAGTTCATTAATTAACGCGAATGCGGCCATAGAGGGTATTAGCCCCGTATAAAGGAGAATAAATTGAGCATAGGCTTAATAGGAAAAAAATCTGGTATGACTCGTCTTTTCCTAGAAGACGGAGAGTCGATACCTGTTACTGCAGTTTCAGTTTGTGGTAACTTTTTAGCAGACATTAAAACTACTTCTAGAGATGGATACAATGCTTTTGTTGTTTCTAAAGTTAATAAGTCCAATAATGTTAATAAATCTAAAAGCGAATTTTATAAAAAAATAAATCTTGAGCCAGGAATTCTTGCAGAATTTAGATCTGGTGATGAAGTTGCTGATGATATGAAAGTTGGCAAACATCTAACCGCTGATATATTTGAAATTGGTCAATATGTCGATGTTACTGGAACTTCAAAAGGTAAAGGTTATGCAGGTGTTATTAAGCGTCATAACTTTGCAATGCAAGATGCAACTCATGGTAACTCATTGTCCCACAGAGCTCATGGCTCAATTGGCCAATGTCAAACACCAGGAAGAGTTTGGAAAGGAAAAAAAATGTCAGGCCACATGGGTAATGTTCAAAAGACTGTTCAAAGTTTAAAGATTGTTGACCTAGATGTAGAAAATAGCGTTCTTTATATAAAAGGTGCTGTTCCAGGCTTTAATGGATCTGAATTGAAAATTAAACCGGCGTTGAAGAAATCATGAAAATAGAATTACTATCATCCACAAAAAATCAAGATATTAATATATCTGATAGCGCATTCGGCAAAGACTTTAATGAGTCTTTAGTTCATCAAGCTGTAGTTAGCTTTATGGCAGGTGCAAGACAAGGAACATCCAAACAAAAAACTAGATCAGAAGTAAGAGGCGGTGGTAAAAAGCCTTTTAGACAAAAAGGAACAGGTAGAGCAAGAGCTGGAACAATTAGAAGTCCTTTGTGGAGAGGTGGTGGTGTAACTTTTGCTGCAACTCCTAGAGACTATAGTAAAAAGATCAATAAAAAGATGTATAGAGCTGCTATCAGGTCTATATTCTCAGAATTACTAAGACAAGGAAGATTAGTTGCTATTGAGAAACCTGTTTTAGATAAACCTAAGACTAAAGAAATAGTTTCATTACTTAACGAATTCTCTCTTAGTAAGGTATTAATCATAATCGATGAACTTGATATGAATTTATATTTATCTACAAGAAACATACCAAATGTTGATGTAATAACGGTAAGAGAAATTAATCCTGTTAACTTGTTAAAAGCAAATAAAGTTGCAGTTACTGCAGATGCTTTTAAACAAATTGAGGAGTGGATTGATGCATAACGAAAAACTATTCACTCTTATTAAATCTCCTATAGTTACTGAAAAGTCAGCTAGAGTTGGAGAATCATCGAAACAAATAGTCTTCAAGGTTGATCTAACTGCTAATAAAAGAGAGATTAAAAAAGCAGTTGAAGAATTATTTAAAGTTGAAGTTACAAAAGTAACAACATCAATTGTTAAAGGCAAAAGAAAAAGAAATAAAAATGGCCTTTATAAAAAATCAGATTATAAAAAAGCATTTGTATCTTTAAGTAAAGATTCAGAAATTCAGTTCGAGGGTGTTAATTAATCATGGCTATTATTAAAGCAAAACCAACTAGTCCAGGTAGACGTGGCGTAATTGCCATTAAAACTGATTTATACAAAGGTAAGCCGTTAAAGTCTTTAACACAAGCTAAGTCTAAAAATGGTGGGCGTAATAACAACGGCAGAATAACTGTTAGACATCAGGGTGGTGGTCATAAGCAGCATTATCGTGTAATTGACTTTAAAAGAAATAAATTTGATATTCCGGCTGTAGTAGAAAGACTAGAATATGATCCAAATAGATCTGCTCACATAGCTCTTCTTTTATATAAAGATGGTGAGAGAAGGTACATTATTGCCCCAGCTAAAATTAAAGTTGGAGATGAAGTAATTTCAGCAGAAAAATGTGAAATTAAAGTTGGCAACTCAATGAAACTAAAAGATATACCTTTAGGAACTAATGTTCATTGTGTTGAGCTTAAGCCTTTAAAAGGTGCTCAAATGGCAAGAAGTGCTGGGACATCAGCTAGATTAGTTGCTAAAGAAGGTATTTATGCAACATTAAGACTTCAATCCGGAGAAACTCGAAAGGTTCTATGGGAATGTAGAGCAACCTTAGGAACAGTATCTAATCAAGAGAATAATTTAAAATCTCTAGGAAAAGCTGGTGCTAAAAGATGGAGAGGTGTTAGACCTACGGTAAGAGGTGTTGCTATGAACCCTGTTGACCATCCACATGGTGGTGGTGAAGGAAGAACTTCGGGTGGAAGACATCCATCTACTCCATGGGGTGTTCCAACAAAAGGATACAAAACTAGAAAAAATCAAAGAACAGATGACCTCATTATAAGAAGAAGAGGAAGCAGGAAGTAAATTATGCCAAGATCACTAAAAAAAGGACCGTTCATAGACTTATCTTTAGAAAAGAAAGTTGAAGCTGCATTAGCATCTAATGACAAAAGACCAATTAAAACATGGTCTAGAAGGTCAATGGTAAATCCTTCAATGGTTGGACTAACAATTGCTGTTCACAATGGTAGACAGCATGTACCAGTTTATATTAATGAAGATATGGTTGGTCATAAATTAGGTGAGTTTGCTATAACCAGAACTTTTAAAATGCACTCAGGCGATAGGAAGGCTAAATAATGGAAACAAGAGCATATCTAAAAGGAACTAGACTGTCTCCTCAAAAAGCTGGCCTGGTTGCCAATGCAATAAGAGGAAAATCTGTGCAAGATGCAATGGACTTTTTAGTTTTTAATAAACAAAAAGGGTCTGCAGTAATTAAAAAATTACTAGAATCTGCAATTGCTAATGCAGAAAATAATAATAATGCTGATGTCGACATGCTTTCAGTTAAATCAATAATTGTTAATCAAGGCATGAGATTAAAAAGAATGAAACCTAGAGCGCGTGGAAGAGCTGATAGGATCATCAAGCCTACTTGTCATATCGAAATAATTTTAGCTGAAGGGGATAAATAATGGGACAAAAAGTAAATCCAACAGGTTTTAGATTAGGTATCTCTAAAAAGCAAAATGCAAATTGGTATGCTAAAGGCAAAGACTTCTCAACTAATTTAGTTCAAGACTTAAAAGTTAGAGAGTACTTTAAGAAAAATCTTAAAAATTCATCAATCAGTAAAATTGAGCTAGAAAGATCTGCAGAGAATTTTGTGGTTTCAATTTACACATCTAGACCTGGAATTATTATTGGTAAAAGAGGTGAGGAAATTGATAACCTGAAAAAAGCAGTTCAAAAAATTGTTAAAAAACCAGCACAAATAAATATTAAAGAGGTTAGAAAGCCTGATTTAGATGCACAGATTTTAGCCGAGGGTGTCGCTCAGCAATTAGAAAGAAGGGTTATGTTTAGAAGAGCTATGAAAAGAACTGTTCAAAGCGCTCTTAGACAAAGTGCTAAAGGTGTAAGGGTTGAGGTATCAGGAAGATTAAATGGTGCTGAGATTGCAAGAACCGAATGGTACAGAGAAGGAAGAGTTCCTTTGCACACACTTAGAGCAGATATCGATTACGGTACTGCCGAAGCATTAACAACATATGGAATTATTGGTGTAAAAGTCTGGGTATTTAAAGGTGAAATCACTGAAGACCCATACAAAGTAGATATAGGGGCTAATTAATAATTATGTTACAACCAAAACAAACTAAGTTTAGAAAGATGCACAAAGGCCGTAATAGAGGTCTTGCACAAAATGGTAATACAGTTGCCTTTGGTAGGTTTGGATTAGTTGCATCTGATAGAGGGCGTATAACTGCTCGACAAATCGAAGCAGCTAGACGAGCAATGACAAGACATATTAAAAGGGGTGGAAATATTTGGATTAGAATTTTTCCAGACAAACCAATTACTAAAAAGCCTTTAGAAGTCCGTATGGGTAAAGGTAAAGGTAATGTAGAGTACTGGGTTGCTCTTGTTCAGCCTGGAAAAGTCATGTTTGAAATGGCTGGTGTTGAAGAAGAATTAGCTAGAGAGGCTTTTAAATTAGCCGCTGCAAAACTTCCAGTTAAAACTCACTTTATAAGAAAGGATGTATAAATGAGCAAAGAAATTTTAGATCTAAGAAAAAAGAATTTAGAGCAACTAGATGCTGAATTAGCAACTAGTAGAGAGTCTCAATTTAATTTAAGAATTAAACATAAAACTGGACAACTTAACGAAACCAACCAACTGACTTTAGTAAGAAAGAGAATTGCAAAAATAAAAACATTAATGAATGAATTAAAAATTAAGGATAGCAAATAATGAACTCAACTAATCCAAGAATTCTTTCAGGAGTTGTAATTAGCGACAAAGCTGATAAAACGATAACTGTAAAAATTGAAAGAAAAGTCAAGCATCCTCTATATGGGAAAGTCATGAAAAGAGCAACGAAAGTTCATGCTCATGATGAAAACAATAGCGCTGCAATTGGTGACCAAGTAACTGTTAAAGAATGCAGACCATTCTCTAAGAGCAAAACTTGGATTCTGGTTGAAGGCGATATCCAAAATCTATCAGAGAAAGCTGAAGTTACTGGGGAGAATGAATAATGATTCAAATGCAATCACTTTTAAAAATTGCTGATAATAGCGGTGCTAGAAGCGTCATGTGTATTAAAGTCCTTGGCGGATCAAAAAGAAGGTATGCCAATATTGGTGACATAATCAAAGTAGCAATTCGTGAGGCTATTCCTACTGGGAAAGTAAAGAAAGGACAAGTTGTTGACGCCCTTATTGTTAGAACAAGAAAAGGTGTAAGAAGAAAAGATGGCTCACTAATTAAATTTGATGAGAATGCCGCAGTCCTAATTAATAATCAAAAAGCTCCAATTGGCACTAGGGTTTTTGGACCAGTTACTAGAGAGCTTAGAGATGGGAAGCATATGAAAATTCTATCATTGGCTCCTGAGGTTATATAAAAATGAATATTGTTCCAACAAAATTAAAAACAGGTGATGAAGTTGTAGTAGTCACTGGGAAAGATAAGGGCAAAAAAGGTACCTTAAGAAAAATACTTAAAGCAAAAAATAAAGGATTTGTTACTGGTATTAACATGGTAAAAAAACACACTAAACCAAATCCAGAAATGGGCATTACTGGTGGTGTTGTAGAGCAAGAGGCAGCTATTGAGTTATCTAATATTGCTATATGGAATCCTTCAAAAAAATCAAAAGATAAGATTTCCTATTCAAAAGATAGTGATGGAAAAAAAATACGATTATTTAAATCAGACAAAAAAGAGATTAAGTAAATGGCAAATTTAAGAGAAAGATATAACACAGAACTAAAGGCTGTCCTTCAAGAGAAGTTAGGTATGAATAATGTCATGGCTGTTCCAAAGCTTACTAAAGTAGTTATTAACATGGGTGTTGGTGAAGCTGCAAATGACAAAAAACATTTAGAATCTGCTGTTCAAAATATGACAGCAATAGCTGGGCAAAAGCCTGTTGTTACTAAAGCTAGACAATCTGTTGCAAGTTTTAAAATAAGAGAAGGTTGGCCGATTGGTTGCAAAGTTACTCTTAGAGGAAACAAGATGTATGAGTTTATGGAAAGGTTGATTGATATTGCTATTCCAAGGGAAAGAGACTTCAGAGGGCTTAATCCTAAATCTTTTGATGGCCAGGGAAATTATAATTTTGGTATTAAAGAGCAAATTATTTTCCCAGAAATTAAATTCGATAATGTAGACACAATTAGAGGTATGGATATTTGTATCAATACGTCGGCAACAAACAAAGAAGATGCTAAAGCTTTATTAGAAGTTTTAGAATTTCCATTTAAAAAGTAGGTATTAGAAATGGCAAAAAAATCAATGATCGCTAGAGAAGTTAAGAGAATTAAAACAGTTGCTAAGTTTGCTGAAAAAAGAGCAAGCCTGAAAGCAATTGTTAACGATACTAACGCTTCGAGTGAGGAAAGGTATGAGGCTTCTATCAAGCTTCAAAAGCTTCCAAGAAACTCTAGTCCTTCAAGAGTTGTAAGAAGATGTCAAATTACAGGCAGACCTCATGCTGTATATAGAAAATTTGGCCTAAGTAGAATCAAACTGAGAGAAGCCGCAATGAGAGGCGATATCCCAGGTTTAGTTAAATCAAGTTGGTAATAATATGAGTTTTCAAGATCCTATAGCAGATTGTTTAACAAGAATTCGTAATGGCTTAATGCGCGGCAAAGTCAATGTGATGGTTCCTCACTCTAAATTAAAACATGAGCTAATCAATGTTTTAATCTCAGAGGGTTATATTAAAGGAGTAGAAAGAGTAGAAGAAGATGGCAAGCCGTCTCTTAAAGTCGCTCTTAAATACCATAATTCAGCACCAGCAATTAAAACTATTAAAAGAATAAGTAAGCCAAGTCTAAGAAACTACTCAGCTTCAACTGATTTAGATACAGTTAAAAATGGTTTGGGCGCTTTTATAGTATCCACCAACCAAGGCTTAATGACTGATTCAGAAGCAAGATCCAAGAATGTTGGTGGCGAAATTCTTTGCGAGGTATTTTAATATGTCCAGAGTAGCAAAAAGCCCAATAAATATAGTAGATGGCGTTAATGTCAATGTTACTAATGAATCTATTGAGGTTAAGGGAAAAATTGGCGAAATGAGCTTTGATCTTCCTGAAACAATTTCTTTAGAAGTTATTGAAAATCTAATTCATGTTAAGTATGACGAAACAAAACAGCAGTCTATTGCATTAGCAGGCACAACAAGAGCTCTAGTTAATAATATGATAGTGGGCGTCTCTCAAGGTTTTGAGAAGAAACTTGAATTGAAAGGTGTTGGTTATAGGGCTAAGGCATCAGGAAAATTATTAGAACTTACTTTAGGTTTTTCACATCCAGTTAAGTATCAACTTCCAGATGAAGTTGAAGTAGAAACTCCATCACAAACAGAAGTAGTGTTGAAAAGTTATAACAAGCAGATTCTAGGTCAAGCAGCAGCTGAAATCAGAGCATTTAGACCACCTGAGCCATATAAAGGTAAAGGCGTTAGATATTCTGATGAAAATGTAAGAAGAAAAGAAGCTAAAAAAGCAGCTGGAGCATAAGAAATGAGCGATAAAAATATATCTAGATTAAGAAGAGCAAAGAAAACTAGAATGAAAATCAAGGATCAGGATTCTCCAAGACTTTCAGTTTATAGATCTTCAAAAAACTTTTATGCACAAATTTTTGATAATTTAGGCACGAAAGTAATCGCATCAGCCTCTACAGTTGAAAAAGACTTAGAAAATAGATCTAACAATACAGAAAGTGCTGAAGCGGTTGGTAAAAGAGTCGCTGAAAGAGCTATTGAAAATGGAATTAAGAAAGTTGTATTTGATAGATCTGGTTATAAATATCACGGAAGAATAAAAGCATTAGCTGATTCAGCTAGAAAAGCTGGACTGGAGTTTTAATTAAATTATGAAAGAAAATAATGTAGCAAACAATCAACAAGTTGACGCTTTAGAAGAAAAGTTAGTCCAAGTTAACAGAGTTGCAAAAGTTGTAAAAGGTGGACGTATATTTGGTTTTACCGCCTTGACTGTTGTAGGTGATGGTAATGGAAGGGTTGGTTTTGGAAGAGGTAAAGCAAAAGAAGTGCCAATCGCAATTCAAAAAGCTATGGAAAATGCAAGAAGAAGCATGGTTGAGGTTGAGTTGAACAATACAACTTTATGGTATCCAGTTAAAGCTAAGCATGGTTCTGCAAATGTATATATGCAACCAGCATCAGAAGGTACTGGAATCATTGCTGGTGGTGCAATGAGGGCTGTTCTTGAGTTAGCTGGAGTTCAAAATGTTTTGGCTAAATGTTATGGGTCTACTAATCCTGTAAATGTTGTAAGAGCTACTATTAATGCTTTAAGCGCAATGGAGTCTCCAGATACCGTTGCAGCAAGAAGAGGAAAAAAAGTTGAGAAAGCATCATGAGTAAAGACAAAACAATGACAATAAAATTAGTAAAAAGTGGAATAGGTCGAATGAAAAGACACAAACTTTGCATTAAAGGACTTGGTTTTAAAAGACTAAACCAAACAGTAACAGTAGTTGACACTCCTAGTAATAGAGGACTTGTTAATAAAATATCTGACATGATAGAGATTCAGGAAAGCTAAAATGAGTGAAAACGAAACAAATAATATGACGCTAAACAGTTTGTCTAATAAAGGGACATCTCAAAATAGAAAGAGAGTTGGTCGCGGAATGGGCTCTGGAACAGGAAAAACAGCTGGTAGAGGTCACAAAGGTCAAAAATCTAGAACTGGTGGAGGTGTAAGAGCTGGTTTTGAGGGTGGGCAAATGCCACTTCAAATGAGGTTACCTAAATTTGGTTTCACTTCTAGAACAAATAACCATTTAAAAGAAGTAAATGTAAAAAACCTTAATGGGCTGGATGTTATTACTATCGAGACTTTAAAAGAAAATAAAATTATTTCTAAGTCTGTAAAAAAAGTAAAAATATTTGGTACTTTTGATCTTGAATCAAAATTAAAAGTTCAAGGCATAAAAGTTACTAAGGGCGCAAAAGAGTCTATAGAGAAAGCTGGTGGAAGTGTTGCTGATATTATTGCTCCAGTTGTAAGGCCAAAAGGCGTTAAAAAAGCAGACAGGACTTCGGAATAATTTATGACTGATCAAGGTACAGGAATGAGCGATCTTTGGAAAAGACTTCGTTTCGTATTTGTTGCTATTCTTGTTTATAGAATAGGAACACATATTCCTATACCTGGTATTGACCCTGATAGATTGGCGGCTTTGTTTGATCAAAATCAAGGAACTATTATTGAAATGTTTAACTTATTTTCTGGCGGAGCGTTAGAAAGAATGAGTATTTTTGCTCTTAATGTTGTTCCATATATTTCTGCAGCAATTATCATGCAGTTGTTCTCTAATTCAATACCTTATTTACAAGAACTTAAAAAAGATGGTCAAGCCGGAAGGAATACTATTACCCAATACACAAGATATGGAACTGCGATATTAGCTTTCATTCAAGCGTCAGCATTGGCAGTTACCTTATCCGCTAGCGGTCTAGCGTATACACCTGGTCCGTCATTTTTTATATCTGCTGTATTTTCGGTAGTAGCTGGAACAATGTTCTTAATGTGGTTAGGTGAACAAGTTTCAGAAAGGGGAATTGGTAATGGTATCTCTATCATTATTGCTACTAGTATTCTTACTGGAATACCTGGTGCTATTGGTCAAGCATTAGAGCAATCAAGACAAGGTGATATTAGCGTACTGTTGTTAATTGCAATAGGACTTTTATCAATGGCAGTAATAGCTGTTGTTGTATTTATTGAAAGAGGCCAAAGAAGAATTACAGTTAATTATGCACAAAGACAACAAGGCAGAAAGCTAATGCAGGCTCAGACGAGTCACCTACCTTTTAAAGTTAATATGGCTGGAGTTATACCAGCTATTTTTGCAAGCACTTTTTTACTTTTCCCAGCATCATTATCAACATGGTTTGGGCAAAGCGAGTCACTAGGTTTCTTGCAAAGTTTTTCATTAGCCTTAAATCCAGGACAGCCATTATATATCCTTGTATTTGCAGGATTGATTATAAGTTTCTGTTTCATATGGTTGGCGCTTACATTTAATACTAGAGAAGTTTCAGATAATTTAAAACGTTCAGGTGCATATATAGCTGGAATAAGACCAGGCGAGCAAACTTCAAATTATATAGATGCGGTTTTAGCTAGATTAACAGTGTTCGGAGCAATATATTTAACATTGATATGTTTGCTTCCATTAGCCCTAATCAATTTTGCTGGCATATCACCAACAATATCTGTTGGTGGCACATCGGTTTTAATTATTGTTGTTGTATTGATGGATTTCATGGCACAAGTTCAATCGCATATGATGTCGACTCAATACTCATCATTAATGAAAAAAGCTAATTTAAAAAACTATAAAAGGTAATATGAAAGTTAAAGCATCAGTGAAGAAAATCTGCAGAAATTGCAAAATTGTAAGACGAAATGGTGTCTTATTTGTAATCTGTAAAACAGACCAAAAACATAAACAAAGGCAAGGTTAAGATATGGCAAGGATAGCAGGAGTAAATATTCCAGAGAATAAACATGTTGAGATTTCATTAACTCATATATTTGGAATTGGTAGAAAAACAGCACAAGACATTTGTAAAGAGCTAAAGATTGATTACACAAGAAAGATTTCTGACTTAACAGAAGATGAAATTGAAAACTTAAGAACTGCTATTGGCAAGTTTGTTGTTGAGGGTGATCTTAGAAGAAATATAAGTACAAATATTAAGAGACTTATGGATCTAGGTAGTTACCGTGGAATTAGACACAGAAGAAAATTACCTACTAGAGGTCAAAATACAAAGAATAACGCAAGAACAAGAAAAGGCGCTAAGAAACCTATGAGAGGATCATAAGATGGCAGTAAAAGGAAAGAAGGGTAAAAAAATTGTTACTGATGGTGTTGCACACATACACTCATCATTTAACAACACAATTGTAACTATAACAGACAAGCAAGGTAATACCGTATGTTGGGCCACGTCGGGCGGATCTGGTTTTAAGGGATCAAGAAAAAGTACACCATTTGCTGCTCAGATAGCTGCAGATAAAGCTGGAAATGCTGCAAAAGAATTTGGAATGATAAATTTAGACGTTAAGGTTAAAGGGCCTGGTGGTGGAAGAGAATCTGCAATCAGATCTTTAAATGCGTGTGGATTAAAAATTAAAAGTATCACAGATGTTACGCCACTACCTCACAATGGTTGTCGTCCATCTAAGAAAAGAAGAGTTTAAGGGAGTATTAAATGGCAAGATATACAGGACCAACACTAAGGCTTTCAAGACGAGAAGGAACAGACCTTTACTTGAAAAGTGGTGTAAGAGCAATTGAATCAAAATGTAATATGGATTCTCCTCCAGGTGTTGCGGCTGGCGCAAGAAGGGGAAGACTTTCAGATTACGGTCTTCAGCTTAGAGAAAAACAAAAAGTAAGACGTATGTATGGCGTTTTAGAAAAGCAATTTAGAAATTACTATAAAAAAGCTGCATCTACTAAAGGCAATACTGGTGAAAACCTACTGTCATTATTAGAAAAGAGAATGGATAACGTTGTCTATAGAATGGGTTTTGGTTCAACAAGAGCTGAAGCAAGACAAATGGTTTCTCATAAGGCCTTTAAAGTTAATGGTGAAGTTGTAAACATACCTTCTTATCAAATGAAAGCCGGAGATGAAGTTCAGGTAAGGGATAACAAGAAAGGTCACTTAAGAATTGCTGCTGCATTAAAAATAGCAGCTACGAGAGAAGATTGTGATTGGCTTGAAGTTGATGAAGCAAACTTAAAGGGAGTATTCAAATCAGTTCCTGATAGAACAGATTTAAGTACAGAAATTAACGAAAATCTTATTATTGAGCTTTACTCAAAATAAAACATTAAAGACGGAGAAAATTATGCAAATATCAGTAATAGATCTTTTAGTCCCAACTGAGATACAAGTTGACGACATAACACCAAATCTATCAAAAATTACACTAGAGCCATTAGAAAGGGGCTTTGGTCATACATTGGGAAATGCGTTAAGAAGAATTCTTCTTTCCTCAATGCCTGGTGCAGCTGTAACAGATGTTGTTATTGATGGTATATCCCATGAATACAGCACCATTGAAGGGGTTAGAGAGGATGTAATAGACATTCTTCTTAACATCAAAGATATGCCTGTAAATATCATAGAGGGTAATACTGCTGAAATTACTCTTGATGTAACTGGACCTTGTGATGTTTTGGCATCATCTTTTGATGTTCCTGGAAATGTAGAACTTGTAAATCAAGATTTTCATGTTGCAACAATTGTAGACAAAGTAAATCTAAAAATGACACTTACAGTGCAGACTGGAAGAGGTTATGAGCCAGCTGATACTAGAGATGATGAAGATAGAGTAGTTGGTGCTTTAAAGGTAGATGCATCATATAGTCCTGTAAGAAGAGTTTCATATACAGTTGATAATGCAAGATTTGAAAAAAGAACTGACCTTGATAAATTAGTTATTGAGCTTGAAACTGATGGCACACTAGACCCAAAAATGGCTATTGAGCATTCAGCTACTATCCTTCAACAACAACTTAGTTCTTTTGTCGATTTAGATGCTATTGCTGAACAAGAAGCTAAGAAAGATCAAAATGACTTTGATCCTTTCCTTTTAAGATCAATCGAAGAGCTAGAATTAACAGTTAGGTCAACTAACTGTCTAAAAGCTGAAAGCATTTTCTTAATTGGAGATCTTATTCATAGGTCTGAGTTTGATTTATTAAAAACTCCAAATTTAGGAAAGAAATCACTTAACGAGATTAAAGATGTTCTTGCTTCTAAAGAGTTATCTTTAGGAATGAATGTGGATAATTGGCCACCAGTAGGATAATAAAATGAGACATAGAAAAGCAGGAAGAAAACTTAATAGAAATTCATCTCACAGGAAGGCTTTGCTAAAAAATTTAGCAATAGCTTTAATTGAGCAGGATATTATTAGAACAACTCTTCCTAAAGCAAAAGAGCTAAGAAAAGTTATAGAGCCACTTATTACTTTAGGCAAGGAAGATACTGTTGCAAACAGACGTCTTGCATTTAGTAGATTAAGATCAGATGCTGCAGTTGCAAAATTGTTCACTGAGATTTCAGTTAATTCAAAAGATAGAAAGGGCGGATATACAAGAATAATTAAAGCTGGCTTTAGACCTGGTGATAAAGCTGATATGGCCTATATTGAGCTTGTCGACAGAATGGCTGGAGAAGAAAGCTCTTCAGAAGCTCCTGAGCTAAAAGAAGAAACAGCAGCATAATCTATAACATTTTTTCAAGAAATTGACCTGTGAAGGAGTTGCTAATCTTAGCAACATCTTCAGGGGTTCCTGTAGCAACAATATTCCCTCCATCACTTCCACCTTCGGGGCCTAAATCAATAATCCAATCGGCAGTCTTAATCACATCAAGGTTATGCTCTATTACTACGATGGTATTTCCTTGTTTTTTAAGCCTATCTAATACTCTTAACAATAACTCTATATCAGCAAAATGAAGGCCTGTTGTTGGCTCATCTAATATAAATAAAGTTTTACCTGTGCTTCTTTTTGATAATTCTTTAGCAAGTTTAATTCTCTGGGCCTCGCCCCCAGAAAGAGTTGTTGCTGATTGCCCCAAGGTTATGTAGCCTAATCCAACATCATCTAAAGTTACTAATTTTTTCTTTAGCGCAGGAAGGGCATCAAAAAATACTAAAGCTTCTTCAACAGTCATATTTAAAATCTCGCTTATATTTTTTTCTTTATATTTAACTTCTAAAGTTTGTTCGTTGTATCTTTTTCCCTCACAAACATCACACTTAACATACACATCAGCTAGAAAATGCATTTCAACCTTTGTCATACCATCACCTTGGCATGCCTCACACCTTCCGCCTTTTACATTAAAACTAAATCTTCCTGGTTTATATCCTCTAGATTTTGCCTCTATAGTTTGTGAAAGAAGATCTCTTATGTATGAGAATAAGCCGGTATATGTTGCTGGATTAGACCTAGGAGTTCTCCCTATTGGTGATTGGTCTATACTTATAACCTTATCCAAGTGTTCGAGACCTTCAATTTTATCGCACTTAATTTCTTTATTTAACTTTGCTTTGTTGAGCATAAATGAACTTATTGGCAATAATGTTTGGTTAATCAGTGATGATTTTCCAGACCCAGAAACCCCAGTTATGCATGTAAAAATACCAATTGGTATTTCTGCTGAAATATTTTGAAGATTATTTTCTGAAGAGTTAATAATTTTGATCATCTTTTCATTTGGAATCATTCTTTTTGATGGAATTTTTATTTGTTTTTCACCTGAAAGATATTTCGCAGTTATGGAGTTCTTATTGCTCAAAATAGCTTCAAGATCGCCTTCAGCGCATATTTCACCTCCATGCTTTCCAGCTCCTGGACCTATATCAATAATGTGATCAGCACACCTAATAGCTTCCTCGTCATGCTCAACGACTATTACAGTATTTCCAAGGCTCTTAAGATTGTTTAAAGTTTTAATTAATTTTTCATTATCTCTCTGGTGCAGCCCTATTGATGGCTCATCAAGAACATAAGTAACACCAACCAGGCCAGATCCAATTTGACTTGCAAGTCTTATTCTCTGTGCCTCGCCACCAGATAAAGTATCAGCACTTCTTTCAAGGGTTAAATAATTAAGCCCAACATCTTCTAAAAATGTAAGCCTCTCAGAAATTTCTTTTAGAATTTTTTCAGCTATCTTTTCTTTCGCACCCTCAAGCTTCATATTTTTAATAAAACTGGATGCTTCATTAATTCTCATACCTGTTATCGAATGTATTTGAGTTTTGTTTATAAAAACATTTCTTGATTGTGTGTTTAATCTTGATCCTTCACACTCATCACAAGAGCTTTTAGACATTAGTTTTGATAACTCATCTCTAATAAAATCTGAATCTGTTTCTTTAAATCTTCTTTCAGTACTTGGTATTATTCCTTCAAACTTATGTTTTCTCACGATTTTGCTACCACTTCTGAATCTATGTGAAAAATCAATTTTTTCTTTTGAGCCCCAAAGAATGATATCTTTTATATCTTGAGGATAATCTTTCCACTTTGCAGTTAAGCTAAAATCAAAATGAGCGCTTAAACATTTAAGTTGATAGAAATAAAATCTATTCCTTCTAGTCCACCCTTTGATTGCCCCGTTTGATATAGACACTTCATCATCTTGGATTAATCTATTCTCATTAAAATATTGGATAACTCCAAGTCCATCACATCTTGTGCAAGCGCCATAAGGGTTGTTAAATGAAAACATTCTAGGCTCAAGCTCTGCTATTGCATATCCGCATTGAGTACATGAAAAATTAGACGAGTATAGTGTTAATAGTTTGTTATCAATATTTTCTATTTGCACTAGTCCGCTTGAAAGGTTTAAAGAAGTTTCAATTGATTCAGCCAGCCTCGATCTATCCTCTTCATTATTTTTAATTACGAGCCTGTCAATTACTGCAGAAATATCATGTTTTTTATTTTTCTCTAACTCAGGAAATTCTTCAATAGGATATACAACATCATTTACCTTCACCCGAACATATCCGCTCTTTCTTAAGTCCTCATAAACTGCTAAATGCTCTCCTTTTTTACCTCTTACAATTGGGGATAGAATCATTATCTTGGTTCCTTCTTTTATTTTCAGAACTTCATCGCAGATCTCAGACACTGTCTTGGCTTTAAGCTCTTCTCCATGATCAGGACATATCGGTGAACCAATTCTTGCATATAAAAGTCTGAGATAATCATATATCTCTGTAACAGTTCCCACTGTAGATCTTGGGTTATGTGAAGTTGATTTTTGTTCTATAGATATTGCGGGAGAAAGTCCTTCAATTTGATCAACATCTGGCTTTTCCATCATAGATAAAAATTGACGTGCATAAGTAGAAAGAGATTCCACATACCTTCTTTGGCCTTCTGCATACAAGGTATCAAATGCTAAAGATGATTTACCAGAACCAGAGAGACCAGTAATAACAATAATCTTATTTCTAGGAATCTCTAAGCTAATATTCTTAAGATTATGTGTGCGTGCGCCTTTTATAAAAATACTATCCATAAGATTCAAAATATCCGTGATGAAAAAATTAATTTAGGTTAAACTTCTATGAATATTATAAGAGGTAATTATGAGCAGAGGCGTAAATAAAGTAATTTTAGTTGGTAACTTAGGTCAAAAACCTGAAATGAGATATACAGCAACCCAATCAGCAGTAGCGAATATATCAATAGCCACTACCGAGTCATGGAAAGACAAAGAAAGCGGCGAAATGAGAGATAAAACAGAATGGCATAAAGTTGTTTATTTTGGAAAGTTGGCTGAAATTGTTGAAAAATATTTAGATAAAGGTTCAAGTGTTTATATAGAAGGTAAGTTACAAACTAGAAAGTGGCAAGATAAGTCTGGTGCAGATAGATGGACTACAGAAATAGTTGGTAACGAGCTAACTATGCTAGGTTCAAGAGCTTCTAACTCAAATCCATCACAATCGCCTGTAAGTGAAACGGAATCTCCTTTTCCACAGGATGACTCAGGGCCCGGATTAACAGACGACGATATTCCGTTTTAAATAGAATTGATTTGATTTCAGATTTCAAAACAATTCTTTTTAAAGAAGATCAAAATATTGGGTACATAACATTAAATAGACCCCATAAGCTCAATGCATTTAATCAACAAATGCTCAAAGACCTTTTAAGCATATTCGATTATATAGATAATAGTGATAGCATAAGAGCAGTCATCTTAAGCGCTTCAGGGAAAGCTTTTTGTGCTGGCGCTGACTTGTCAGCAGGTAAAGACACATTTAATTCAGAATTTGATAATTCATCTAAATATAAAGAAGACTTTAATAGAGACTCTGGAGGCATTCTTGCTTTAAGAATGTATAGATGCCTCAAACCAATTCTAATAGCTTGTAATGGGGTGTCTGTTGGTGTTGGAGCTACACTTCAACTTGCTGCAGACGTTAGGGTAGCATCCTCATTAAGTAAATTTTCATTTCCATTTACCAAGAGAGGCATTGCTCCAGATGCATGCTCTAGTTGGTTTTTACCTCGACTTGTTGGCATTTCAAAAAGCCTGGAATGGTGTTACTCAGGAGAAATGATTGATGTTGATGCGGCTCTTGCTAGTGGGCTAGTTTCATATAAAGTTGAGCCAGATGATCTAATGAGCAAAACTGAAGAAATTGCTAAGAAGATGATCAAAGAATCCTCCCCAGTTTCCGTTGCGTTAACAAGACAAATGATTTGGAGCCTTTCTCAAAAAGATTCTCCCGAACATGCTCACAAGATTGATAGCAAGGTAATTGAATCAAGAGGTAAATCTAAAGATGCGGCTGAAGGTGTGATGTCATTTTTAGAAAAAAGAGATGCTGTCTTTGAAAATAAAGTAAGTAAAGATATGCCAGACTTCTTCCCTTTTGAAAAAGATAATTTCAAAGATTAATAAGGAATAAATTATGTTGTTTGAGCCATACAAGCTAAAAAATACTATCTTGAGAAATAGGGTTGCAATGGCTCCAATGACAAGAAATCAGTCTCCCGGAGGAATACCAACTAATGAAGTTGTTGAATACTACAAAAGAAGAGCCAAAGCAGAAGTAGGACTAATCATTACTGAAGGTGTTGAAGTTAGTCACGAGGCATCCAGCGCATATCCAAATGTACCAAGGCTTGATTCAGAAGAAGCAAGAGAGGGATGGAAAAAAGTTGTCGAAGGAATAAAAGAAAATAATGGTCATGTGATAGCACAGTTGTGGCATTGTGGCGGCTTTCGTAAATTAGGAATGGGACCAAACCCTGAAATTCCTGGACATACAGCATCTGGCTTAGTGAGGCCTGGAAAGAGAGTTGCACACGCAATGTCATCTTTTGATATTGAAGAGACAGTAGAGGCATACGCTAGCGATGCAAAAATTTGTGAAGATCTTGGTTTCGATGGTGTTGAAATTCATGGCGCACATGGGTATTTAATAGATAATTTTTTCTGGAATGGAACTAATGATAGAGACGATAATTTTGGTGGGTCAATTGAATCTAGGTCTTTTCTAGCAACATCAATAACAAAAGCAATTAGAGATAATGTATCCAATGATTTCATTGTTGGTCTGAGGTTTTCTCAGTGGAAACAGCAAGATTATGCGGCTAAATTAGCACAAAGCCCTGATGATTTATTAGAGGTTCTTTCAGGCCCATGTAATGCTGGTCTCGACTATCTGCATTCAAGCATGAGAAGATTTTGGGAAAGTGAGTTTGAGGGATCTGATGAAAATCTTGCTTATTGGACCAAAAAACTTATGAATATTCCAACAATGAGCGTAGGTAGTGTTGGTCTTGATGGTGACTTTACAGACATGATGGCTTCTGCAAAGACCGCAAGTATCGACAAGGCAGTTCAAGATATCAATGATGAAAAGTACGATATGGTTGCAGTTGGAAGAGCTCTTTTATCAGATCACGAATGGGTTATTAAAATGAAAGAAGGGCGATTAGAAGATATCAACCCATATACTAAAGATTCACTTATAGAAATGTATTAGTATTTGGTAAGAATTAAACTTGCATTAGTTCCACCAAAACCAAAAGAATTACTCATAGCTGATTTTATTTCAGATGATGTTGTTTCAGTATTTAATTTTAAGTCTTTAGCCTCATCACAAAGATCTTCAATATTGATAGACGGAGCTATAAACTTATCACGTAACATCATTATAGAATATATAGCTTCCTGAGCTCCGGTGGCTCCCAAAGAATGCCCTGTCATGGATTTAGTGGAGCTTATAACAGGTCCATTATCTCCAAATAGTTCATTAATAGCATTCAATTCTGCTATATCTCCAACTGGAGTACTTGTTCCGTGAGTATTTATGTAATCTACATCAGAGCCATAGCTTTTAAGGGCTCCCTGCATACACCTTAGAGCACCCTCACCAGATGGAGCTACCATGTCATATCCATCAGAGGTTGCATAATATCCTGATAGCTTTGCTAGTATATTTGCATTTCTTTTTTTGGCATGTTCTTCCTCTTCAAGGATTAAAATCCCTGCACCACCCGATATTACAAAACCATCTCTATTTTTATCATATGGTCTTGAAGCAACTGATGGATTGTCATTAAAGTTGGAGGATAGTGCACCCATTGCATCAAATAAACTCGAAGAGCTCCAATGTTCGTCTTCTCCGCCTCCAGCAATAACGATATCTTGCTGACCAGATTTAATTAAGTCAGCACCATGGCCTATACAATGCGCACTGGTAGCACATGCTGATGAGATTGAATAATTGACACCCTTGATTTTGAATGCAGTTCCTAATATTGCAGAAATTGAACTGCCCATGGATTTAGTTACAGCATATGGCCCTATTCTTTTTGGCCCTTTTTCTCTTGCTATATCTGCAGTTGTAACCATAACTCTAGTTGATGCACCGCCTGAACCAGCCACTATGCCAACTCTTGGAGAATCTAATTGCTCGTCAGAAAGAGATGCCATGGAAATAGCATCTTGGGCAGCAAGGTATGAATATGCCGCTGACTCGCCCATAAAACGTAATAACTTTCTATCAATTAATTGTGAAAAATCAATATCCATAGATCCCGAGACCTGGCTACGGAATCCCATTTCTGCATATGAGGTATTTGAAACTATCCCTGACTTACCAAGTTTGAGACTTTCAAGAACATCATCATAGGTATTGCCTATGCATGATTTAATTCCAACACCTGTTATGACTACATTTTTCATTAGAAGCTACTCGGATCATTAAATAAACCAACTTTTAGTTTTTCTGCATTATAAATTTCTTTATCATCAACGTACATTCTGCCATTGGCAACACCAAGAACAGCACCTCTATTTATAACTCTTTTAATATCAAGTTCATATCTTACGGTGTCAGCTGATGGCAGAACTTGTCCAAAAAATTTAATATTCTCTGCTCCTAAAGCCCTACCTATTCCAGGAAGACCAGACCAAAGCAAGTAAAACCCCAACAATTGCCACATTGCATCAAGACCTAAGCATCCAGGCATGACAGGGTCTTCTTTAAAATGACATTTAAAAAACCATAACTCAGGATTTATTTTTAGATTAGCAACAACTGTACCTTTTTCAAATTCTCCACCAAAGTCATTGATATTAATAATTTCATCAAACATCAACATTTCATCAGAGGGCAATCTACCATCACCATCTTTAGTGAAGAGCTTGCCATTACCGCACTCTATTAATTCTCCTTTTGAATATTTTGCTTGAGGTATAAAAATCATCTAATCCTATTTATTGAACTATCTAATAATTTTAACATTTCTTGCTGTATATCGTTATCTAATTTACCAGCAAGGACCTTACATTTATTTATATATTTTATTGCAAGATTTTCTGTATCGTTTATTCCACCCAGCTTTACAATCAAATTAGATACTTTTGAATGTGAAACTTTTTTATTCCCAAGCATGGTACTTAGAATTTTTTTATCATGAGAGTTTGCGCTTTGATATGCAAAATAAAATGGATAAGTTACTTTTCCCTCTTTAATATCTTGAAATGCAGGTTTGCCAAGGTCATTCTCCTTTCCTAAATAATCTAATAGATCATCCTTTATTTGAAAAACTATCCCAAGATTTTTTGCACACTCAGAGATGCTATTCACGTAACTTTTTTTTGAATTGCATAAAAGGGCACCACACTTTGCTGAAGCTTCAAATAACCTTCCTGTTTTAAAGTAACTTATATCTTCAAGCTTAGATAATGAAATGCCAGTGTTAGCAATAGCATCAAGCTGAATTAATTCACCCTTAGAAATATCATTGGTTGCATTAGATAGCTCTTCTAAAATTTTTGAATTACCTAGCTCAACCATAAGCATAAACGCTTTAGAATAAATATAATCCCCAATCAAAACTCCATGAGCATTTGTCCAAATCTTGTTTACTGATTTTACTCCTCTTCTTGTTGGTGAATCATCTACAACATCATCATGCACAAGTGTTGCGTTGTGTAAAAGTTCAATTATGGCAGCTAGCTTAAGTCTTTTCTTTCCTTGCCTTCTGTCTGCTGAGGAGGCTATAAGGCTTAATCTAGCTCTTAATTGCTTCCCATTCTTTTTAAAAATATAGGCATAAAGATTAGAAATGGTCTTTTCTTTGATAATATTTTTTCTTAAAAGATTATTAACTTCTTTAAGATCTTTATTTATTAAATTTTTATCTGGCATGCTTAAATATTTTTTAAAGCAAAATTATACATAAGTATTGATAAATTCTTCATTAAAGCGTATATTTTGCACCCTTTTAGGATATAAATATGTACGCAGTAATAGAATCAGGTGGAAAACAACATAAAATTGAGAAAGGCATGACTTTGCCTGTTGATTTATTAAAGGATGAACCTGGTTCAAAGATAACTTTTGAGAATGTTTTGCTTTATGTTGATGATAAGAATGTTGAGATTGGTCAACCTTATTTATCTAATGTTAAGGTTACAGCTGAAGTTGTTGATGTTGTTAAATCAGACAAAATTTCTATTCTTCGTTTTAGAAGAAGGAAGCACAGTATGACAAAAACTGGTCATAGAGCTAGGCATTCAAAAGTAGAAATTAAAGATATTAAATTAGAGAGTAAATAATGGCACATAAGAAAGCAGGTGGTTCCAGTAAGAACGGTAGAGATTCCAACGCCAAAAGGCTTGGCGTAAAAAGATACGGCGGACAAGTTGTAAAAGCTGGTGAGATTCTTATTCGTCAAAGAGGAACTAATACTCATCCGGGCATTAATGTAGGAATAGGTAAAGATGATACTTTATTTGCTAAGGCAGCTGGTGTTGTTGAGTTTACTTATAAAGGCCCTAAAAGCAGAAAAACAGCGAACGTTATTACTCAATAACGTTTCTTAAATCATGAATTTCATTGACGAGGCCTTTCTCGAAGTTAGGGCTGGGAATGGTGGTGCCGGCGCATCTAGTTTCCGTAGAGAAAAATATATTCCATTTGGCGGGCCTGATGGCGGAGATGGAGGAAAGGGGGCTGACGTCGTTTTTAGAGTTAATCTAAATAAAAATACACTTATTGATTTTCAAAATAAAAGAGTTTTTATTGCAAAAAATGGCAGACCTGGTTCAGGAAAAAATAAGACAGGTTCTGCAGCTGAAGATCTTGTAATTGATATCCCAAAAGGAACTGTTATTTATGATGATATATCTGGGGATGAGCTACTAGACTGTTGTGATGATGATATTGAGTATGTTCTGGCCAAAGGTGGTGATGGTGGCCAAGGCAATGCCAGATTTAAATCGAGTACAAACCAGGCTCCAAGAAAATTTACATTGGGTTTTGAGGGCGAAGTTCGGTTTATTAGACTCGAACTAAAGTCATTAGCTGATGTTGGTTTGGTTGGATTTCCTAATGCAGGCAAGTCTACCTTCCTTAATAAAGTTTCATCTGCAAAGCCTAAGATAGGAAGTTATCCATTTACAACACTTAGACCTCACCTTGGAACAATAGAGGGATCAGACTCAAGTTTTGTTATTGCCGATATTCCAGGTTTGATCGAGGGTGCTTCAGAAGGAGCGGGCCTTGGTATTAAATTCTTACAACATATTTCAAGAACAGGTTTATTATTAATATTTGTTGACTTGTATTCAACAGACAATCTTGACCCCATAGAGCAAATCAAACTCCTTAAGAATGAATTAAGTGCATACAAAGATGATTTAACTCAAAAAGTATCATGGATAGTTTGTAATAAAATTGATTTGATAAACAAAGATGATCTTGAAATTCACTCCAGTCACATTCAAGAGGAGTTAGACATAGTAGAAGAAGACATTTTCTTTATATCTGCAGCCACAGGAGAGGGCACACAGAAGCTCCTTCAATCTCTTGAAGAAGTTATATCACAAAGTAAATTAGATTTAACCTAGGGCTTTAACAGCTTTTGAAAGCCTGCTCTTAGTTCTAGCAGCGGCATTTTTATGAATCACTTTCTTTGAAGCAGAAGAGTCTAGGACTTTTTCAGCTTTTGTTAGTGCTTCTTTAGCCTTTACGGAGTCATTCTCATCAATGCTTGCACGAACAGCTTTAACAGCAGTTCTTACCATTGATCTTTGAGCATGTCTGAGCTTATATGTCTCAGCGTTTTGTTTTGCTCTTTTAAGTGATTGTTTTGAGTTAGCCATATTTATATTTCGTTAAAGAGTGCGTAGTTTAATGAGCAAAGCTCATAATGTCCATATTTTTAGCATAAAAAAAAAGGCAGCTTTAAGGGCTGCCTTTTAATTAAATATCTAAATAAATTACTTAGATACTTTTATACCAAGAAATACCATCTGACCTCTAGGATCATGATGTTTTGGATCGTAACTAAAGTTAGCTGCGTCATAAACAATTGGTGCTGCTTCATCAGTAGCGTTGTTTATTCCTGCAGATAGTTTTACGTCATATCCAGACACTTCCATATCGTAAGAATATCTTAGGTCTAGTGTAGTAAAGCTATCAACATCTTGGCTAAATCCTCTTGAGGTTGCAAGCGCATCAAGTGCTCTTGTTGTCTCATACTCAGAAATCATTCTGATGTAAGCTGCGAAATTATGATCGCCATTAGATAATTTAGCTGATATCACTGATTTAGTTTCAGGCATAGATCTTGCAAAGTTGTCATGGTTGAATAGACCAACAACATCTCTCATTCCACCTGAACCATTTGGAATTTCATAACTTAGAATACGTGCAGTGTTGAATCCAACAGTAGCTTGACCCCATGCAGTATCAAAGTTGTATGAACCTTCAATATCAAGACCTGTTGCTTCAACGTTTTCAGCATTCTGATATTCAGTAGTAACTCCCGCTAAAACTCCATTAAGTCTCTTAATGTCTGGATCTGTTGGATCAGCAACAATTTTACCTTGAGCATTTTCAATGGTAATAACGTTTTCATAATCAATACCCCAATAATCAACCGATAAAGAAGTTTGATCATTTGGTGTCCAAATTGCTCCAAAGTTAGTATTTTCTGAAGTTTCTGGTTCTAAGTCAGGGTTATGAGCAACAGCAACTCTTATAAACGCTGTTGAACCATTAGCAGTTCCATCAGGATTAAAATCCTGAAGACCTTGAAGTGAAACTAAAGAAGTTGATAGCTGAGATAATGAAGCCTCTCTAAATGAAGTACTATATGAACCTCTTAAGACAAGGTTGTCATTCATTTGGTATCTCATTGATACTTTAGGATCAAATGTTGATTCAGAAGTAAGCTGCTCATATCTAGCCGCACCAATTACTTGGAGCTTATCGCTTACATCTTTAGATGCTTCAGCAAATATTGCTGTTGAGTTTCTGCTATCTTTATTCTCTAAACCACCACCTAAGAATATTAGATCAGATTGTTGAGTGATACTTCCATCAGGACCAAAAACAGCCTTTGACGCATCATTTCTTTCAACGTTATAACCTTCTTTCTTCATTTGAAGTCCAGTAGCAAAATCAACACCACCATCTGTAGTTCCAGTTACTAGAAAATCTAAAACCATTAAGTCAGCAACTGTTTTTCTTCGCTCTCCAGAAGAAATATATGCAATCAATTCAGCAGAGTTTGCTGAAGAATCAAATAAATTCCATGATTCTGTTCCGCTAGCACCGCCAACTCCAGCAATAGCAGCATCAAATCTTGATGTACTTGTATCAGGTTGGAAGTAAGAATGAACTTGTTCACTATCTGTAAAATGAACTTCCCATGTATTTCCATTCATCATTGTTCCGTTGAAGCCAAATGAAATTCTTTCATTTGTATTTTGTCTTGGAGCATTTGGTGAAGGGAATGCAGAGCCTAAAGCTCTTCCTAGCCATAAGATAGGATATGAAAAAGGACTTCCTGCAACCCCAGGCATGATTGGCTTACCTAGGTAAGATAATGCAGGGTATGAAGGCGATTGAGGATTATCAAGTACATCGATGTCAGTTGCCATGTAATCAAATTCAAAATTTACACCATTATCAAACGATGTTTTTGATGAAAGATAGACACTTGAATGCTCTTCAGTATTAACTAGATTAAATCTGTCACCATAATAGAATCCACATCTTGTTCCGCCGCTAAGGCCAGGAGCTGGAGCAGCTTGAGGCAATAAGATACCTTTGGTAGCAACACAACTCGCATCAGGAATTGATTCGTAAATATTATATGTACCCGCATAAGGCCCACTATCAACTGTTGTAAAAGGGCTTGCTCCGCCTGGTAAAATCAAAAAGCTATTACCAAGTCCACTTACCGCTAATTCAGAGTAATCTGATAGCTCTGTTCCGGCTAAAGGAGATCTATCTAATTGGCTGTATGCCATTACAACATTAGTATTTCCAGTTTGAGTTCCCCAGATAACGCCCATACTGTCATCAGTTTGGTCGCCCATATCTGTATTTTGTTGTGATAAGTTAAATTCAATACCTTCGAAGTCTCTTCTTAAGATAAAGTTAACAACACCTGCAACAGCATCTGAGCCGTATATAGAAGCAGCACCTTCTTTTAAAATTTCAACTCTTTCAGTTGCAATCATCGGAATCATATTTGTATCAACAAATACAGCACCATCATTAGAAGTACCAGCTGCAATAGTTTGCCTTCGACCGTCAACCAACACTAATGTTGATGATAGACCAAGACCTCTAAGGTTTACATTGGATGTTCCTTGAGTAGAACCTGCTGTAAACGAATCTGGGTTATTTTCAGACCCTGAATCAACAGCTATATTTCTTATAATATCTGCAGCAGTTGATGCCCCCAAGTCTTCAATCGTGTCTCTGCCAATTACCTCGACAGCACTTGCTCCATCTTTCGCACTACTTTTTAGATATGAACCAGTTACAACAACTTCTTCAACAGAAGATTCTTGGGCAGTAAGCCCAACTGGTGCAAATAAAAATGCAATCGCAAAAAGCGAAGATAAAATACTAGTTATTTTATTCATAAAAATATCCCCCTGATATTTAAATATTATTTCGTTAAAAATGTTATGTACAATTATTGTATATAACAATTATGCATACAAAGTATGCATTTATGGACTAAAACTAACAGTATTTTTGAGCAATGTACACAGTAAAAAACTATATTTAATGATGCTATTGCAATTGAATTATTTTCTGATAAGAATTATTGAATAAATTTTTTGACTTTATTGGCACAGTCTTCTGCAGGACTCCAAAACCATCCATTGGGCTCATATCCTCCTGAATCCCATACTCTGCCATGAGTCATATTTATGCATTTAATATAGGCGTCTATGGCATAAGTATCTAGACCTAGCTTGTCCAATGAAATAGCTTTTGTCCATAACGCCATAGAAACATCATTCATTAGAAAGTTTTCTTGAATAGCCTTTTTTTGTTTAGGGTTAACCTTACCAACCGCAGGCGCAGGTTCGTTACTATCATGCATTTCTTTTTGAATTTTTTGAGCCTCAGGCCCCCAAATATCAAAACATAGATCAACAACTGCCACAGCATCCTCATATCTTTTTTGATCAAACAATTCTATTGCTGTTATAGACCAATATGCAGAGTCACCAAGCTTTTCATTGTTTGAAAAACATGCCGGATTTGCAAATGCAATAGATGAATAAAAAGAAAATAACAAAGCTACTAATATATTTTTTCTCATACTGATCCTTATCCTATTAGATTTTAAAAATGGTGGAGGCGGCGGGAATTGAACCCGCGTCCGCTAATCCTTCAGCCTAACTTCTACATGCATAGCTCACCCAATTGGCTTTTTAACTTTCGTGACCCGAGGAGCAGGGTACAAAAGCGAGCTTGATTAGTTTTAACCAAACTGTGTCCAAGCAACACAGCTTGGCTAGACTATGATATTTGCCGATACTTCAAACCATAGTCAATTCTGGTATCGGTTAGCATTAAGCTGCTAAAGCGTAGTTGTCGTTATTTGCAACTAAATTTTTTGTAGTATGTTTTACAAGAATTACCACAATCTTGGCATGCGCTTCGGAGTCCAGTAGAAACGTCGAACCCTGTTCGCCCCCATAGGGATGATGATTATACAGTATTACTTAAAATTTTTAGTAGGATGGCTATTGTTTTTTGGCATTCTTAAGAATTCTACCCTGGTCACGTTCCCAGTCTCTTTTCTTAATATCTTGCCTTTGATCACGGACTTTCTTACCTTTTCCCGTGGCAATATCACATTTAATATGATTATCCTTCCAATACATTGAAGTCATAATAATCGTCAAATTTTTTTCATTTTTTAGCTTCTGAAGTTCTGATATTTCTCTCTTATTTAACAAGAGTTTTCTTGTTCTAACTGGATCTACATTAAAATCTTTTAATGAAGCCGGGGGGTCAATTTTAATGCCGAATAACCATGCTTCATCTTTTTTAAAAGTAACATAACTATTCTTAACATCAATTTTGCCATTTCTAAGAGATTTTACTTCCCATCCCTCTAAAACAATTCCAGCCTGAAAGGTATCACCAAGTACATAGTTCCTTGATGCAGTTTTATTCTTTACAATTAAGGCAGGTTTATCTTTAGACATACCTTTATTATGTCCTTAGATAGTTACAGTGCAACAAAAAAATTAAATTTAAAATGAATATTGATTACATAAAAGCAACATTTGGATATATTGGATTTGTACCATTCGCTATTTTGGCGATTATTCCATGGATATTTGGAGAGACTATTGCACAGACTGCAATAATTTTTCAAATTGCCTATGGATCAATTATTCTTACCTTTTTGGGTGGAATGGCATGGGGCTGGAGAGACGATCAAAAAAACCAAAAGATAAATCTTGCTATAGGTATAGCTTATAGTTTGATAGGCTGCATGTTATTACTACTAATATATTTGCAGTTTATATTGAGCGCTTTATTAATTTCAGTGGTAAGTTTTCAATCTTTTTATTATTTTGAAAGATCAACCGAGGATTTTGTTAAAAGAAGTGAAGATTATATGCACTTTAGAAAAATGTTGTCTCTGTTAGTCTCTATTAGTTTTCTGATATCATCTGCTTACTGGATCAACCCTTATAGTAACCCTTTAAATTTTTAAAAAATTATGGAAATACAAAAACAACTTAAATCACATGGCGCATGGGTCGGTAAATGGACTTTTATTCTTGCTGCTACTGGCTCTGCAGTTGGGTTAGGTAACATATGGGGATTCCCATATAAAGCAGGAACAAATGGTGGTGGTGCCTTTGTTCTCATTTATTTGGGTTGCATTTTAGCTATCGGATTGCCAATCATGGTTAGTGAAATTGTTATTGGTAGAAGAGCGGGTAACAGTCCAGTTAATGCGATGAGGAGAGTTGCTGTTGATTCTAATACAACTCCATTATGGCGATTTGTTGGATGGAGCGGTATTTTTGCAGGTGTTCTTATACTTTCTTTTTATAGTGTTATAGCTGGCATATGCTTAAATTATATTTTTATTTCTGCAACTTCTTCAGGAGCATTAAGTGCTACTGATCAATTTTCAAATGTTATCTCATCACCTCTTAATTTGCTTTTTTGGCATACAGTCTTTATGACTTTAACTGCTTTAATCGTATCGGCTGGTATAAAAGATGGTATTGGTAGAATGGTCAAAATATTAATGCCACTGCTTGGGATGCTAATGATTTTTATGGTTATCTACGCAATGATCAACGGTGATTTTAATAAAGCAATGACATTTTTATTTGCTCCTGATTTTTCTAACGTTACTTCAGATACCTTGTTGCAGGCTATGGGACAAGCATTTTTTAGCTTAGGTCTTGGAATGGGTTCGATCATGGCATACGGAGCATACATGCCGAAGGATCAAAGTATAGTTAGTAACTCATTTACAGTTGCGTCACTGGATACGCTTGTTGCAATTGTGGCTGGTATAGCTATTTTTCCAATTATTTTTGCTTTTAGTTTAGAGCCCAATAGCGGTCCTGGATTAGTATTTGTTTCAATGCTTTCTGCTTTTAATCAAATGCAATATGGTCAATTTGTCGGCCCACTATTTTTTATATTACTTTCAGTTGCAGCATTGAGTTCATCAATATCTTTGCTAGAACCTGGTGTTGCTTATTTATCGGAAGAAGGAATTTTACCTAGAAAAAGATCTGCTGAAATTATTGCATTTGTTGCTTGGGTTCTCGGTATAGGTTCGGCTCTGAGTTTTAATATATGGTCTGACTTTCATTTGATTTCCGATAGAAACTTTCTTGATTCAATGGAATTCATTACCAATCAGGTATTGCTTCCATTAGGTGGAATGTTTATAGCAATTTTTGTTGGTTGGTTTATGAAAAAGTCCTTAATAACTGATGAAATTGGTGCAATGAATCCAGTTTTATATATGTTATGGAGATTTTTTGTAAAATTTATAGCCCCTTTATCTGTTGCTTATATTTTCTATAGACAGTTTTTTTAAATCTTTATTAAATGAAAAGAAATATTCATTTTAAAAAAGATATAGATATTAATAAGCAAAAAGCTTTAAATGTTGTTTTAAAATTTGATGAATACTCCAAGTTTATCCCAGGCTGTTCAGCGGCTTCTCTTCTTAAAAGAGATTACCCTATAGAAATAGGACGACTTGAGTTTAATATTTTAGGAAAAGAATATTTTATTGTTTCCGAAAATACTCTTTCTGAGAACTCGATTATAATAAATCAGACTGAGGGTCCTTTTGACTACTTTGAGGGCAAGTGGGTGGTTGAGGCCAACACTGAGGATTCATGTAGTATAGATTTTAATGCTGAGTTTGAGCTACCTTTTTTACTTAATGCCCTTGCTCCACAGGCTTTGGTTGATAAGTTTGCATCCACCATCATTGACTCATTTATTAAAAGAGCAACATGAAAGTATTCTTTTCTTATCAGGGCTTACAAGACCAGCACTTTCTATCCTTTGATGTTTCTTCTAGTTTGACTGTTGCTGAGCTGATTGAATTTGAAGAGATAAAAAAAATTATATCCTTAATTGATCATAAATATGAGCTTGCAGTTAATAGCGAGGTTTTAGATGGAAATTTTAAACCTTTGCCCAGTAAATACAGGTTAAGAGAAGGAGAAAGGGTTGAGATACTTAGGCCACTTGTCCAGGACCCAAAAGAGAGAAGGTTGAATAAAGTTTAGTCCTCTTCGGAGCTATTAACTGTTATCCAGTTTTTTACTAATCCATTTTCATCAAAAAAAACAGTTAGCCTTTTTTCTGTAACCACTTCATCGCCAATTTGAACAGAATTTATATAATCCCATCTAGATTCATGAAAGGGATCTTTAATTACTGCAGTACCTAATATGAATTGAACCTGGTCCTGTGTTTGACCAATCGCAAGCTTATCTACATCCTCATCTTCAATTATATTGCCTTGAAGAACAGGAACCTTGTAAGGACTAAATGAAGAACATGAGCTGATAATAAACACTAAAGAAAGAATATAGAATGTGCGGGTGAGTTGTTTCATAATTATTTTGGATTATACTTTGTTATATCTGTAAAGTCTGTTCACTATAAGTAATATGACAATAAAAAATAATTAAAGTTTAAAAAATGGCTAATCAAACTGAAGAACTAAAAAAAGCTGGGCTAAAGGCCACTTTACCTCGAATTAAAATAATGGAAGTTTTGGCATCAACTGCACTTCAAGAAGAAGCTCATTTTAGCGCTGAGGATATATACAGAGAGCTGATTTCACAAAATGAAGATATTGGACTAGCAACCATTTACAGAGTTTTAACTCAATTTGAGGCTGCTGGAATGGTAACAAAACATCATTTTGAGAACAGTAAGGCTGTTTATGAAATTAACTCAGATGAACATCATGACCATATGGTAGATGTTGATACTGGAAAGGTTCTCGAATTTCATGACGAGGAATTAGAGCAGCTTCAACATGACATTGCTAAAAGAAAAGGTTATGAGTTGGTTGATCACAGCATGGTTCTGCACGTAAGAAAAATAGAATCTTAAATTTAGTTCAGCCCTTGAACTGAAAATTTAAATCCCAATATATGATTCAAACGGGATTTAATTATGGCAAAACAGAAAAAATCAAAAGCTTCGGATGTAGATTCTGACAATCTAGTAAATGAAGAAGTTAAAGTTGAAGTAAAAGACAGTGAATCAACTGATGACATTGGAACTCTTTCGTATGAAGAACTTCTTGATAAAAAAGAAGAATTAGAGAAATCCATACTTCGTGCTAATGCAGATTTAGATAATGCGCTTAAGAGAACTCTATCTGAGGTCGAAAAAGCTCATAAGTATGGTGTCGAAAAATTACTTGTTGAGTTATTACCTGTAATAGATAGCTTAGAACATGCCTTAAATAACCTTTCATCTGGAGCTCCAGAGGAAAAAGAAGGTATAGAGCTTACGCTAAAGTCTTTTGAATCTGCCCTTGATAAATTTGGAATGATACCCATCTACCCTGTTAATGAAGAATTTAACCCGGAAAAGCACGAAGCGGTAACCATGGAGCAAGATAAAGATAAAGAGAATGGTGCAATTGGAAACGTATTTCAGAGAGGTTGGGAGCTGCACACAAGAGTAGTAAGACCAGCCAGAGTTACAGTTATTAAAAATTAGAGGAAAGATAAATGTCAAAAATAATAGGAATTGATTTAGGAACAACTAACAGCTGTGTAGCTGTTATCGAAGGACAACAACAAAAAGTTATAGAGAATGCAGAAGGCGGCAGAACAACTCCATCTGTTATTGCTTATACAGATAATGATGAGGTGCTTGTAGGAATGCCAGCTAAAAGACAGGCTGTCACTAATCCAGAAAATACTCTTTACGCAATTAAAAGATTAATTGGTAGGACTTTTGACGACAAAGTGGTGAGTAAAGATGCTGACATGGTCCCTTATAAAATTATCAAAGCTGATAATGGTGACGCATGGGTTGAAGCTGCAAATAAAAAATTAGCTCCACCTCAGGTAGCTGCAGAAATTCTTAAGAAAATGAAAAAAACTGCAGAAGACTATTTAGGACATGAGGTAAAAGAGGCTGTAATTACAGTACCAGCTTACTTTAACGACTCTCAAAGACAAGCAACCAAAGATGCTGGAAAAATAGCAGGTCTTGATGTTAAAAGAATTATAAATGAGCCAACAGCAGCTGCCTTAGCATATGGTCTAGATAAGCATAAAGGAGATTCAACTGTTGCCGTGTATGACTTAGGTGGCGGAACTTTTGATATATCAATAATTGAAATTTCAGATGTTGATGGAGAGCATCAATTTGAAGTGCTATCTACAAATGGTGATACTTTCTTAGGAGGAGAGGATTTCGATTTAAGACTTATAGATTATTTTGTTGAGCAGTTTAAAGACGAATCTGGTTTTGATTTAAAGAGTGATCCACTTGCATTACAAAGGCTAAAAGAGGCAGCTGAAAAAGCTAAAATTGAACTATCTTCATCAGAACAAACAGAAGTCAATTTGCCATATATTACAGCCGATAGCTCAGGACCAAAGCATTTTGTTCATAAAATAACCAGAGCAAAACTAGAGTCCTTAGTTGAGGATTTAGTTGATAAAAGTTTAGAGCCTCTCAAGTTAGCATTAAAAGATGCCAAACTAGCAAATGCAGATATCTCAGAAATTTTACTGGTTGGAGGGCAGACAAGAATGCCTTTAGTACAAAAGAAAGTGTCTGAATTTTTTGGAAAAGAACCAAGAAAAGATCTAAACCCAGATGAAGCAGTTGCAGTTGGAGCAGCTATTCAAGGTTCAGTTTTATCAGGAGACACGACTGATGTCTTGTTGCTTGATGTTACTCCTTTAACTTTGGGAATTGAAACCCTGGGTGGAGTTTCAACTCCTGTTATTGAAAAAAATACAACTATTCCAACTCAGAAATCACAAGTTTTCTCAACTGCTGAAGACAATCAAACAGCAGTAACTGTTCATGTAATTCAAGGTGAAAGAACGCAAGCATCTCAGAATAAATCACTTGGACAATTCAATCTTACTGATATTCCACCAGCTGGAAGAGGTACTCCTCAAATTGAAGTCTCTTTTGATTTAGATGCTAATGGTATTTTGAATGTTTCAGCTAAAGATAAAAATACAGGCAAAGAACAATCTATTGTTATTAAAGCATCAAGCGGACTTTCTGATGAAGATATAGAAAATATGGTTAAAGATGCCGAAGCTAACGCTGAAGATGATAAAAAATTTGAAGAGTTAGTTAAGACAAAAAATAATGCAGACATGTTAGTACATGCAACTCGCAAAACTATAGACGAATCAGGAGATAAATTATCTGATGAAGAAAAATCTCAGGTTGAGGCTTCTGTAGTTAGCTTAGAGGAAGCAATAGCATCAGAAAATACTGAATCGATAGAATCTGCAACTAAAAATCTTAATGATGTTCTTACACCATTAACTCAAAAGCTTTATGCACAAGATGGCGATTCTGCAGAAGGCGGAGAAGAGAACAATAATGCTCAAGAGGATGCTGATCAAAATACAGTTGATGCTGAGTATGAAGAAGTAAAAGAAGAAGATAAGTAAAACAAAAATATGTCAAAGAGAGACTATTATGAAACACTAGAAGTCTCTCGCGATGCTTCTTCTGCCGAGCTAAAAAAAGCCTTCAAAAAGAAGGCTATGAAATTTCATCCTGATAGAAATCCTGACGACCCAGAAGCTGATGCTAAATTTAAAGAAGCAGCAGAGGCCTATGAAGTTCTCAATGATCCCCAAAAAAAATCTGCATATGATCAATTCGGTCATTCAGGTGTTGAGGGAATGGGTGGCGGAGGCCAAGGTTTCAATGATGTAAACATTAATGATATCTTCGGAGATATCTTTGGGGATGTTTTTGGAACAAGATCTTCATCAAGAAGATCTAGAAGAGGTTCCGACCTTCAATATAATCTTGATCTTAGTCTCAAAGAGGCAGTTCTTGGTGCCCAGAAAAAAATAAAAATACCTTCTCATAAATCTTGTACAGATTGTGATGGAAGTGGAGCAGCAAGAGGCTCCAGCCCAAGCGTATGTTCAAACTGCAATGGAGCAGGTCAAGTAAGATTGCAACAAGGATTTTTCTCTGTACAGCAGACATGCTCTGCATGTTCAGGATCAGGACAGACAATAAAAGACCCATGCAAGCCATGCAGAGGCCTTGGTGCTACCAAAGAGAATAAAACCTTATCAGTAAACATTCCAGCAGGTGTTGATAATGGAGACAAGGTTAGGTTGACTGGAGAAGGTGAATGGGAAAAGGGTGGTCAGTCAGGTGATTTATATGTCGCAATAAGAGTAATTGATAATCCCATTTTTGAGCGAGAAGGCAAGGACTTATATCTAGAGGCTCCTATTCCATTTGAGATATCTATAATTGGAGGAGCTATAAAAATTCCTACTCTTGAAGGTTCTTTGTCCTTAAAGATTCCCCCTCAAACTCAAACCGGAAAAATTTTTAGAGTTAAGGGCAAGGGTGCAGCAGTTGTAAGAAATTCTAGAAGGGGTGACTTGTTGTGTAGAGTTGTTGTTGAAACTCCTTCGAGCCTTGATAGAAAACAGTCAAAGTTATTAAAAGAATTTACAGATTCGTTAAGTCAGTCTAAAAACTACCCTGGAACTGAATCATTTTCTAAAGCAGCAGATAAATTTAAAGAATAAAAATGCTTCATATTTTTATCAATGGTGCTTCTGGGAAAATGGGTAATGCAATACTTAAGCTATCTCTAAAGGATAATGCAATTTCAGTTGTTACCGAAAAATCTTCTAAAGAAATAGATGTAGTTATCGATTTTTCAAGACCTGAATCTTTAATAAACAATTTACAAGAATATAAAACAACAAATATTCCTTTTGTTATTGGAACCACTGGATTTAGTGATGAGCAGATAAAATTGATTGAAGATGAATCCCTCACAAGGCCAATACTTCTTTCATATAATATGAGCAAAGGAATCTTTACTCTAAAGAATTCTATTAAGAAATTTCTCCAGGATAATATGCATAAATTGCAATGTAATATTGAAGAGATTCATCATATATCAAAAGTAGATGCTCCATCAGGAACTGCGATTGAGATAAAAAATCTTATAAAAAAGTATGATCTTGATAAAAATATTTTATCTATAAATATTGACTCAAAAAGAGTAGGAGATGTTTTTGGTATACATAAAGTTTCTTTTAAAAATGATATCAATGAGGTTGAATTTAAACATGAAGCTCTTTCAAGAGACGTGTTTGCTGAAGGCGCTATCGAAATAGCCAAAAAAATATTAAAAAAAGATCCAGGTTTGTATCAATTAGAAGATTTTTTTGAAAACAAATAGCTTTTAAAAGCGTTAAATTTTCTATAGAATACAACAACTTTTAACACGAAGGTCCTAGATTTTAAAGTTGGGGTGCTCACTTGAGTCAGCTTTATTGGGATTGGAGAAATAACCCCAGGAGAATAAAATGAGTATAGTTTCAGTAAAAGACCTGTTACACGCAGGCGTTCATTTCGGTCATCAAAAAAGGTTTTGGAATCCAAAGATGGAGCAATATATTTTTGATACAAGAAAACAAATTAGTATTATCAATCTTGACCTTACCCAAGAACACTTAAGTGCTGCTGCCTCTAAAGTAGAGGATGTATGCTCAAAAGGTAACAAGGTTCTTTTTGTTGGTACAAAAAGATCTGCAAGCAAAACAATCAAAGACGAGGCATCCGCATTAGGATTACCTTATGTTAATAAAAGATGGTTAGGTGGAACTCTAACTAACTGGAAAACAATTAGAGGTTCAATAAGAAGACTTCAGGATATAGAGGAAATGATTTCTTCAGGAAGAATTGAAAAGCTTATTAAGAAAGAAGCTGTTGAAATGCAAAAAGAATATACAAAGCTAGAAGCAAGTGTTGGTGGTATAAAAGACATGAAAGGTCTTCCGGATGCTATTTTTGTAATCGATGTGAAGTATGAAAAAATAGCAGTTCTAGAAGCAAAAAAAATGGGAATACCTGTTATAGCGTTAGTTGACACTAACTCAGATCCTGATGGAATCGATATGGTAATACCAGGAAATGATGATGCTATAAGATCAATCAGACTAATTACTAAAATTATTGCAGATTCTTGTGCTAGAGGTTTAGAGTCATCTAAAGGGTACTCACCTATTTCTGATAAAGAATCACCAGTTATTCAGACTATAAAAAAAGAAGTACCTGTTGTTGAGGCTGTAGCTGAAGAAGCTGTAGTTGAAGAAGTACCTGTTGTTGAGGCTGTAGCTGAAGAAGCTGTAGTTGAAGAAGCACCTGTTGTTGAGGCTGTAGCTGAAGAAGCTGGAGTTGAAGAAGCAACTGTTGTTGAAGAAGTTGAAAATACTGAAAAGAAAGAGGAAGTTAAATAATAATGGAAATCAAAGCAGCTCAAGTTAAAGAATTAAGAGATATGTCAGGCGTAGCAATGATGGAATGCAAAAAAGCATTAGTGGACTGTGATGGTGATATTCAAAAAGCATTAGATTTATTAAGATCAAATAGTGCTTTGAAAGCAGAAAAAAAAGCATCAAGAGTAGCTGCAGACGGAATTCTAAGAGCATTTTCTGGAGACAGCTATTCAACTTTAATAGAAATAAATTCTGAAACTGACTTTGCAGCCAAAGATTCAAGCTTTATAGGATTTGCAGATGATGTTGAAGAATTTATCTCAAAAAATAAATTACTTGATATTACAGAAATACAAGAATCTGATATCGAAGAGAAAAGAAAAGCTTTAATTCAGGGGATTGGAGAAAATATTCAACTTAGAAGGCTAAATACTGTTGAATATGATAACGGCATGAATGCAGGAGTATATATGCATTCTGACTCAAAACTTGCGTCTGTAGTTGTTGTCTCAGGTGGCGATGAGTCTTTAGCTAAAGATATAGCTATGCATGTCGCAGCTTTTAATCCACTGTGTTTATCTAAAGACGATCTTGATTCAGAAGTTTTAGAAAGAGAAAAAGCTATTTATATGGTTCAGGCTGAAGAGTCTGGAAAGCCTAAGGAAATAATGGAAAAAATGATTGAAGGTAAGCTTAATAGATATTTATCTGAAGTTTCTTTATTATCTCAATCCTTTGTAAAAGATCCTGATCTTTCAATACAAGATCTCCTTGATAAGAATAGTGCATCTATTCATTCATTCTCTAGACTAAAAGTTGGTGAGGGTATCGAGGTTGAAACAAAGAATTTTGCCGATGAGGTTGCTGAGCAGTTAAAATAGTTTTATGACCAATCTTATCCATAAAAGAATCCTTGTTAAATTTAGTGGGGAATCTGTTGCTGGTGATGATGAGCATGGCATTGATCCAAAAATTCTTGATCAAATGGCTTCTTCTGTAAGCGCTTGCAAAGAGCTTGGCGCTCAAATAGGTATTGTCATTGGAGGGGGTAATCTTTTTAGGGGTGAAAAACTTAACAAAGCAGGAATGGATAGAGTAGCTGGTGATCATATGGGTATGCTTGCTACTGTAATGAATGGAATTGCTTTAAGAGATTCTTTAGAAAGGGCTGGAATAAAAACAAGAGTAATGTCTGCGATATCAATGTCTGGAATGGTTGAGCATTATGATAGGAGACTAGCTATTCAGTTATTAAGTGATGGTTATGTTGTTATATTTACTGCTGGAACTGGAAATCCCTTCTTTACTACTGACACAGCTGGTTGTCTAAGAGCTATTGAGACTCAATCTGATTTAATGTTGAAAGCAACAAGAGTTGATGGTGTTTATGATTCAGATCCTGAGGTAAATGAGAATGCAGAATTTTTCTCAGAATTATCTTTTGACGATGCAATTTCTAAAAACTTAAGAGTAATGGATGCAACAGCATTAACATTAGCAAGAGATCATAAGCTGCCTATAAAAGTCTTTAATGTGAACACACCTGATGCTCTTAAAAATATTATTTGCGGTGAAAAGATAGGTACATTAATATCTTAATATGAATGAAATAATAAATGCAGCTAGCGAAAGAATGGATAAGTCCATCTCTTCTTTAAATCAAGCTTTTAATAAAATTAGAACAGGTCGTGCTAATCCATCTATTCTAGATGGTATAAAAGTAGACTACTATGGAACTTCTACTGTGCTTAATCAAGCTGCAAGTATTAGTGTTGAAGATGGAAGATCTCTAGTTATTTCACCATGGGATAAATCGCTTATTCCTGAGATTGAGAAAGCTATCATGAATTCAAATTTAGGATTAAATCCAAGTACCTCATCAGATCTCATAAGAATTTCAATGCCATCTTTAACAGAAGAGACTAGGCAAGACTATATTAAACAGGCACGATCAGAGGCTGAAAATGCTAGAGTTTCAGTAAGAAATATAAGAAGAGACTCTAATCAAACTATTAAAGATAATCAGTCATCTGGGGACATTTCTGAGGATGATCAAAGACGCCTAGAAGACTTAATACAAAAAGAAACAGACAAATATATAGCTCTTGTTGACTCAGAACTTAAGAAAAAAGAAGCTGATCTGCTAGAAATCTAAAAAGCCATCATGGCTAAAATACTCAAACAAGCATCAAAAAATAATTTGAATGTTGCTATCATAATGGATGGAAATGGAAGGTGGGCTTTATCTAATTCATTGAATATAAGTAAAGGGCATCAAAAGGGAGTTCAAGTTGTTAAAGATATAGTTCAGGAATCTGTGCAACAAAAAATATCATCACTAACACTTTATGCTTTTAGCTCAGAAAACTGGTCACGCCCTAAAGCAGAGATAGAGGCTATTAAAAAATTAGTTCTAGACGCCATAGAGGAACAGGTTCCAGAACTAATTGAGCAGAAAGTGAAGCTTACATTTTTTGGAAGACATGATGATTTCGGAAAAAAAATATCAAAAAAAATTAAGGAAGCTGAGTTTAATACTAATACTTCTGAGCCATCACTAAATTTAAATGTTGCTTTGGGATATGGTGGCAGACAGGATATAGTTGATTTAACAAAAAATATCTCTTCGAGAGTCCTTGCTAAGGAAATTAATATAGATGACATAAATGAAGAAATGGTGAGTAATTCCTCCTGTGTACCTGAAGATAAAATTGATTTATTAATCAGAACAGGCGGAGATAAAAGGATCAGCAATTTTCTCTTATACCAAATAGCCTATGCTGAAATATTTTTTATAGACAAATTTTGGCCTGATTTTGAAAAAGATGATTTTATAAGCTGTATCAATAAATTTAATAAAGTGAGTAGAAGGTTTGGCGCAAGAATTTAAACAAAATTTTATAACAAGATCCTTAACGGGACTAGGCATAACTTTGCCGGTCTTTTTCATTATTTTTCTTGAAAATGAATATGTATTTATAGCATTCCTTTCATTGATAACAGGGCTTAGTATTTTCGAATGGTTCAAAAACTCTAACAATAAGAGCTTTTTAGCTGACAGTATTATTATTTCATTGTTTATAATATTAACAGCGTTATATTCTGATAAATTTTTTCTCTTCATTATATTTTTTACATCAATCTTTTGGTGTTTGTTCTGCCTTTCACTCGCAACAAAATCATATATAAAACTTAGCTTTATTTCATTTGAAAATATTTATCTAAGAACACTTATTCCAATTGGTTTTTTTGGAAGTGGGGTATTTTTAATTAGTCAAGACAGCTTCCTGTCATTTTCTAATTACTACCTAATGCTGATAATTATTTTTAACTCGGCCATATCAGATAGCTCTGCCTACTTGGTTGGCTCTTTTTTTGGAAAAAACTCATTGCTTAAAGAAATAAGCCCAAATAAAACATTGGAAGGGTTTCTTGGTGGAATCTGCGGTTCGGCTATTTTTGGATTTTTATTAGTATATTTTTTTGAATCTAACCCGCTTTTGATACTAATTCTTGTCATTGGATCTATATTTGCCTTTACGGGTGACTATTTCTTTAGTTTTCTAAAAAGGAAAAACGGAATAAAGGACACTGGTTCCATGCTGCCTGGTCATGGAGGTATATTAGACAGAATGGATTCGCACTTTTCTGCAACACCGGCAATCACGCTACTAATAATTATTCTTCTGTAAATGAAAAATATACTTTTGCTTGGGGCTACTGGAAGTATTGGTGACAGTGTTCTTTCTGTAATTGAGCAAAATCAACAATCTTTGAATTTATATGCAATAACTTTGGATAGTAATACATCTAAAGCTAAAGATATTTCAGAATCTTTCACTCCAGAATATATTCATATTAATAATGAAAAATCTTTTAATAAAATCAAAGAAGATAATGAAATTAATAGCAAAGTTTTAAATGGAAGCTCTGACCTTAGTGCTTTAATTAATGATGATAATATAGATATTATTGTTTCTGCTATTACTGGATTTGCAGGTCTTGAAGCAACTGCCATTGCATCAAAAACAGGAAAGACAATTTTATTAGCAAATAAAGAGAGTATTGTAGCTGCTGGAGAATTAATTTTGTTATCAGCAAAATTGTCTGGCACAACTATTATTCCAATAGATAGTGAACATAATGCTATTTTTCAATGTTTAGCTGGAGAAAAAAATACTGATGATGTTTCTAAAATAATAATTACTGCATCTGGAGGGCCTTTTTTAAATAAGAGTCTCTCTAGTTTAAAGGGTGTAACCAAAGAGCAAGCATTAAAACATCCTAACTGGAGCATGGGATCCAAAATATCTATTGATTCAGCCACTCTTGTTAACAAATGTCTTGAGTTGATAGAGGCTAAGTATTTATTTGGTTTAGATGAGCAGTTTTTTGAGCTAGTTATCCATCCTCAAAGCATTGTCCACTCTATTGTTTCTTATAGAGACGGATCAAGTATATGCCAGATGAGCAATCCAGATATGACAGTCCCAATAGCTCATGCATTATCTGATTCAAGAAGGCTAAAAAATAATTTTGATGCCATTGATTTCTCTTCATTGAGTCTAACCTTTAATGAATTTCCAGAAGACAGAAAAAAATTAGAAAATATCGCTAGAGAGGTATGTAAAAATGGCAATAGTTCTGGAATCATTTTTAATGCAGCTAACGAAATTGCTGTGAAGAATTTTCTTGAAGATAAAATATCATTTAATCAAATTTATGATGTGATTTATAGAACTTTTGAGGCAACTCCTATGTCTAATATTACTGATATAGAATCAATTTATGAAAAAGATATAGAATCACGCATGGAGGCTAAGAAGGTGGTAAAATCCATCTCTTAAAAAATAAGAAATTATGATTACATTTATTATTTACCTTTTATCGTTTATGGCACTTCTTGGTGTTCTTGTTACTATTCATGAATATGGTCATTTCATAGTTGCCAGACTATGCAAAGTTCATGTTCAGAGGTTTTCACTTGGAATGGGTCCTGTTGTTTATACCAAGATGGATAAACATGGAACTGAATTTGCTCTTTCGCTACTTCCATTGGGTGGATATGTCTCTATGATCACTAATAAATTGATCGAAGTGGAGCCAGAAATAAGAAATTCTCTTTCTGAAGAGCAAATAAAGAATACCTTTGATTCAAAACCTAAGTGGCAAAGGGCTTCCATTATGTTTGCCGGGCCTCTAGCCAACTTTCTTCTTTCAATCTTTATTTTTTCTATAATTTTCTTGAACACTCCTGATCCTCAAGCAGTTTCAGTTATAAAAGAGCAAAGTTCTTCTATTGTTTTCAAAGATACAAATGAATTTATAGTGTCTGGAGATCAAATTAAATCAATAAATTCTGTTGAAATTAATGATCCCAAGGATATTAACCTAGAGCTGCTCTCATATGCTGGATATTCTGGCTATATAGATTTAGGGCTTCAAAGAAATGATATTAGCGATCCTGTTAATGTAAGCATTAAAGTCAACGATTACTTGCCCACATCAGAGTCTCAGGCTAACCCGCTAGGATATCTTGGTCTTACCGTGGAAAATAAAATGAGGCCTATTGTTGGACAGGTTCTTTCGGGCGGCGCAGCTGAATTGTCAGGGCTTAAGCCAAATGACATAGTTACAAAAATTGATAATAAGAAAATATTATTTGCTGGTGATATCAGAGAAGTAGTATCTTCAATCCCGAACTCTACTGCATTATTTAGTATCCAAAGGAATAATGAATTAATACAAATTCCTGTAAAGGTTGGGTCTTTAACAACTGAAGAAGGTCTTGAATATGGAGTTCTGGGAATAGCATTTGGAACAAGTAGAACCTTCATACAATCAATATCTAAAGGTATTTTTGAAACTTATAACTTAAGCAAGAAAACATTACAATTCATTGGAAAAATGTTAACTGGAAATATGGGTACTGAAAATCTAAGTGGGCCTATTGGTATTGCTGAGATGGCAGGAAATACTGCTCAAGCAGGTCTCCTTCCATTTATGTATCTTATGGCGTTGCTAAGTATCAGTCTTGCTGTTTTAAACCTTCTACCAATACCAGTGCTTGATGGTGGACAGCTCACACTGCTTGGTATTGAGGCACTGAGAGGAAAACCTTTATCAGAAAAAGTAGAAAATTATATTTACAGTGGCGGCGCAATTCTTGTTGGTATGTTAATGATATTTGCAGTATTTAATGACGTTTCAAGATTTTTTTAGGAAGTTAATTGAAAACATTTAAAATTTATATTCTTGGGTTACTTTTATCAGCTCAACTTTTTTCCTTTGATGACTTTCTTGTAAGCGATATTAGAATTATAGGACTGCAAAGAGTCTCTACGGGGAGTATTTTTAATGTTATCCCAATAAGCGTTGGCGACAATATAGATCAAAGAAAATCAGCCGATATAACAAGATCACTTTTTGCTACAGAGCAATTTGATGACATTCAAATAGCTAAAGATGGCAATACATTAATTATTATTGTCCAAGAGAGGCCATCTATCTCAGCTATAGATATTTCTGGAAACAAGGCATTAAAAACAGAACAATTACTAGAAAGTTTAGATGGCGTAGGGATTAAGGAAGGCGAGGTCTACAAAAGATCAACAGTTGAAAAAGTAAAATCTGAGCTAGTTAGGTCTTATGCATCAAATGGAAGGTATGGAGCAGGAGTTGATATTGAAGAAATCAAGAAGCCTAGAAACAGAATAGAGCTTAATATCGAAGTTGATGAAGGTAAAAGTGCAACAATTGAAAGCATTAACATTATTGGTAATGAGCTTTTCTCAAATGAAGATTTATTAGATGGCTTTGAGTTGTCATCTGGTTCTATTTTCTCTTTCCTTTCAAATGATAATGCGTACTCAAGAGAAAAATTAAAAGGTGATATTGAAAGCTTAGAATCATTTTATTTAAATAGGGGATATCTTAAATTTTCTATAGAATCTTCAGAAATAAGCTTATCTAAAGATAAAAAATCTATCTTTATCAACTTTAATATTTTTGAAGGTGAGCAATATACTATCAACGATGTTGAGGTTGTTGGGGATTTACCTTTTGAAGATGAGGTTTATGAAGAGATAACTAATTCTTTGAAGGATAAAATTTATTCTCAAGCTCAAATAACTGGCATTGAAGAGTTTTTTACAAATGTTTTAGGTAACCAAGGTTATGCTTTTGCTGAGGTAAGTGGCAACCCAGTTATTGATGATGATTCACAAGAGGTAAAGATTACGTTTTCTGTGATGCCAGGAAAAAGAACGTATACAAGAAAAATTTTATTTACTGGCAACAACCTTACTCAAGATTATGTATTGCGAAGAGAGATGAGACAGTTTGAAGGAGCCTGGTCCTCTGATAATAGTATTGAATCTGGAAAAGTAAGATTAGAAAGACTGGGTTACTTTAAAGAAGTAAATGTCGAAACTGTTCCCGTGGTAGGCACAGATGACCAAATAGATGTCATCTATAGTGTTGAAGAAGAAAATACTGGGTCTATTGGAGGTAATCTTGGTTATAGTGATTTTGGACTTATGGTGGGTTTCAATCTCCAGGAACAGAATTTTTTAGGAACTGGAAATACTGTAGCTGTTGGAATTAACAAGAATGTTTATAGTGAGCAATATAATCTTTCATTCCTTGATCCTTTTGCTACAAAAGATGGGGTTAGTTTGGGCTATAATGCTTATTTTAGAGAAACAGATTATGGTGAATATAATGTTGCCAACTACCTTACAAATTCAAATGGTATTGGTATTCAGTATGGATGGCCTATATCAGACACACAAAGGTTAAATCTAAGTCTTACTTATGACAAAACAGATATTAGTGTAGGGACACAGCCTGCAAGAGAGATATGGGACTTTGTAAATGCTGAAGGAAATGTATACGAAACTTTAAATCTTCAGACACAATGGCAAAGAGTCACCTTAAATAGAGGTATGTATCCTACCGATGGTGCATCTACTGCTGTTAGTATTTCGGCAACAGTTCCAGGAAGTGATTTAAATTATTATCGAATCAACTTAAGACAAAAATTCTATCAGCCTCTTGGAAGAGGGCTTGTTTTTGGATTTAACGGCGAAATAGGATATCTATCTACCTTTGGTGATACGACAGAAACACCTTTCTTTCAAAATTTCTTTGCAGGTGGCCCAAGATCTCTTAGGGGTTTTGAATCAAATACATTGGGACCAAGAAGTACAGAGGCCCCATGTTATGAGTTCAATTATGCTGAAGGCATCTGCCCAAACTTAATTGATACAGATGGCGACGAAATACCTGATGAACCTTACTACAATCCATATGCCAATTCTGAATATAATAAAAGAGTTTCAATCGGCGGGAATGTAAAAGTTGAGGGTAGTTTGCAATTAATCTTCAGACTTCCATTTATTGAAGACCAGAGGTCAATGAGATCTGCTTTTTTCTTTGATTTTGGCAATGTATTTTCAGACAACTGTAAAGAGTATCAGTTTAATTGTTATAAACCATCAATTGATGATTTAAGATATTCTTATGGTGTAGGTATAACATTTGTAACTGGTTTTGGGCCGATGAGTTTTGCAATATCAAAACCAACCAATGCTGGTCAGTATGAAGAGACAAAGCAATTTCAATTCACTGTAGGAAATGTATTCTAATTAATATAAAATGGTCACACCAATTAAGGGGTTATTATGAAAAACGTATTTAAATTTAATTTATTTTTAGTTCTGATCTTATCAGTACCAGCATTTGCTGTTGATGGAATGGCTGTAATAGACATGAGAACGGCTGTATTGTCTACTCAAGCAGCTGCAGATGCATTTAAGGCACTTGAAGAAGATGCTGATTATGCTTCTAATCTTGAAGAAGCACAGTCTCTTCAAGCAGAAAGACAAAGTATTGCTGAAAATCTTCAGAAAGATTTAGAAACTTTATCTCAAGCAGAAATTGCTCAAATGCAAAAAGATATTCAAGACAAAGGCAAAGATCTAGAATTCTTAGCAGGCAAAATTCAACAAGCTCAAGAAGAAACAGCTCAGCAGGTCTTCTCTGCTAATGGTCAAGCAATGCAAAAAATTATTGGCGAGCTAATTCAGGCAAAGCAAATAAAAGTCCTTTTACAAAAAAATGACAATATTTTATTCAGTGACCCTGCATTAGATCTAACTGATGATGTTACATCTATGCTTGATGTTGCTGCATCAGGGGCTAATACTCAATCAGAGTAGTGTCCGAAGAGAAGAATTTTACACTAGCTGAACTAGCAGAATACTCAAATTCTAAGGTTGTTGGCAATGGAAATGCTGTTGTCAATAACCTAGCTTCTATACAAAAATCTAACCCCAATTCAATAACATTTCTTACTAACTTAAAATATAAAAGTTTTTTAAAAACTACCAAAGCTATAGCGATAGTTGTTGATGAAGATTTTGAAATAGAAGAGGGATTTAATTATTTAAAATCAGATAATCCTTATGCAGTTTTTGCAAAACTGTCTTCACTTTTTAAAAAGCCCTCATATGATTTAGATAATCATATAATTCATCCATCTGCAGTAATTTCTTCTTCATCTAAAATTGGAAACAATGTAACAATTGGAGCAAATGTTGTAATAGGACCTGGTTGTATTGTTGAAGATGATGTTGTCATTAAGTCAAATAGTTCTCTTGTTCAGGATGTATATATAGGTAAAAATTCAATCATTCACAATAATTCAATTCTTGGTTCTGATGGTTTTGGTTATGCCCTATCAAAAGATGGGTATATTAAAATAGAGCAATTAGGCGGTTTAATTATAAAATCTAATGTTGAAATTGGAGCAGGCTGTACTATTGATAGAGGGGCTTTAGATGATACCGAAATTCATGATGGAGTTAAGTTAGATAATCAAGTTCATATTGCTCATAATGTAATTTTAGGAGCAAACTCTGCTATTGCAGCTTGTTGTGCTATTGCTGGCTCAACAACAATAGGAATGAATCTTCAAATGGGAGGTCTTTCAGGGATTTTAGGCCATCTCTCAATATGCGATAATGTTTCAGTCGGAGCTCATACACTTATAACAAAAAATATTAAAAAATCTGGTAACTATATAGGTATAATGCCTGCTCAAAATCAAAAAGACTGGGCTAAATCCTCAATCTTTATTAAAAATAGAGGCTAAAATGCTCGATTTCTATGATGAAATATCCACATTTCTTCCCCATAGGGAGCCATTTTTATTTATTGATGAAATAAAAAGTATTGATATTGGTAAATCTATTCATTGTATAAAACACAACTCGCCTGAAGAGGATTATTTTAGAGGCCACTTTCCCAATAACCCAATTATGCCTGGTGTACTCATTCTTGAAGCACTAGCGCAAGCTTCTGGTATTTTGGGCTTTAAAACCCTAGAGAAGACTCCAGAAAGCGGATCTTTATATGTTTTTGCTGGAATAGATAAGGCAAGGTTTAGAAAAAGAGTAGGTCCAAATGATTCTATTGATCTTTTTAGTACAGTTGTTAATGAAAAAAGAGGTATATGGAAGTTTGAAACTAGAGCTGAGGTTGATGGTGAGTTAGCTTGTTCAGCAACAATCATGTGTGCGGATAGGAAGGTTTAATGAGTATTCATCCTTCATCAGTAATTAGTGATTCTGCCAAAATTGATCCTTCTGTAGAGATTGGTCCATTTTGTATTATTGGAGATGATGTTGAGATTGGGAGTGGATCGTCTATTCTCAGTCATTCCATTTTAAAAGGCCCTACAAAAATAGGTATAAATAATATTATTTACCAGTTCTCATCAATAGGTGAAGATACTCCTGATAAAAAATATAAAGGTGAGAAAACTGAACTTATTATTGGTGACAATAATATTTTTAGAGAAGGGGTTACTATTCATAGAGGAACTGTTCAAGATAAGGCCGTTACAAAAATTGGAAATGATAATTTATTTATGGCGTATGCTCATGTTGCTCATGATTGCATAGTTGGGGATAGTAATGTTTTTGCCAATAGCGCAGGTATTGCTGGGCATGTTGAAGTTGGAAGTTTTGTAACTATTGGTGGTTTTTCTGCCGTTCATCAATTTTGTATTTTGGGTGACTACTCTTTTGTTGGAATGAATTCATCTATCACCATGGATGTGCCTGCTTATGTAAAAGTAGCATCGAATCCTGCTAGAGTGATTGGCCTAAACTCTGTTGGCATGTCAAGAAATGAAATTTCTTCAGAATCTATCAGCCTCATTAAAAAAGCTTATAAATTAGTTTATAAAAAGGGGTACAGGTTAGAAGATGCTATAAATAAGCTTGTTCTGCTATCAAAAGAAAGTGATGATAAGTTCTTAGATGCATTTATTAAATCAATTCAATCCTCTACCAGAGGCATTTTAAGATAAGTGCAAACAAAAAAAACTCTTAGAGTAGGCATCGTTGTTGGTGAACACTCAGGAGATCTCTTAGGTTCAGAGTTAGTTAAATCTTTAAAAAATGAAAATGATACGGACATTGAACTCTTCGGCATTGGTGGTCCAAAATTATCTGAATTAGGCCTTAAATCAGAATTTAATTTTAAAAAAATTAATGTAATGGGGTTAGTTGAGCCTCTCAAAAACTTTAGAGAGTTAAATAAGTTAAGAAAAAACCTAATAAGTTTATTTGCAGATAAAAAGATTGATTATTTTATTGGAGTTGATTCTCCTGACTTCAATATAACTATTCATAAACAGCTAAAGAAAAACGGGCTTACAAAAAATATCCAATTAGTTAGTCCATCTGTTTGGGTGTGGAGGCAGAACAGGCTCAAACACATTAGAAATTTTATAGACATGACTATATGCCTATTTAATTTTGAACATGAATTTTATCAAAAAGAAAATTTAAAAAGTATTCACCTGGGGCATCCTTTCAGCCATCTCGAAAAAGGAAATAGGCAGGTTATTTATAATAAATATAATCTTTCTGCTGATAAGCATTATGTATCTATTCTTCCAGGTAGCAGAAAATCTGAAATCAATAACTTACTGCCAACATATATAGATTTCATTAAAGAGCATTCAGAAAAATATAGTAATTATGAATACCTTATTCCAGCTGCAGATAGCTCATCCATGAAAGATATTAAAAGCATGGTGCCTCCATCACTCCCTATTCACGTTCATAAAAATTGCTCAAACGAATTTTTATCAGTGTCTGACTATTCGATTGTCACATCAGGAACAGCTACTTTAGAGGCAGCTGTTCTAAGTTGTAACCCAATAATTTGTTATAAAACAAGCTTTATTAATTATGCGATTATTTCAAGAATGCTTAAGATAGATAATGTAGGCCTCCCAAATCTATTATTGGGGTCAAGAATTTTTCCTGAGTTAATCCAATCAGATTGTAATAAACAAAATTTAATGAAAGAAGCTGAAAAGATGCAACAGGGTTTCTGTCTTGATGATTATGCATTGAAACTTCAAAACTTGCTTCTTGGTGAGGGTTTTCAAGAAACTGCTAAAACAATTAGACGACTTTGACTGAATTAATTGCTGGAGTAGATGAAGTGGGAAGAGGATCTCTAGCAGGCCCAGTAATTGCTGCTGCTGTTATTTTAAAGAATAAAATTGAAGGTCTAGATGATTCAAAAAAACTTTCCAAAACTAAAAGAGAGCAATTAAATCAAAAAATTATTGAGAATTCTTTTTTTGCATATGGCTCTGCTTCTGTTGAGGAAATAGATGATATAAATATTCTACAAGCCTCTTTATTGGCAATGAAAAGAGCTATACTTAACTTACCAATTAGGCCTAACAAGGTTCTTGTTGATGGAACTCACAAGCCTGAAATAGACATATTAGTTGAAACTATTATTGGTGGAGATTCTTTGATTGCAGAAATAAGTGCTGCATCAATAATTGCTAAAGTTTATAGAGACGATCTAATGATGAAACAAGATGTTTTTTACCCAAATTATGGCTTCGGACAGCATAAAGGCTATGGCACTCAAGTCCATATTGAAAATATAAGAACTCATGGCAGTTGCTTAATCCATAGAAAATCATTTAAAGGCACATCTTGAGTATGAAGAACTCGTTTTCACATTTAAGAGTTTCTTCAGAATTTAGTATTACTCAGGGGCTTTTAACTATAAATCAAATTATCGATAGTGCTGTTAAGCATAATATTCCATCAGTAGCCCTAACTGATAAATCAAACATGTTTGGCCTTGTTAAATTTTTTAATAAATGTGAAGCCGCTGGAATTAAACCAATATCGGGATCATCTATAAGAGTAGCTTTTGATGAAGATGATCAGTCTCATGAACTTCTTTGTTTGGCAAAAACAAATCAAGGTCACAAGAACTTAATGAAAATAATTTCTTCAGCTCACAATAATTATAATTTCCAAACCCCAATTATTGATTTTGCAAGCTTAACTGAATTAAAAGAAGACATAGTAGTTATATCTGGAGGTAAGGATAGTCATATCTTTAACCTACTTAAAAGAAATAAGACTGAAGATGCTGAAAAGCGTGTAGACCAATTTCTAAAAGCTTTTGATGATGATTTTGTTCTAGAGGTACAAAGGACTAACAGGCTTGATGAAAATGAATATTTTGCCAATCTACTTCCTTTATCATCTAAAAAAGGTATTCCAGTGATTGCAACTAATGATGTCTTATTTTCTAAAGAGGAAGACTTTGATATACATGAAACAAAAGTATGTATAAATACTGGAAAGACTCTAAATGATCCCAACAGAGAAAAGCTTTTTTCTAAAGAGCAGTACTTTAAATCCTCAGCAGAAATGGAAGATTTATTTGATGGTTTTGATGAACTTATTTCAAATACTATTGAAATTTCTAAGAAATGTAATGTATCTATCCATACTAAGAATTATTTCTTACCAGAATATCCAGTCCCCAAAGAACATGATTTTGACTCTTTCCTGGTAGATTTATCCAGCAAGAGACTGGATGTATATATTAATAAATTCGATGATACTAAGACTAAAATCTACTTAGATAGGTTGAGATATGAGCTAGACCAAATAAAGACCATGGGGTTTTCTAGTTATTTTTTAATTGTTTATGATTTTATTCAGTGGTCTAAAGATAATGATGTTCCTGTAGGTCCCGGAAGAGGCTCTGGAGCCGGATCTTTGGTTGCATTTGCATTGGGAATCACAACTCTCGATCCACTTGAGCATGGGCTTCTTTTTGAAAGATTTCTAAATCCAGAAAGAATATCGATGCCAGATTTCGATATTGATTTCTGCATGGAAAAAAGAGATAAGGTCATAGATTATGTAAGTAATAAGTATGGCTCTGATGCAGTATCACAGATAGCGACATTCGGGACTATGGCCGCAAGAGCAGTTGTAAGAGATGTTGCAAGAGCTCTTGGTAAACCATATGCAGTTGGTGATAGGATTTCTAAAATGATTCCATTTGCCCCTGGAATGACTTTGGACAGAGCTAAGGAGGAGCAGCCAATTTTTGCCCAAGCCTCTAAAAATGATCCAGAAGTAAAAGAAATTGTTGAGCTTGCGTATAAGTTAGAAGGCATAGCTAGAAATGTTGGAAAACATGCTGGTGGTGTTGTTATTGCCCCAGGAAGTATTTCAGACTTCTGCCCTATATATAATGACAGGCAATCCTCATCTGTGATGACGCAATATGATAAAGACGATGTTGAAAAGATAGGCCTTGTAAAGTTCGACTTTCTTGGTTTAAGAACATTAACAGTAATTGATCGAGCAGTTAAATCAATAAATGCAACTAAAAATGATAAAGATTTATTAGATTTAGATCAAATTCCTCTTAATGATCCAAAGGTATTTGAATTACTATCCTCTGGAAAGACTATGGCTGTTTTTCAATTAGAGTCTACAGGAATGAGAGCTCTTATAAAAAGCTTAAAGCCAACAAAATTTGAAGAGATTACAGCTTTATTGGCCTTGTATAGACCTGGTCCTCTTAATTCGGGAATGCATACTACTTTTGTAGATAGAAAGCATGGAAAAAGTCCTGTAGTTTATCCTCATGAGCTACTTGAGCCTGTATTGTCTGAGACATATGGAGTAATTGTTTATCAGGAACAGGTTATGGAGGCTGCAAGAGTTCTAGCTGGCTACTCAATGGGTGAAGCAGATATATTAAGACGTGTAATGGGCAAAAAGAAAATTGAAGAAATGGAAGAACAAAGAGAGATTTTTATTAAAGGTTGTGAAGAAAAGTCTATTTCAAAAAATAAAGCTGAAAAAATATTTGAGCTAATAGAGCAATTTGCAGAATATGGTTTTAATAAATCTCATTCGGCTGCATATGCTGTGATTTCTTATCAGACTGCTTATCTAAAGACCTATTATCCTGAGCATTTCATGTCTGCTGTTTTATCAACTGAATTAGGTAATACAGACAAGATTCATGCTTTGATACAAGAATGTAAACGAATGGGCATCAATGTTCTTAACCCAAATATTCTATCAAGTGATAAACGCTTTTTAGTTAATGACAGCCAGGACATAGAGTATGGATTGGGGGCTATAAAAGGAGTAGCAGATTCTTTTATAAAGCATGTATGTCAGAAAAGAAAATCGGATGTTTTTAAGGATCTCTGGGATTTCTCAAATAAAACTGATATTAAGCTTGGTGGAAAAAAGTCATTAGAGGCGCTTTCTCAGTCTGGAGCATTTGATAGTATTGCTCCGTCTCGAACAATAGCAATTGCTTGTGTAGAGGATATGCTCAAAGGTAGTGCAAATGGTTCATCTGCAGAAGTTGCCCAAAATGGCGATTTATTTGCAACCATAAATCATGAATTCGATCCTTATGAAAAATACAAAAATACCTCAGATATGCCTTTAAGCGAGCTTTTAGCCTTAGAAAAAAAATCTCTTGGGTATTATTTATCTGGGCATCCGGTAAATGCAATTGAGGGCTCTATTAAGCCAATACGATCAAAGAAAATTTCTGATATTAGTCATGACACCAAAAGAGCTTCATTGGTGTGCTTAATAAATAGTGTGAGGCAAATAAAAGATAGAAAGGGCAAGCCATTAACTTTTATAAACTTTGATGATGGCACAGGCATTATGGATGGTGTTGTTGCTGGAGAAGCCTTAGAAGACTGTCATAATATCCTAAAAGAAGGCCAAATATTAGTTCTAAAAGGTGCTGTCGAAATTGATGACTTTAGATCTAAAGATCTTGGTGATGCAATGTATAGAATGAGAGTTAAAGAAGTCCATACGTTAGACTCTGAATTACTAAAAAAGGTTCTAAAGGTTGTTGTAAATATAGAGAAATCAGAATTATTATCCTTGGATAAGTTTTCAGAGAAATTAGATGAAATAGATGCTAGTTTTTGGAAAGAGGGATTGTGTCAGCTTCATATAAGAGTTTCAACAGATGAGTCTGAAGCTATAATTAATATTGGAGATAATTTTAAGTTTCTCCCGACTTTATCAAATATTAGTTATTTAAAAGAACTATTTGGTAGTGAAGCTTTGGAGATATAATTAAATCTTTTAAAAAGATTACATATAAAAATTTATGACAGACAAAGAAAGCAAGTTATCTGAATATATCCCTCAAAAAGAAAATACTGAGGATCGTAAATTTCTTGAATTTGAAGAATCAATTCAGGAAGTCTCTGAAAAAATATCTGCGCTTAAGAATGCAGATATAGATAGCCCTGAATTAAATACTCAAATCTTGGCTCTGCAGAAAGAAAGAGATCAACTTACTAAAAAGATCTACTCCAAGTTATCTATATGGCAGACTGTTCAGGTAGCAAGGCACCCACAAAGACCTCACACATTAGATTTTATTAAAAGAATTTTTTCAGATTTTGACGAATTGCATGGCGATAGACAGTTTGGAGATGATGCAGCAATTGTAGGTGGAATGGCATATTTAGAAAACACACCAGTTATGATTATCGGGCATGAAAAGGGAAGAGAGACAGAGGAAAAGGTTAGAAGAAATTTTGGCATGCCTCAACCAGAAGGCTATAGAAAGGCTAAAAGATTAATGTATTTAGCAGAGCAATTTTCTTTACCAGTAATCACATTTATTGATACTGCAGGTGCATATCCAGGAGTAGAGGGCGAAGAAAGAGGTCAGAGCGAGGCAATAGCTAGAAATTTAGCTGTCATGTCAGAATTAAAAACACCAATAATAGTTGTTATTACCGGTGAGGGCGGCTCAGGAGGAGCATTGGCAATAAGTGTTGGCGATCATTTATCAATGCTTGAATATGCGACTTACTCAGTTGCATCACCAGAGGCATGTGCGTCCATAATTTGGAGAACTGCTGAAAAAGCTTCTGATGCAGCAGATGCTATGAAAGTTTCATCAGGAGAGTTGAAAAAAATTAATATAATTGATGAAATTATTTCAGAGCCATTGGGCGGAGCTCACAGAGACTATGATCTTATTTCACAAAGTATTAAAAGCTCAATAGTAAACAATTTATCTAAACTAAGTTCATTATCATCCGATGATTTAGTTAAAAGAAGGTATGAAAGACTCTTAAAAATTGGTTCCTAGGTTGTGCTAAAAATTAACCTAGAAAATCACTTAAATCTTGATAACAAAATTTATATTGCTTTTAGTGGGGGTAGTGATTCATCTGCTCTGCTTTACTTAATCTCTGATCTTAGAGATAGATATGAACTTAATTTGGAAGCAATCCATATTAATCACAACATATCAGATGATAGTAAAAAATGGGAAGAGCATTGTAAGTCAATTTGCGAAACATTAAATTTGCCTATTACAATCAGATCTATTCAGGTTGAAACTTCAGGTGATGGACTAGAATCTGCTGCAAGAAAACAAAGGTATAAAGAATTTGAAAATATTCTAGAAGAAGGTGATCAACTGTTAATGGCTCATCATGCTGATGATGTTGCTGAAACTTTTCTGTTAAGACTTTTTAGAGGTACAGGATCTGATGGTCTTGGTGGGCCGCAATTAAAAAGACCTGTTGGAAAGGGCACTTTGGTAAGACCACTCTTGGATTGTTCTAAAAAAGAGCTGTTAGATTTTATCAAGCTAAGGGACATTAAATTTATTGAAGACCTCTCTAATTTTGAAGTCAATCAAGATAGAAACTTTGTTAGAAATAGTCTTATGCCTTTAATTGGTGAGAGATGGAATAATGTTTCATCAAGGATATCTAATACTTCCAAATTACTACAAGAAAGAAATAAAATATTTTCTCAACTATTCTTTTCAAAATACAAACACTTAATAGGAACAAAAATTTTAATCAAGGAACTAAAGCAGCTAGACTCATCAACGGCAATAGACATAATTAGATATTCCATTAAAGAAGAAGGGATTGCTTATCCAAACAAGAAGGTTTCTGAAGAAATTATAAAAGTATTTCTTTTATCAAATCCTGGGCCTAACGCAGAAGTTAGCTGGTCAAGAGCAGATATGGATCAACCAGGTGGCAGGCTATACAAAAAAGATGGCCATATTGTTATTTTAAAAAAGTAGCTTATATAATATAAGAGGAGACAAGATATGAAATTTGAAACATTAGATTTAGTAAAACAAGACAAAATAGCAACAATTACATTTAATAGACCAGAACTTTTGAATGCTGTTAATGAACAATTTATATGGGACTTTCAAAAGGCTACTAGTGATGTAAAAGATGACGATGATATAAAAGTACTAATCATAAATGCCTCAGGTAGAGGGTTTTGTGCTGGAGCAGACTTAAGTGAAAGAGAATCATCTTGGGAGGGCTCTCAGGACGCTCTTATGAGAGGTTTTAAGCCATTTTTTGAGAATATTATCTCAATGCCCAAGCCTGTTATTGCAGCTGTTCAAGGCCCAGCAGCAGGTGTTGGAGCTTCAATTGCAATGTCATGCGATTTACGAGTGATGTCTGAAAATGGGTATATTTTGTCTGTCTTTAGCAATATTGCATTAGTGCCTGATGGAGGTCTATCATGGTTTTTGCCAAGATTTATGGGATATTCAAAAGCTTACGAGTACGCTATCGAAGCAAAGAAAATAATGGCTGACGAATGTTTGCATTTTGGAATGGTTAATAAAGTTGTGCCTGAAGAAGAGTTAATGAAATCCACAATGGATTGGGCACTAAAGCTTGCAAAAAGACCATCACAATCCTTAGCACATACAAAAAAACTCATGAGAGATTCTCTTCACAATGATTATTGGAAAACTTTTTCACATGAAGCAGAGATTCAAAATGGCCTCACAAGAAGCCCACAAAATTATGAAGCAGTGTCAGCTTTTTTTGAAAAAAGAGAGCCTAATTTTGATTAGTTATTTAATTTACTAAGACCAACAATAATGGCTTCGAAGGAAGCTATTGTGGTATTTGGATTAATACCCACTCCCCAGCTAGTCTTTCCATCTCGCTCTAGTTCAATATATGCAGCCGCCTTAGCATCCGAACCTGATGATATTGCTGATTGATGATAATCAGAAACTTTTATTTCAGTACCAGTCTTCTCAGTAAGTCCGTTCATTAAAGAGTCAATAGGGCCATTCCCCGAACCATTAATAGTAACTTCATTGCCATTTATATTTAGATTTAAATCTAAATGATGAATACCATTTTCTGATGATGATTTATGATTCAAGTAAGAAAATCCTTCTTTTGGAATCAAAAAGTTAGTTTCAAATATTTCCCAAATCTGTGAAGTGTTTATTTCTTTTCCAGATTCATCAGCTAATCTTTGTATTTTTTGGCTCATGCTTATTTGAAGTCTTCTAGGTAGCGATACTCCATGATCTTTTTCGAGTAGAAAAGCTACCCCACCCTTACCAGATTGAGAGTTTATTCGAACCACAGCCTCATAACTTCTTCCAAGGTCAGCAGGATCAATTGGAAGGTATGGAACTTCCCATTTAGGATCGTTAGATTCTCTCATTCCTTGAAAACCTTTTTTGATAGCATCTTGATGGGAGCCTGAGAAGGCTGTAAAAACAAGATCACCCGCATAAGGATGCCTAGGATGAACAGGAAGTTGATTACAGTATTCAACTTCACGCATAACTTTATTTATATTTGAAAAATCTAGGTTGGAGTTTATCCCTTGCGTGAACATATTTAATGCCAATGTAACAATATCAACATTTCCTGTTCTCTCTCCATTACCAAAAAGAGTACCCTCAACTCTATCTGCACCAGCCATTAATCCAAATTCGGAAGCAGCTACAGCAGTTCCTCTATCATTATGAGGGTGGAGGCTTAGGCATATATCATTTCTATTTTTAAGATTCTCATTCATCCACTCTATTTGATCGCCATAAATATTAGGCGTCGACATTTCAACTGTTGCTGGTAAATTAATTATTATTTTGTGATCAGAAACTTCTTTTAGAATATCTACAACTGCATCACAAACCTCTGCCGCATACTCAAGCTCAGTCCCTGTAAAACTTTCTGGAGAGTATTCAAAGCGCCAGTCTGTATTGGGATTTTGTAATGCGAGGTCTTTTATTTTTTTGGCTCCGTTGATTGCGATATCTTTTATTCCAGCTTTATCTTGCTTGAAGACAACTTTCCTTTGAAGAGTTGATGTTGAGTTATAAAAATGAACTATTGCTTGAGGAATTCCCTTAAGAGATTCAAAGGTTCTGTCAATTAGCTCATCTCTTGATTGAGTTAGAACCTGGATAGTAACATCAGAAGGTATTTTTTTTGATTCTATAAGATCTCTTACAAAATCAAAATCAGTTTGAGAAGCAGAAGGGAAGCCAACCTCTATTTCTTTAAAACCAAGATCACAAAGAAGAGAAAACATTCTGTCTTTTCTTTCAGCACCCATAGGCTCTATAAGAGCTTGATTGCCATCTCTAAGATCAACCGAGCACCATAAAGGCGCTTTATTTATAACTTTTGCAGGCCACTTTCTGTTTTCAAGTTTAATCGGTTCAAAAGGCTTATATTTGTTTACTAGATTATCCATTTTGTATTAAGTAAATGTTAATATTTTATTTCTATGATAACTTCATCTATAAAAACTAACCTTATCTTAAAAGAGATTGGGGTTACAAGGTATTCTTTGCGCTCTAATAAAGAAAAAACCAAGGATAAAGAAATTCATATTTATCAAAAAGGAAATATTCTAACATTACTTGATATTGGTTTTGATGATTTGCCTAAAGATGAGGCAGTCCTTCTCAAAGCAATTGTTGGTGCCATCAATCCTAATGAGTCTAATGAATTGATTGAAACTATAAAATTTGATTCAAGCAGCCATGTGCAAGAAATGATCGCATCAAAGAAAACATTAGCTGGCGTCATTACCTTTACTAAAGAAAATTTAGAAATACAAATACCTTTACCAATAATAAGATCAAAGACCTTGGGTGAGATAATAAGAAATCCTAGCCTCAAGAAGCCCCTTTGGGAAAATATTAAAAAAGATATTATTAAATAATGTATAAAATCTCATTGCTAGATATTAATGATCTAGAAGAAGCATATGAGATTGAGGTTTTAACTAACCCATCTCCATGGTCAATTGATAATTTTAAATCTTCTTTCGAGGTTGGTCATCATGGCTTAGTCTGTAAAGAAGATAACAAGATGCTGGGCTTTCTAATTTTTTCTCCAATCAAGCCTGAGGCTCATCTTTTAAGTATTGCAGTTATAGAGACTCAACAATATAAAGGGATAGGCTCACTATTACTAAAATCTATGGTTAGTCAGTGCAAGGCGATGGGCATTAATCAAGTTTTTCTCGAAGTGCGTGCAAGCAATGAGAAGGCCATAGGGTTTTATCAAAAATATGGATTTAAAAAAGATGCCATAAGAGAAAACTATTATTCTGGTGATATTCCTGAAGATGCCCTGTTGATGTCTTTAGGGCTTTAAGTATTAGAGTAATTTAATGATATCTGATTCAATAGATTCTGGCTTAGTTGTAGGACCATAACGCTTAACAACCTCTCCATTTTTATTAACTAAGAATTTTGAGAAGTTCCACTTAATATTTTTTGTTCCCATTATTCCTGGTCGCTCATTTTTAAGAAAATTATAAAATGGATCAGCATCCTTGCCATTTACATCAATCTTATTAAAAACATTAAATGAAACATCATATTTCTCAGTACAAAAAAATTGTATTTCTTCATTTGTTCCTGACTCTTGACCTTTAAACTGGTTGCAAGGGAATCCAAGTACCTCTAATCCATCTTCAGCATATTTGCTATACAAATTTTGAAGCCCTTCATATTGGTAAGTGAAGCCGCATTTACTAGCCACATTAACTACTAATAAAACTTTGTTTTTAAACGAGCCAATTGATATTTCATTCATATTGGCATCTTTTACAACGTGATCATAAATATTTTTAGACATTTAGAAGCTCCTCTATATCTTTTTTCATTTCCTCAGGCTCAGTTTTTGGTCCAAATCTTTTAATTGTTTTGCCATCTTTACTAATTAAGAATTTGGTAAAATTCCATTCAATATCATTTGATCCAGATTCAGAGGGGTTATCTTTTTTTAAGAATTGATAAATAGGAGCTGCATTGTCACCATTGACATCAATTTTATCAAACAAGCTAAAACCAACATCGTATTTTTCAGTACAAAAAAAATGTATTTCCTCATTTGTTCCAGGCTCTTGAGCTCCAAACTGGTTGCAAGGAAATCCAAGAATTTCTAAACCACTTTCTTTGTATTTATTATGAAGACCCTGAAGTCCCTCATATTGATATGTAAGCCCACATGCACTAGCTACATTAACAATTAACAAAACTTTATTTTTGAATTCTTCCAGAGTGGTGTCTGTCATGTCAGGTTTTTTAACAACTTGGCTATAGATATTTGACATAATTTCTTCCTTTTTTGTTTGAGTTAAAAGAGTTTATAGAATTCACAACTCATTAAGTCATTATTATATAATTATTTAGTCAACAGTTGATGTAAATGTGAAAAATTTAAAAAAAGTAAACTATATTTGGAAAGAATTCTGCGAGCTATCGAGTGATGAATTATATGCATTGATTCATTTAAGACAAAAGGTTTTTATTGTTGAGCAAGATTGCCCATATATAGATGCAGACTTTTTAGATCAAGATGCATTTCATTTGCTTGGCTATGATGATAACAGTCTTGTTTCTTATTTAAGAGCTTTTCCTCCTGGTATCCAATATGAAGGGACTTCTCTTGGCAGGATTGTTGTTGATGTTTCAAGAAGAGGCGAGCAGCTAGGACAAGATCTAACAGAAGAGGGTATCTCATTTCTAACTCAGCATTATCCTAATATTGAAATTGTTATTTCAGCTCAACATAGGCTAGAAGGTTTTTATAATGAGCTAGGCTTTAGTGCTAGAGGCGATGTTTATTTAGAAGATGATATCGACCACATACAAATGTTCCTTTTGAAAAATTGAAACTACTCAATAATTTGAGATTTAAATAGTAATGAATGTATTTCCTCAGTTATAAAGGGAGCGAATGGGTGCATCATTACTAATATTTCTTTTAGCATAGGCCTTAAGTTATCAGTTTTACCAGACTTCTTACATTCTTCAATATATACATCACAGAACTTACTCCAGAAGAACTCATAGACTTCATTAATAGCAAAATCAAGCCTGTAATCTTCAATATTTTTTTGTATTTTATTTTTTGTTTTTTGAAATTCATCCATGATTAATTGATCAGCATCAGTTTTGGGATCAAAAATCTCATTACCTGCCGGGTAGCCGTTAATAAATCTTGCAGCATTCCATATTTTTGTGCAAAAGTTTCTATAGCCCTTTAATCTCCCGAATTCAAAGCTAATGTCCTTGGTATGTGTTGCCAAAGAGTAAAACGTCATCCTAAGTGCATCTGTTCCATATGATTCAATACCTTTAGGGAATTGATTTCTTGTTTTGCGTTCAATTTTTTGTGCAATTTTCTCTTGCATAAGATTAGAGGTTCTTTTTTCTACCAATGCATCTTGAGATATACCATAAATAAGGTCCAATGGATCAATCACATTCCCTTTTGATTTTGACATTTTCTGACCATTCTCATCTCTAATTAAACCAGTCACATATACATCTTTAAATGGAATTTGATCTGTAAATTCTAGACTCATCATCATCATTCTAGCTACCCAGAAAAAAATGATATCAAAACCAGTTACAAGCAATGATGTTGGAAAGTGTTTTTTAAAGTCATCAGTTTCATGAGGCCATCCCATTGATGCGAAAGGCCATAAACTTGAAGAGAACCATGTATCGAGAACGTCATCATCTTGTTTCAGCTCTCTAGTATCTAAATTATATTGAGTTCTGATTTCCTCTTCATTATGACCAACATAAACATTACCCTCAGTGTCATACCAAGCAGGTATTCTATGACCCCACCATATCTGCCTACTAATACACCAGTCTTGTATGTTATCCATCCAGTTAAAATATGTCTTATCCCAGTTTTGAGGATGAAATTTAATGTCACCATTATTTACAGCCTCATTAGCCCTAGCTGCCATTTCAGATGTTTTTACGTACCATTGATGACTTAATTTAGGCTCTATAACAACATTGGATCTCTCCCCGCGAGGGACACTGATATGATATTTTTCTTCTTTTTCTAGAAGAGATAACTCACTCAATTTTTCTATAACAAGTTTTCTTACTTTAAACCGGTCAAGATTATTAAAAGGTGCGGGCACATTATCATTTGACCAAGCATCATCATTGAATATATTTATAGGTTCAAAATCGCTGTCAGTTTCAGAAGTTTCAACTTGGCCATTTACTTCATGTAATGAATATTTTTTGCCAATTTCATAATCATTAAAGTCATGTCCAGGAGTTATTTTTAAACAACCAGTTCCAAATTCCATATCCACATAATCATCAGCTAGTATAGGAATCTTTCTTCCCACAAAAGGTAAAACAATGTTCTTACCAATTAAATCTTTGTATCTTATATCATCGGGGTTAACTGCGATTGCCATATCGCCAAACATCGTTTCAGGTCTTGTAGTGGCAACTGTAATAAAGTCATCAGTTCCCTCAATCGGATATTTGATATGCCACAACAAGCCATCCTTTTCTTGCCTAACTACCTCTAAATCAGAAACAGCTGTTTTTAAAGATGGATCCCAATTAACAAGCCTATAACCTCTATAAATTTTTCCTTTTCTATGCAGTTCGACAAATGCCTTAATAACAGCTTCATTAAAACCATCATCGAGTGTAAAGCGATATTTATCCCAATCTACAGTACTTCCTAGTCTTTTAATTTGTGAGGTAATTTTTTCTTCTGAGTAATTTTTCCAATCCCAAACTTCTTCAAGAAATTTTTCCCTACCAAGATCTTTTCTTGTAATCTCTTTCTTCGCTAGGTTATTTTCAACAAGCATCTGCGTTGCAATTCCAGCATGATCACTTCCTACTTGCCAATAGGCATCTTTTCCTGCCATATGGTTATACCTTGTATAGAAATCCATAATAGCGTACTGAAAACTATGTCCCATATGCAGGGTGCCAGTAACATTTGGAGGAGGAATGACTTGAGAGAAAGACTCGCTAGATTCTGTATTAGCTACCTTTCTCTCAGACCAAATTTTTACCCACTTTTCTTCTATATCTGTAGGGAAGTACTGTTTATCCATATTCTTGGAATGGCTTTATTTTAATTTTTTGCTTAGAAGTAGTTCACTTAATAATGGAACAGGTCTTCCAGTTCCAGCTTTTATAGGCGAGCTATGCGATGCAGTTGCAGCAATATCTATGTGAGCCCATTTGTAATCATTAGTAAACTTAGATAAAAAAGCTGCAGCATGAATTGTGCCTGCTTCTCTGCCTCCGCCAATATTAGCTAAATCAGCATATCTTGTTTTAGTGCATGATTGATGCTCATCCCATAAAGGAAGTTGCCATGCTCTGTCACCAGATTCTTCTCCAGCATCTATTATCATGTCAGCAAGATGCTGATCATTTGCCATGACACCACTAGCATGCCTTCCTAGAGCAACTACCACAGCACCAGTAAGGGTTGCCATATCAATAACATGAGAAGGTTTATATTTGCCTACATAAGTCAAAGCATCAGCAAGAATTAACCTGCCTTCAGCATCTGTATTAAGGATTTCAATAGTTTGACCAGACATTGATGTCACAACGTCTCCAGGTTTGGTTGCTGTTGATGAGCACATGTTTTCAGCACATGCCATAACACCGACAACATTAACATTTGCATTCACTCTAGCTAAGGTAGACATTACACCAAAAACTGTTGCAGCCCCGCACATATCCCATTTCATTTCATCCATAGCAGGACTTGGCTTAATAGAAACACCACCTGTATCGAATGTCACACCTTTGCCTACAAGGGCTACAGGCTTCTCAGAAGGTTTGCCACCCTTATATTCTATTACCATCATTCTGGCAGGCTCTGCACTTCCTCTTGAAACACTTAAAAAAGAACCCATCCCCATTTTTTCAAGATCTTTTTCATTAAATGATTTTACTTTAAGCTTAGGAAAGTCCTTTGTCATTGCTTTAACTTTTCTTTCGATAATTCTTGGTGTGCAGTGATTGGCAGGGAGGTCTCCTAAGTATTTAGCTGTATTCACACCTTCACCAATTGCATAACCTTTTTTTGCAGCTGCCTTTGCTTTTGTTAGATCAGTTCCTTTAAGCCCAGTTGTAACGATAGTAAGTTTTTTAACACTTGGCTTCTTTGCAGTTTTATTTTTTGTTTCTGAGAAAATATAAACATTAGACTCTACAGTTTTAGCAATCATCTCGATTAACCATAACTCATCTTTTCCTGATGGAGATACTGCTCCACTCATAATCGAAAGGTCTTTTGCATTGATGCTGTTAGCTTTCTTTGCAATAGCTTGATATGAGCTTATCCATTTATGCATAGGCGCACTGGTATCAAGTCCCTTTACTAGCATTATATTTTCTGCTTCTATTCCATCAATTTTTGGTAAAAGAATACTGCTTCCAGAATCTTTCAAGTGTGACGCAATTGTCTTAGATATATAACTTTTTGAAACTTTGTTTAGATCTTTAAATGCAGAGTCTTTATTTGTATCTTTGTTTACTACAATAACAAGCAAACCTGTTTTTAATGATGTTAATGCATTTGTTGATGTGTCTATTAATCCAATGTTATTTAAAACTTTATATGCCATGTAAGCTCTCCTATTTATAGTTTTCTAGTGATAAGATATTTATTGTAATGCATCATAGTTCTCAAGGCATGTATAAAAAAAATATTCTTTCAAAAAGTTTGAATACGGAGGTACTAAAAACTTCTAGCAGTATTCTTATGATTCTATTCCTTCTTGTTGTAGGGTCTAGGTTTGTTGGTTATTTTGAAAAAGCTGCAGAGGGTTTAATGGATCCAAGCCTCATTTTTAGTGTTATTTTTTTAAGATTTCCTGACTTTATTACTCTACTAATTCCCTTATCTTTTTTTCTAGGAATATTAATCAGCATAAGCAGGCTCTATGCAGAGCGAGAAATATATGGGTATATATCTGTGGGCCTTTCGCAATTAGACTTGGTTAAATTTCTAGCTCCTCAAGCATTTATATATTTTTCTATAACTTTAATATTAAGTCTTTATGTGGCTCCCTATACTAAAGCCTTATCGCAAGAAATTATGTCAATAGATTCTTTTGAAGAGCAAATCGAATCAATGAAGCCAGATAAAATATATTCATTTGAAGACGGACGGGTATTTATTTATGCAAAAGCTATTAATGATGGTGTGCTTGAAGATGTAAAGATATTTAGAACTGATGATAATGGCTCAAACCTAATAATGGCAGAACAACTTCGTGTTAATAAGGACAATAGACAACTTGAATTAGATTTTAAAAGCGGTGTATTTTATAAAGGCATCTTTTCTGATCAAAGGCAAGTAATTTCATCTTTTGAGAAGTTTATTTCTCCAGTTGATAGAGATATCGATAGAGTTTCAGGATTGAGCATGGCTAAAATTTTTGATTACTCTGCTGAATCAGAAAAAGCTAATCTTCAATGGAATATTTCTATTCCAGCCACTTTGATTATCTTATTATTTTTAGGAGTCTATATGGGTGCAGTTAAACCCAGGCAGGGAAGACTTTCAGTAATTCTTCCAGGAATGTTGATATATATTGCCTATTTAAGCCTTTTGATTTTGGGAAGAGAGTCGTTATCTTCAAATCCATCCTCAGGAATTGGGTTATGGTGGATTCACTTAGTTTTTGGTTTATTGGCAATACTATATATTTTTAAAGATAACCTTCAAATAGCAAACTCAAGAATACTTATAATTAGAGAACATCAATATTTTAAATATATAATTGGAACTGCTCTTCTTTTCATTTTTATTTGGGTTATCTCCTAATGAAAATATTTAGCAAGTACCTAATTAAAAGATCATTTCTAATCTCAATATTTATTTTTATTATTTTTGCCATTCTTGATACGGTATTCAATTTTATTTCTGAATTAGAGAATCTATCTTTCGATTACACTTTTTTATATGCATTAAAGCATGCATTAACTTCTATGCCACACAGATCGATTGAATTTCTTGAAGGTGCTTGTCTTCTTGGGTTTATGGTAGCTCTTGGAATTTCTCACCAAGAGGGGAACCTTAATGTTCTTCGGTCTAATGGACTATCCCCAATAAAAATAATTTTAATAAGCTCATTGGGTTCTATGATTGTAGTGCTTTCAATTTTAGCTATGGATGAAATTGCTTTTAGAGAAATGTACATAAATTCTAAGGTAGAAAAAGACTCTCTATTGGACCAGGCTACTCAAGAGCAATCACAAGTTCAGTGGATAAAGCAAAATGATTACCTATTAAGTTATACGAATGTTATAGATGACTTGATTCTGAACCCGAGACTTATAAAGGTTGATTCAAATATAGATAAAGTAAAGTATTTTAAATCATCTAAATCAGCCAAAATTGAAGAAAATGGAATAACTTTTGATCAAAGTTTAATGGTTGAAGGAAACCCGTCATCTGATGAAATCTCTAATTATGAGATTTTTTCTTTTCCATTAGTTGCTAGTATTCCTTTTTCAGATATAGATAGCTTAAGTTTCAACAGGATTTCCTCTTATAGGTCTTTAATGAATGAGAGCAGTCTCGATGAAGATATTTTATTTAGAGCTCATTTAGATAAATTTTTTTATAAAAAGATATTTTATCCATTTTCAGTGTTAGCAATAATGATATTTTTTGGATCTTTTATTTTTGGATCATTAAGGGATTCAACTCCTGGATCTAGGATAGTTTTTGCTGTTTTTGGAGGGTTTTTATATAGAATCTTTCAAGATCTATCTATAAGCATTTCCATTTCTTATAACACACCGGTCTTAATTGGAGTAATTGCACCAGCTATAATTTTGTTAATACTAAGTTTTTTTTCCTATAGAAAAATTTAGATATATCTTAAATTAGTCTTAGATAGATGGTCACTAATAGATGCTCCATCTTTTGAAAAATATATCTGTAATAGCGGCAAGCCGGCAAAAAAAACAATTAACAAGTTTACAATAAATCTAATCGATACCTGCTGAATAGTTACATTCTTACCATCAATGCTATAAATCTCTATCTTCCAAACCGCCATGCCTAAGGTTTTATTTCCATGTATCCAAAAGTAAGCATAAAAAGACCATGTACTTATAAAAACCATAAATAAACCAAGCCATGGATTTAGAACTTCTCCATTATTGAGCCAAAGACCAACTGATCCAACCAAAAACCAAACACCTAAAAGTAAGAATAAATCATAGATAGTTGCTGCAATTCTTTTTACAGGAGAGACTTTGTGTGATTTTAATTTCATTTTGTTATAGTACTTAAAACTATTAAAAGAATAAATCATTATGAATACTTCAATTACAGAATCATCAGAATTTTTAGGCCATCCAAAAGGTCTTTTTGTATGTTTTGCTACCGAGATGTGGGAAAGATTTTCTTACTATGGAATGAGAGCATTATTAATACTCTATCTTACAAAGCACTGGGAGTTTTCTGATGCTCAAAGTTATGTAATTTATGGTGCCTATACATCTCTAGTTTATATAATGCCTGTTTTTGGAGGAATGCTTGCAGATAGGATACTTGGCTCAAGAAAGGCAGTTACATTTGGTGCAGTGCTTCTAGTTTTGGGTCATACAGGAATGGCTTTTGAGAGTAATGTTCAAGTCTTCTATCTATCATTAGCTCTTATAATCTCTGGAGTAGGGTTTCTTAAACCTAATATATCAACAATGGTTGGTGCTCTTTATGAAGAAGGAGATCCTAGGAGGGATCCTGGATTTACAATTTTTTACATGGGTATAAATATTGGGGCGTTCTCTGCTTCTTTGCTTTGTGGCTATTTAGGTGAAACTTATGGCTGGTCATATGGTTTTGGTGCAGCTGGAATAGGAATGCTAATTGGATTAATGATCTTCCTATGGGGTCAAAAATACTTAGATGGACATGCGGAGCCAACATCAGACTTTTATATGGATAAGAAGTTTAATATCACATATGAGAATTGGGCATACATTAGTGGAATATTTATGGTTTTTGCATCTTATATGCTTATACAGAATCAGGAAATAGTTGGAAATCTTCTTGGCGGTTTTGGGGCAATTTGTATTGCTTTTTGGCTATTTTATTCATTGTCAAAATGTTCGCCAGAAGAAAGAGATAGGATGATTGTGGTGGGAATTTTAATATTGTTTTCATTAATTTTTTGGGCCCTTTTTGAACAAGCAGGATCATCTTTAAATATCCTTACTGATAGGGGAGTAGATAGAACAATTTTAGGTTGGGAGGTTCCTGCTTCGATGTTTCAATCTTTAAATGCATTTTTCATATTTACGCTAGCTCCTCTCTTTGCTTTTATGTGGTTAGCCCTTGCTAGGAGAAATATAGAACCTTCAACACCACTCAAATTTGCAATTGGAATTATGTTTGTTGGAATTGGGTTCCTTGTTCTCGTTTTTGGAATGAAGAGTTCTGCTGGAGTTCAAACTGGAGTATTTTGGATAATGCTTATATACCTACTTCATACAATTGGTGAGCTTTGCTTGTCTCCTGTTGGTCTTTCTTCTGTAACCAAGTTATCACCAAAAAGGATTGTTGGAATGATGATGGGTATGTGGTTTTTTGCATCTGCAGCAGGAAACTTTGTTGCAGGTTTAATAGCTAGAGCTACTGCAAGTGAAGGGATGGCCGGCGGAGAGAATATTTTTACATTAGCTCAAAAATCAGCATTTGTAGATGTATACACGAATGTAGGACTTATAGCAGTTGCTGTTGGCCTATTATTGGCTATTTGCTCTCCTTTCTTAAAGAAAGGAATGCACGGAATAAACTAGGCTAACTTCTTATTAAGACCTTTTAAAATATCTGTATAGATATTTTTTAGGGTCCATAGTTCTGATATCTTGATGTGCTCATCTATTTGATGAATAGTCTCATTAAGCGGGCCAAGCTCTACAATCTCTGTACCCATTTTTGCAATAAATCTTCCGTCAGATGTTCCGCCCTTTGCATTTAAGTCAGGACTATATCCAGTAATTTTTTCAATTGATTTAACTACAACATCCTTAAGATTATCTTTTTCAGTCAAATAGGGAAGGCCGCTTAATTTCCAATCGATCTCGTATTCAATATTTAATTTTTTAAGAATAGCCTCGAACTCATCAATTAATGTTTCTTGAGAAGACTCAGTCGAGTATCTGAAATTAAAAAACATTTCTAACTCTCCAGGAACAACATTTTTTGCTCCAGTTCCAGAATGAATATTGGATATTTGAAAACTTGTAGGTTGAAAAATTGCATTTCCATTATCCCAGACTGTATTTTTAAGCTCAACTATCGCATCACTTGCAGAAAAAATTGGATTATTTACATTTTCTGGATATGCAATATGGCCCTGTTTACCAAGAACCTTTAATGAGCCACCCAAAGAACCTCTCCTGCCTATCCTTACACTATCACCAATTTTTAGGTAAGAGGTAGGCTCTCCAACAAGACATAAATCAATTTTCTCATCAACATCAATCATGTCGTTAACAATTTTATCTATAAAACCATCTGAAGAATCTCCTTCTTCATTTGATGTAAGTAAGACGGCAATTCTAAAATTGAAATCAGGATTAGATAGAAAAAATTCATCCAATGAATCAAGAAATGCTGCTATAGACCCTTTCATGTCAGCAGTTCCCCTACCATACATAAGATCTCCTTCAATGTGACCAGAAAAGGGTGGATGACTCCACTTCTCTATTGGACCAGTTGGAACCACATCAGTATGCCCAAGAAAACAAAACAATTTTCCTTTTGAACCAAATGTTGCATAAAGATTCTCAACATTCAAATAATTAATTCTTTTGCAATCAAAGCTAAGCTTTTGTAATCGGTCTTCGATTAAATCAAAACACCCTTCATCTCTTGGAGAAAGTGACTCAATTTGAATTAATTTTTGAAGAAACTCAATCATTAGAATGCAACTCCTGATTTAGCTCTATTGAAGAATTATTAAATTTAGCCATAACTTTACCATCTAGAGAATGTCTAATAAATACAACATTAGAACATCCAGCAAGATCAGACCCCTTACAAATACCCATAGATAAGCCTTTCTCATCAAACTGTTCTATTTTTGTTCCAGCTGTAACATATAAACCCGCTTCAACTGTACAGTTGTCACCCAACGGAATTCCCAAGCCGGAGTTGGCTCCTAATAAGCAATTTTCACCCACAGATATTCTGATATCATTCCCACCAGATAAAGTTCCCATAGTGCTGCACCCGCCACCTAAATCAGAATTCTTACCAACTACAACACCTGCTGAAATTCTACCTTCAATCATTGCTGTGCCCATGGTGCCTGCATTAAAATTAACAAAACCCTCATGCATTACAGTCGTCCCAGAACCTAAATAAGCCCCCAATCGAACTCTTGAAGCATCCGCAATTCTGACATTTTTTGGAATAATGTAATCTGTTAGGGAGGGAAACTTGTCTAAAGATCTAACATACAAATTTGAATTATTTAGTTTAGAATCAAGCAGTCTTTCATCAATTTCCTCTGTGCTTATTGGACCTTGGTTTGTCCAAGCAACATTTGGAAGAGCGGAAAATAAGCCATCTAAATTAATAGAATTCGGCTTCACAAATTTATATGAAATTAGGTGAAGCTTTAAATATGCAGAACTAACATCTTTAACAGAGCCATCTAGATCTTCTTGATTCCAGCTCAGTTCAATAAGTTTCTTGGAGGAACTAAAATCTTTAGAGTTTTTAATATCAGTTTTTAATCCATTAAAATCAATATCTGGATAATATACATCTAAGATATCACCAGACTTGGATATGGTTGCGTACCCAACTGCATTAATTTTCATTTAACTATTATAGTTTGGTAAGAACTTAATTTATACAATTTGAGCAAGGTCATCAGTAATTTTTTGAATTTTCTTTTTTGAAACACTAGAAAGGGTAACGTCTTCTATTTCAAATGTATCTTCAACTCTATCACCTAGGGTATTTATTCTTGCTGAATATATTGACGTTCCATTATCATGAAGAACCTTGGCAATTTTTGCTAAAAGACCAGGCCCGTCAGAAGTTTCTATTGTCAAAAGATTTTTCTTTTGATTTTTATACTCAATATTTGAGACATTCATACTCTTTTTAAATGCAACTGATTTTTTATATTTTTTTGAACCAGTGTCCTTTCTTTTAGAGAAGTTATTAAAATTATTTATAAGTCTTGATCTGACCTCTTTAATTTCAGAGTTATTGAGAGATCTATCATGGTGTACAAATTTAGTTATAAAAGTATTTGCAGCTATATCTTTATTAATACTGGTAGCAATAGAAGCATCAATAATTTCCAACCCAGAAAGCTCTAGCACTTTAATTAATTTTAAAAACAAACCATCAAAATTCTCAGTCTTAATAAAAACCTCTAATAAATTTCCAAAACACTTCCTACACCCAATTACCAAAACACTTTTACCACTATCTAGGATTAGCTGGCTTTGCCAGGCCAATTTGTTAGAGTTATTCTTATTGAAATAAGAATCATCAAAGAGAGAGAAATAACTTGAAAGATCTTTCTGTAAATCACTTTCAATAGTTCTCAGCACATTTTTTTGTCTATCAATAGAGATTTCCTTTGATGTTTTAATTGGCTCTTTATTTAGCTTAGACCTAGTGAGCAAAAAAAGATCTCTTAGTAGGCCATGCTTCCAACCATTCCAAAGTGAGGGGTTGGTAGCCTTGACATCATTAATGGTTAAAAGATATAGATAGTCCAAACGCTCTGTATTTAATACTATATCGGCAAATGACTCTATTGTTTTTGGATCAGAAATATCCTTTTTTTGTGATATAGAAGACATTTGCAGATGATTTAAAACTAACCAAGAAATCAGATCTGCATCTGCAACAGATAGACCAATTTTCTTGGCAAATTTATAGCTAGTTTTTGCGCCTATTTCTGAATGGTCTCCGCCCTTACCTTTACCAAGATCATGAAATAAGCCTGCTAGGTATAAAATTTCAATCTTTGGAATCTTTTTAAGTAATTCATGTTCAAGCTTAAAATCTTCATGAAACTCGATTTGCATTTGTCTCATATTTCTAACAACTTTGAATGTATGCTCATCCACTGTATAAACATGGAAAAGATCAAATTGCATTTGCCCAACAACTTCATCAAATTCTTTAATATATGCCTGGATAATACCTAGGCTTTTCATTGATTTTAATATCGAAGATAAATTATATTTTGATCTAAGTATTTCAAGAAACTGTGAGGCATAAAATCCATCTTTTTTAAAATTACTATCTATTACATGGATATTTTTTTTTAATAAAGCCATCGTGGAAGTCTCTATAGCATTAACTTTCTTATTCGAACCAATGGCAATAAATATTCCAAATATTAGATGCTTATTCTCAGATATATCAGAATTTCTAATCCCTATTTTATTTGCTTTTAAATAGAAATCTCCAAACCTTTTCTTAATTGCAAAGCTATTTTTTTCTTTAAAAGTTTCAAATACAAGGTTATTAAAATTAGAAAGATTCGATGCATGCCCATAAAAATCTTTCATCATTTTTTCAACTGACTCTTTGCCTGAATTTTTATTTAATTTTGCAGATTTTGAAATTTCAAGCTGAGATTCAAAACTTAATCTATTGTCAGCTGATAAGATGTTTGAAGCAAATCTCATAGCTTTAATAAAATTATATGAATTAATAGCTGACTCAATCTCTAGGCTGAATTCTTTAGATTTCTTGATTTGAGTATAGTTATTTAAATTAAAGCACTGCTGAAGAATCCAAAGAGATGTTTGAAAATCTCGCATGCACCCCGGTGACTCTTTTAAATCAGGCTCAAGATTGAATGCTGTTGAGTGATATGAGGAATACCTTTCATCTTGTTCCAAAAACTTAGCATTGAAGAAATTTTTTTTACTCCATATTCCATCAAGTGTTTTTGAAACTTTAATATCAATTTCAGGAGTCGAGATTAATGCTCTTCTTGTAAGGTACGATGTAAATTCTTTTAAATCATTTTTTGATATTTTTTTTATATCTTTAATTGATCTAACCGAATGACCAACCTGGAATCCTAAATCCCATAATTTAGTAATAAAAATTTCTAAATTTTCTTTATCTTTTGTAGAATTTTTATTCTCAATTATTGAAATATCAATGTCAGATGATGGAAACATTTCTTTCCTTCCAAAACCACCATTCGCATAAATTGAATAATTTTGACTCAGGTCCAGTTCTGTAAAATTATTAATAATAGTAGCTTCGATGCGGTCTGAATTTTTTATTAGATGATTATCTATAAGCGAAGGTTTTTTATATATTTTAGAAAAATCAGACCAAAAAAATTTGTTTATGGTTGACTCTTTTTCTGTCATAGAGATTCTTCAAGTCTTTTAGTTAGAACATCAACACCATTACTAGTTACAGCTAGCGTATGCTCCCATTGTGCAGAATTTCTTCCATCCTTAGTTTCAACGGTCCAGCCATCTCTAAGTGTTTTACAGTATTTTGATCCCTGATTAATCATTGGCTCAATGGTGAAACACATGCCTTCTTGAATTTCAATACCTCTTCCAGGTTTGCCGTAATGGAGAATCTGAGGATCCTCATGATAAATATCACCAATACCATGTCCACAATAGTCTTCAACTACGCTGTAATAATTAGATTCTGCATGTTGCTGGATAGCATGTCCTATGTCACCAAGATAGGCGCCAGGCTTTACAACTTCAATAGCTTTATATAAACACTCTTGTGTGACCTTAACGAGCCTTTCATTATGGGGTTTACACTTTCCGACAAGGTACATTTTTGATGTATCTCCATGCCAGCCATCTTTTATGACAGTTACATCAATATTAAGAATATCACCATCTTTTAAGATTCTATTATTATCTGGGATGCCATGACATATAACCTGATTAATGCTTGAGCATATTGTTTTTTCAAAGCCTCTATAGCCAACATTGGCAGGAATTGCCTTTTGCACATTTGTAATATAATCAAAACATCTTTTATCAAGCTCCCCAGTTGAGGCTCCAGGAATAACGAAAGGTTCAATCATTTCTAGCACTTCAGAAGCAAGCTTCCCTGCTATTCGCATTTTTTGGATTTGAGTATCATTTTTGATTGAAATTTTCATATTTTTTTAAATTTATATAGACAGTTGGCTCCTAAGTCTATAAAGTACAATTTTAATGCCAGCACGATATTTTAGCTCATTAAAATCCAAAATTTCTTTTTCAAGATATTCTGATTATTCTTCTTTATTTTACCTCTACGAGGAAATAATATAATGCCTTTTGATTCTATTTTAGTTCTAGAAGATGGCAGTATATTCCATGGAGAGGGCTTTGGTGAAGAAAAAGTTGATGTTGGTGAGATAGTATTTAATACTTCCATGACTGGATACCAAGAAATTATCACGGACCCATCATATAAAAAACAAATTATTACCTTTACTCATCCCCATATAGGGAATACTGGAATTAATGCAGAAGATCATGAATCTAATGAAATTCATGCTTCTGGTTTAGTTGTTAAAGAGTTTTGTACTAAGCCAAGCAATTGGAGATCTCAAAAAACACTTGAAGAGTTTTTAATTGAGCAGAACGTTATGGCTATATCTGGGATAAATACTAGACAGCTCACTCAAATAATTAGAGAAAAAGGGTCCATGGCCTGCTGCATAGGATCATCAAGACTGGTATCAGAAGCTGAAGCTCTTCAAAAAGCTAAGTCTTTCCCTGGGCTTGAAGGTCTTGATTTGGCTAAAGAGGTTTCATCTGCTGAAAGTTATAAATGGAATCGGGGTATTTGGCCAGAATATAAAGAGTCTTCAAATAAAAATGGACCAATAGTTGCATATGATTTTGGAATTAAAACTAATATATTAAGGCTGTTATCTGATTATGCTGGAGAAGTTCATGTGGTTAACGCCAAAACCTCATTTGATGAAGTTATGGAATTATCTCCAAGAGGTATATTTCTCTCAAATGGACCTGGAGATCCAGAGCCATGCACATACGCAATTGAAAATATAAAAAAATTTTTAGATATAAAGATTCCTATTTTTGGAATTTGCCTTGGCCATCAGTTGCTAGCCTTAGCTGGAGGGGCCAAAACTCACAAAATGAAATTTGGTCATCATGGTGCAAATCATCCAGTACAGGATATTAAAACTAAAGAGGTTATGATTACCAGTCAAAACCATGGGTTTGCTGTAGATATTGAGTCTTTACCAGATAATATTCGTGTGTCGCATATATCTCTTTTTGATCAATCACTTCAGGGCATAGAGTTCCAAGACACTCCAGCATTTAGCTTTCAGGGTCACCCTGAAGCAAGCCCAGGACCTCAGGAAATTCAAATTTTATTTAGTAAGTTTAATTCTATGGTAGATGCATATGTCAAAACGTAAGGATATAAAGTCTATTTTAATTATAGGAGCCGGCCCAATAATTATTGGCCAAGCATGTGAGTTTGATTATTCAGGAGCTCAGGCTTGCAAGGCTCTTAAGGAAGAGGGCTACAGAGTTATATTGGTAAACTCAAACCCAGCAACAATCATGACCGACCCTTTATTGGCAGATGCTACATACATAGAGCCAATTCATTGGCAGTCTGTAGAAAAGATAATAGAAAAAGAAAAACCTGATGCAATTCTCCCAACAATGGGAGGCCAAACAGCATTAAACACTGCTCTAAGCTTGGATAAAGAGGGAGTATTGGAAAAACATGGAGTTATTTTAATTGGTGCAAATAGAGAAGCCATTGATAAGGCTGAAGATAGGCAGCTTTTTGATGAAACCATGAATGCTATTGGAATTGAAACTCCAAATTCTGGAATAGCTCATTCAATGGAAGATGCGCTGGATGTTCAAGAGCGCATAGGGTTCCCATGTATTATTAGGCCATCTTTTACTATGGGGGGGACAGGTGGTGGAATAGCTTACAACATAGATGAATTTAAAGGAATTTGTGAAAAAGGATTGGAATTATCTCCAACTAGTGAATTACTTATCGACGAATCTCTTATAGGTTGGAAAGAGTTTGAAATGGAAGTTGTTCGAGATTGCGAGGACAATTGCATTATAGTTTGCTCAATTGAAAATCTTGATCCAATGGGCGTTCATACTGGAGACTCTATAACTATAGCTCCAGCTCAAACATTAACTGATAAAGAATATCAAGTAATGAGAAATGCTTCCTTTAAAATTTTAAGAGAGATCGGTGTTGATACTGGTGGATCCAATGTTCAATTTGCTATTAACCCTTTAAATGGAAAAATGGTTGTGATTGAAATGAATCCAAGGGTCAGCAGATCTTCTGCGCTTGCATCAAAGGCTACAGGTTTTCCAATAGCAAAAGTTGCAGCATTATTATCTGTTGGATTCACTCTTGATGAGCTGAAGAATGATATAACTGGAGGGTTGACCCCAGCATCGTTCGAACCAAGTATTGATTACATAGTTACAAAAATACCAAAATTTGCATTTGAAAAGTTCCCTCAAGCAAATACAAGATTAACAACTCAAATGAAATCAGTTGGAGAGGTTATGGCAATTGGCTCAAATTTCCTAGAGTCACTTCAAAAAGCCTTATGCAGCATGGAAGAAGATCTCAATGGGCTAAATTCAGTTGTAGAAAACTTGCCAGAGAGCTTAGATAAAATTCAATACGAGTTAACTTTTCCTGGACCCCAAAGATTATTTTACGTTGCAGATGCTATAAGGTCTGGATGGAGTCTAGAAAAAATTTATAACCTTACTAAAATTGATTACTGGTTTTTAGATCAAATACACGAAATTATAAATATTGAAAAAAACTTACAAAATACTTCACTAAACAAGCTAAATAAAAATGAATTAATACATCTAAAAGAAAAAGGGTTTTCTGATTCAAGAATTGCTGAAATGGTTGGCTCAACTGAAAATGAATGCAGACAAGCAAGAAAAGATTTAGGAGTGATTCCAGTATTCAGGAGAGTTGACACCTGCGCTGCAGAGTTTGCAACAACGACATGTTATATGTACTCAACTTATGGAGATGTTTGTGAAAGCAAACCATCATCAAATAAAAAGATTCTTGTTTTAGGAAGTGGTCCAAATAGAATAGGTCAAGGAATAGAGTTCGATTACTGCTGTGTTCATGCATCATTAGCAATGCAAGAAGAGGGGTTCGAATCTATAATGGTTAACTGCAACCCTGAGACTGTATCAACAGATTATGATGTTTCAAATAGGTTGTATTTTGAACCAATTACTTCCGAAAAAATACTAGATATTATTGATAATGAATCTCCTGAGGGAGTAATAATCCAGTTTGGAGGTCAAACCCCTCTTAAACTTGCAGATATCTTATCTGAAAAAGGTATTAAGATTTTTGGTACAGATGTTGATGCTATTGATAAATCTGAGGACAGGGAACGTTTTCAAGAATTAATTATTAAATTAGGGCTAACCCAGCCATCAAATGCCACTGTAAAAAATATAGAAGAAGCTTTACTTAAAGCAGATGAAATTGGTTTTCCAATCGTTGTAAGACCATCATACGTTCTTGGCGGAAGAGCAATGCAACTAGTCCATAACTCTAAAGAGCTCAAAAAGTACCTCACCGAAGCGGTTGAAGTATCTAATAGCAAACCAATTCTTTTAGATAGTTATCTTACCGATGCAATTGAAATAGATGTCGATGTTGTATCAGATGGTACTAATATTGAAATTGGTGGAATTCTTCAGCATATAGAACAGGCTGGAATTCATTCTGGAGATTCTGCATGCTCATTGCCTCCATATAGCTTATCTAAAGAAATACAAGATGAGTTATCTGCTCAATCAATACTTATAGCTAAAGAGTTAAATATTATTGGATTGATGAATGTTCAGTTTGCAGTAAAAGATAATGAAATTTATATTATTGAAGTAAATCCGAGGGCTTCGAGGACCGTACCTTTTATCTCTAAAGCGATTGGAAGATCATTAGTAAAGATTGCTTCAAAAGCTATGATTGGAAAGTCACTAATTGATCAAAGGTTTAACAGTAAGCTCCCTGATGATCTTTTCTTTGTAAAAGAAGCGGTAATGCCTTTCGATAAATTTCCATTAGTTGACCCAATTCTGGGGCCTGAAATGAAGTCAACAGGAGAAGTAATGGGTATTGGGGCAACTTTTGGTGAGGCATATGCAAAAGCTCAAAAAGGCGCAAATAAAGTACTTCCTAGGTCAGGTTCTATATTTGTAAGTGTGAAAGATTCAGATAAGAAATATCTTGATCAGTTAGTCCCATTGATTGTTAGCAATGGGTTTAGCATGATTGCAACTGGCGGAACTGCTGAATATATTCAAAAATTAAACTATCCTGTAAAAAGAATAAATAAGGTTATGGAAGGTCGTCCTCATACTGTTGATAGTCTATTAAATAATGAAATAGACATAGTAATCAATACTACAGAGGGAGCTCAGTCTATAGAAGACTCGGCAGCAATTAGACAGACAGCATTACGTAATAAAATATTTTGTACCACTACCATGTTCGGCGCTTTAGCTGTGATGGAAGCGCTAAAAGGTCAAGAATCTGATTGGACATATTCCACTCTTCAAGAAATCAATAAATAATTTTTTTAGTTGCTATAATAATTTGATGAGTAGAGTACCAATGACTAAAAATGGTGAAATAGCCATTAAAGAAACATTATCAAATCTTAAGTTTGTAGAAAGGCCAAAGATATCTGAAGCTATTGCAGAAGCAAGAGCTCATGGTGACTTAAAAGAGAATGCTGAATATCATGCAGCAAAAGAACTTCAGGGCTTGATGGAAGCAAAAATAAATGAAATGGAAAATGCAATTGCGAATGCTCAAGTAATTGATGTAAAGGAAATTCCTGAAACTGGAAGAGTTATTTTTGGATCTACAATAACCCTCTATGATTCAGATAATAAAAAAGAAATTATATATAAAATAGTTGGTAATTTAGAATCAGATCCAAACAAGGGCATGATATCAATTGATACTCCAATTGCTCGAGGGCTTGTTGGCAAGTTTGTTGATGATGAAGTTTCAGTGCAGACTCCATCTGGACAGCTTAATTATGAAATTTTGGAAGTGAAGCATCTATAATAATGCATGCAGATAATTGGGCAATCAAAGCAAAGCAAGATGGTTACAGAACTAGAGCAGTTTATAAATTAGATGAGATTGTTCAAAAGACCAAAGTACTAAAAAAAGCAAAACATATTCTAGATCTTGGTTCTGCTCCTGGTGGATGGGCTCATTATATTAAACAAAAATCTAAAATATCTGATGTCTATGCTATAGATATTCTTGATATGGAACCTGTTGAAGGAGTACACTTTTTTAAGAAGAGTATTGAGGAGATAGATGATATAGAATTAATCAAGTCTTTTATGGGCAAGTTTGACCTTGTAATTTCAGATATAGCCCCAAACTTAACAGGTATAAGTGCAGTAGACACAGAAAATATATACGAACTAAATGATCTCACTATAAGTACTGCTAGCAGATACTTAAATCAAAAAAGTGGATCAATGATTATGAAGACTTTTCAAAACAATAAATTAAAAGGTCTTCGAAAAAAAATGGAACTTTCTTTTAAGATAGTTCAAACTTTTAAACCGGCTGCTTCAAAGAAGCAATCGGGTGAAATTTTTCTCTATGGAGCAAATAGATAATGAATAGTATTTTTAGAAATATATTGGTATGGATAGTTCTTGGATCTTTATTAATTTATGTTTTCGATAATATTGAAAACTCAACTGCGCGTGAGCAAATTAGTTATAGTCAGTTTAAAGAAGAAATCTTATCAGATAGGATTGCAAAAGTTATATTTCAAGGCGACCAGATGACCATTACTGGAGATAGGCTTGATGGTTCTAAATTTGAAACAGTTCATCCAATTTTTAAAAAAGATGATGCTGTTGATAGAGCAATTGAAGAAAATGGAATTATTGCAGTTTATGAAAAAATCGAACAACCATCTATATGGTCACAACTTTTAGTCGGAGCTTTTCCAATCATTTTATTATTAGGAATATTTTTCTTTTTCATGAGACAAATGCAAGGTGGAATGTCTGGTAAGGGCGGTCCTATGTCTTTTGGAAAGAGCAAAGCTAAACTTATGGAAGGTGGAAAAGTTAAAACAAACTTTGGAGATGTTGCGGGTTGTGAGGAAGCAAAACAAGATGTTCAAGAATTGGTTGATTTTTTAAGAGACCCTACAAAATTCCAAAAACTTGGTGGCAAAATTCCAAGAGGTGTATTGATGGTTGGTCCTCCTGGAACCGGTAAAACACTTTTAGCCAGAGCGGTTGCAGGTGAAGCTAAGGTTCCATTTTTTACAATATCTGGATCTGATTTTGTTGAAATGTTTGTTGGCGTTGGAGCTTCAAGAGTAAGAGACATGTTTGAACAAGCTAAAAAACAAGCACCTTGTATTGTTTTTATTGATGAAATTGATGCCGTTGGAAGACACAGAGGAACAGGAATGGGTGGAGGTCATGATGAGAGAGAGCAAACATTAAATCAATTGCTTGTTGAAATGGATGGCTTTGAGGGTAATGATGGAGTTATTGTTATTGCCGCTACAAACAGACCAGATGTTCTAGATCCAGCTTTACTAAGGCCTGGTAGATTTGATAGACAGGTTGTTGTAGACCTTCCAGATATAAGAGGAAGGGAAGCAATTTTAAAAGTCCATATGAGAAAAGTACCTTTAGATTCAGGTGTTGACCCTCTTGTGATTGCTAGAGGGACCCCAGGTTTTTCTGGAGCAGACTTAGCTAATCTTATTAATGAAGCTGCTTTGTTTGCTGCAAGATATTCCGATAAAAAAATTGATCAATCTCATTTAGACTTAGCCAAAGACAAGATAATGATGGGTGCTGAAAGAAAATCAATGATTTTGAGTGAAGAACAAAAAAGAATAACTGCCTATCATGAGGCTGGTCATGCAATTGTTGGTAGACTTTGCCCTACACATGATCCAGTTTATAAGGTAACTATTATCCCAAGAGGTAGAGCTTTAGGAGTAACAATGTTTTTACCTGAAGAAGACACTTATATGCAAAGCAAAGAATATTTGCTTGGCAGGATTGCAACTTTATTTGGTGGAAGAATAGCCGAAAGTATTATTAATGGGTCGCAAGGAATAACCACCGGAGCTTCGAATGATATTGAAGTTGCTACTGGAATTGCTACCAACATGGTCACTAAATGGGGTCTATCAGAGGCGTTAGGTACTATAAAATATGGTGAGGATGAAGGCAGTCCATTTTTAGGGAGATCAGCGGCATCTCCTTCTCAAACAAGAAGCGAAGAAACTTCTAAATTAATAGACTCTGAAATTAGATTAATAATAGATTCATGTTATAGAAGAGCAGAAAATCTTTTAAAAGAAAATCTTGATAAGCTAAATGTTATGGCAGATGCTCTATTAAAATATGAAACTATAGACGCTCCTCAGATAGAGGACATAATGGCTGGCGCTCAACCAAGAGAGCCTAAAGGATGGTCAGACGATGAACCTAAATCAAATACTAAGAAAAAAACTTCAATAAAAGGAACTGCAGAAGAGTTATAATCATTCTCTTATGAATTTAAAATTTGGTACAGATGGTATTAGGGGTCCAGTTGAGACTCATATAACTCCCGAGGCATGTCTCCGAATTGGCCATGCTACTGGCATAGTCATGAAAGAGCAGGGATGGAATACTGTCATGATTGGTAAAGACACCCGAGTCTCAGGATATATGCTTGAATCAGCACTTCAGGCTGGCTTTATAGCCGCTGGAGTAAACGTTAGTTTGTGTGGCCCATTACCAACCCCGGGTGTTGCATATTTAACACGGTCCCTTAGGCAGAAGTTTGGTGTTGTTATAAGCGCTTCCCATAATGATTTTTTGGATAATGGAATTAAAATATTTAATTCAGATGGTGAAAAATTATCGAGAGAGTTGGAGCTTAAAATTGAAAAAATTCTTAATGGTGATTTAAAACCTGTAAAGACAGAAGATCTTGGTAAGGCTTCAAGATTTGACGAAGCTGGAGCAAGATATATTGAATTTTGCAAGTCTACAGTACCTTCAAATATTTCGTTTTCATCTCTTAGAGTTGTTTTAGATTGTGCAAATGGTGCCTGTTATAAAGTAAGCCCAAGTGTATTTGAAGAGCTTGGAGCTGAAGTCATATCTATTGGTATTAATCCAGATGGATATAATATTAATGATGGATGTGGCTCTACTCACCCTGAATTAGTCCAAAAAGAAGTTATTAAGCAAAGAGCTGATTTTGGGATATCTTTAGATGGAGATGGCGATAGGGTTATCTTAATCGATAAAGAAGGCAACATTCTTGATGGTGACGATCTTCTATATATATTAGCTTTTTCAAACCCAAATAGAGTAGGTGCTTGGTCTGGAGTTGTTGGAACTCTGATGAGTAACCTAGGCCTTGAAGATGGAATTAAGAAGCTTGGTTATGATTTTAAAAGAGCTGATGTTGGCGATAAATATGTTAGTAAGTTATTGGCAAAAAATGGGTGGCTTCTTGGTGGAGAAACGTCTGGTCATATCATATGCAAAGATCTTATAAGTACTGGTGATGGAACTATCGCGGCTCTAAAAGTTATATCATCATTATTAATTCTTGAAAAAGATCCCTCAGAGGTTTTAGCAAATTACAGAAAGATGCCACAAATTAATCATGCTGTAAAAGTAATCAATAAAGATGTAATTAACGATAAAGACATTATAGATTTTATTAAGACTGTTGAATCTGATATTACTGTTGGAAGAGTACTTGTAAGACCATCAGGTACCGAAAATAAGATCAGAGTAATGGTCGAGGCTCCAGAAGAAAAAGTTGCTAATAAGTATGCAAAAGACATCATATCTTTAATAGAATCTAAACTTTAATTTATGATTATTGCTAACTGGAAAGCTAATGGGGGTTTTACCTCAAACATAGCTTGGCATAAAGAATTAACTCAAATTTTTTCAAATGATGAGTTTTTAGACATCGGAATAGCTCCATCTCACATACACTTTACTCAAATTCAAAAAATATTTGAAGATTCAAATTTAGAGGTTGGTCTTCAAGATATTGATTTTAGTGGTGGAGCACGAACTGGCTCAATTTCTGCATCTATGGCCTCAGATGCTGGGTGCACCTTTTCTTTGTTAGGCCATTCAGAAAGAAGACATCTATTCAATGAGGATGATGCTCTTATTAAAACTAAGATTAAGGCTGCTCTTAGCAATGGAATTAAACCAATACTATGTATCGGCGAGTCTGAAGAATGCCTAAAAGCCAGAAAAACAAGAGATTTTTTAAAAAATCAGTTAATAAGCGCATTATCTGGTATTGAGCTTATTGATAAGGTGGTTATAGCTTATGAACCAATATGGGCGATAGGGACAGGTAACACCCCAACTCCAAAAGATATAAACTCCATTCACGAATTCATTAAAGATGTTGTACAATCCTCATCTGCAAATATAGAACCAAAAGTTATATATGGTGGTAGTGTTAGTCATGAAAATGCAGAAGGTTTTTTTGGTGAAATAAATATTGATGGCGCTTTGATTGGTGGAGCGTCTTTAAAAGCTAACTCCTTTGCAGATATAGTAAAAATTTATAGAAAGGTAAAAAGAAAATGATAGTTCTAATTAAAGTGGTATGTATAGTCTTAGCGATAGCAATAATTGCTCTAGTTTTATTGCAGCAAGGCAAGGGTTCTGATTTGGGATCTGCTTTTGGTGGCGGGTCATCTAACTCTATGTTTGGAGCTCTAGGTCCATCAGATTTCTTAGGTAAACTAACATATGGATTAGTGGCAACCTGGTTGGTATTAACTATGGCCTTGGCTTATATCTATAAAAATCAGAATTCAACAGAAATATTTGATATTTCTGATCAAGAAGCTTCTGTTCTTGAGGTTCCAACAGACGAAGTTCCTGTTGAATAAATAATAAATATTGGTGCCGAAAGCGGGACTTGAACCCGCACGAGCTTTCGCTCACTAACCCCTCAAGCTAGCGTGTCTACCAATTCCACCACTTCGGCTAATATTTTTTCAAGATTATAACAAGATATTTTTTAAATATTAAAAAAATATTACACTTGACCAAACACACCTATTTTCATTACACTTCACACTCGCTGCGTTGCGGGGTGGAGCAGTCTGGTAGCTCGTCGGGCTCATAACCCGAAGGTCGTTGGTTCAAATCCAGCCCCCGCTACCACGTAATATATTTTTTTTGTGGGGCATATGCCCCTTTTTTGTGTAAAAAAATGGTTAAAGATGAAATAGAGATAATTGTTGAGCCTGTCATAAAAAGACATAATTGTTTCCTATGGGGTATTGAAATTCTAAGAGGTAAGAGAAGACCTACTTTAAGAATATATATAGACTCAGGCGAAGGAGCAAACATTGAAGACTGTGAGAATGTTTCAAGAGATCTTAATTATGAAATAGATTTAGACTCTTCACTTGGAGAAGACTATGTATTAGAAGTATCTACTCCTGGTATTGAAAGAAGATTTTTTAAACAGAGCCAACTTTTAGATTTTTTAGGGGAAGATCTTAAGGTTAAATTAAGAGAACCTTTGGATGGTATTAAGAATATTAACGGAACGCTTGTTGATTGTAATGAAGAATTTTTTCTTATAGAGTCAGGTAAGCTTGAATATAAATTAGATTTTAGTGATATAGATATATGTCGTTTAGATCCAAATTTTGATAAATTGATGAAGGAAAGTGGTTATGCAAAGTAATGAAATATTAGGGGTTGTTGATTCAGTATCTACTGAAAAGGGACTAGATAAAAATATAATTTTTTCGGCTATAGAAGTGGCAATAGCCTCTGCCTCTCAGAGACATTTCCATGAAGATGCGGAATTGATTGTCAAGATTGATAGAGATACAGGGGAGTATTCTACACATAGGAATTGGTTAGTTTTTGATGAGACTGATGAAGAATATCACTTAGAGACCCACACAACAGAGGCAGCATCCAATCTTCAATTAGGAGATATATATACAGAACAGCAAGAAAATGTACCTTTTGGAAGGATTGAAACACAAGCAGCTAGACAGGTTATGCTTCAAAAGGTTAGAGAGGCTGAAAGGGAAAAAGTTGTATCCCAGTTCAAAAATCAAAATAATCAACTTGTTAATGGAACTGTAAAAAGAGTTACCAGAGATAACATCATTGTTGATATTGCCTATGATGCTGAAGCTATTCTTCCAAGAGATAGGTTGATGCCAGGTGAGATATATAAAATTAACGATAGAATAAGAGCCATACTTCAAATTCAAGAAGTTGAAGGTAGGGGTCCTCAGTTAATGCTAAACAGATCGTGTCCTGAAATGGTCACAGAACTTTTTAGCATAGAAGTTCCTGAAATAAATGAGGACATTATTGAAATCAGAGGTGTTGCGAGAGATGCAGGATCTAGATCTAAAATAGCTGTCAAAACAAATGATGGAAGAATTGATCCAGTAGGAGCATGTGTTGGTATGAGGGGTTCTAGGGTTCAGGCTGTCTCTGCTGAATTAGGAAATGAAAGAATAGATATCATTATTTATGATGATAATCCCGCTCAGCTTGTTATTAATGCACTAGTACCAGCTAAGGTTGAGTCTATTGTTATGGATGAGGACTCAAGATCAATGGATATAGCTGTTAATCAAGATAATCTTGCTTTAGCAATTGGTTCAAGAGGTCAGAATATTAGATTGGCATCTAAACTAGTTGGATGGGAGCTTAATATTGTTAGTAGTGAAGAGGCTGAGGCAAAAGTTAAAGTAGATGAAACTGAATTTTTAGCGAAACTTACAGCCAGCTTGGAAGTTTCTGATGAAATAGCTGAACAAATTGCATCCTTAGGGTTATCCTCATTTGATGATATAGCATATGCAGATGATTCATTATTCAAATCCTTTATTGAAGATGATAGTGAAATCGCTAGAGTTAAAGGTGCTGCAGAAGATGCAGCTTTAATGGAGGCAATGGGAGCTATAACTGAAGAAGAGGACAATGTTGAGTCTCTTACTGATCTAAACTTAGAAGAAGAGGACATTCAAAAGTTATCCAACAAAGGAATTAAAAATAAGGATGATTTAGCTGAGTTAGCTGTAGATGAATTACAAGACATTATTGAAATCTCTTCAGACAATGCATCTAAAATGATCATGAAAGCTCGTGAACATTGGTTTAATTAAAAAATAAAAAGGAATTATATTTTGACTCTTACCGTAAAAGATTTTGCTAAAACTCTAAAAATATCTGATACAGCTCTTATAGAAAGAATGAAGAATGCTGGGCTGTCGCATTCAAAAAGCTCAGATGAAATAACAGCATCTGACAAGCAGGCACTTCTTAGGTCTCTTAAAGGTGGTAAAGGTACTCCTGCTTCAAAATCAGTTACATCTGGTTCGGGCATAACAGTTACTTCTAAAGGCAAATCCTTAAAAGAAGGTGATACTGTAAAGAGTTACTCAGACAATATAGAAGCAAAAAGAGCGGCTGCATCAGAACAATTAAAAGAACAACAAAGAAAAAGAGAAGACCAATTAAAAGAAGTAGCAAGGCTAAAGCAAGAAGAAATTAAGAAAAGAGAAAAATTTAAGAAACCAGATACGGTAAAACCTGCAATTAAAGTTAATGTAAAAGATCAGCTTTCAAGCGCAGTGAATGCTTATAAAAGAAGAGAAGGATCATTTTCTCAAGACTCAAAGCATAAATTTGAAGCCCCAACAGAGGTTATTAAAAAAGACATAGAGGTTCCAACTACCGTTCAAGTTGGTGAATTAGCAAAACTGATGGCAGTCAAAGGTAATGTTGTAGTAAAAAATCTCATGGGTCTTGGCGTCATGGCTACTTTAAATGATGTTATTGACCAAGAGACAGCTATATTGGTTGTAGAAGAGATTGGACATAATGGTATTGCATTAAAGGAAGAAAATTTCGAAGAAGATTTAGCAAATTTAATTAATTATTCAGACGAAGTTCAATCCAGATCACCTGTTATTACTGTTATGGGTCATGTTGATCACGGTAAGACAACTCTTCTTGATTTTATTAGAAAAACTAAAGTTGTTGATGGAGAGGCTGGAGGAATTACTCAGCATATTGGTGCGTATGAAGTTGAAACTTCTAAAGGAAAGATAACATTTATAGATACTCCTGGACATGCTGCTTTCTCTTCAATGAGAGCAAGGGGTGCTAATACTACCGATATAGTTATTCTTGTAGTTGCTGCTAATGATGGAATCAAGCCACAAACTGAAGAAGCAATTAACCATGCAAAGGCTGCTGGAGTATCCATTGTAGTTGCGATAAACAAGATTGATCTTGATGGCGCCGATGTTGATAAAGTAAAAGGTGACCTTGCAGCAAAAGATCTTGCACCAGAGGATTGGGGCGGAACTACCCAAATGGTTCCAGTATCTGCTTTAAAAGGTACTGGCGTTGATCAACTTTTGGAGAGCGTATCCTTGGAAGCAGAACTACTTGAGTTAAAGGCTCATCATGATGGACCGGCTCAAGGTGTTGTTATCGAATCTGAGTTAGATAAATTCAGAGGTTCAGTTGCAACATTTCTAATACAAAATGGAACTCTTAAAGTGGGAGACTTAGTAGCTTCTGGAAATGCAATTGGAAAAATAAAGAGCATTATTAACAGTGATGGATCAAAGATCAAAACAGCTGGGCCATCTGCAGCTATAGAAGTACTTGGTTTAAATAACGTCCCTAATGCTGGAGACCAATTTCAAGTTGTAGATAATGAAAAACAGGCAAGAGAGATAGCTGAGTACAGAACAAATAAAGAAAAAGAAAGAAAACTTTTAAAACAAAAAGATGATAGTGCTGGTGATTTATTTGAAAATCTAGGCCAAGAATCTTCTAAGAAAATTTTAAATGTAATTGTAAAAACTGATGTTGGTGGAACATGCGAAGCAATCACAGCATCACTTCATGATCTAAGTAATGATCTTGCAAAAGTAAAAATAGTATCAAGTGGAGTGGGTGGTATTTCAGAATCAGATGCTAATTTAGCACTTGCGGTTGATTCAATTATTCTAGGGTTTAATGTTCGTGCTGATAACTCTGCCAAGAAAATCATTGAGGATGAGTCCATCCCTTTAAGTTATCACAGTATCATTTATGAATTACTTGATGATGTTAAAGCAAGAATGACTGGTCTGTTAGACCCAATAATAAAAGAAGAAATTCTTGGAACTGCTGAGGTTCTTGATGTATTTAATTCTCCTAAATTTGGTCAGATAGCTGGGTGTAATGTTGTTGAAGGCGCTGTGCTTAGAAATAGACCCGTAAGAGTGTTGCGTGATGAGATTGTTATTTTTGAGGGTGAGTTAGACTCGCTTCGAAGATTCAAAGAAGACGTCAACGAGGTCAAAAATGGAAATGAGTGTGGAATGGGTATTAAAAACTACAAAGATATCAAAGCAGGCGATAAAATTGAAGTTTACGAAAGAAAAGAAGAATTACAGTCAATGTAGCAAGCATTAATGCCATCACTTAGATCAGACAAAATATCAGACCTCCTCAGAAAAGAAATATCTTTAATAATTAATAAAGAAACTAAAGATCCTCGCCTTCAAAAACTAAACATTACTGCGGTAAAGGTTTCTGATGATATTGGAATAGCTACAGTTTTTTATACCATGATCGGTGAATCTATAGAAAAAGAAAAAAGCAGTATTGATAACAAAGTCCTAAAAAAGTTCTCAGGAATGGTCCGATCAAAGTTATCTAAAACAATGCAAATAAGAAGAGTCCCAGTCATACAATTTAGATTTGATGAAAGTGTAGAATACTCAGACAATATTGAGAATTTATTAAGAAATCTTTAATAATGGACGGGTTTCTTTTAGCCTTTAAAGAAAAAGGCATCAGCTCAAATCAAGTTGTTCAACAAACCAAAAGACTATTCTCATTAAAGAAAGTGGGTCACCTCGGAACTTTAGACCCAATGGCAGAAGGGCTCTTGGTTCTTGCTGTAAATAGAGCGACAAGATTCTCATCATTTTTTTTAGAATCTGATAAAAAATATGAAGCTGAGGTTTCATTTGGAGCTAAGACTGATACTGACGATGCCATGGGCGAGGTAATAGAGAGCTCTAGCTATCTTCCAAAAGAAACCGATATCAAGCAAGAATTAAATAAATTTCTTGGTGAATCTCTGCAAAATCCACCATTTTTTTCTGCCTTAAAGCATAAAGGAAAACCTTTATATAAATATGCAAGAGAAGGCGAATTCATTTCAAAACCCCCAAGAAAAATAAATATTTATTCTGTAAGTAATTTTAGTTACTCAATTAATAGTTGCAGATTTTTAGTGCACTGCTCAAAAGGTACATACATAAGATCTATAGCAAGAGATTTAGGAGATAATCTCAATAGTAAAGGTCATCTATCGGCCTTAAAGAGAGTTATGCAGGGTGAGTTTGATGTAGAAAAATCAAAAATTCCTACTGAGCTTAATTTAGAAGAGATGGTTTCAATTGAAAGTGCATTTAAGTTTTTTAAAGAAATTAGATTAAATGAGGAAGAAACAAAAATATTTTCAAACGGTGGGAAGCTTGAGATAGTCAATCAAGAAAATAATTTCTATAGAATTTATGATTCTGGTCATAAATTTCTTGGTCTAGGTTCTATTACAGATAGCTACTTAGCGCTTAAACGACTTGTTTAAAAGACTAATAAGATATAAGATTCGCACGCTTACTTTAGTTATACGAGGTTTGCATCAATTAATATATGTATAACGAGGATTATAAATATGGCACTTCTATCACAAGAAA
>Ga0213868_10000027_pt1 | contig 123561 bp, 147 predicted proteins | sample PICome_9_FD_160087 | JGI IMG/M metagenome (GOLD analysis project Ga0213868, IMG submission 160087) | Coastal seawater microbial communities near Pivers Island, North Carolina, United States - PICO127 | ecosystem: Environmental > Aquatic > Marine > Coastal | place: USA: North Carolina... | reverse complement strand
CGGATATAGATATTAGTGACACCGTAGAAAGGCAAAGTTTTGACCATCTATAAATGTACTCGGGTTCAGACATATCTTTCTAAAGAGTCTAAGTTTTAAGTAATTAACGAATCCAATATCCATTCGCAGGTGATGATGCGGGTACGTTAGAGGCACTATTTGTTCTAGAAAGGGCTGGTCTGATTTTATCGGGGATGAAAGCGTAGAGTTTCTTTAATTCGTTGCAGAGGGATAGGTAGACGTTCTCAGGGATTTTATCAGATATACTGTCTATGATTTGCATTACATTTTGAAGTACATTCATTACTATAGTACACGACTATTTTTCTAAACACTTATAACACTGTGGAAACCACGTGACGGTTGAGCCTCTGTGCCTCGTCGAGTATGTCTTTGACGACGTAGGGGCAGTTACGCTTATCGTGACCCACCTGGCGGCAGCGACCACAGCGACGCGGACCCGAAGATCGCCGGTGGGCTCCGTTACGGATACCATACATTCGGTCAATCGCTTCTTGGTAATCTTGAACATCCACGTATCCGTGTTCATTTGGGGGAATCTGCGGAGCTTCCTCAAAGGTACCCACACGCGTTTGGTGGCGACCACGTCCGATACGGGAAAATGATCCAGTCTTATTGTGAAGGTTTTGGAGATGATCACAGAACTGGAGGTAGAGACCTTCGGGGATTTTATCCGAGGCCTCGTCCAGCTGTGTCATCATCGTGTGTAAAATTTCTTGTTGAGACATTTTTTTTATAAAAATTTGTAAGAAAAAAATTGACTTAGGGTTACTTAAAACGGTTGAACCTGCCCCATCGTAAAATTTTTACGTGTTAAGGGACTCTTAGCCCTTAAACCCCCATGCACGAGAAGACGAATAATACCATCAATGTCGTATACGTGTTGCACTTTACCATTGCGCAGGTCTACGTCAAGATACACTCGTTTATGTTTCTTTATATGCTTCGCGGCCTCTGCATTTGTGAAATTCTGTTTATAATACCCTTTCACGTTAGTTTTATTAACTACCTTCCACTTTCTCGCTTTCTTATCCCAATACCGTTCACCGTCTCCGACGAATTTTTTTGTGCGAAAAACCTGTTTCATCATCTTTCTATTAATCTTTTCAAATAGTTTCTGGTTTCGTGTGGGACTGTTGGCTACCACAGGACTCCCCATTCGGGATAGATTATTATTGTTATTAATCACCATGGAATTTCCAAACCTATTAAAGTTATGCTGTATCTGACGTGTATTAGATGGGGGAGTCGAAACGCGTGCTCGTACTCGTCTAGTAAAGGATGAGTTGGAATTGGAGTTGGAATTGGAGTTGGAGTTGGAACGATTCGTCACTGGTGACCGCACCATTTTATTATCTACTTATATTTTTTTCTCATCTGATCCGTGAAGGTGGTCCATTCATCATTTTTCTTATCGGCGAAATAGAAAGCTTTTAAAGTCGCGTTATCGAGGGATGCCTGCTTTTTCATCTGCGCACCAGTCGTGTTTTTGCGGGTTTTGCGGAAATATTCACCAGATTTTTGTTCCGCTTTAATCATAACTTTTAAGACAGATTTCCACTCTTTTTGAAGTTTGGTATATTTCTTAAGGTCACGCGCGTTCATTTTAGACTCGATAGATTTAGGGAGAAGTTTGAGGTTAGCCATTTACTGTATTACAAGATTTTTATTACCTACTCCAAGAGCTGCCTCTGAAGCTGCGCGAGGGTGATGTTATCCTCGCGATCATCTAGACGCGCTTCGCGAGCCAATTGCCATGCACGCACCCGCTTGACCGACGCCGCCGCCTTATTGTACTTTTTCACCTTTTCCAAATATCCAGTCGCCGTTTTGTTGTAGTTTAAGACGCAGCCGTTGAGATGCTCCCGATCTTCTTTTAACTTTTCCGCTTTCCTGTTCAACATCCGCTCAGCCTCCTCCAACACGCGCCATTGGGTGTCGAGTTCTGATGGGGTTTTTTTTACCGCCACGTGTAAATTTTTTAATTGGTTGCACACCTCCAAATAGAAGCCTTCTGGAACTTGTTGAGCGTTGTCGTCCATGATTTGCATGATTTTGTGACACACGGCCATTTGAGGATTCATCGTTGTACGTACTGTTTACTTTTTTAGATGAAATTTACAAATATTCTTACAAACTTAGGTGCTATTTAATCTTTAACGGCGTCGTTCGACCCGCGCCTCAAACCCGTTGTCCACCATTCGTCCATTCTCACCCACCCAAAACTCACATGGCGCGTTCTCGTCTTCGTCGAACTCCCAGTAATCACGACAATAGACAGGAGCATCAAGTTGACTCAACTCACTCTCCGTATCCACACAAAACATCTCAAACCCGGCCATCTTTGCCTTCGACTCAACCACCTTTAACTTAGCGTTGTTGAAGTACTCGGTCATTTTCCTTTGACATTCTTCCTTGTAGTCATCATGAATCTTCTTCTCAAAGGCGGGAAGCTTTTGGATTGTTTTAAGTGAAAGATCATCGTAGTAGACGAAATCTGGGACCTTCTCCTCCTCGGTTCCAATTTCCATCACGACTGCTCGAAGACCGTTTTCCATCAGGTTTTTCCAGGTCCAGGAGTTAAACGCAGCGGCGGTGGATATGCAACCAACGAGTTCCCCAGCCTCACCACCGGGAGCCCAACGGACGTTCTTCACACACCATTGCTTGATAGCCTGGCTCTTTCGAAACGCAGTCATACGCTTGATGGGAGTCCAATCCGTACGCCTCGCTTCTTTCTCCCACTTCATGAGAACCTTGTACTCCTCGTGCATCTTCTTCACATGATCCAGAAGCTGGTCTCTGAGACGTGCAATCTCAGAGAGACGTCTTCGGTCGAGATTCGGGGCGAACGGGGCACGAACCGCTGGTCGCGGAGACTCGTAGTCGCTGTCATCCTCGCTACCAAGTTCCGAATCATCATCACTGTAGTAGAAGGTGTCTTCGTGAAACGGTTTATCACCGTTGAGTTTGTCATGGATGCGCTTAAGATTATCAGCCATATCCAAGTACATGCCATCTCCGATCTTGTCGGAGATGAAATCGAGGGCGGCCATTACACGTTGAAGTTCTTCCATCTTTATGTTGAAAATTTGTGAAATGTCATATCGACTTAGGTTTTTTTCTTTCGTGATTTCAAGATGAAGCTCTTCGTCGTGATCCTAATCCTGACGCTTCTATTATTTTTGGTTTTTGAATATAAAAATAAAAAAATATATTACTCTACTAATTTTTTTGAAAAATTTGTTCATGAAAAAATTAAAAAAGATTGTTTAGAATTCAATTCTCAACTCGTTGATGAAGATATCCCTGATAATGTTAAAAGAAAACGTTTCTATATAGATCCAACACATGATATACACAAATTACTAAATTCTGATGAAGTTAAGAATAAACTAGGATTCAGTGGGTACGAATTAAGTATAGACGTTCCGGTTGAATACCGTGTGTACGGTATGGGTGGACATATGAACTGGCACTCGGATACACAATTATATGTTCCAGAACAATACGAATTGATATATACGATAGATAATACGTCTGATACGACGTTTAATTGGAAACAACCGATAACAGGTAAAATACAGTCATTAGAACCTAAGCCTAATAGTATTTTATATGTCAGAGCGAACGGAGCACCACACATGGTCTCCGAAATAACCGATGGATCTCGGTATATACTTAAATTCGTGTACGTTAAACCTGGATCTATTTATTCGCCACTATGATAATTTATCGCTGCTTGCTCTGCGAGTTTTTTAGATTCTTCTGTTACATCACTAACGTCCATCTTATAATAAATAACAGCTATTTCTGTTGGTTTAAAATCACCACCCATTTTATTAAGGACTGCCTGGCGATACTTCACAGCATCTTCATTAGGGGTACCATTAGGATTATATAATACAATCTTACCTTTATCATCAAACCATTTAGCCCAGTCGTTAAATTTGGGATCGTAACCTCCCTCCCAATACCATTTGGGTGCCGTGAAAGTAAAACTATCAGGCTGACCCACAGCCCATGTTCCTCTTTGTGATCTTTTGTATAAAATATAAAATTGTTTACCGTCGTATTCCGTTTCCCTAGACACTTGACCATCGTAGAATGTATGTGGTTTCCACTCACATACATCACTAGCGGGTAGACCGTCCATCGTATACTTATTCCATCTATGATCCTTACCCAATTGTTTTCCGTAAGATTTATACGCGTGAAGTCCAACGTTTGGGTCTCGGTATTTATCGTCGCCGCGCAGGGACTTTGTTTTATTATCTTGCCACTGATTTTGTGGGGCCCATGAAGGACTCGCCGCATTCTTTCCACCTGGTTCAAAACGTTCTAACCCCAAGTCTTCAGAAGAAAATTGATGAGTTGTACAACTCACTTCGTTTAACGCGGCACATTGATTTTGGTATTGACTTTCTTTAGCGTTACAACCACCTTGTTCCAATATGGGTTCACATTTTACGTTTGGTGTCGAAAGAGTTAATGTATCTGGGTCACAATACGGTTGATTTTCAGGTCGTACGGTATGTCCACTTGGACATTTAGGAAGAGCGCGTGTACCAGGTAAAACTAAACTTCTATAATCATCGTCGACAAGACTATTTTCGTCTTTTATTCTTGTTACGGAGATTGCATAACTGTGTCTATCATCAGATCCCGCTGCAATTTTATTTCTCACAATATTCGATCCCGGCTCCACGCCATAGTCTTTCCACCCAAGATTGTACGCGTTTGGTTCCGCCTCCTCGAATTTGTAATCGTCTCGGTGCCTGTTGGTCTTCTTTTCCCACCCACCGCTCACTTCCTTTGATCTCCCAGTACGAGGGTTATCAATTCTACCCGTCCGTATGAATTGTACAGGGCACCCTAACTGAATCTGTGTCGTTGGGTCAACTTCATCGTCCAGCGTAAACCTACCTGGAAACGCGGTTTTTTCGTTTTTACCGTTATTTTTACACACACCGTCAGCATCGGCAGGTGTCCACGCAGCACTATACCTCGCCGAGTCTTCTGGAAGTGCCTGTTCTTTTTCGTAAACTCCATACTTAAAACCACCACTGGCACTGCCGCGATTGTGAGGTTTACGATTATTAAGACTACCATCCGTCGAGTAATCAGTCGTACCCCTAGGCTCACCATCATTTTCAAAATCTAACGGTGTATCCTGACACGTTCTCGGAAATTTGGGGTGTTCAAAGTTTCCACTTTTATCGAGAACAGTGGAATTTGCGTCGATTTTCTTTGCTATATGTTCTTTTATCAAAGGATCTTTTAAGTATCCATCTTCATATTTAGCGAATATAGCTTCACCACTAAACGTTCCTATATCAAATCTTCTATTCCCGTATTTCTGAAGTTTACACCAATATTTACCCTTGTATTTATTCGTATTACCATTATCAAATGTCTCTGGACCGGCGGTAAGGCTCTTAAACCTATATTTTTCTTCGTCTGCTATTGTACTCGCATTTCTTTGAATACCACGCATAGCATGGTGTCCACGTTCCGTATCGAATATAGGGTCTATAGAAAATGCCGAACACTCGTCACTATCCTTACACGCGTCGGAGCACTCCTGGAACGTCGCTTCATACATCGGTTTCACACAACTTCCACTCCACTGAGGTTGTGTTCTTTCGGGCCTTGACATAAAGTATTTTGCGTAAATTGAATCTATACGATTATATTCGTGACCCTTAAAACCCCTGCTGATTAATTTCTGACCGGGCTGTACCTGTGCGAACGGTGAGGCGCCATTTGGAAAACTTTCTCGTTGTGTATTCCATCTATCCATTTCCTGTTGATAAGTACGGCCATCGCGGCGAGCGCCGTACAATAAACCATAATTATACATTCGAGGATCGCCAAGTAAAAATTCACCTGGTGATGTCGGGCCACAACTAATTTTCATCTGTACCTTTTCTTTTTTCCATTTACCATATTGAGCATCTTCTTCATCTCTTACTAACGGTTTTCCGAAGGAGTTTGTATCGCCCCGCTGAAATGCTCCGTCGGGATCTTGCACGACATAATAATCCTCAAAAACGTTACCGACTTCCGAAAATTGAATTAATTTTTGTCTACTACCTTGGGGTGAAGTGCTATTAACAGTAGGTGTTTCTACAGCAACGTTTCCATCGTTCCACCCATCCTCAGGCTCTAAACTCGCACTAGCGAACAAGGAAGCCATCCTCTGTGTAAACGGTGACGATTGGTTAATAGCTTCGTCACCTCTAGAAAATAACGCATCTGTACCCAAATCGGATGTAGGTAAATCACCCGCATCTATGGCATTTGCGTCGGCCTCTAAGCTCGGTAAAGTATCTTCCAATACCTGGAGTCCTTCACCCAAATCCGATTTTAAAATAGTAGTATCCTTTACCTCTTTATCCATTACTTGTCTTTGCTCTGTTCTTAAAGCAAGTTCACTTATCTGCCTTTCTTTATACTCTTGCCCCTTTACCGTCAATTGAGTGTTTATAGTTTTCCGTAAACCGTCGTAGGCATCCTCTGCCACTTCATCGTACATTTCATTATCCGGCGCCGTTTGGTTTTCGTAAATATGATCCTCTACCAACCCTGTATACTTTTTGATAAATTTTAATTCGTCATCAACACTCTCTTGTATTTCGTTTTTAATTTCGTCTTGTGTACCTTGTACATTGGCAGCCTTCATATCCACCTGTTTCAAAAAAGCGTCGTGAAGTATCACGTCTTGCGTTCTTTTCTTTTCTATTTTATCGACACCTTTTAGAAGTTTGTGAACAAGAGATCTAGGTCTGACCGGTGCATCTTCTGAAGGACCCATCTCAATATCCGAAGGACCTATATCCTCTTCATAATATTCTGATCGTCGTTTTCGTGTCACAAATAAAAACACGACGATCAAAAGTATCGTCACCACTAAGGTGATCATTACTATTATTAAGAATTTTTTCTGTAACGATTAGTTTACATACTCCCTGATGAAAGATGGGCACTCCGTTTTATATCGCGCGAATGATGCCTTATCGTTGATATAATATTCCTTATATGCTTCAACCACATTAGGGGTCTTATACTGTTCTGGCATACATTCCGGAATACCTTCAGTTGAATAATACGCCGTATCACTGATATGTTCTTCGAAAAACGAAGGGTGGTTATCACGAAGCCAATACAAATGTTCGGCGCATGTATGAATTTTACCGTATCGCTTAGTATATTCGTCACTCAAAGCAATGCCGATATCACACGCGTACAAATAATTTTGTAAACTTGACGCGATCCACATAGTCATTGGATGCTTTTTGTGTGCGGGTTTATACCCCCTACGAGTCTTCGTTTTGGTGAATGGGGCTTTAGCTTGTACAGTATCCTCTTCGCCGGAATAGAACCACGCGGTGTACAACATCTGACAGATTTCAAGTTGAATTTTTATCACATGTTGGTCACAAGATAGTTCTGCGATCTCTTTGGGGTCTAGTGAAAGAAAGAAGATATTCATGTTTTACTTTCATACCATCTCGACACGAACTTAGGTCAATTACAAAATCCCAAGGTTTGTATTTGTTTTCTTGTAGGTCTAGAAACTGGTAAATCATCCGTTTTTTTACTATGAACCCACTGACAACCATCGTAGGCCGTCCATCTAACATCGTGTTTTTGTAAAAATTTCCTACATATCACACATGGCATAGATATACTATCACCGAATACAGTTCGTCTCGATACAACTAACTCACCATATTTTCTATGTAACCATGATGTAAACTGGTGGGGTTTGTATCCACTCTTTAAACATTCGTTATATAAATGTTTTAAAAGTTTGCGTTCAGCACATATATGATTATTACTCTCTATTTCTGGACCTTTAGACATATAACATGTCACGGTGCAGTATTTCATTTAAATATGAACGGAACAATTCTTTAATTTTGTCAATGTAGATGGTATGATCATGGATGGTTTTTAGAGAAGTTCGGCGAATATTTATTTCTCCCTGTAAACACGAAAGGCTTATTGAATTCTTCGTTTTTAGGGGTTATGGGTTCTGGCTTTTTTGGTAAGTATTTATCTATAACGTATACTGGAGCAAATATGATACTCATTATAGCTATAATATTTCCAATGGGTGTGAACATTTATATTACCAACTATTTTTTTATACATTAAGTTCTATCGTACTCGGCTACACGCTCACTAAGTGTCATTCCATCTTCACCGGGTGTTTCGACATATTGAACGTTGCAGACGCTCACGTCGAATAAGTCGCCGTGTGTCTCACATAACATACAACGTGTGGTAGGTTTTACGCCGGGGAGATGGTTGTGTTCGGGTGTGCTTTTTTTGAGCGCTCGCTTCGTTTTTTTAGGGACGATGGGATTATCCGGGTCATGTCTTTCACAAAAGGTCTTTCCATCCAAACATTTTCGCCTACAAGGATTTCCGCGAATATTGATCCCTGTACAAGCCTGGCGTTTCGGTCGCGGCGGTTTGGGTTCCTTTGGTGCCTTGAGTGGTCTCGAATGAACTTTACATGTAGTCATCCCTTCCGCACAAAACTTGCGACACTGTACACCTTTAGCGGTTATAAACGGGCACTTGATCTTGATAGGTTTGATTTTCTTAGGTTTTACTCTTGATTTTAACTCTTCATTTTCTTTACGGAGCACTTCGATTTCAGCGCGAAGAAGCTCGACTTCTGTCAGTTGCGGGGTCTCCATGATTTCGGACATCTTGATTTTTAGAAAAGATGTGGTCGACTTAGGTTTTTTTATTTCTTTGAACATAGTAGAATGGAATCGATATACGATATACCTAAAAAAGTACAATACATCGTATTGGATTCTAGATACGTCACTGGAACGAACAATACATTTTCATTAGATTTATCACTCACATCGAATACACATGTCGAAGACTACAGTAAAGTTCTCGGTGTCAAGATGGTAGATTTTTACATAACTCAAGTGGGAGAAAATACATCCACACTTAACACAAACGTGGCTAAATACGTAGACATCGTTTGTCCAGAAGTCCCGCAAGTCGCTCAGATGCTGGATGAGCGCCACGGGAGAATATTTGCAAGAGTGCCGCTTGAACGACATTTCACGGGAAGTAGTGGAATAGTTCTACGAGACAAACAGTGGAAAAGCTTTAACCGTGAAACAAATTATTTCAACCCTATATCTATACAAAAGTTAAATTTTACCATATATGAGCAACAAGATGACGGTGATTATAGAACATTACAACCGGATGCTGCGTGGTATATGGTATTAGAAGTGACTACGGTAAATCATAAAGAAAAACCTGTAACGAAGGAAGCTCAAATATTAGATGCTATACACGCCCTCATAGGTAAGATAGAGATGTTACATCAGAGTGTTGATAAACTCCCAAATAAAGAAACGGCTGAGAGGATTATAGAAGAAACAGAGAAGAAACGTAAGAAAATGTCATTTAACTATATTCTTCTAGCTCTGGCTGTTCTTGTAGGTGGATACGTATATTATGTAAATAAGGTAAAGTTAGTTGCTAGTATGGTTATGTAATAAAGATTTTATGATTTGTACAGATTCATTTTCATCTACTTCCCACCACTTACCATAAAACACTTGTTTCAAAAATTCTGGAACGTGTGTATAATCAATGTTAGTTGTCGTAGAAGGTAACGTGATTATATCCACACCCAAATCAGCAAAGACTCCTTTATTATGACTTATGATAGGTTTATTAAAATATTTTGATTCTAAATGTAATAATCCCACACCTTCACCTCTGGTACATGTAACGCAATAATCAGACATATTAAATAACACGGTCAATTTTTCATTAGATAAACGCTCAGTTATCACTTTAATATTTTTTGATATACACAAATTATCGTTCTTGTTCGTTTTTACTATAAGAATATGGTCAGTACCATCAAGTGCTCGCGTAAATATCCTTGTAAGAGTAATAACATTCTTACGAACATCATTGGTTCCGTTGTATAAAAATATAATTCTATTTTTGTCTATAATTTTTGGTTTAACTTGGGGTTTAGATCTCAAAAAAGATGATGTCCACCAATCTAACGAAACACAATTAACACCATTACGTATTAATATATCTCTCAAAAAAGGGTAAGGAACAAAAACTGTATCAAATAATTTCATTTGTGAAATTATATACGGATGAACATCGTCCGTTTCAAACATTGTACATAAGTTAACTGTGTTATAATCTTTTCGAAGAGTTTCAGTTATCTGTTTCCATTGCGGAAACGTTTCTATCAGTTCAGAGAGTGTGAAAGTTGATGGTTTATTATCTCCTACTATACCCAAATCCTGTTCTAGAAAAAATCTCCCTTCAACTTGCCCGTATATCATATCACTTCCCTTATTTACACCATCAATCTCATACACATTTGTCACATAATCTTGTGTACAAAACCACGGTTTGTCAGATTCGGCTGTCACTAAATATTTTTTACCATCTATTTCTATCACGCTCGTCGGATCACATATGTTTTTTGAGTTTATAGGTTGTTCCAAATCTTCGATAGTGATCACGGGTTTTTCCTCTTTAAAATTTATCACCCATTTGTAAATATCATGTTTTAGCGTGTTACACACTTTATATGTTTTATGTCCATAACCATAAAACTCATCCTCATTCAATTTATACCCCGGTGTACCACCTCTATACAAAGGCTCTTCACCATCTGTTTTTTCCGAATCATCTAAAACCTCTACATGTCTAATAAACCCTTCGTCCATATTAAGTTCGAATAACTTTAAAGGTTTCATGTAGTGTATGTAGTACAATTTATTGCCATATGGTATAAAAGTTACGTTTTTACCATTAGCGGGTATACGTATAGAACTTTTATTTTCATAATCAATTAAAGTCATTCTATTACATAAATTGTTTAATACATATAAATTGTCTCGATAAATGAAACATCTCGGATCTTCTCCACGTAATAACATAACATTGTCATCAATTATATCAAAAGTTTTGTTCATTTTTACGACCTTGATCACGGTATCTTCTGGGCCATAATGTCGTCTTCCAAAACCTAAAATATCACCTTTATATTCTATCACTGAATAAAATATAGAATTTATAGAAGTTTTTATCCTTTTAACATGCCCAAAAGTTACCATTATACGACTATTATATGTATCCTTTAATTACATCAATTCGTAATATAAGTTTCCCTCTGTAGGTGTAATTACATTATCATTCTTCCAACGTCCTAGTTGTTTTTCTATGGATTTAATATGCCATAACGCCAATGCTGGGAGAGGATTTAAATAAATACATTTTGAAGAACCCGTTAATTTAATATGCGTTTCTTTTGTCCATTGTACATTATCGCAATTTTTGTATATACGAGACTGGAAATCTGGCCAATTTATCCACCCATTATCGTTCATTTTATAATTAGACATTTCTATAAATTCCTGTGTAGCACCGGGGTGAATATTTATTCTAGGAATCCATACGATTTCGGCGTCAGTTGTTTCTAATACTTTTTTTATGTTTTTAATAAGCATTTCTTGAGGCATTTCATCAGCATCTATCAAGAATGTATAGTCGCCAGTAGAAATATTACTATGATAAGTTGCATTGTCATAAAAATTATCAAACGGTCTTTCGAATACATTTATTTTATCTTGAAAACAATCTACAACCTTTTGGACCTTATCAGTTTTATTAACATTATCTATCACAACGTGTATATTATCCTCTTTATCTATAACATGTACTAAAAAATTTAAAAGAGAAAATAACTCTCGTGATTCGTTACATACTTGTATTGTATATGTAATTTTCATATATTAAATACTTATCATATCTTTATATATATAAAGAATGTGGTACATTCATATGTAATGAACAACACACAAAAACTTTTAAATACCGTGTTAGATGTAGTACATAAAAATAAAATAGGGCATGTGGGGAGTTGTATAACAACTGTTCCTATTATTAGAAATATTTTTGAAAATAAATCTAGTAACGACGTGGTAATATTAAGTTCTGGGCACGCAGGTATAGCTTTATACGCGGCATTGGAAGTATACGAAGGAAAAGATGCTAACGAATTATACCTAAAACACGGGGTTCACCCCGGTAGAGATATAGATAACAATATTCAAGTATCAACCGGATCTCTCGGTTGTGGGATACTAATAGCCGTTGGTCACGCTTTAGCTGACAGAAAACGAAACGTTCACGTAATTATATCCGACGGGGAATGCGCCGAAGGTTCTGTTTGGGAAGCGCTAACTTATATTTATAAAGCAAATGTAAAAAATTGCAAAGTTCACGTAAACATAAATGGTTATTCGGCGTACGATCATGTTAACAGATTTTATTTATGGCTCCGACTAAAAGCGTTTAACTGGCGAACAAATATATGGTTCACAAAAAATCCTAATTTTAAATTCTTAAAAGGACTTCAAGCACATTATCACGTTCTTTCTAATGAAGATAAAGAAGAGATGTTATCTACATACAATGCGTAGAGAATTTGCAAAAAGATTACATGAATACATGTCTGCACACCCAAATGTATTTTTAATAACCGCTGATCTTGGATATGGTGTTCTAAATGATATACGTAATGATTATCCGGATAGAGCTATAAATGTCGGATCATCCGAAATGTTGATGGTGGGTACGGCCGTTGGTTTAGCTCAAAATGGATATATTCCGATATGTTATTCAATAACACCGTTTTTGTTATTTAGACCATTTGAACTTTTGCGTACATATGTAAATAATGAAAAAGTCAATGTAAAGCTTGTGGGATCTGGTAGAGATGATGATTATTCCCATGACGGGTTCTCGCATTGGGCGGGTGATGATATTAAAGTAATTAGCACACTAGAAAACATTAAAACGTACAAACCAGACAAATTGACAGACGCGTTATTTAACGAATTTATGGAAAATAATACTCCATCATATATAAATTTAATTAGATAATCGTGTTCTATCACCGTAAGATATGTATGGTGTATCCAAAGATGTATTATCCACAATATCATATGTTGCTCCGAAAAACGTAGCCCATTCGGATAATAACATTTTTTTCTCGTATACAAGATCTATTTCCTTCTCACATCGAATGTTACAAACATAATCGTGTATTACACGTCTTACATCTTCAACATCGATCATATCAAAGTATTTATCCTTATCTATGGTGATATGACCGTCATGCTTACAAATACTTTTAAATCTATCCCTGTAAACAGATGATCCATCACCCGAACCATAACACCCAAAAACTCTCAATATATACGCGTCTGATATTTGTCTTATTCTTTTCTCTATTATCCACTTGGATAAACCATAAGGTTTTGTGGGTGGATTTCCGAGTGTAGATGCTCCGCTCGAAATGTATATGAGTTTTCCTTTAAAAACTCTACGGACATTTTCAAACATTAGTATATTAGAATGTGTCACGTCACCGGTTTCTTCTTTTAACATACTACCTCCTAAAACTGCGCAATGAATTATTACATCAAAATTAGATTTTTTAAGGAATAATTCAACTTCGTTTTGATTCATTAAATCAACGTCATGTCGAGTTATACCATGCCAGTCGTCGTGTACAGATAAAAAATACCTTCCCATAAAACCATTACTACCTAATACCGCAACTTTCATTTTTAAAATTGCGATTATATTCTTTAAATCTTGTACATTTAAAAATATGAGTATTTAGTATGGGTAAGAAAGGTCGTCGTGAAAAGTTATCACCATGTTCATATGAAGCTGAGTTTTACGAAGAAGACTTTGATATGGAAATAAATGTTCCGACGACCGTTCCGAAGAATGATCATCAGAGGGATTATAATCGCGTTTTATACGGTATGAAACCTATGGTGTTTGCAATAGGGCCAGCTGGTACGGGTAAAACTATGTTAGCCTGTTATGCGGCTATACAAGGATTAAACGATGAATCCTTTAGTAAAATCATCCTAACTCGTCCAGCAGTTTCTGTAGAAGAAGATATTGGCTATTTGCCTGGAACACTCGAAGAGAAAATGGATCCATGGACGCGACCCATCATGGACATATTCGGCGAATTTTACACACAAACTCAAATAGCTTCGATGATTAAAGAAAAAGTAATAGAAATTTGCCCCCTTGCATTCATGAGAGGAAGAACCTTTAAAAGTGCCTTCATCATAGCCGATGAAATGCAGAATAGTACCCCGAATCAGATGAAAATGTTACTCACGCGTATGGGTGACGAAAGTAAGATGGTCATTACAGGGGATCTGAGGCAACATGACCGTAAGTATGACGATAACGGACTAAAAGACATATACGAAAAGATAAAAGATAAACGTCACAAACATATAGAATGTATTACATTTGAACACGCGGATATAGAAAGAAGTTTGGTAGTTAAAGATATTTTGGAAATTTATGGAGATTTAAAAGAATAGTTCTTAGTATATAAATGCTGTATGGTATAGGAATTTCAGAAGGTCTCGGTATGGAGAGTATTCGTATCGGTGGGAAAAAACATGTATTGTTCCGCGGTGAATCGGGTAAAGTTTCTATGCTAGAGGCGCAATGTCCACATAGAGGTGCCAACTTATGTAAGGGTAAGATAAAGGGTGATCACGTTCAATGCCCATATCACGGTTGGGAATATGACGCGGATGGAAAACTCGTTAAAGTACCATCCACACCTAATATCCCTGTAGGTGGAAATATTGGCTCTAAACCCGTCGTAGAAGACGGTGGTTTTATTTGGACTGCAAAGAAAAATCAACCTCTCCCAACTCGGTATTGTAAAGAACTGACCGATCCCAATTGGGTTCAAGTTTACGGGTCTAAAAACCTAGAGGGTAATATTTACGACTGGATTTTAAACGCGACTGATATTTCACATATAAATTACGTCCATAACTTTGCCGACGAAGACAACGGAATAGTTAAGAATCTTAAAATTGAAACAATCGATGATTACGTTGATTGTCACGCAGTCGTTCAACCTAAAGCCTCGTCTACATTCACTGAACATATGCAGCCTAAAGATGGTGCACCCGTTCACAGTAGATTTGTTGCCCCAGCTACGTCTATCGTACGTATCAAATTGGTCGGCAAATATGAATTTATAACGTTTAGTACCCTTTCCCCTATAGATGACACTCACACTAAAATGTCGTGGTGTATGATGTACCCAAAAACACCCTTAATGAACAATCCTATCGTCAATAAAAGATTTCACGATAAAATGTACGAAACGGTCGCTCAAGATGAAGCTATAATTAAGGAGATTGATTGGGTTCCGATGTTTGTAAACGCTCCGTGCGATAAGTTTCAAATTGAAGCATTACAGCTCCTCGAAGGCTAAATCACCGTATAAATCTTCCAGCACTTCGAGTGCTTCTCGTGCAAATTTAAGCGAGGCTCCGCACGTCTTCGCCTTACACTCTGCGATTTTTTTATCCTTTATTTGTGTTCTTTTGTATTTAGATATACGTTGTGACAATGTTGATAACTTCATCGGTTCTACCATGGGGTTATGAACTATGAATACACGTTTTTTATCATTGGAATCGATTGAACATTTTGGAACCACAACTTTTGCGGTCACCGTTATCATTTACTATTATTTCTAAAATTATTCGTCGGATTTCTTAACAACCTTCTTGGCTGCAGGTTTGGCCGCAGGTTTGGCTACAGGCTTCTTAGCGACCGGAGCAGCACTGGCACCCGGGGGACCCTGAGGACCTCGGGGTCCGGCTGGACCTGGAGGTCCCGCGGGACCGGGGAGACCCACACCTCCAGATCCTCCAGCTTCACACATATCAACAAGTTGAGAGATTATTTGGAATAACCGAGTTTTGTCAAGGTGTGCCTGAGTGAGCTCAAAATCAATTCGTTCGCGAATAGTCGACATTTTACTATATATAAAAGAAAGATTATCTTTATACTAAATGTTATTCATCGGTCCAACACTTTTGGCTGGTATAGGTCAACACGCCCAGAAATATACGAAACTGTTCAAATCATCTGAGTATTATCAAATAGGATCTAAACTTCCTGAAAGTGATCATGGCCTGATATTTCTTTTACCCATCGCCAATAACATGGAGTACGTTACGTACGCGAGAACACGTATCAAAAATTTAGCTTGTATGACCGTCTGTGAAACAGAGACAGTTCACGAAGATTATGGTATGATCATGAAAGAATTTAAGGATGTAGCTGTTCCTAGTGAATTTTGTAAAAGGGTACTGTCGAAACAGTTTCCCGACAACAACTTCTATGTAGTTCACGCACACATACCCAAACCTCGGAAGAAGCCGTATACTTTTTATTTCATAGGAAACATCCTCGATCAACGTAAAAATTTCAGTAAAATTTTAGAAGCATTCATACGTATGAATGAACCTAACACACGATTACTTGTTAAAGCGACGTGTAAACAAGATATACAAATAGAAATACCTAGAGTGGAAATTATTAACGGTTTAATTCCCGATGATAAGATGGATGAAATACATTGGAGAGGTGATTGCTATCTGAGCTTTTCGAGTTCGGAGGGTGTTGGTATGGGAGCTACGGAGGCAGCGTTAAGAGATAAACCGGTGATAATTACAAATTATGGTGGGGCACCGGAATACATAAAAACACCGTATACGATAGATTGTGAAATTCAGGAGTTGGAGAAGGACGATTTCTTGTTTAAGAAAGGTATGAAATGGGGCAAACCAAACTTTGACCAACTCTTGGAGTTCATGAAATCTGTGTACGATAATGATGTGAGGTACATGAGACATGATTATACTAAACATTTAGTGAGTAAAGAATCCGTTTTAAGCGAATTCCTGTTGAATGTAATTGGTGATGAAAACTACCAATCCAGTTAAAAGTGCCCCTGAACCTAACATGCCCTTCTGGGAGATGAGCATCATGTTAAGCTCGTCGATGAATGAAATACCCGTGGGTTTTTTAAGTAATTCCGGTAACATCTTGGCTAAAGCTAAGTATACGATCATAGCGACGACGACGGGTTGAAGTGTTTCCTGATCTAACATTTATATAACATGATAAAATAATATCAAGAACCAACTACACATTTTTTACCTAACACCGTATCACCCTGTTTAAGACTGTGTTTCTTACAATATTTTCCACACACCGCCTTAAACGTACACCTCTTACCCTTGAGGGTTAACGATTGGCAAATATTTGAACTCTTGACGAGTTTAAACTCGACGACGGGTGTAGTATCCAGTATAAGGATCGCTGACCTATCCCGTTTTTTCTGTGCGTGTACATCGTATCCCCGTTTTAATTTCACCAATCCCTTCGCCAGATGGATACACTCATCATCTGGAGAAGACACTTTCCGTATACGCATAGCATTCTCGAGGCACTCTTGGTAAGACATTTTACATTTAAGAAATATCGTGAGCGACTTAGGTTTTATTCAGTATTTTTTTCTTCGGGGTCAGCTGGTCCTCTTTGTGTAATAGAGCCTGCGGCCATATTAACTATAGCTTCGGGGTCGAAATTGATATTAATACCGTTTTCTTGTAAAATATCCTTAATGTTCTTGGACGTTGTATCGAAATTGGCACAGAACCCGTCGCGAGTCTCTACGATGAGTTCCTTCAACTGAGTGGAAGATATGGTAGACTCATCATCTTTGCAGAATCGTTTAACGATCTTATCCTTTAGAGTATCTAATTCCGTGTATAAAAGATCGGCGACCTCGTTAATTTTAACATTATCACCCATATCTAATTCATTTTTAAGTTTAGCTTTCTCGTTATCGATCTGTGTGATTATCTCGTTACATGGTACTTGCATATCAGAAAATTCATCTAACTTATCGAGATCTAACTCTTTCGCGTACAGAAGAGAACATATAGGACCCTGAACTTTGGGAATCACGATCTCTTGGATACGCGCAAAAAAATCTAAAAGAAGACTCGTGTCGGGAGAATACGAAAATCCGAAAATTCGGTTAGTGCTCCCGGCACCCTTTTTCTTTCTGAGAAGTTGAACAACAAACATAACCACAAAACCTATGATTAAACCAACTACGAAAGGTAAGGCTTTATTCATTTAAAGTATAAAAACATTATAATTTCATGTTTATAAAATGGACTTCCTGTTGCTCGCGATGTGAAGCTCCTCTGAGTCCGTGTATAAAAACGTACGAGAAAGAAAATAAAAAATTTATAAAATGGTATCGGCGCATACGCCCCATTTTTATGGATAACAATCATAAAATGTACTCATTCACCGGTCTTAAACTAGAACGCGTATGCTATTCATGTTTCATACAAAAACCAAAAATCACACCCAATCTTTTGAAACTCAGAGAAATGGGGCAGATACGCCATATGTTACCTAGAAGTAGAGCTAAAAGTGAAGAAGAGTTGCTCATGTGGTTCGGTGGTCTTTTGCGATGCGCTAGAAAATTTAATTTAAATATAAATTCTTAAATATATTTTTAAAAAAAATATGTTGAGAATAATTTTTAAAAATAAAATAGTTTGATATTTTAATCAAGCTGAAGTGACTAACAAATCTTCTTTTTGAGCATATTACGTTGATTATTTGATAGACTGTTCACGTACTTGTTCATCTTATTCGCAAGTTTTCTCTGTGCGTTCTTTTCCCGTGCCAATAATTCCATGAATTGTTTATTATTTGCGTTAGACCACTTGACCTTGGGTGTGGGGGTCTTGACCTTGGGTGTGGGGGTCTTGACCTTGGGTGTGAGGGTCTTGACCTTGGGTGTGACCGTCTTGGCCTTGGGTGTGAGTTTTGGTTTCCACGCCGCCCGGATCTTGGCACGGAGACTCCTCTCAGCCTTGTTCTTAGCCAGAGCCTTCTCGTACGGAATGAGTCTCACATACTCACGATTCTTACCGTTTACGTCAGTGAAAATGAACTTCTTCTTAGCCTTGGGTGTGGGGGTCTTGGCCTTGGCCTTGGCCTTGGCCTCCTTCGCTCGCTCAGCAGTGGTTGCAATATATCCAAAAGAGGGTGTCTTACCCTTGGTCCTATCGTTCACATACTCCCTCCTATTGTTGATCATACCCATATGGCGGTTGTGAGCGGCGGGAGGCATGACGTAGTTTGGTATTTCCTTGAAGGTTATTCCAAACGTTTCTTTGTACCTCTTGTTCCACTCCTTCCCGGCTTCCTCGGGTGTGGGGGTCTTGGCCTTGGTCTTTTCCCTCTCAGCCTTGTTCTTAGCCAAAGCCCTATCGTATGCAAACTTCCTGACAAATTCACGCTTCTTACCCTTTACATTGACGAAAGAGAACTTCTCCTTGAGACGAACGGGTGTGGGTGTCTTACCCTTGGTAGCCTTAATTTCCTTGTGTTTGGCATTTAGCTTATTCGCAGCTTTCTTCCTTCCACTTTCAATCTTCCTTGCATATTCCATAATATTGGAAGGAGACATCACCCCGTAGGGTGCGTTAGCCTTGGGGCTTGGACTGGCCGGTTGAATCTCAGGGACTGGGTTGGGGCGTACAGCACCGGGTCTCCTCAGGGGTGCCGGTTTGGTTTTGGGCTTAGCTAATGCAGCCGCAGCCCTCTTAATCGCACTGTTCATCTTCTTCTTCCTTTCCGTAGTTGAGAGTTTGGGACTGGCAGTCTTGGTCTTAGCCTTGGGTGTCTTGATCTTGGGAGGTGTCTTAGCCTTAGGAAGCATTTTGAGAGCCTCCGTGACAGTCTTTGGTCTATTCGGTGATTTCTCACCAGTTAAGAATGGGTGTGTCAAAATAGTCTTGAATGTGGGAAGGTTTGCTCGGAGGGCGACGTGGTAATCTGAGAGTAGATATCCCTCGCTGGTGAATTTTCCGTTAAACTCGAGGAACTCTTTATTCGGTATAAGCTCTTCGATGAAATTTTTAATAGCTCGCTCGTTTAGAGTCCCAGGTTGTCTCACCTTAACATAAATCACATACAAAAACCTATGAATATCGTAGTAAATCGTACCTGGACCTATTCCATGCCCGTATACACCTATATCCTCATATACACCATCCTTCGTTTCTGGGTTTGGCATACGCCTGGACCAGTATGATAAACCAAAATCAATGATATGCGCTTCTACACCAGCGTTCGTACGCTTATACTTTTTGATATCAGGTGAACCGAGACGACTCCTAAAAGATCCACCAGGGTCGTTCCGAATTACTTTACGACCGAGGTCAACTTTCCAAGTGTACTCGGCCTCTCGCCGTGAAACCATCACGTTACCTCCATGTAAATCGCGGTGACGGAAGTCTGGAAATTTTTGGTTAATTCGGTAGAGATTATCAAAAACCTGTACAATTACAGACTTTATCGCATCAAGAGATGGCTTGGTTTGCCACCACGAATTAAACGACATACCATTAAGAAGTTCCATATAAAGAATATCCTTGGGTTTGGTACGTTCTTTTGGTTGGACCAACGTACCATTCTTTTTACGCACCTTTTTAGGTGTTTTATATTGGATGGGGCACTTCTTAAAGAGGTACATCTCAGGAACCGCAAACTCCTTCAATTTTTCGGCAACCTTGAATTCAAACTCGAAGGCGCCATCAGTACTTTCCGATGTATCTATCTCTTTGTAGGCGACATACCGCCTTCCATTATCATTGATACTTCCACGGTACATCTTTCCAAATGCACCTTCACTCAATGGCTTACCCTTACCAGTGCGAAGGGTTGGTGAGTTGTAACTGGGAACCTTCAAGAAGTGTTCTGGGATACAAGCCTTCTCACCTTTGAGTAATTTTTTCAAGTTACTCTCGATAGACATGCTTATATAATGTTGAGAATATTTTTTAAAAATAAAATAGTTTGATATTTTAATGGCAGTAGACCCAAATGTGGATATTGTAATGAAAACCCTTGATGAGAATCGTGATAAGTTGCCAGAAGGTGCGTATCTCAAGATGTGTAACGCATTAAAACGCATACATGATAAGATGTATCGACGTACACGATTCACCATTCACAGAAACAAGATAGTGATGTTTTATGCATCCATGTTTTCTATATGTAAAACTATTAAAGTCTTTAAAAATTTTAGAAAATGAAACAAAAACCTAAGTTAGAGATTAGACTTGTAATAAAAGCAAGAAAACATGGAGAGCGTTGAGAAACTCACGCATATCGAACACGTTTTAAAGCGACCAGACTCCTATGTCGGTCCGACCGATTTAAGTACGGAATCCTATTGGATTCTTAACGGTCAGAAATTCGAAAAGAAGAGTACCAAGTATTCACCCGGTTTACTCAAGATTTTTGATGAGATCCTCGTCAATGCCATCGATCGCAACTCACTCCATCCTAAAAATGTAACGTCCATCTCCGTATCCGTAGATAAAGTATCTGGTTCCGTCACCATTGAAAATAATGGCCCACTGGGTGGAATCTCTGTTAAAATGCATGAAAAAGAAGGAATCTGGAATCCTGAACTCGTATTCGGACACCTTCTCACGAGTACTAACTATGATGATAATCAAAAGCGGATTGTAGGAGGCCGTAATGGATATGGAGCCAAGTTGACGAACATCTACTCTTCTGAATTCTCAATCATCGTAAAGGACCACGAAACAAAGCAGACGTACACACAAAAGTGGTCAGATAACATGTCAGTGTGTGAACCTGAAAAAATCAAAAAACATTCGGGTGCCACATCATCCGTGTCCATCACATTCATTCCTGACTGGAAACGGTTTGGGATGACCAAGATGGATTTCAACATCTACAAAATCTTCGAAAAGCGTGTATGGGATGCTAATATCTGCACGACACCCAACTGCAAAGTCAAGTTTAACGGTGAAGCTCTCCCCAAACAAAGCTTTGAAGCCTACGCCAAAATGCATGAAGGTGTAGAAAATTTACACTGTGCCACAACTGATCGCTGGTCTGTCTGTATCGGTCCATCCGAAGATGGTATGCAACAGGTATCCTTTGTAAACGGTATCTGCACCAGTAAGGGTGGTACCCACGTTGACCACACCGCTTCACTAGTCGCTGCAGGTATCATTGAAGAGATGGCAAAAAAAATTAAGCTCAAACCTCAACAGGTCAAAAACACCCTTTCTATCTTTGTGAAAGCAACCCTCGAGAACCCAACCTTCTCGAGTCAGGTCAAGTCTGAGTGTACACTCAAGGCACAAGACTTTGGCTCCAAGTTTGAGATGCCTAAAACCTTCGTAAAAAACGTCTTGAAGACGGGCGTTTCGGATGAACTCACGGCTCTCTCAAAGTTCAAGGAGATGAAGGAATTGGCAAAGACCGATGGTGGAGCTCGTAAGAGTAAAATTACCGGAATTCCCAAGCTCGACGATGCAAATAAAGCTGGTACAGCTCAATCTGGAAAGTGTACACTCATCGTCACAGAGGGTGACTCAGCAAAGACCCTCGCTGTCGCCGGTCTTTCTGTGGTGGGAAGAGATCACTACGGGGTCTTTCCTCTCCGGGGGAAATGTAAAAACGTTCGCGATGCCTCTGTGGCGCAGCTGACAGGGAACCAGGAATTCAATGACCTGAAGAAGATCCTCGGTCTCCAACAAGGCAAGGAATACACCGATGTTTCTGAGCTTCGATACGGACGTTTGATGATCATGACTGACGCGGATAATGATGGCTCGCATATCAAGGGTCTAATTCTCAATATGATTCACGCATTTTGGCCCAGTCTCCTCAAACTGGGCTTTGTGGTGTCAATGGTCACACCTATCATTAAAGCCACAAAAGCTTCTCAGTCCAAATCGTTCTATACGGATTCTTCATTCCGTGCATGGTACGGGGATGGACAGCCGGGTTGGCGGATCAAATACTATAAGGGTCTCGGTACTTCAACTTCTGTGGAGGCTCGAGAATATTTCAAAATTATCCAAGATCTCACCGTTAAATTTAACGTGGATGTGATGACAGATGATTCCGTGGTACTCGCGTTCGATAAAAAGAAGGCCGACGATCGTAAGACGTGGCTTCTTGAAAGTACCGCGAAAGAAGCGAAAGATCTCGAGGTACCTTATGGTAAGATAAAACAGCTGGAAATTACCGACTTTATTCACAAGGATCTAGTAAACTTCTCATTGGCGGATTTGAAACGTTCTATCGCACATATGGCAGATGGACTCAAACCGTCTCAACGAAAGGTTATGTATTCTTGTTTTCAAAGGAATCTGAAGGATGAAATGAAAGTGGCGCAACTCGCCGCTTACGTAGCTGAAAAGTCTGCTTATCATCATGGTGAAGTAAGTTTGGCCGACACCATCGTCAAACTAGCAAACGACTACACGGGCTCTAATAATATTAATCTTTTGGAGCCGTGCGGTCAGTTTGGTACCCGGTTGATGGGAGGCAAGGATGCATCTCAGACCCGTTATATCTTTACGAAGTTGTCGAAGGAAACTCGAAATATATTCGACCAAAAGGATGACGCGATACTTACCTACCTTGATGATGATGGGCGTTCGATTGAACCCGAGCATTATATGCCTGTTCTACCTATGGTACTCGTGAATGGAACTGAAGGAATCGGAACGGGGTTTTCGTGCTACGTACCGCCCTTCAATCCAGAAGATATCAAGGCAAATATCCTCAACTTTACAAATGGTAGAGAAATGAAAAAAATGAAACCCTGGTTTAGGGGGTTTAAGGGGTCTATCTTGGAACAGGGTGATGATTCATGGATCGCACAAGGTGTATGGAAATGCATTGGGAGGACAGTAAAGGTAACAGATCTCCCCCCGGGTCGATGGACCCAAGATTATAAGGAACATCTCGATACTCTCGTTGAAAAGAAAATCATCAGTGGTTTCATAAATAACAGTACAACTGAGAACGTTGATTTTATCATCCAAGATTATAACGGCAAAGACGCTGTCAAGGATCTCAAACTGCAAAAGACTATCAGATGCTCAAACATGCATTTATTTCATCCGACAAAGGGTATCTGTAAATACGATTCACCTGGACAAATTTTGGTTGATTTTATTAAACTTCGTATGGAACATTATAAGAAACGTAAGGCGCATCTCATCGACACAACTAAGAAGAAGGCTGAACTCTGTTCTCATCGAGCGCGTTTTGTTAAGATGGTGATCGATGGTGATATAGTCGTGTTTCGGCGCAAGAAACAGGATCTCGAAAATCAACTTTCCACCTTATTTCCCAAGATTGACGATTCACATGATTACCTTCTACACATTAAGACCATCGAATATACGGATGAGAGAGTGAAAGCGTTATTTGATGAATGGAATAAACTCAGAGAAGAAGTTTGTTTGATTGAAGCTACCGGTTATTTTGAAATGTGGGAAACTGATATTAAAAAAATGTAACTAATATTTAGATATGATCGTTGAAGGTCCAAATCCTGGTGCTCAGATAGCACTTAACGCGATCGGTAAACAGGATACGTATTTATTGGAAAACGACCCTGAAAATTCGTTCTTTAAATATGATCCCAAGAGACACTCAAATTTTCAAAAGTTTCATCGAAGTACAAAAATCGATAATCCGGGTACAAAAGCTAACTGGCCTTTTGGTGAAAGTATAAAAGTGACACTAAACCCGCGAAATATGGGAGATTTATTGAGTAATATGTACATAGCCATAGACTTTCCGGGGTTAGGTAGTAATTCGTTTTACCTATCGGATCAGATAGGACGACATTTAATAAAATCTGTAGCGATGCGCGTCGATGAAACTGAAATAGAAAAATTTCACGATGACTGGGGTATCATATACGATGAATTGTACCTAGACGCATCCGAAAAGCGAACTAAACGGTATTTAGTGAATAGATTCTTTGCAGAAGGAACATCGTCTGTAAATAACGCGGGATTGGTTACGAACGAATCGAAACTATTCATACCTATACCACTCTTCTTTTCAAGGAAATATGAGGGAGATGAATATGATTCTAACAAACCTAACAGACCATACTTTCCTACGTGTGCCATACATAAACAGAAAATAGAATTTGAAATTACATTTAGACCACAAACATTCTTTACGAACTCCACCGATACAGTTAGTTTAGCTAATTTTAAGATCATAACAGAAGAAATCACAGTATCAAATCAAGAACGTATATATCTCATGACTAAACCCCAAACATTTATCACTGATATAGTGAGAAAACATCCCACCGTAGAAACGGAACTTAATGAAAGTGAAGTAAAGTTACAACTCGTACCAAATGTACCGGTAAAAAGTATGAATTGGTTCTTGCGTAACACGGATTTCGAGGATGAATCCGTATACGCGGGTGGTACATCGTTAGAAAGTAATGTGTTCTATAATCGCTACAATTTTTCGGCGAGTGACACGGTATCTTTATCTAACGCATTTTTTCAACCTATCATGGACAGTGCCAAAATTTATATAAATGGACAAGATTTACCAAACTTACCGCTCGTTGATCATACGTATTATAAGTATGTAGTACCTCATAACAGTAGACTTTCTAGACCTGAAAAGAATATTTACACGTATACATTCTCGATGAATCCGGTTAATGTGGAGCCATCGGGAAGTTTGGATTTTGGGCAACTTCAATCCGACCGTACCGTTTTAGATGTGAAATTAAAGGATGGTCTTTCTAGTTCAAACACATACTCTTTACATCTATACTACGTCGGGTATCAAACGTTTAAGTTTGATGGGGGGTTCGTATCACTCGTATCAGTACCACCAATTGGTACATATGTACCTGAAACGTCTATGGAAGTTGAGGGTGTTAGGCCTAAACCTGGAGAACTAAACAGAGAGATTCCACCCGGTTATGGTAGGCCTAAACCGGAATAACTTTTTGAAGTATCCCCCCCTTATTAAATAAATCGGAATGATGGTTGCGTATGTAGTCAACTACACTGTTCTTAATACACCATCTAATAAAATTTAACTGTGCAACAGTAGTGCTTATTTTATCAGATGTGCCCGGAACAATGTATTGCATCTTATTTGATCTACAGAATGGGTCAAACAGTTTTTTGCTGTATCCATCTAAACTAGATTTATAGGCGCAGTGAACGCTAAATAACTTTCCGTCACGGGTCTTGTATGTTAAATTATTTTTCTTAGAATAGTTGGTGATAAACCACTCGAGATTTCGAAGTGATATACCACCAGTTTTGTTTAAAAGTTCTTTTAGTATAGTTCTATTTTCGGGTAATATGTAGAAGGCGTTGATAGAATTTAATAGTATATCCGATTTGTTCATTATTATATAATACTAACTAATTCTCTAAGTTCTTTTGTATGTTTCTTATTTTTATCTTCTTCACACTTCGGACAACCCTCTACGCGGGGGCCTGGCCAAGGGTGATTGTGTCGTAAGATGCTACTTGATCGTTGTATAGGTTCGCATAATTTTTTATCGTTTATATGAAAATTGCAAAAATTTGCGCCATTTGCACTTTTTTTCGTACACAATGTATGATCGCGTTTTAATCCCATACAATGATCATTTTCCCCTAATGCATCCCTTCTTAAAAGTTTTAGTGGTATGCTGTGAATTTTTGAAATTTTTTCTATAACTTCACAAACTTTTTCATATACACGTTTATCGACGCGTTCATTGAATAACTGATTTATTTGTAAAACATCTTTATCATAGGCCATATATTATTATGAAGTTTCTTTTTTAAATAAGTCTGCTATTGTCACCTGCTTCGTCTTAGGTTCGCGTTTCTTTCGTGGTGGTTTCGCTCTTAAAAGCAACTCTCCAAAAATTTGCTCTTTAGGGTTTCCGAATAACGGTTCCAATAAATCACATACGGGATTCAAGAATTTATTAAGAAAGTAATACACATAGTCGATCTTAACATTGTTCTCTTGGACATATTTTGGATCCTCTGACTTCTCAAACGCCCTTGCCTTGGGATCTCCGGTATCCGTCAAAAGATAAGGTACACGGTCTCCAGATTGAGGTTCAGATCCCGGTTGTCTAATACGCATTTTATTAACAACTTGAACATGGGCCATACTTATATCATTGCACGTGAACATATTGTTGTGATCTGGATTCACTTTATCATAAGACACATATTCACCCTTTACTTTATACTTATCGGATAGAGACTGGCTCAAAATAAGTTTTTCGTTAGGTACGTTACCTTCGAGAAGTTCCACAGCTCGCTGCCTCGCCAAAGCTTTGGGTGCGGTGGTGTCGTTGCTCTCCAATATAACGTCGAGCAATTCTTTACTCACTTCACGTACATGCGGTGTATTATCGCGTCTGACCAATTGTAGACCCTTAACATCGATATAATCCATGTTCATGTTTCCATCTTTACCCTTAGTCCAAAGTTTCGCGGCGTACCGCTTTTTACTGTACAGAAAATAGGGGCAATAGACTTTTTCGAGTTCGAGATTATTAGGAGCCTTGAAAAGCTTTGTGCATTCAGACGCTGCACGCTCCCCAAGTTCCCAACTACGTTCGATAGCTTCCTTCCCTGTGAGGTCACCCACATCAAATTCAACCATCACTGAATCTGTGTCACCGTATCGCACCTTAGCTCCCGGAAAGTGTTCCTCGACATATTTCTTCGTATCATCGATCATATTTCTACCTTTCATAGTAGTTGTTGATGCTATAGCTACACATGGGAGCATACCACGCGAAGCTCCGGTGAATCCATACACAGAATTCATAGAAATCTTGTAAGCGAGCTGTTTACCATTGTACATCTGTTTTAACGTTCCGGTAGAGTTTGCCATATCTTTTTTGGCTTGCTTTCTATACTGTTTGAGCTCTAAAAGGATACTCGGTAGAAGCGACGATACGTCTTGCGCGAAGATATGATTTCCAAACTGTTCATATGTGATACCGGGTATGTTCTTATAGTTATCATCCATGACCAGTGACGAGTAACATAAATTATGTGCTACCATGATTGATGGATATAGACCCTCAAAATCAAGGGCTGTAATAGGGGTATAATACGCACCGGACTGTGCTTCTAGTACAGTGGCACCTTCATAACCGGTGGTATCCGTATGTCCGTAGCTAAACGTAGGAACCTTAAATTCCAATTCGCGCGCCTTTTTTGTGAGTTGGCTAAAGACCTTAATCTGTTGCCCACGTTCCACGAGATAACTGATGGGAACCCATGTAGCTTTAGCCATCTCTAGAAGATTGATGAGTGTCGAAAGACGGTCCAATAGACGGTGGGGAAGAATCGTATCCTTAATACAATACTCAGCGACTTCCTGCAACTTATGAGGGTCTCCTTCGCGAAAACGCGCAAACATTTCCTTCGGGGGCATGTCTATTTTGTTATCTCCCAAATACAACTTCGATACGTTATCGAGTTTATACGAATCTAGCTTATACTCACGTTTGACTTCATGAAAAAGATCAAAAATAAATCTTCCGGGCATGGGCAAGAGTTGAAGCTCGTTATCACCTAGCGCACTCGAAGAGAGTTTTTTATTCTTAATATTACACTTGTATCCATTGAGTTTACTCATTTGAAAAAAGGACGGAGGACAGTTGTTTAACAGGGCACGTTGAATGATATAGTTTAAATCAAAACCAAAGATGTTCCAACCTGTGATAATGTCGATATCCTTTTCCACGAGATACTTACTGAAAGCCATGAGCATATCATTCTCAGTGTCGTAACTTTTGATGGTACAACCCTCTAGATTATCACCAGTTTGTTTAAAGCATAAACACGTTCTGTCATATACATCAGTGGACCCAAACTTAACCAATGATACAGCAATTTGAAAACATGCATCATCTTTGATAAGAGGGTTTGGAAACTTACCCGTGGAACTATGACACTCAATATCGAGTGACGCTACGACAAAGGGTGCGGCGTCAGTAACATCCAACGGTTTCAATTTTTTCCAATCTCTACAGAACAAGTCAATATCGACTGTAGCGTGATACCCAGGTGCACATGAGTTCTCTGTATCCACCCAACCGGTTGATTGAATACCCGTTCGATGCATGAGTCGTAAAACTGGGTCTACGTTTGATTCGTATACGTAGGTTATAGATTTTTCTTTATAATTTTGGTTATTCATCATCTTGTTTATGTAGTTACTCACTCTCCTTCGTTGTGCACAGTCATTACAGAAGACCTGTAAAAAGCGACGTTTTTCGTTGTTTTGAAAACCCCATACATCTTTAGCTTCAACTTCTTCGATGTCGTATACTTCTTCATGAAACTTTCTCTCGATGACACCCTTCAGAGCCTCTTGGCTAGAACCCACAGGAATTTTAATAAAAAAATACGGTTTGAATGTAGTCGTCACGCATACAGATTTTCCTTCAAGCGTTTTCCCGAACAACCTAATGTAATGATCGTTATTTTCATCTCGAGAATCCCAGGTCAACACCTGAAATTTCACCATCTACTTCGTAATCGCCCCAAATTTTTAATATCATATATTAGTAAAATGTCAGCTGCGTTGATTGATCTTGTATCCACTGGTGCTCAGGATGTTTACATCACTGGCGACCCTCAAGTTTCATTTTTTCGTCAAAATTATAAACGTCATACAAACTTTTCGATCAAACCCGAGCGAATGGATTTTGTTGGCACCTTCGGTGGTGGTAATGAAGTCGTGATCCCTGTCCAGTCCAAGGGTGATCTTTTAAGCTACGTATGGATTGAGTCCCCGAACATTTCTAACGTCGGAGCCAACACTAACGCCTTTTTCGCCAACGACGATACTAGCACCACAGAGTTTTCGTTACACATTGGTGGACAGGAGGTGTGTAAGTTAGATTCCCTTTTCATTCAGGGTGTACATAACATCCTCTACAAGGACACCTCCTCCAAGGCTGGGTGTTCTGTCACGACTGATACAGTCGCGGGTAACGCTAAGGCTCTTGCTACCGATAACACACGTGGTTCCGATTATTTCGTAATTCCTTTCTTCTTCAGCGAAGATTGGACTAAATCCCTGCCACTCACCGCATTACAGTATCATCAGGTGGAAATACGCATTAGGTGTAGGAATGGTTTAGGTTCTATTTCGCCCAAGGTATATGGTACGTACGTGTACCTCGATTCAGATGAGCGCGATTTCCTCGTCAATACCGATCACGAGCTTCTTATAACACAGACCCAATATCAACCAACATCCCCTACTACGACCGAGCTTGATCTTACATACTTCAACCATCCTACCAAGGCTTTACACTTGGTAAGCTCCAAGGCTGATGGTTCACCGTGGAGTGGTGGGCAAAATTTCGATTCTGCTACACTCTACATCAACGGTACACCTTTATTCGAGAACATGACCAGCACTTTCCATCACAACGTTGTACCAGAAATGCACACCACATCTTTACCATCTGATGTGCTTGATACCGCACCCTTGTTCACGTGGCCGTTTTGCTTAAAGATGAACGCCTCACAGCCTAGTGGAAGCCTTAATTTTAGCCGTATAGATAACTCTAAATTATCTCTCGAGGGACCCACGGGTGACGCTGATGGTATAAATAGGGTTTATGCAGTCAACTATAACATCCTCAGGATAAAAGATGGTATGGCAGGTATTGCATTTGGTAATTAATTAATTTATTTTTTTAGGGAGTTAAGTATTTCATTAGTCTTGTTATACATGTTTTCGTGATAACGTTTTGTAAATCCTTTCGTAAGACGCCCATTTTCGATGGTATCGGTCTTTATGTCTTCCCACAAAGACAAACGCGTTTCCAAAAATTCAATGAAATCGTTTGAGTTTGCATTAGACTTATACCTAACACGTTCGGTATTCATAGCTTTTTCAATAGCTTTAGCCTTGTTATCAGAAAACAACTTTTCCCGCTCTTCGTACGAACGACGTGTAGTTGTTACCTCTTCAGGTTTTTTGGTACTCATATATTGAGTAACTACTATATTCTTTATACACAATTATGGAAAAGATGTGGCGAATTTTCTCGCTTCCTTATCAACGTATTCGTTGTTAACATCTCCGTTATGAGCTTTTACCCATATCCATTGAACTTTGTCAAATTGTCGTTCTAAATCACATAACTGTATCCACAAGTCCTTATTTTTGACAGAAGTACCCGACGCGGTTTTCCAACCGTTCGTTTTCCAATTTTTTACCCAATGTTTCATACCATTTTTAACATAATTACTATCAGTATGTACGGATACTTCTTTTATTAGATGTTTTAAAGACTCGCGTAAACCTTCTATGACAGCTTTCATTTCCATTATATTATTCGTAGTGAACGGATCTCCACCACTTATATCGAATAAATGTAAACATCTCGCAGCCCATCCACCTTTACCGGGGTTTCCCAAACAACTACCATCTGTGTAGAGTAGATGCATGTTATATATAAAAATTATATTTTTATATATAATTATAGGACAGTCGCGATCATGAATACAGTCCGCCCGCAGATGTTTCAAAAGAAATGTACAAAAATACCCAGACCAATAATTCGTGATTTAAAAAAGATACATGAATTGTCATCTAAAAAGTCTTGGGAATATGCGGGCGCTGTAAAATGTAAAATAGGGCCAACATCTGTAAAATTTGAAAAACCTTCCTTTGTTACCTCCAGAGACAGGAGACGAGTAAATTTAGAAGAAATAAACACTGTATGGCCTTCACTCATAGCGTATCACACACATCCACATATACTAGCGGTGCCATTAAAGAATAGTGTTAACAAAGGCATATTCGCAACACTCCCGAGTAACGCAGATTTTGAAGTTTGTATTTTGGGATTTCCACAAATGCAAAATAATATAATTTGTGATAGTTATGGATATTACATAATAGATATGATAGATGCCGCGGAAAGGAATAAATCACCGTTACCAGCTGGTGCGAAAAGAACCATGATCGATTTTAGACAGAGACCCGAAATACAAAAGTGTGTTTTCAGTGAAAGTGGATTAGAGTATTATAAGACAACCTTAAAAGAATGGAAACGATTTATAAATAAAGAACTTAACGCTTATTTTAGAAAGGTGATGGGAATAACAATTCGATACTACAGTTACGATGATGAACCACCTTACATATGTTTCGATATAGATCAAATTATAAATACGAAATAAAGTGTCCGACCGGATTTGATTTTAATTTTAATTTTAAATAACATTTTCGTGTGATTTAAAATTGAAGATTTAATTAATTATTTTTTTTAATAGCAAATACAAAATTGATTTGTATGCTTAGTTAGAGAAGGCAAGACCACCCATACCCGACTGGATACGAAGGACGTTGTAGTTAACCGCGAACATGTTAAGCTGAAGCTGACCAGTGTTATTGGCGGCAGTCTTAATAGACACCTGGGCGTTGTCTATACGCGAAAAATTGCAGGTACCGGTCGGTTGATGCTCCTCGGGTTTAAGGGCGAACGAATATGAGTAAATACCGGGCATAGGGGTACCAGTGTGGTGCTGGAACGCTTGGACCTGGTTGAAATACTTCCCGGATTGCTCCTTGAACCTGTCCTGACCGTTGAGAACGAGCTTCATGTTCTCGATGGTACCGACAGCCTCCTCATCGAAGGCAGTGGCGGTGGCACCAGCACCCGCGAGAAGCTTGGGGCAGTTACCGGCATCAAGGTCGACGTGGATCTTAGAGGCCGCGAGGTCCATGTTAGCGACGGAAGTGGAAACAATGGCATCCGCATCCTGGGTGAAGTTCCACATAGCGCAGTTAGAAACGTTGGACTCGGAAGCGCAGAAAATAAGCTCCTTGACGGGGTGATTGTACGAAAGCCTAATCTGCTTAGTCTGCTCCGCGGCGGCGAGCGTGTCCTGGCCCGTATGCTGAACCTGCTCAATTAGGTATTCGTGACCCTTCTGGGCAAAACGCCTACGCTCCTCAGTGTCGAGGTAGATGTAATTGGCGTATACCTTGAACGTAGTGTTATCAGTGTACAGAGAGAATTCCGAAGATAAATCGAAATCGAGACGGACCTCATGGTACTGCAGGGCAATTAGTGGGAGAGCAAGTCCGGGATTGCGGTTAAAGAAGAAAATAAGAGGAAGGAAAACCTGGGAGTTATCACCGGTGGTCATCTTACCCCAAGTGGTCTTCTTAGCGGAATCGAGGTACAGCTCGGAGTAAAGGCGCCACCACTTCTGGTAGTGCTTGTCAATACGCTGCCCCCCCACGGATAATTCTACGTCCTTGATAGCACGCTCAGCGACCCACTCGTTAGAGAGGGCACCAGCGTTAGCCGAAATAACGGCGAGGTTCGCCGCCTTAAGCTCGACATACATGTCGCCTACAAGGTCACCGTTACGCGCGATGGTAACAGATACGCGGCCGGAGTCAGCGGCAGTACCGTTAACGGTCTGCTCGATGTTCTCCATAGCGAAGTTAGTGTGACGGCGGTAAACCGCCTGAAAAAAAGTAACCTTAGGGTTACCAGTCAGATAGACATCCTGTGCGCCATAGGCGACTAATTGCATTAAACCTCCCGCCATTTTGTGTGTGTTGTACTATACACCAAGAAAATAATTTCGGGTAAAGTGCGAAAAAATCGTACTGATTTTTCCTGAGCATAAATAAATGTCCGATACAGAATCCGAAACGCAATCTGAGGAGGTCCGTGAGGAAGAGACTCTCATGTCCATCAATGATGAAAGTTCCGTCGAGGATCCCGAAGAAATTGAACTCGACGAATTCGATCAAGATGATTTTATCTCTACCGAATCACTCTTGGCATCGACCCTCATGACGGATGACGGTGATACCGTATGCACGGCCCTGGTAAGTATAGCAAAACAACTTGAGATTCAAAATAAAATTTTGGTAAAACTTTTATCAAATCTTCAAAAATAATCGGGCTTAGAAAAATGAAACCCTATAATATAAAATGTCAGAGGCCACTCATTTCTTGAGTGAGTCGGCTGACAGAGATGGGGCAAACGACGCCATGTGGACGAATCAGATACAAACATATGAACGTGAAGAAGTGACTAACTTCTTGAAGCAATTAGAAAGCATGTGGAAAATAAATGAGCGCGACAATGAATACTTATCCTTCAGGCTGGGATATGACAACTTCTTCAATCTCGACGAATTAAACGAAGACGGTATACCTAAATCTACTGACATAGAACGTATATCGGCAAAATACATGCGAATGAGAGATCGTTTATGCGAACTCTATCATCGTGCTGACAGTTTAAATATGTTATCCGAGGAAAATGAAGATGATTTGCAATTATGCGTACGCATCAATCGCCTGATAGATCAGGTCGATGATTCTTGGCAAATTGTATTCAGGGGGGCTCGCATTTACGATAGAGTAAATAATCCTACATACGTTCCTATTAATCCCGAATCTGATCCGTCTATATACCGAGTTTCAACTATCCAAAAGGTGGAGGAGCTTTCGCAGTATCAACAGGCTATATTACAGTGTCTGAAACACTTATATGAACATAATATTAAGAGATATAAGGGTAACTGCTGTGAAGAGATCAAAACTTCCACTGGATGTTCTACACGTGCGTGGAAAACAACGAAAAGCGTCGCTGACTTCGTATATAGCGTAGGCAGGAAAGAGACGTGGTTTGAATTATGGAAGAATCTTACCTCGGGTGGCATTACACAGCGCCACGTTATTAATCACTTGACTAATGTTTTCGATATGCAATTCGAAGATGTGAATAAGGATCGACACGTGTGGTCGTTTAATAACGGTATTTTCATAGGATGCATCGATTTGGAACGAGATAAGTCTAAGCCACAGACTAAACCGGTTAAGTGTGCGTTCTATGACTATGAATCGCCTGAGTTTAAGAGTTTAGATCAGACTATCGTGAGTTGTAAGTATTTCGACCAGGAGTTCGTGAACTATGATCATATCGATAACTGGTACGATGTGCCCACGCCACACTTTCAATCCATCCTGGACTATCAGAAGTTTGACGATGAAGTGTGTAAGTGGATATACGTTATGGGGGGAAGGTTATGCTACGATGTAAACGAGATAGATCGCTGGCAAATTATCCCTTTCCTGAAAGGTGTGGCGCGCTCCGGTAAATCTACACTCATTACCAAAGTATTTCGTAAATTCTATTGTTCCGATGATGTGAGTACACTTTCAAACAACGTTGAAAGGAAGTTCGGTTTATCGGCAATCTGCAACGCGTTCATGTTTATAGCACCTGAGGTTAAGAATGACTTGGCACTCGAACAGGCTGAATTTCAATCTATCGTGAGTGGTGAAGATGTATCTATAGCCGTCAAACATGAAAAGGCGAAGTCTATGGTATGGACCACACCCGGTATTCTCGGTGGAAACGAAGTTCCACAGTGGAAGGATAATTCAGGAAGTATTTTGCGTCGTATTCTCACAGTCAACTTTGGTAAACAGGTGAAGAATGCCGATACAAGACTCGATGATAAACTCGAACAAGAGCTTCCGGTCATCCTACAGAAGTGTGTTAGAGCCTATCTTGATTACAGCCAAAAGCATAAGGCTGTGGATATATGGAACGTCGTGCCCGAGTACTTCAAGAACGTACAAAAGCAGGTTGCCATTGTTGCGAGTACCCTCGAGAACTTCTTGCAGTCACCAAAGGTCGTCTTCGACGAAAAAGCGTATTGTCCCAAGTCTGTATTCGTCTCGAAGTTCAATGAGTATTGTAATCTTAATAACCTCGGTAAACCGCGATTTACATATGACTTCTACGCGGGTCCTTTCGGGCAGCGTGAAATTTCGGTCAAGCGAGATGAACTCAAGTATGATGACGGTGATGGTATGAAACATCTCGACGCACAAGAGTTTATCTTTGGTATCGATATCACGAAGGAAAAGTCTGGTATACACTTGGGCAATGATCATTAAAAATATTTATATACATCAGAACAAACCATGGGCCTTTTTAATGAGTTTGAAAATACTAACACTAACAATAACAATAGATCAATCGAAAATAAAATAAATCAAAAAGAATATCTCAATAACAACGAAAAAAATTTATTAAAGGCCAATCATAAACTGGGTAGAAACGCGTTAAAACGCGCTAATCTCATGGTCGAAGAAAAATTGAGAACTAGAAATTTATCAAAATTAGACACCACACCTTTACAGTTGGGATTTTTTAATTCTTTAATTAACGGTGATTTCAACTCTCGCACGAAACGTATAGATTTGGTGCATATTTTTAACAAATCTCCACATGCACGAAGGCGTGTATTGGACGCAAATTTTGATATTGAGATTTCGAGTATAAAGTTGTATTACGGTCGCATGAAGGTGGGTGCTGAACACGCTTTAACTGGAAAATTTGGAAATCTTAAAAACAATGTGAACTACACGTACGCTCAAATATCTGGTCGCATATTTTCAGACGGTACTGAACCACGTGGAATCACGTTTAAGATTTACAATACCGGGAAAATACATTTTTCGGGTGGTATTCTCAACAACGACATTTCTCAACCGGCTAAAATACGTAAACATATAGTTGATAACTACACAAAAAAGGAACAATTTTTATATAATCCTATTAAGTACAACAACACGGTAGGAACATTTAAGGTAAATGGAGCTATAAATTTATCTAAGGTTTCGTATGCGTTAAGAAAATCTGGAAAAACAGAGTACGAACCAGAGCTTCGCGCCGCGCTAAAGATGAAATATCTAGGATACTCTTTCCAACTGTTTACGTCGGGTAATATTCAGATACTAGGAATAAACTCTCTCAGCGACATGAACATGGCTTATAACGCAGGGGTCGCTTTATCTCAAGAATTATACATCATGGGTTTTGTGTCTCCTAGAACAACAGCTCTTAAGCTACCCGCGGTTAAGAAGCGAAGTAAGGAAGCGGTCACTACGGACAAATCTCTATCTAACATAGGATATAACATACGCAATACCGTAAAAGAACCGAAAAAGACCTCCAAAAAATTCTCCAATGATCACAGAATCAAGGTGGGTAAGAAGGTGTGTAGTAGTTATCCAAAGCAGGAGTTGGTTGCGGTAGCTAAAAAGATTGGGGTGGTAGATATTAAATCTACTACGACGAGGGAGCAAATATGTCAAAAAATACGAGATCGCGTGTTTGGTAACTTTAAAGTAAAAAACAAACCGTGCCTCGCATACACAAAGGCGCAACTTGTCCCTATAGCCGTAGCGAAGGGTATTTCTGTATCAGACAATGACACCGTTGACGTTATTTGCAGAAAATTAAACATCACCCCACCCAAGGCTCCGACAAAGAAAAATATTAAACAGAAAAAGAAGCAAAATAACAAGGTTGTCAAAAATAAACAAACCCTGGAAAAGCGACGATTGACGAATAAAGCTATCAAAGAAGACCTCATTAAATTGTACGGTAAAAGATGGATGACAAAGTATAAAAACGTGATGCCATCTATCAACAATGATGTTGGTGAAATCAAAAAACTTATAAATTCGTTAAGTCTAAAGAAGAATAAATCCGGTATCCCATTAAAGATGCAAGTTAATGAATTAAAGAAAAATACTGTGCAAACATGGAAAATGAACCGAATGAGGAAATTGGATAATAAACTTAACGCGTTGAACAACAATTTCGCTAAGAATTTAGAAAAGGGTATGAATGTCGCTTCGCCCAAAAATAAGAACAATAACAAAAACAAGAAGACACGATTCCCCAAGGGTACGGTAGTTGAACAGCTTTAAAAGATAGAGCTTAGTATATATATAAATGGATGATCCAAGAGAACTACTCTTAGATCACGTAAATACACACCGAAAAGGATTCCATGTGGACGAAGGTCCGTCTACATGGATACCAAATATAAAAGAAAATATATGCGAACTTGTGATTAACGTTATTTGTGACTATATACGCGAAGAAAGAGATGAACGATCTTTGGGTATGGGACGTTTAGAAATGAAGTATATATGTACCGAAGATTTTGTTGAATCTGAAGATGCAGAAAAATGGATTAAAATGAACCCACAAAAAAATGACACGGGGCTAATAATGTATATCTACGATAACGTTAGATATATGACGATGGGTGTTCATAGACGTTCATTACTTTACTTAATTAACATGTTATACTTCTATTTATGAGTTTGTTGGGCTCCGCAACTTGTTTGAGATGTATGGTATGGTACGAAAAATCGTACGCTAAAAACATCCCCTTTATCGTATCAGATAAAGTGAACGCCTCGTGTTCGTGGGATACACCCGTACACACGGATGTTTTTTCCAATTTAAGCAAACGATCTTCTAACATTACGAAGTTTTTGATACTATCGAGTGTTATCTTCGGATCTTTACTCATTGTATCAAACATACGCTTAGACTGCCCACCAGACACATGAAAATACTGCGATTTATATCGTAACACATTCACCTCTTGGCTGTATGTGTTCCACGTAGTAAATGACAGAAATATTAATATTGCCAATATAACGATTAACATCTATTACTAGTCAACAAATTAAATACATCCCTGATCTTATGCAGAATTTTAAACAAGTCGTCCTTAGTTTGTACCTGTTTTGAGTCTACAATTTCAAATTCCACCTGATACGTACATATATCTTCGGCGTCCATGTCGGTGATGTCGCCGGTGCATGTAGTTATATCGATGGATAGATTTTTGCGAACGTACGACAGTCTCGCTTTATTTCTTTTCTTGTCCATTTCGCGTTCAATTTCTTCGGTAACTGGGACCTCCTTTGCCACACTTACACGCAGATCATACGGAGCTGAATCAATAGCCTTAAAATCCTTCTTAAACACACGCTCCTTTCGGATGATAGTTTCGTCCCCGGTATTCTCATCTACAGTAATTCGCATATTATCACGCTCCCTGTAAAACACTTCTTCGTGCGTTTGAACAACCTGTTCCCAACCGCCATATTTTTGAAATCCTTTTAGTAGTTTAACATGGGTATCTCGACCCAAGTTAGTGTCAAAAAAGGTTCCGTTAAACTTTCCTAATCGTATCTCGACTTCAATGTGATCGTCGTCCCGGATCTTTTCAAACTCGGGGTAAATATCGTCACAAAGCTTATGAACGTTCATAGTATCAATATTAAAATGTTCTAAATCTCTAACCTACTTAGGTTTATTAATCAACTTCTTCTATATTGGGGCCCGTCGGTTGCTCCTCCTTTTCAGACCTCCCCGCATCTAGAATGGGATCGACTACCTCCCTAAATTCCTTTTGTTGATGCTCAATCTCGTCAAGTTCCGCAGAACGATTATTATCTATCCAAGCTATAGCTTCGTTTACTTTTTCTTCTACGAGTGCTTTATTCTCATCACTGAGATTATCGGTCATACTCTTAACACCAAAGACGTTGGCTTCAAAATTATTAATAGCTTCAACCTTTTGTCTATACTTATCATCTTCATCCTTATATTTTTCGGCATCATTTACCATACGTTCAATATCATCCTTTGAAAGGCGACCTTTATCATTGGTGATGACGATTTTCTCAGTCTTACCAGACGCTTTATCCTCTGCGGTGACGTTTAGAATTCCATTCGCGTCAATGTCAAACGCTACGTTAATCTGGGGAACTCCGCGAGGTGCTGAGGGGATACCACCCAAGTCAAACTTACCGAGTAAATGATTATCCTGGGCGCGAGCCCGTTCACCTTCATACACCTGAATGCTGACAGATGGTTGGTTATCCGAATAAGTAGAAAATATCTGCTCCTTTTTGGTGGGGATAGTAGTGTTTCTATCGACAATTTTAGTCATGACACCACCCGCAGTTTCTAGACCCAATGAAACGGGTGTAACATCCAGGAGCAAAAGATCCTTAACATTACTATTATCGACACCCGATAGGATAGCCGCTTGCACGGCCGCACCGTACGCTACAGCCTCATCTGGATTGATAGATTTGTTTAACTCCCGACCGTTAAAAAAGTCAGAAAGCATCTGTTGAATTTTGGGGATACGCGTGGATCCACCCACGAGTACTATCTCGTCAATCTTTGATTTATCTATTTTCGAATCCCGAAGAACCTGTTCCACGGGCTGCATACACTTTCGGAAAAGATCCGAGTTTAGCTCTTCAAATCGAGCTCGCGTGATTGTAGTATAAAAGTCAATACCTTCAAACAGGGAATCTATTTCAATCGCTGTCTGCGCCGTAGAAGAAAGAGTACGTTTCGCGCGTTCACACGCCGTACGAAGACGTCGAAGGGCTTTTGGGCTATTAGATATGTCCTTCTTATGCTTTCGTTTAAACTCTTCCAAGAAGTGGCGAAGAAGTCTCGCGTCAAAATCCTCTCCACCTAGATGTGTATCTCCAGCCGTAGCCTTGACCTCGAAAATACCATCTTCTATATTAAGGACAGAAACGTCAAACGTACCACCCCCAAGGTCAAAAATGAGAACATTTGTATCATCTGTCTTATTCTTATCAAGACCGTAAGCAATAGCGGCTGCGGTAGGTTCGTTAATAATACGGAGACAGTTTAGACCGGCGATCGCCATAGCATCTTTGGTAGCTTGACGCTGGGAATCATTAAAATACGCCGGAACGGTTACGACCGCATCCTTAACAGTAGTTCCCATATACATCTCGGCAACCTCTTTCATTTTGAGTAAAACCATAGAAGAGATTTCTTCGGGCTCGAAACGCTTTTTTTCACCCTTAAAATCAACCTCGATCGTAGGTTTATCAGCTTCACCCGATACAACTTTAAACGACCAATCCTTAATATCTTGCTGAACCTTAGAATCAGAAAACTTACGACCTATGAGACGCTTCGCGTCAAACACCGTGTTAACGGGATTCGTCGCGGTTTGATTTTTTGCAGCGTCACCTATCAGACGTTCTCCGTCGGTAAACGCTACATAAGAAGGGGTCGTTCTATTACCCTGATCGTTCGCTATAATTTCCACGCGGTCACTTTGCCATACACCTACACACGAGTACGTTGTTCCTAAATCGATACCAATTGCTTGAGACATTTATACATTGTATGCTACTCAAATCTCTAATTAAAGTTATATAATCATATAACATAAATGCATGGCTTCTACAATAACGGAAACACATGTTACTTTAACAGTGCTATACAGTTACTGTTACGTATTCATGAACTATCTTCCCATATTCTAAAAACGGATTACACGGGTGATTGTGAGTTTACGATTAAATATAAAGAACTCATAAAAATTTATTTTCAAAATGAAAATTTTTTAAAAATAAATATAGAACCTTTACTTGAATCTTTTCAAAAAGTATTTCCGAGATTTAAATCCCTATACCCACACGACGCACAAGATGCTTTATTCTGTGTAATAGATATATTAGAGAAATCGTATCCACGATTGAAATCTTTTATATACGGAAAGCGGACACAATTAACCATATGTCCATCAAGTACAAAAACTATGGTAGAACCGTTTAGTTTTTTAATTTTGAACGGGGATAAACCTACCGTAGGAGAAATGGTAACATCTTCGGAAAAATGGCATACGCTCGATGACTATGAAGATGACGATGGAATAAAACACAATGTTGCAACTACGAAAACGTATATATCAGAATACCCAAAGGTATTATTCGTGTCGTTCGATAAAAAAGTAAATGTAAACGTAAACGATTTTGATAACTATGAATTATGTGCAAGCATATTACACTATGGAAATCAAAGAGGTGGACATTACGTATCTATGGTTAAATTAAAAGACTGGTATCAACAAGATGATGATACTATTACTAAAATGGAACTCCCTTCAACAGATTCTCATCACGTGCTTATGTACATCGCAAAAAATCCTCCATCTTGATATCTTCCTTAATGTTAACTAATGTGCGGTAAAACGTTCTGCGACCATTAGGAAAAGTTTTATCATGGCGTCTTAGTATAGGTTTCCACCACATGGGAGAGTCGTTAAACATATATTGACACTCAATTATAGCATCTTCTTCGATCCAAGGTATATCAGCGACCCATTCATCGCGAATCTCTGATTCAAAAATAAGTTTTCCCTTTTCTTGTACGTACAATCTCCATAAATCCCCCTTACGTTTAAATTGGAAATCGATGGTATTTTTATCTCGAGGCTTCCATTTAAACATAGTCTCGTGCGTACCAATCTTAACGGGGTCATTCACAGGTGTAAACACGAGTCCATCAATTTTTTGTGTAACCGTGGGTAAATACGTATTCATAAACTCTCCAAAATCAGGGAGTGCGTGAAATTTTTTTATAGCAAATTTTATGGGGTCATTTTTCAAAACAGTTAACATTTTTTTGATATGTTCGATGCGTTCCAATCGCTGCAGAAAATCCATTTTTCCAATATTTTCCCCTTTTGAGACTAAACAATCATACACCATAAACATATTTTCGTATAATTCCCCCTCTAAGATCGTACCGTCGTAAATAGGTTTTCTGAAATTTAGAGGGCACCCGAACATTTCCATGGCGCGATTGACCAACACACAAACCTTTCTACCTCCATACATGAAGGCCAGTAGCATAAATCTAAGGCCATCGGTTTTCTCGCATACAACGTATTGGTTAGAAGCCAAAGTATTGAAATGTTTAAATTCAATTGACACGGGTTGACTTCCCGGGAAAAAACCCTTCACACCCCAATGTCTTTCCATGAACGAAATCGCGTATGTGTAAAGAGGGTCATTTTTCTTTACATATAGACGTTGCATTATATCTAATGTTTTAGGGTTAATCTTTAATTAGCTTTAACTCCGGCAGAATTTACTATGTTACCGAAACACTCGTGGGTGTAAGTCGATGTAACTTGAGCAGCTGTGAACGCCACAATCTTCACTCCGTATTCCTTAAATCTTGAAAACATCACATCCATCTTAGGTTGAATTTTCGTTGTTCCGGTTCGATTATCTCGAATCTTTTTGATAATTTGTTTACACATTAGACACCATGTACCTGACGACGTATTTATAACCCTGTATACATCATTAGCAATTTTCATATCAACTTCAGTATCGAAGTGAAGACCCATCTGATGAACGGGTTCTGATGATTTCTCCAACGTCTTCTTCTTGAACATATCCCAATCGATACCTTCCTTTACACCCGGAAAGACGATAACACCGTATGTATCGTTAGGTTTCAGTACCATATCTAATGAATTATCATCCAAGGATTTTCCAAAATCAATAAACAATAATCGATCGGAAGTTTTTAGATTTTTATGTATAACTTCAGCCTTTTCAAATGGGTCATCTTTTACAAATACAATTTGATTTGCGATGTTATTTTGTACGCATCGTATATTCATACGAAGAATAGTGTGAAGAGTTTTAACATGACACGCGTTTGATCGAGTAACAATAATGGTCGACAACTTCATAACAGTAGTACTCATCTAAGCCTTAAGCCTTTCATTTAAGCAACCTACGAAAGGTAGATTACCCACATGACCTAATGTAGTGTTCACATCGGCAAATATTTTACCACCCATCTGCTGCCAACGCCTGCAAAAGGCGTAATCTTCAGATAAATACCGTTTACTATCAGGGTCAATCATACAATCAAATATGGCGCAATATTCATCAAAATCGCGGTTTTGGTGGTCATTCTTACACTGAAGTGTTGGTTTATAGTGCTCGCACATACGTTCCATAGCATCACGGGTGATAACCATAAAACCGGTAGGACCATCTAATACTTCAACAAATCCATCTACAACACTTCTCTTAGACGCACCTATATTTACAACCAAGCTCGAAGACAATAATCCCATATTCCGTGTATCACCCTCCTCTACACTCTTCTTTACATTATCCCACATGACAACCTTTTTAGGATATACGGCTACAGAAACGTCGTGATCAGATTTAACGAGGCGTACAACTGATGCAGCGTCAAACTCCACATCCGCGTCTATAAACATGAAGCGGTCGGCGTCCGTTTTTTGTAAAAATCGTCCGACAGATACGTTACGAGCGCGATGTACTAGGCTTTCATTTTCGGTGGTATCCAACATTAATTGAATACCCTCCTTCATCAGTTCCAGTTGAAGCCTAACTATACTAGAAACGTATTTTTCGAGACACAATCCTCCATAACATGGAGTACTCAAGAATAACTTCATATACATGTATTACATTTTATCCTCTAAGTGGCGTTTTACTATAACCAAAATTTTATTAAGAGTCGGTATAGATACCGAACACTTCTCTGAAATCTCTGTTTTGGAAACCTTATTTTGGAACACCGTATATATAATAGCTGTAGCCACACTATTAGGAGACTTGCTCATAAGATCAACGCATTCCTCCAATTGCCCACACATCTTATTACACGCATACCTTTCTTCACGAGATACGTCAAATGAATTGAGTAATCTCTGCATAACATTAAACGGTTTGGTCACGTAATTTTTATCGGTAGATTCGTTTTGAACAGTTTCTGTAAACAGTTGAGTTGTTCGACTTATATCCTTTGATTGTATACCAAACATAACCGCAATATCTTTTGTAGTCCGTGGAACTTGAGCAATTCTACACGCGTATAAAACGCAGTTAGCTTTTATACCCGATCGCACCGCACCGCGTGTAAGTTTGGATCCATTGAATTTTTTGTAAAAAGTTTTCGCATCTTTCAAAATACTACCCGGTAAATCGCGACAAGCTTCGTCAATATCCTTATACGCATGAAACAACGACCGATCTCTATGATTCATAGAATTATGAAAATTGATTTTAGCCATACGTTTGTTTTCATACGTAGACGCGTTTTTGGTTGAAATCATAGTATTCTTTCCCCAAGACTCCGAAAATAGTTCGTGGTTTGCTGTAGGAATCATACATCTAGAGGGATCGTTGACGCGCCCGTCATCCGAAACACCACTCGTCCATTCAGCGCTTTCATCTATATAAATAGAATCCATTAAACCGCATTCTGAACATACCATACCCTCCCTCGTACGTATTTTCATCCCCTTACAGCTTCCACAAAATAGATTATTAGTATTACATGACTTTAATGTTGGTTTAGATTTCAGTCGGTCTATATCCGACCATATAGTAGTCAATGTTTCGGGGTCCATTACCGTGTATTATTAAATTTATTATAATAATTAGCGCACTTAGGTTCTTAAAAATTTATTTCATCCATCTGAAGTCTCGCGCGCTCTTCGATTCGCTCCACCATTTCCTTATAACGCCTAGATCCTGGGCTAGAAGGTTCCCATTCATTCCACACCCTGTCGATTGTAGCGTGATCGGGGGGTAAATTCATCTCACCATCTATATCCGTATCAGAAACTATAAAAGATTCGAGATCACTGCCATCATCTTCGGATTCGTCATGTATTTCAGAATCGTCATCTTCTATATCAACCTCTTCGAGTAATACGTACATGTCATCTTTTACATGACTGAAAACTGAGTCACATGACTCATGGTGTTCGAGTATACTATCTCCACGTAACAAATTCTCTTCTTCATCCAAAATATATACGGTAGCATTTTTATACACGAGTGAAGACTCTGAATAATACTTTACTATCAAATAATCTTCGCGATTCTCTGCTACGTTTGCGTACAGTTCATCTTCTACATCGTCAATAACAACCAAAATTTTAATTAAATCTCCAGGCCGGATTTCAGAAAATACAATCATATCTAAAGATTTCTGACAAAAAATATTAACAGCTATTAACACACGATGGGGGTTGAAATTCTTTCGAAAGCGGACTGTAAATACTGCGATCACGCTGAAAACATGTGCAAAAATCTAAATCTTGAATACATGAGGTCATACGTTGATAAAGCCACACTAAAAGAAAGATGTGGCTCTTCTGTATCTACGTATCCACAAGTTTTTGTTAACAGTTCTCACGTAGGAGACTATTTCGCTTTCGAAGAATTCATAGAAGAAGCCGAACCAATACTCTTACCGACCATGAATAGATTCACTGTATTTCCTATAGAACATGAAAACCTATGGTCTTTGTACAAAAAGGCACAAATGTCTAACTGGACTGCTGAAGAAGTGGACGTATCCGCTGACATGGAAGATTGGAAATCGCTGAGCGAAAATGAACGACATTTTATTAAATACATTTTAGCTTTTTTTGCGGGGTCGGATGGTATTGTGTTTGAAAATTTAAATAATAATTTTGCTGATGAAGTTCAAAATGCGGAAGCTCGCTCCTTTTATGCGTATCAGGCACATAATGAAATGGTACACGGAGAAACATATAGTAAACTTATTGATAAATACATACGAGATGCTTCTGAAAAGAAAAAGTTATTCGAAGCTATCACGACGATACCCGCTATTAAAAACAAAGCGGATTGGGCTATGAAATGGTTTGATAACTCGAGACCATTTTCAGAACGTCTCCTGGCGTTCGCGTGTGTTGAAGGTATATTCTTTTCCGGTAGTTTCTGTGCTATATTTTGGTTAAAAAAGCGTGGATTGTTACCCGGTTTATGTTTCAGTAATGAACTTATTAGTAGGGACGAGGGTTTGCATCTAGAGTTCGCGATTGAGTTATTTAAGATGCTAAAGAATAAACCTAATCATGATATCGTTTACGATATAGTGCGTGAAGCTGTAGAAATAGAAAAATCTTTCATAATCGAAGCTTTGCCATGCAGTTTAATTGGTATGAATTCCGATAAGATGTCAAACTATATTGAATACGTATCTGATCGTTTATTAAAGCAAGCGGGGTTCAATAAAATCTGGAATACTCAAAATCCCTTTGATTTTATGGAAAATATTTCCCTTGATGGTAAGACTAATTTTTTTGAAAAACGTGTAGGTGATTACGGTAAGATCGATGAAACTACCGAACTCGCTTTCGACGAAGATTTTTAAGGAGTAATGATCACCGTGCTACCGTTGGAGCAGTCGCAAGATACAGCTCCTTTACCGGAAGAACCGTTCTTGAGAGCCATGGGTAAATCCATAGACTCATTAATATCCATAGAAGAAAACGAAGCACCACTGTCGCTGAATCCGACGATATCATCGAATTTACCGGGAGTAGGGGTAGGCATATCAGCCATCCTGGGGGCAGGCGCCTTTTTCATCATAGAAGGCTTCCTAGGGGAAGGACCCATCATCATAGTAGAAGGCTTCCTAGGGGAAGGACCCATCATCATAGTAGAAGGCTTCCTAGGAGGGCCTCCCATCATCTCGGGAGGAGGACCTCCCATCATCTCGGGAGGAGGACCTCCCTCGCTGAGTTCAAAATCGTTAATGTCAATGTCCTCGACGGGAACCTTGTCGAAGTCAACATCAGCTAACTTCTTCTTAGGCATAGTGGGAGGCTTAGCCGAGGGCGCCATCTCACCTGTCATAACCTCGTAACCCTCGACACGGATGTTCATGAGACCCCATGTAAGAAGCATGTATACGGCGGTATGAAGAGCGAGTCCCCCGGTAGAAGGACAACCGGTGGGGCTGGATACCCACTTACCTACGACAGATCGCATAACCCTAAATGTACTGGGGTTCGCGATTATAAAAAATAATAAGGCGGCCATGATGGAAATGAGAAACTTCTTCTCCTGTTTCTTACCATCGCACCCGCACCCGCAATCTTTGAATAGTCCTCCCATTTTGTGTGTTTAAAATATACGAAGAAAAAAATGTGAAGAATCAATCTTACAAAAAGGTACTTAAAGTTTCATCACGTGTATGATATATAATAAGTATCATGTCCACCAACATTCAGCGTTACGAACAATTTGATCCCTCCTCCGTTATTCTTTCCAAGATGAAGAAGAATAAGAACGGCGGTAAAACCGTATACATTAACGCGCCAGAAAACAAGAAACTTTACCTTCAACTCCCCTTCATGCGCTCCCCATTTGGCCTGAGCGCTTTCACCGACGAGGCCACCAATCGAACTTCGTATTCTCTTGATCTCTCTTTCGATAAGGATAATGAAGATGCATGCGCACTCATGGAGAAGCTTACCGAGCTCGACAACAAGATCATCGCGACGGTCGCTGAAAACTCTAAGGAGTGGCTTGGAAAGCCCTACAATATCGAGGTCATCAAGGAGGCTCTATACAAACCGCTTGTGCGTCCCGGTAAGGATGACTACCCATCTACTCTCAAGCTCAAGCTCATGACCAAGCCTTCCGGTGAGTTTTTGGCTGAGGCTTATGACATGTCTCGCCAACCTCTCGCGATCGATAGTATTGAGAAGGGTCAGCGTTGTATGTGTATCGTTGATTTCAATCAGATCTGGTTCATCGATAACAAGTTTGGTGTGAGCGTCCGTCTCTCACAGACCCTTTGTGAGCAATCCCAGAAGCTTCCCTCTTTCGCGTTCCAAGGTGTCGAGACCGTGGCCCCACCTGAGAGTGAGGAGGAAGAGTGCGAGATCGATGAAGAGTAAATAGCATTTAATTTTTTTAATATAAATTCAGTTTTGATATGAAGTCACCCTTCCTATGAAAATAATATTAGTTTATAACAGGTCATGAATAGGGAAATTCAAGAAGCTATTAAAAAAACTTCCTGTCAACCAAATAAAATTTTTAAACGCGTGAAAAAAATTGGTCAAGGTCAATATGGATCCGTGTATGAAGCGTGCTTAAATGATGAATGCTCAAAAAAGGTTGCGTATAAAACATCCAACAGCAACTTGAGTGGCGAACGAAATTTAGCTAAATATTTCAGAAAACTTTCGCCGAGTGGTATTAAAATATACGGTTATGGAAAATGTTTAAAAAATACCAAACCCGAGTTACCGAAGGGTAAGTATTTAACTACCCGATCCGCACCAACCTCGTCCAAAGGTGCAAAATCCAGTTCAAAAGCCAAAACGGGTGTAAAAAAAGGTACAACACAGGTTCCGGTGAAGGTTATTGATCATTTATATTTAGAATTACTCGAAGGACAATCATTGGATAAATATTTACCAAAACGTAGATTTGATGTTGGGTATGGTTCTAATCTTAAAAAAATAGTAATTCAAGTTTTGACAATATTACGCGCCGTTCACTCCAAATCTAAGTCATTCAGACACAATGATCTCCATCTGGGTAATATTTATATAACCAAAAAAGGTGAAATAAAAATAATCGATTACGGGTTATCAACGGTAAACGGGATACGTAATCCAGAAATTAATAAAGCCCCGAATGAAACGCTTAGATCCATGCACGGTATATACAGAGGAAACCATTACATGTACGACGCGCACTTTTTCTTAAACGCTTTATATAGCGCACCAGCACTCACTACACCAGGATTTAAAAGATTTGTCGAAGACGTTCTCGGTCCTCAATATTTGGGAATGGGTGGAGGGCCGGGTTCTATGATACATCTTCATAGATTAAAGGAGGTTCCCGTGTCGTCGAGGGTGCACAACGTAAACTTATCATACGAAAAACTTTTTACACACCCGTATATTTCGGGGAGGTCTAACACGGTCAAAATAATGAATTCCGTTAAAAAAAATGTTAAAGCTACTTCAATATTCTCACCCAAACCTGTCAGTACCCAAACCATGTCAACAAGCAACGCGGCACAAATTTTAGCGAGGGCGCAACAGCAAAAGTCCGGTAGTAAAAAACCACCTACAGCAAGACGTCCGGCCGCGCGTAGTCAAAGAAAATAACATTTTAAAGGAATAAATATATACATTCGTATATGGACATTAAAAAAGAACTTAACGCTCGTCTTGATTTGGGTCTAGTGAGATATGGTCACGGTGTCCGAGTCGACGACGACACAACAACGTGGGGAACACCAAAGAACTCGTGGATGGAAATGGCAAAAGAAGAACTTCTAGACGCTATTATTTATGTTGTAGCGGATTATATAAGAACGTGTGGAGATCGTGGTGAGAACGATGATAACGAACTCATCATGAAATACGCGATCGATCTCAAACTCATAAAAAGTGAAAAACACCGTTTAGTTCTATGGAATCTCGGGTATCTCCTGGGTGGGGATTTGCTCTAGTGTTTGTGTACATGTATTAAATGTGGTAATACACATCATAGCAATTGAAAATTGGTAAATAGCTTGTTCCCACATTCGAAGAACACAAAATGGTACTATCATGAGCCCCGCACACGTACCATGAAAAATTACAACTACCATCGACGCTTGGTGTTCGGTGTGTAAAGCGCCCGTCGTAGATACTATCAATGTGAAATTGATAATATCTATTATTCTCTTGAAAAGAGCCAAATTTATACCAGATGCAATCACAAATATATACGCTAGAGCACGTGCAACGGGGTGATATTCTAGTAATAATCTGAAACGCGGTCGTGGTTGTATAATTTCGGGAGGTGGTTCTGGAGGCTCCGGTGATGGAACCTCTTGGTTAAATGCTATCGCCACCGAACCATCCGGATATTCAACGACCGCATGACGCGCATCATTCATATCTTTATATGGCCTCTACTTTTTATATACATAATGTGATGTAGCAATAGCTGCTAATATGATAAATATAACATATATTTCATCATGCTTTAAATCACTCTTTATAGCCCACCTCACCGTGAACATATTAGCAAAAAATATCGCGAATCCTCTTACAAGGGCTTCGTACTTCACGTTCATTTATAATATGAACATAAAAAAATATTTATATATCATAAATGAACGATAAGCTAGTATTTGCTTCGCTGATAATTCTCATTATCATCATTCTTTGGAATATCACGAGACCTCAGGGTGGTTCCCCAGCTACCAAGGCTTCTGGTGACAAGTGGACTGTTTACGGCACCATGGGTTGTGGATGGACTCGTAAGCAGATTGATTACATGAAGAAGAAGAACAAACCATACACCTTCGTCGATTGCAGCAAAGGTGGCTGTGACGGGATCGACGGCTATCCCACTATGATGAGTTCAACTGGTGAAAAGGTTGTAGGGTTCCGTGAGGTTTAGATACCCCGGATTACCGAAAGAGAAATAGAAAGAAGTAAGGCGTCAGTGAACGTATTAATCTTCTTGAGAACGGTGATATGCTTTATCAGGGAATTGTTCCAAGTGTACCTGAGAATAAACGTGGAGATGAGAATTACGAGTACAAAAAGAAGAATTTCGGTGACCGCATCGAGAGGTTTGCGAGAGTTAATAAGTTCCTTAATCATTTATTAAGTGTGTATATTTTTTTCCTAGCTTATATTAATGGTGAAGAATCCGCCCGCCAGTGGTTCTGAACATATTTTTACAACCAGAAAATGGGGAGGTCCTGTGGGTAAAAATAATAACAACTGCTATGCGTATGCAGTTCACGATTTTCAAAAATACAGAAATTGGAAAAGTCAGCCTGGTGAACGCGCGAGTATGAACAGTAGAAATTCGTATCACGGGTGCGGAAAATTACCCAAAAAGGTTCTTTCTGATAACCCTAAAAAGGTTTATAAATCGACGGCTGGGGAAAAGTGTAAACCTTCGTATTATAAAATTATGCTATTCGTGGCGAAGTGTAAAAAGAGAAATACATTGTGTCACGGTGATTTCCATTTTTATAAACAGCATAGTAAGACTGAATATAAAATCAAGGCGGGGGATACTCCTGAGAGTGTGGCGAGGTTCTTTAAAGTACCTGTATCTCGTATTAAACGAGCTACAACTACCATGAAACCCGGTAAAGTCATCACGTTTAAAGCCGAATTTTTCAGTCATAAACGGGGGTGGGCTACCGGCCCTTTAATAACGGGTGCTACTGGGAAACTTATAAGGGATCCTAGACGAACAAGTCGTAAATACGACTCTATAAACTATAATAAGTATTGTGGATCATTCTGTGTTAAGAACCGAGGGATCAAGGTCGGACATACTCACTCCAAAGTCACGAAGTAAACTTTCCATATCTATCAAATTTTCAACATCAAAAAATACGTCTAGCACATCAAATAAATATTGATCACCGACTTCTACTGTATTCGAAGTTTCATTTAATGTATTATGTACTGTTACCTGTACTTTAAAGTTTTCCCCGTCGAATATTTTTCTACATACGGGACACGTTTGTTTTCCCCTATTTTTCCAATCCTCTATGCAGTGAGAGTGAAAAAGATGACCACACCTGAGAGGTGTGTTGGCTCTCGATTCTCTCACTGGATTAAGGCAGATAGCACATGTTGTCATTCGTAAAACTACGTCAGACTTTTATTTTTAAAATTTTACTCAATAAATTTTCGATAAATTCATAGTAGAATCACATAAACTGCAAGGAGCGGGTTGCGTCTGTACCTCCTTGTTAAGTTCGGGACCCTTCGATTGGAGGAGTTGGCGGTACGAGTAATTATCTTCGGGCTTGATTCCATTTTTCTGCATGATATAGGAATCATACAGTTTAGACGAGTTTGCGACAGTGAAGCATCTTCCATCGGCCATACCGAGTCGTTGAGACATTTATATTACAATTAGAAATTAATTTGCCTATTGCTCGCTGTATTTATCCACGAGTTAAATTTTAGCTCTCTCACCATCGTGATAGTTTTCTCGATGTCGTACCCTGAAAAAATATTAAACGTATCTTCTGAAGGTGTCTTAGATACAAGGATACTTTTACATTCGGATATATGTTGATTTATGATGTTATACCCAAATGCAATCTCTTTGAGAGTCTCTGCCCCTGTGATGATGATTTTCCCGGTACTAAAAATACTGGCGGTAATCTGCTTCATATCCTCCGCAGGCTTGAATTTTACCTTTACAGCCGAATACCTGTCGGGTTCGAAAGAAACACTGAATACATCGGAATATTTCTCAAAATGATCCGTGGTTTTCATAAGGTTTATATTATAGTTGATACTGAAGTTAGAGTTGATCATGACAACGCGAAAAGAATCGAGTGGAGGGATAATATCGTCATCGAACGTCTTCAATATATACACAAGACTTTCAATGACATGTTTACAGTTAAGTAGATCGTTACATCCCGCAACCTGGATACTCCCATTTGGAAATATTTTTATAGATTTTACACTGTAACAGTCTTCATATGTGAGTGTAATTTGGTTATAAAACGTTGTCGGTTTTAAAGACCAAATAATAGGCTTATTATCCACGGTGTTTCTGTGTAACCTGATCGGAGATTTTTCAAAAATGTCACGGATCTTTTTGATATTTAAAGATTTCGAAAACGACGAAACCATGGTGATAGTCGTGAGCTTCACCCATGACGGTTTGAAATCATCGTTAAACTTCTTTCGAAAGTCATCTAACGTAAGAAGATACGAGAACGTATTATTGACGATTGATGAATACATCTTGCTTACAATTTTGTGAAACTCGCTTCGACTTAGGTTAAAAAAATAAATTCAGATGTAGTAAGATGAGATGCGCGTGGTGTAAGAAAAAATCGAGTGTACCCATACATTGTAAATATTGTGATGGAGAATTTTGTACCAGTTGTTATAATTTAGAAAAACATCAATGCATGGGGCTTCAACTTAAAAAAGAAGAAGATTTAAAGAATTTAGAGAAAAAACTTGAATATAAACCAGAAAAGAAATATGCCTTCCTTCATTAAGGAAGCTCGTGTATTTAAAGATGATGAAACTGGAAACTCTAAAATAGAACTTAAATATATGAAATATATAGATGGAGAAGGGTACGTGACACATTGCGCACTTTTTGAAGCAGAACCTGTCGGAAAATGGGAATACTATGTATCTAAAAGCGTTTCTAAAAGATACGAAGAATTCTTACTCGAACGTATAGACAAAACTATCGAAGTCGTGAGAGAAATGAATTTGATAGAGTTGGAAAATGTCCTATGCGAAAACCATGACATTAACTCAATTATACGTATTATGAACAGTATTAAGGTATTAGATAACACCTTTTATCCGCCATACATAAATAAGAGTAAACGCTGGCAAAGAAATTTTGTTCGAGCTATATGTGAAAGTACATTACCGTACATGATATCACGTTGCTTGAATCAGACCAAACTAGAAGCATTGTTTAACGTCTTAAAACAAATAGAAGAAGAATTATAAACACAAGAATTGTAATTTTGAGGTAATATCCAGATAAGTTTATACGAGATTTACTGGGTGCCTGCTCGGGGGTCGCGATGTATCCGAGTTCACTTTCTTCCTTTCCTGGGAACAACGGTCTAGATAGCACCGATGGACTTTTTATATCCTTACAGGTTTCTACAGCACTCCACCCTGATGTAGAAGCCTGTCCACAAGTCGACTTAGATTTTGGCATAGACGGATCCCTGTGATTCAAATATTCACGGTTTTCGCCAATCGCACCAGGCATAGAGAAATCGTCCATGGTGGCGAATGGATTGATATCGTCCATGGTATTGTTGACGTCGAGCATATACTTACTCATTTATATTAAGCAGATATATATTTTTTGTGACACATCTTTTTACCATGTTCCACCCACATTTTATCAAGATCAACGTTCAACATATGAGCCAATTGAAACAAGTAACTAAAAACATCACCCATTTCCATCATTATATCAGTACCCCGCTCTTTCTTGATATTCGTCTTTTTAAACGTTCTCTTGTACTGTCTGATAGCTGAAGCCAATTCGCCAACTTCTTCGGTTAGGAGTAACCATACAGTGTTTATCTCAGCGCGATCCCACCCCTTGGATTTACATATCTTTTCTGTTTCGGATTTATAATAGTTTAGTGACATTACTCTTATGAATACATATCCACAAATCTTTATATACCAATCTTATCATTCTTTTCTATCTTGAGACCAAACGTACTCGTGTTAGCGGGAAGAGATGGTGGAAGTGCGGCTGTATCTATATCTCGCATGTATCCCATAAACTGAGACACTCCAGATTGAATCTGTGACAGAGCAGTTTTAACGACAAGATCATTCATAAACTTTACCTGTTCGTTTATATTGGTATGATGATTACCAGAGTTGTTAATGAAAACAACTCTCATGATGCTATAAAGGTCAGAGTTGTTCTGATAATCTATCGCAACACCCGTATCGTCCTTGAATTTCTGACGGATACCACGCTGAAGAATGTTCATGTTAAACTCTGAAAAAAACAATGTGTTCAGGGGAGTCTGTGTCTGTTGTATAGAATTTAAATTAAGCCTTTCACACATTTAATATAGTCCAGGAAAAAAACTCTGTGTAAATATTAAATGTTAAACATCGCTGATTTTGACGAAGCCTACGACACAAAACCTTGCAATCAAGAAAAACCCGTATGCAAGGCTCCCGATTGTTTCATCGGGTCTTACCCTCCAGTATCTAAGCCAGGCGTTGAAGGCCCTTTCCATGTAAACACTTCCTTTCTTTCCCCCAATAGGTACATGGAAACCGTTGGAACTGTAACTGTTCGAAGCGAGGACTTCAAGTGTTAATTAAAAAATAAATTTCTAATACCATTAGTATGCGAGTTATTAAACGGTCCGGTCGTGTTGAAGACGTAAAATTTGACAAGGTCACCAACAGGATTTCCAAACTAACACGCGATCCCTATGATATTTCCGGAGGTGTAGACGCTTCCATGATTGCTCAGCAAGTTTTTTCGTCTATGTACGATAACATAACCACCCACGAAATAGACACACTGTCTGCTGAAATATGTGTCGGTATGATCACAAGTGATCCAGATTATGAAATATTAGCCACTCGCATTATAGCCAGTAACATACAAAAAATAGCCCCAAATAATTTCCATATCGCGATGAAAAAATTGCATAAATGGGATATAGTAACAGAAGAAGTAGTAGAAGTCGCACAACAAGTAAAAGATCACGTTATCACAAACAGAGACTTTGATTTTGGTTATTTCGGATTAAAAACACTCGAAAAGAGCTACCTCCAGAAATGCGAAGGAAAACTTATGGAGACTCCTCAATATCTATTCATGCGTGTATCCATAGGTATTCACGGTAAAGACATTCCATCTGTACTTGATACGTACGATAAAATGTCACAAGGATTTTTCATTCATGCCACACCAACACTTTTTAACGCTGGTACACCCCGTCCACAAATGTCTTCCTGTTTCTTAATTGCAAATAAAGAAGACTCTATTGATGGTATCTATGGTACTCTAACTGAGTGTGCCCAAATCTCAAAATGGGCCGGGGGTATCGGTATGCATATTCACGATATTCGCGCAAACAAGTCTCATATTCGGGGTACAAATGGTCAATCCGATGGAATTATACCGATGCTCAGAGTATTCAACGCTACAGCACGATATGTCAACCAGGCGGGGCGTAGAAAGGGATCTATTGCTGCATACCTGGAACCGTGGCACGCTGATATCATGGAGTTCTTAGAGCTACGCCTCAACCAAGGTGACGAGGAAGCTCGATGCCGCGATTTATTCACCGCAATGTGGATACCTGATCTTTTCATGAAACGAGTTGAACAGGGAGGTACCTGGTCTCTTTTTTGCCCAGACAAGGCCAAGGGACTCTCTGATGTATACGGTGAAGAATTTGAAAAGCTTTACGTTAAATACGAAGAAGAAGGCCTCGCTAACGACACTGTCCCCGCCGCAGAAGTATGGAAAGCTATTATTAAAAGTCAAACAGAGACTGGAACCCCATACATGCTCTTCAAGGATGCATGCAATAGCAAATCAAATCAAAAGAACTTAGGGGTTATTAAGAGTTCTAATCTATGTACCGAAATTATCGAATACACTAATAAGGATGAGACATCGGTTTGTAACCTGGCATCTATTGCACTACCTAAATATGTAGATAAGGAGTCAAAAACCTTTGATTACGCCATGCTTCATGCAGTGACGAAAACGGTCACAAAGAATTTAAACCGCGTGATTGATCGTAATTTCTACCCAGTAGAAACAGCGCGCGTGTCCAATATGAAACATAGACCCATCGGTCTTGGGGTTCAAGGTCTCGCCGACGTTTTTATCATGTGCGGTTTCCCGTTTGACTGTGAAGAATCTAGAATGATGAATGCTCATATTTTCGAGACTATGTACCACGCATCTTTAGAGGCTTCATCCGAATTAGCGGAAATCGATGGATCGTACGAAAGTTTCGAAGGAAGCCCCGCGTCTCAAGGTATATTACAACAGGATATGTGGGAAGGTGATACCAAATTCAGCGGTCTGTACGACTGGGACGCAATGCGTGAACGTGTAAAGACAAAGGGACTTCGTAATTCTCTTTTGATGGCACCTATGCCTACCGCATCTACAGCACAGATTTTGGGTAACAATGAGTGTTTTGAACCTTATACGACAAATATTTATCTTCGCCGCACTCTCGCCGGTGAGTTCGTCGTCGTTAACAAACATCTAGTTGATGATCTTAAAAAAATCGGTCTTTGGTCAAAAGATATGAAAGATTTAATGGTCAAAGCAGGTGGTTCTATACAAACTATCACAGATATCCCCGACAATATTAAAAACCTCTATAAGACTGTCTGGGAGATTTCTCAGAAGTGTATCATCGATATGGCAGCTGACCGCGGACGCTTCATCGACCAGAGTCAGTCGATGAATCTGTTCATGGAGTCCCCTACGCTTTCAAAAATGTCATCCATGCACATGTACGCGTGGAAAGCTGGTCTGAAAACCGGTATGTACTATTTACGAAGTAAAGCAAAAGCTCGACCAATCCAATTTAGTTTAGAAGCTGAATGTACATCGTGTTCGGCTTAAAGGTAACAGTTCATTTAAAATTAAATGGCAAAATTTCACACGCTGTTAGATAATTTAGAAATACTAAGTTATGACGGTCGTAAGATATGTTTGAGTAACAAAGATGGAAAGAATGTAAGAATTCAAACTCCACGCATGTACATGCCATTCGGTATTTCTGGATTCCAACCTCAAGTCGGAGCCACTAAATGGAATCTCGACTTTTCTATGAAGGGATACGACGAAGAAGGAAATTACGTTAAAAATTTTTATGAAACTTTACAAGAAGTGGAAAAACGAATCATCGAAGCTGTAAGTTTACAAAGTGTTGATATATTCGGTAAACACATGAGTGTAGACGAACTTTCACCCATGTTTAACTCTAACATAAAGCACTCTCCTGATAGAGAACCCAAATTCAGGATTCGAGTAGATACTACGGCTGATGGAGATATAAAGGCGGGAATTTTCGATAGTGAAAAGAAAAGTATAAATTCTAAAGTGGAAAACAAACTGTATTCAAGAAATTCTGGTGTAGCTATCACAGAGATGAATAGCGTCTATTTCTTGAACAGGAAGTTCGGTGTGACGTGGAAATTGCACCAACTTGTGGTACATGAACCACAACAACTAAAGGGATTTCAATTTATTTTGTAGAGTATTCCTCTGATATTAAAAAATGATAAATCATCTGCGCCTCTCTCAACAGTTTACCTTTCACCACGGTGAAACTGTTGGGATCTATGTTTAATTTTATCTTAGCTATGCGAACCGACGTGTCCCACTTAGAAAGGGTCATTCTTGTAATACCTTTACATTTTTTTGATGAGGGTCTTGTACTTCTTGGTACCCTTCTTGGGGGCGAGCTTAAAGTCACCCTTCTTGGCGGCCTTGAAAACCTTAACCATAGCCTTGGCGCCCTCCTCCTTCATACGCTTCTTGGCGGCCGCGACAGCAGCCTTGCTCTTGATGCTACCATACTTATCCTGAACGAGATCACCCTTCACAAGACCTCCTGGTGTGTGTTTGGCGGTACCGTGAAATACCTCCGCGCGAGAACCTTCTGTTACCGTATACATTTATATTAAGCGCGGAAAATTTTTCGGATGGCATCCATAGTTTTTTCCTGTCTGATTGGAATTTGATTTTCGATACGTTTATCGTTTAAAACATCTGCACACAAAATAGACTTGTGGCCCTGGAGAGACATCATAGCCAATTCAACACTTCTGGCGATAGGTGTATCTTTGTACACCATTTTTTTCACAAAAACGTCGTTCTTTTGGCCGGATCTATGACACCTACCGATAGCTTGAAGTTCTGTAGCTGGGTTCCATGAAGGTGCCATTATATAAACACGGGTCGCGCATTGAATATTCAAACCAACACCACCACATTTAATCTGTGTCACCATGACACTATTGTCTGGGGCATTTCCAAATAATTCAATCTGTCTTTGTCTTTCGTCTTTTTCAACGTTACCATCTATCCTGAAAGTAGGGCACGCCAACTGTCTTTCGATATAATCGAGTTCACCTTTGAAAGTACAGAATATCACAGCTTTCTCTGTGGGATGGGAAGCGAGTTCCTGGAACAATCGACTCATTTTATGAGTAGAATGTTTCCATATTTCAGGTATCTGTTCGTTAGATTTAGCCACACCATCAAAATAAAGTTGAGGCCACCGCATGATTTGTCGCATACGTAACAAACACTCGAGCATATACATATTACGTCTGTGGAGTGAAACACTTTCTCTCATGACTTGTGTGATGGAATCTTGAGCTTCCATGAAAGCGTATTCATATAAAGCCCTTTCTTCTTCGTACATATCCAATTCCACATTTTCAAAATGACAAAACGGTAAAGAAATGTATCCATCAGCTTTGGTTCTTCGAAGAATGTATATGTCCTTTATCTTGTCGTGCATAGCTTGAACAGTGTTCTTTGAAAATCCAATAAATTCACACAAAGACACAAAATCTTCCATGGTGTTAAACACTGGAGTACCAGTTACAATCCAACGAATGGAAGATTTCAGTGTGTTAATTTTTTTAAACGTTCGTGTTTTTCTGTTGCGTATCTCGTGTGCCTCATCCAATACGACTCTGTCCCAAGAGATCGAATGAAGCGTGGACGTCTTGCTGCACACAGTTGGATAAGATGTCACGACGATATCATAAAGGGAAATACCGTTCGTATCACCCATTTTAGTTTTTCCGTCGTACATGAGAACGTCGAGTCCGGGTGCGAACTTGTTTATCTCACTTTTCCATTGCGGAACGAGCGTTTTTGGAACGACGATGAGGGTATGTTTTTTTGGATTTTTTAGTATAGTAGCGATAATCTGGATAGTTTTTCCCAACCCCATTTCATCGCATAAAAACCCACCCTTAGGGCCGTTCAATTGATTTTCCATTTGATTCATCCACTTTACACCATCTTCTTGGTGAGGGCTGTAAAGTGATGTGTGTAATTCATACTTGGACATGTTGATAGAAAATGTTAATTCATTTTCGACTTAGGTTCTTTATTTTATTCGCTACGATACCCGTCTTCGGGATCGGACGCTATTTCACACACGTGTACCTTTTCCTTCATCACCCTCTTTTTCCTCTCCTTCGGTTTTGGGAGTTCATCAATATGCTCTCTGAAATATAAAACTTTATCCCAAAATTCTCGCATTATAGGAAGATACGTTTTCCACCACTCACGATCACGGGGAACGTTAACCACGTCAAATTCTTCTGGCTTAGGCCAATTCGTGGCTGCAGGTTTGTACTGGATAAAATCTGCTGACTCCAAATCTAGAATCTCCATACAGAGTTGAAGCTGTGGCATATAATGTCCCGGAACTTCACCGGGGATGATAGCTCGTTGAGGAGGGCACTTAATCTCGACAAGTTTACCAGACTCCGATACACCGTCGGGACTACCACCTAACCATTTTTGTACTGGGTGCTGAACGAGACCTAATTCATGAACAACTTCCCCGTGACGTTGTTCATATAAAATGCGCGCTTCATCTTCATATAGTTCACCGTGACGCGTCGCCGCATTTCCAGTAAACTTCTCCCCCAATCCACACTTCTTTAAGAGTAAGCCATCCGGGGTTTCGTATGGATTCTTACCGATCGCTGTAGCTGCGTCACTAGCGGTTAGCATGCCTTGTCTGAGATCTAACCACGCCTCCGACTTTTGCGGTGCATATTCTGCCTCGATCAACGCTTTCACATTCGGGTGCATTAGTTGTTTTACTCTCCAATTGTTTAAGCGTCAGACGAATATGTTTTTGAGAATATACATCCTGCTTTTTCTTTTTGTCGTTCTTAGTTACTCGTTTTTTTGGATTAAAATCAGACCCGTATTTCATTGTTGAAAACCGGGGTTTGTGTAAACTGACTTAGGTGAATAAAAAAAGGATTTCGCAGCCAGCTGCTCTGCCTGCTTTTTGTTTTTAGCATATCCTTTCCCGATACAGACACCGTCCACGATGACATCTATATAAAATACCCCATTACCATGATGACCCACGACATAATTTGGTAAAGATAACCCATTTGTTTGACAATATCTCATCAAGTGATCTTTATAGTTATCATCTATCATTATAGAGTTCATGTTAACATATTGAGGGTTGTTGTATATTCTCAATATGAATTCGCGGGCGTGAATGAGGCCTAGATCCATGTATATAGCGCCCACGAGAGCCTCGAACGCATCTTCTAGAATCTTAGGATTTTTATTCCATTCATTGCGCATACCCTTTTCGTCCATGATAATCCAATTATTCAAACCTAATTTTGATGCGATAAAAGCGAGAGTTTCCCCCCTTACGAGTTTAGTTCGAGCTTTAGTTAAAAAGCCTTCTTGACGATTTTCGTATTTATCGTATAAGAATTTAGTGATGACAAATCCGAGAACGGAGTCACCAATAAATTCCAAAGTTTCAAAAGAACCTGATAAATCTTCATTTTCTTTCAACGCTGATTTGTGTGTAAATGCTTTTTGGTACAAATCTATATTAGATATTTTTGTACCAACAAGGTGTTCGACGGAATCCTTATCGATGATCATTTATATTCTATTGTATTCTTTTTTTTAAGCCTTTGCAGGTTCAACCTTGGTGTAATGAGGGCTGAGGTACTTCTGAAGGTTGAGGAAAGTTACCTGAACGTCGGCGGGGGGAGCGAGAAGATCCTTGAGCTTCTGATCCAGGATGAGAACTCGGCCGTTGTCGGGGTGCTTAAGACCGTTCTCCTTAACGTAAGTGTTAATAGCACGAGTTACGGTACTGCGAGAAACGAGCTGGCCGTCGGGGAGACCGAGGAAATCACGGAGCTTATCAGAAACCTTCTGCTCACGGTTGAAACCGTTATTCTTAGCGCGGTTAGAAGACTTCTCACCAGTGGGATCGTCAAGCTTAGCCTTGATCTTACGAACGATCTTAGTGAGAGACTTGATGTCAGAGCGAAGGGCGGCAATCTCAGCGAGGCAAGAATCACGAGTGCAAGTGGGGTCAGTAGACATTATACATTACATACTCGTCACATCTTTAATTACCTTCAAAAGGATACACAGGATGTACATAATTTTATTTTGTCTTTATATATTAATGGACGAGAAGAGTTATCCAATATCTACCATAAATACGTTTATGGAAGAGAACTTATTTTTCAAGGATGCTAAACTTAAGAAATATTTTATGAGAAATGAAAAACGGGATTTAGGAAAATTCAGGAATCGTTTACATAGCAACTTTAAGTCTAAGACGTTTGAAAAACAAATTTACGTGTTGATAACCGACAATATACGAGACATAATATTGGATACTATAGGTGAAATTTCAGAGACCATGAAAACCATGGGAGATCTGATTATTTCCGGCGGAGAAGCGTTCAATATGTACGTTGATTACAAGGATCGTATAATCACAAGTGATATTGACGCGAAGTTTGTACCCAGACTGCAACTTAACACAAAATATTTTGGAAGGTTGCAAGCGGTTAAACTGTTACTTTGGAATAAACTCGGTCAGATTGCGAAAAAACTAAATGCCAGAATTCACAAGAGGTTATCTTCTGTAAGTAACAACAAGATCTTCAAATATCTCGGTTTAGGCTTTAATAAAAAGGGACCTTTCGTTACCAGAAGATATATCTTAATCAAAAAGAAAAAGGGTAGTACCACGAATAAACCGAGTACAAGGGACGTTTTCATAGATGTTGAATTATTCGCGTTAGATTTAAACGTGCGATGTTTTTCCCCCGAAAAGGGTAAAATAGAAGATTTTATCGTGGGTGGTATTTTGGACATACCTTTTATGAGACCTAAGGAGTTTGGGTATGATGTTGCTAAAACAAAGCGCAGAGGTATCCAATACAGAAATCCTGTCACGAATAAGATAGTCAAAAATAAAAACGTATTCGTAGCGAGTAAAGAGTTTCTCATAGAGGATATCTATCTGATGCAAAAATTACGCTTACGACCAGAGAAAAAGGAAAAGGATAGAAAACGTCTCGTCAGGTTGGGTCGATTAATCGATAAAAGAGTAAAAAATTCCGATACTATGGATACCGTGTTTAAATTGGTACGGTCTAAGCTCGCTAAAGTTAAGACCAGCAGGAAACAATCTGGAACCGTCAGCATAAAACGTGCCATGAGCGTTAACCCGGATAAATATTCCAACTATACAACGGAACCATCTAAAGAGAGGTTATCGAAGCAAATAATACACGGAATGCGTGTGACTCCACAAAATAACAAGATAAACGGGTACGAAAAAACGTATGGAAATAAACAGTTTAATCTTAAAAATTATAAATGGAAACCTGCAACTAACAACGCGTATGTTAAAAATGAATTTACACACAGGCCAATTAACGCTCAAAAAATACCAACCAACTTAAATACGTCAGAAACATTATACGGATTTAAACCGAGACGCGACGGATGGGTACCAAAGCCATTACTCGAACGCGCATCAAAAATACCATATATAGGTTTAAAGAGATGACACGTTAAAGGTGTATAATGCTTTTTAACAAAATTACCAAGGCCGAAGATGGCTCCCGCCATGTACGAACTTTCACAGACGACAGGAAGCGTGTTTTCTTACAACTCGACGATGTAAAGATTGTTGAGACGCGCCCCGAATTTGTATTTGAACTCGCCGACCGCACCCAAGTAGATGCCATTCACGAGGAAAATATTAAAAACGCCATCGAAAACTCGGAGGAGTGGTTCGGTAGGTCCCTATCCGAGTCTACCCTCAAGCGAGCGTATCTTAAGGATGACGTCATCGGTGCAGAAATTCTCGAAAACGCCAAGGTATTCAGTGATGCCAAGGAGGTCGTTGAGTATGACAGCATCGTCGTCGATGACAAGCCTTGCTCCATCATCCTAGAATATTCCGGACTTTGGTTTGCCAAGAAGACATTTGGACCGTCATGGAACATTGTTCAGGTGAAGTTGGCCCCAGAACCAACCCCTGATCCAGAACCCGAGACTGAAACATTTGACGAAACTTATCCAGAAGACTACATGTTTAAGGATGAATAAAAAAATTTGTAGACATTATATAAAGAACTATGTTTAAGAAGATTTCTCCACGTACGATTTTATTAGTGCTTCTCGTAATTTTTATTGTCACATGTGCGTGTGGTACTACCATGGGTAAGAAATCTATGTACACTCGTCAGCGCGACTTTGCCCCCGTTGGTGGTGGCACTGGCCCCAGCCCCGGTCTCGCCGCGGCCCCCTCTTCCGCTTGTGAGATGAAGGCCGGTACCGGTCTCGCCTCTTCACTGTTACCCAAGGAGGTGGCTTCCCAGGAGGACTTTGGGCAGTTCGCGCCCGAGGATATTTTAGCCGGTCAGAATTTCCTTGAGCCCAGGAATCAGATCGGATTCCCGGAGAGTGTCGGTGGAGCCCTCCGGAACGCTAACCAGCAGGTGCGTGCCGAGCCCCCCAATCCCAAGGATCCCTTTGTTTGGAACAACTCTACCATCGTTCCCGACACCATGATGCGCCCCTTAATATAAATAACTTAAAGGTAATCTCATATATTACAGTATAAAATGTCTAACACAGATGAACTCTCCCAAAGCGTCTCTAAACTGGTCGAATTGAACAGGCAGATTAAAGAAGCTCGTTCAGATATTAAAATTCTCGCGGATGCAGAAAAAGCACTTAAGTCGCAAATCAAAAAGTTGATGATTGATAACGGTCTCGACGTCATTAACCTCAAGAAGGGGAAAATCACGGTCAAAAAGAGTGTGAGAAAGGGTGGCTTGAACAAGAACTCAATCAAGGAAGGTCTTGGTGTTTTCTTTTCAGGAAACGAGCAACAAGCAGAAAGTGCCTTAAAGACTATCCTCGATAATATACCAACAAAGGAAACGTCCACTATCGCACTCACCGGTGTAAAGGAAACGAAATAAATGGTCTGGAATCAGTATGTTTACGAAGCTGCGACAGGAAACGAAGTTGATTATAGTGATGATGAATATGAAAATGATCAACTGGAACTAATGCACGTTGATGATTGGCGTGATTTTTATAGCTCAGAACTTGGGTATATGTGGGGAATTCTTCAGCAATACTTATACGATGCGAATTATCCAGGACACATCATGCGACATGCGACGTACGAGGATTTCGTCCGATTCTGCTATAGGTTTTCGGACGCCTAGTTAGATTTAAATGTTTTAATATAGTAAATGATACCTACACTCTCTTTACCTAAGATGCCCGCCGTAACTTCCCCCAAGGTTGCCGTACCCGCCGCTCTCTTCTTAGCTCTCAGCCCCGGTATGATTCTCAAGGCCGATGGTCGTAAGTTCTCCTTCAACAAGGTTGGCACTGACCGTGTTACCATCTTTTTCCACGCTCTCGTGTTCTTCTTGGTGTACTCCCTCGTCGCCAAGGCTATGGGTATCGTCCTCACCAGGAACGATCTTCTCGTTGCCACGACTCTCTTCATGGCTCTCAGCCCTGGTTTACTTCTTACCATCCCTCCCGGTAAGTTCATGTCCGGTAAGACCAGCCGCGCGGCTATCTTAACTCACACCGTCGTTTTCGCGGTCGTGTTCGCTCTTTTACGAAAGCAATTTCCTCAGTTCTATTAAGTGACTAGAGATGGAATATTTAGTTCTGGGCCCCGCATCAATGGGTATTTTTACCATGTTGGGCGCCTTAATTAATATAGAGGATGATTTGAAAAATATTAAGGAAATCTCTGGTTCATCAGCGGGTGCTATTTTAGGTGTATGCTTAGCATTAGAAATACCACTGTACGATGTACTCGACAAATTTTTAAAAGTAGATTTAGAAAAACATACCAAATACAATCTCAAATCGTTTATGAAAAATTACGGTTTAATAGATCTAGATCCTATAAGAGAAGTGTTAAAGGATGTTTTCGGTTGCGACCCAACATTTTCAGATCTGAAACGAAAATTGCATATATCGACATATTGTTTAAACAGGGGACGTACAGAGTATTTTTCATCAGATTCGCACCCTGACATGAAGGTCATCGATGCTGTATGTATGAGTATATCTATACCCATTCTAGCATCCAGCGTAAAGCTTAATGATATGATATACATGGACGGTGGTATAAAGGAGAGAGTGCCCATCACACCGTTTGAGGGTGAAGCCCCACACAAAATACTATGTTTAAAATTGAAGAGTCAGGATATATTCTTTGAGAAGATCGCGACGTTCAGCAAGTTCGTAGAGACGTTCATGTCTTCTTTGTTAAACATACGAGCAGATATAAACTTGGATAAAATAGGAAAAGTCGTAGAAGTAGACACAGAAGATTACGATTTGTTTTCGTTTAAGATGTCGTTTGATGATAAGTTACGTTTATTCCTTTTAGCTTTTAAATAAACATCTTGTTATATTTTTTTATCAGAATATAACAATATGGATGCGTGTGATCCAGGTACAGAATCCGGGAATATCAGGAGATTGATTAAATTACACACAGGTGAAACGGTAAAATTATCGAGAGCAAAGGTGTGCGAAATCATGAAAGCGGCGAAAGAAAATCGTTCTCCTTTACCCCCTCTCGGTCTCACGAGAGATAAAAAGTACCTATTAGACGCTAAATCCCCCCTCACACAGAGAGATTATGAGATACTGTTTAAGAGTACATCTAAAGCCACCGATATAAAAAGAATCGCGAAAAAGTCCGGTTTAACTCAACTCGACAAAACCATCAGCGACTTAAAAGGTGCTATAGGGCGTCGTCTCAGAAGCATGAACGTACGTGAACCCGTTTTATTACACGGAAGGGCTACAACCCAACGTGCGTCCTCCGATAATAAGTTTTACAATTTAGAAAATAACGTAAACACGACGAGGAATGCCAACAATAACAATAACAATAATGGTGAACGTGAAAACATAAATAGTGCGCGCGTCGCATCAGGGGCTGTGAAAGAAGCTACCGAAAGCGCTACGCGCGAAAATAATAATAACCGTAACCGTAACCGTAACCGTAACGGAAACCGTAACGGAAACCGTAACGGAAACCGGAAACCTAATGTAAACGTTGCTCCCCGTGCAAGCCAATCCACGGGTGATATCGCCAGAGATTTGGCGCGTTTACGTCACCAAAGGCGTTTACAATCGACTGGTGGAGGTGGTGGTGGTGGACGTATCGTCGCTAACGGTATGGGTGGTAGGCGCGTCGTCTCTAACGGTGGTGGTTCGTCATTTCTCCGAGGTGCGATGTCTACTAACAGAATAACCCGTAATACATCACAAAGTGAAGCGGTGGTTACACAGTTAGCCACCGAGCGTCGTGAGATGGCTCGTCGTATGAATTTAGCTCGCCAAGAAGCCGAGCGTTTAGCAAACAAGGCTGCGGAAAGTAAAAGCGCGAGCGCCAGAAATGAAGCAAGGTTAGCTAGGAATAGGTACGCGTCGTTACGAAAAAATATGAACGAGAAAGAGCGGGAAACTAAAGAACGACTTAATAAATTAGAAAACGAAAAGCGTAATACTGAGAGAAAACTCAGCAACGCTTCCGAAAAAATAAATAACATTTCCGCTGCTAAAAACAATGCTACATCAAAATTAAACACCGCTACAAAAAAGAAAAACTTACTCGAAGTGAAGTATAAAGCTGCCCGGGAACAAATAAATGAAGAAAAGAACTTAGCCAACAAAGCTGTCCAGGCTGCGAAGACTGCACAGTTATCCAATAATCAAACCGCGATAAACGAGGCGAAGCGAGCCAAAGAAACGGCGAATGCAAAGGTTGCTGAACTCGAACAGCAATTTACCACGATGAAACAACAATTCAACACTTCTCAAAGAGAAGTCACGAATCTAAAACAACAAGCGACTAACGCTACAACAAAGTTAAACGCTGCGCAGACGGAGGTCACGAATATGAAGGAAAAGGCGAATAAAAAACGTAAAAATATGTTCGAGACTCTTCTCAATAACTTCAACGTTCCTATGAATAAACGTACGGAATATAAAAATAGATTTGAGCGAGGAAATCGTATAGGTGTGATAGCTAACGAACTCAAGGTTGAAGCCAAGAAAAAGAAAAACCTACTTGAAGGAAAATACAAGGCTGCACGTGAACAAATGAACACAAACGCAGCCAATCGTAAAAAATTACAAGAGAATCTCAACAAGAGTAAGCAAAATGTTAACATAAAAATCATAGCGGCAGCGAGAGAGGCTGGTAATCAGGCTCGTCGAGCGGCTGAAAATCAAGCGCAACAAAATATTAATCGAATCCAAAAGAATGCCGCGAATGAAAAGCGTACCTTAGAAAATAGCATAACAAACGCGAAACGGGAAGCAAATGAACTCCGAAATAGTACAAACGCTAAAATAGCAAACGCGAAACGGGAAGCTGAAGCGGCTGGTCGAGAAGCACAAAAAGCGAATAATACCGAAGAAATGAAAAAAGCTAATAACGCTAAGAGGAACGCTAACGCAAAGGTTGCCGCAATCGAGCAAGAAGCTAAGAACAAACGAAAGCGCATGCTCGAAAAACTTTTGAATCAATACAAGGTCACTAACAGACAGCCTTACATGAATAGATTTAACAATGGAGAGCGTATAAGTGTGATAGCGGAAGAATTTAAAAAACAAGAAGCCAATAAAATTCAACAAAATAAGAATAACGCGTTACGGGAACAGAGAGAAAAAAATGCCGAAAATACAAAACAAAGGGAAAAGGAGATCAGGTTACAAACACTCAAAACACTTAGGGCAAAAGGTTATAAGGTTACTCACCCTAATAAAGGTGGGAACAGTGAACCTTTCATACAGTTTAAGGCTGAAATCAAGAAAGTTGAGACTAAAGTTAAGGAAACCGGCAACGTTTCATCTAACGATTTAAAAACTTTACAAACTTTAATAAATAATGCACGTAACAAAAAGACTTCCAACGCACGTACAAAATTAAACGAGGCCCAAGCTAAAGCTAACGCTAACGCGCGAGCCGCGGAGCAACGTTTGGCGAACGAAAAAGCCAGTGCAGAAAAACGACTAACAAACCAGAAAGCCGCGGCTAATAAGGAAATGGCCACCAGAAGAATTCAAAATGCGTTCCGCGCCAAGCAAGCTGCCGCGAAAGCCGAAGCTAACACTAAGGCCAAATCTAACGCAGAAGCCCGAGCCAAAGCTAATGCAGAAGCCCGAGCCAAAGCTAATGCAGAAGCCCGAGCCAAAGCTAACGCAGAAGCCCGAGCCAAAGCTAACGCAGAAGCCAAGGCTGTAGCAAAGAGACAACGAGCATTTAATAATTTGTTAAAGCAATATCCCACTGCCACCAACAACGAGAAAACTGAAGCGAGAGCCAAGTTCAATATGAATGCGAGAGCCAAGTTCAATATGAATGCGACTATTTTGGCTTTAAATAGATATTTAAAAAAACGCACGAGAACCAGGAAAGAGGCTGAGGAAAAGAAAAAGCTGGCGAACAAGGCTGAAGCCGATAAAAGGTCGAAAGCAAAAGAACTTGAAAACCTATTCTCCAAATATGACACAATCATGGGAAATAATTCTGATTGGCCAATTAGTAAAAAATTAGTCCGACAAGAGTATAAAAAAGGTAAATCGTTGGCTAATATCAAGGTTGAATTAAACGGCATGATTGAACGTAAAAAGAAAGAGCCGGTATACACGAACACGGGTTCACCGGGACCCCGGAAAAAGATGCAGATAAACCCTGTAGCTACCGTCCGTAATAATCCGTTATTTAACGTCAACCTCGAAAAGTTTGGAAGATTTAAATCATTGGTTAGCCCAAAACAATTAGCATTTATAAATCCAACGAAACGAAAGGGTATAGAAAGTCAATTAAACCAAGCGTTCAAGGAAAAAAGTCAAGAAAAATGGAATAAATCTGTGAAGGTATTAATCGAGGCACAGAAAGAAGATATAATATTAAGAAACGCTGCGGCCAAGAACAAGGTAAATAGTGCCTTAAAAGTAAGAAAAAATGTCATGTTACAAAATATAAAAAAACTAAATAAACCGGCACAGAACTCATTCGTGGGACGAATCCCGAAGGCGGATTCTGCAGGTCTGATTACGATACGCGAGGAAATAAACCAAGCTTTACGAAATAAACAGGTACAAAATAAACGTAAATTATTACCTAAGGCGAAATCGAATAAAAATCTAAAAAAACCGTTCAATAAATTAAGTAATAAAGCCGAAAAACCTAACATAAGTCCGAAATTTAGATCATTTCAATCCGCACTTGCAACGAGAGCACAAAAGCTAATTGGTCAACAGGACAGGGAATTTGGAAAAGTAAGATCTTACTTTGGGAGTGAATGGAAAGGAATAATTGAACGCAAAACGAAAACACTTATGGGGCTTCAGAGAATTGATCTATCTTTAAGGGCTCGCGAGGATATAGTAAAACAACTTGACAATCTCCCCAAAAAAATTAAAGAATCTAAAAAACAAAAAATAAAAGAATTACGTTCCTATGTAGTACCATATGGGCAAGATATTAGTTTATTTGGAGACAAAATGGCTGAAATAACGGGTAATATCTCAAAAATGAGATAAAATCTGTAACCAAATTTAAAAATATTTTATAAACGAATAACTGGTTGTGTTCGTCTATAAAATAAAATTGTTACATTATAATATGACCAAGTTTACATCTCTTAATGAAAATATGAATGATCTTGTCAGGGGATATTTTATGAGGGACAGCGAGGGTGGTTATGCTCCCAACAACTACAAAGTTAGCACGCGCGGTGGAGGTAACAATCTAATGAATAATTATTTAAAAGAGCAAAAAGCTATTAAAAATAAAAATAAAAAGATCCGCGGTGTTCGGGCGCTTCATAACTCTTCCAAAATGATCAAAAAATCTACTAAGAAGAAGTAAATCGGGTATAATCTAAGGGAGTTTTGTTACCTGGAATCATCATATAGGTTTCGACGGTCGAAGCAGGTTGATCCGCGGCGAAGGCTTTCGCGATGGCCTCTTCGTCGGGATCCTCGACCGCAGTACCGTCAATATCAGATTGGTCTGTGTTCTGTAAGAACCCGACCGCCTCGTCCGCCGCGGATGGGGAGGGGGAGAGATCAGGCTCTTCTTCTTTCTTCCCTGTCAGCATCACTATCACGACAATGAGTATGATCAAAGAAACAACTCCGACACCGATCTTTAAACCATGTTTCTGCATAAATGTTCGGCTATTATTATAACTCATTTGTTTACTATATAAAAATAAAAAAAACCTAAGTGGAATTTTTTTAAAAAATTTGTAAGATGTTTTTTATAAAAGATTCTCCGATAACAAAAATGATTCTTAAACAAGATGTTTCAAATTTTTTTAAGAAATATCTCACTCATGAAATGTCGAACAAAGAAATCCAAACATGGTGTGAAGATAATGTAGGGGAGCTTGCCTACGTGTACTATAAATATTACGGCGCCGACCAATCGTGGGATGAGGCTGAAAAACTCATGTTTTTTGTAGAATCGACGTATGGTCGTGATGATCTGTGTAGTATTATAGAATCATTTGTAGATTGTCAATAGTTAAAGAAAATAGTTATATAATGTATATGTCTACTTGTGTGTCGTGTACTGAAGATTTTAATAAGACAAATCATTTAAAAGTGACGTGCCCCTTTTGTGACTTTGATGCCTGCAAAACTTGTCTACAAACATACATTTTATCGACTAGTAAAGACCCTCACTGTATGAATTGTAGACATGAATTTAATCGAGAATTTGTAGATTCTTTTTGTACCAGAGCCTTCAGAAACAAGACGTATAAAACACATAGAGAGAATATCCTCTTTGAACGCGAACAAGCGCGTTTACCCGAGACGCAACCTTATGTAGAGAGAACTCTACAGATACGATCTTTAAGACGAAGCTATTCATGGCTCATGCAATTTCTAGAAACGGTGAAATTGTGTACTACTGATAATATCATAATTAGCTGTAGGCATTATCTCATAGAACTATTGCGTGAAATAATACATGATATAATTTTAGAAGCTAACGCGTTAAGTAGAACGGATCCAACCGTGTCGAGAACTATGCCAGTGTACACACAAGCGTGCTTATCCGAGAACTGTAGAGGATTTTTGGCTGACAATTACGTATGTGGAATATGTAAAAAGGAATTTTGTGAGAAGTGTCACGAAGAAAAACACGAAGGTCACGTTTGTGACTCCAACACAGTGAAGAGTATAAAATTGTTAAAGAAAGACACAAAACCGTGTCCTAAATGCAATACGATGATATATAAAATAGATGGATGTTCACAAATGTGGTGTACTGTGTGTCACACAACGTTTGATTTCAATACAGGAATGATAGAAACGGGGAGAATACACAATCCACATTACATAGAATATTTCAAAAGTAAAACGCGTGAACACGGCGACATTCCATGCGGGGGTCGTCCTAATTATCACGAATTAAGACGTAATAAGGCGCCAGAGTATATACTGAAAGCTTCGTTACTCTTGTCCCATATAGATCGAGAAATGTTTTATAGATTTAATTTCACCTACACAGATCATAAATATATGAGAGTACGATACTTATTAAACGAGATGAGTAAAGAAGATTTCAAATGTGAATTGCAGCGCCGAGATAAGTATAATGATAAGGTGACAGATATTCAAGAAATATATAGAATGGTGTTAGATACATTGGGAGATGCACTCAGACAATATATGGTAGACAGTTCGAGAGTAGATGAAATAGTAAAGGATATCGAGGGAATTGTCGAATATTATAACACGGTAGCTCTAAAAATAAGAAAAAGGTACGTGGCACGTATACCTCATAATATTAAAATAGAGGTTTAAATTAATGGGAACGTTCGTGGTAGTGATCGTAGTGATGGCCCTTTTGATTTACACTTTTATGTCGAAATATAAGAGTCCTAAAGTGCGTAAGGGGTTTATCACACACGAAGAATGTGATCATATCGTGGAAGTTTCTAAACCTAGATTATCTAGTTCAACAATAGGTGTCGACAAGAATGATGACAATACCATCAGAATAAGTCAAACGGCGTGGTTAGATTATGAGGATAAGATAGTTCACGATGTATCGGAACGCTGCGCATCCTTATACGATAAAACGCTCGTCGAATGCGAATCGTTACAAACTCTGAAATACGAACCCGGTGGGTTTTATTCACCGCACCAAGACGTTTTACCATTGAAAAATCCCAGACGACATACGTGTATAATAGCTCTTAACGATGGCTACGTGGGTGGAGAAACAAATTTTCCGAATCTGAATAAAAAATTCAAGCTCGAAAAAGGTGACGTTTTATGCTTTGATACGTTAAACGGCATGGGGCGCATAACAGATCAAGCTCTTCACGGAGGTTTACCCGTTGAAAAGGGGGAAAAATGGCTAGCAAATCTATGGATACATAAATATCCATATAGTATAACAGGATGATATCGTACGCTTTACTTTGTAAACCTATCGCTAACATAACACCAACTAAAACAGTTATCAACACACAAGAATGTAGAGTTATACAGATCAAACCATCTGAAGTTGAAGATGTGTTTCAATTTCAGATACTCGATGCACCACCCATAGCTGTTAACCAAAAATACGATTAAGTTCGTTCCCATACCTGTACAAAATCACCTTTAGTTTTATTGAATCCACAGGTCTTTAATTTACCGTAAAGTTTTTCATAATCTACCCTATCTGGGTAATCTGTTTCGACTATGATCTTTTTTAATGGTTGTAAAGAAGGAGAAGAAGTAGATATATGATCTATCACTTGAGGTAAACATCCTTCACAATCAGCGACGATGGTGTTGAATTCTATATTATATTTTCTCTGCAATTCATCATACGTCAAATTATCTATATCACATGTATCGTCGTTACATTCTACGGTGTATGTGGCGTAGTTATAGTCACCCTTAATTTTTTGCTTTGTGGGACCCACGGTTCCTACGAATACGTGTGCGTTACCATAATTACACCCCTCCAAATTACTTTTTAAAGCGTCAGTCACCTTACTGTCGGGTTCGACGACAACACAATCTCGTTCATCTTTTACGTTATCGAGTATTACCGCACTCACAGTTCCGTATCTAGCACCTAATTCTAAAACTTTATCACCTTCATGAATATACTCCGCGACCATATCTTGTTCCTGCTTTTCCACAGTTAAATGAGGAATCACCTTCCCATTTTCGTCTTTGAATGTACGATAACCTGTGGAATAAAATATAAAAATGCACAAAATCAATAAAAATAAGAGTGATGCATTCATCTAATATACTGTGATATTAAAAAAAAGGGTTTGTTAAATTGATCAATTTTCCATTATCTTTTGTTTTCATGAATATAACTTCGTCACATTCTCCACCCTTAATGATCATGACAGGTTCTCCGCATTCTGTACCAGGTGTTTTATGTCGATCACATGCGAGTTTCGTTCTCGCGGTGATATCCATGTTCTGGCTGTACCCTATAAAAGTTCTATCCACATTTCCATTCTTATCTATGGATTCTACTGTAGCCTTTACAGAATATGCACCGTAATCCCACGCATTATTTGTATCAATGGGAGGTGGAGGGTGATCTAGTACAGCATTTCGACGCACTATGCGTTTTTTTATATTTAGAATCGGAGAAATTAAACCGTTTACTGCCGCAAACATTTAATAATATGTATCCGAGATTTTTTAAATTACTTTTTATTGACCATACTTTTCCGCTATGTATGATTTAATTTCCGAGTTATTATCTCCGTGAAGCTGAACTAATATATCTCCTCCGTATTTAGCTACCATCTTATGACGGTTTCGCTCGTGTTGTTCGGCGACATCATCCTTATTTTGACCGAGATATGGAACTGCATAACCATTTTCACACATCCATTGGTTTACATTGGTCCAGTTATCATCTTCACAAATCCAGACTTCCGCGAGAACTCGTCCGTATTTATCCCTCGGGTCGGATTCTGAACATCGAAGTTCTATGTCGATATCATCCTTTTCTGAAGCTACGGCTTTCATACACCATTCTTTGAGCACCTTTTTGGCCTGCTTACCAAAAACCTTTTCAATTTTATCCGAAGTTCTTGATTCGGGTGTGTCAATTCCCATGAGGCGAATGCGTTGTTTGGTACACACATCAAAACCTAGGTCAATAGCTACATCGATGGTGTCCCCGTCGATGATACGACCAACGGAAGATACGCGGTACGTGAAGGGGCAACGTTCGGATTTATATGAAGACATATTGATTTAATTAGTATATAAAACTTTAATTATATTACCTTTTGAGCCTCCTCATCATGATCACGATAGCAATGATAGTGACAACGCTTACCAATATTCTAAACCTCATTTTAGATTCGGATAAAGATATATATCGTGGGTTAAATTGTGTATCAACTATTAGTTTGTTAAAGTTATTATTAAAATGTATATGTTCAATATTGTTTATGTTTTTATAGTCATATTTAGCACCGGTATCCCATAATGAAGAGTATCTATAAATACCAAAACCACTGAAGGCTGAATCAACGCGTACGTACCTATTTAATTTAGTTATAATTGGTATCAATTTGCGTGTTGGAGTTACAGCTGATGTATCATAAGGTAAACCATTTCTCTCCGTGGACATTCCAAATATTCCATCTACATCTTTGTGAGTTTCCATATATTGAAACATATCAATGAGACCCTTTTCATCGTATTCTAAAAAGTCCATATCTAACATGCACACATAATCATAAACAACGCCCGAATTTATAACAGCGTCAATCCCCCTTTGACGAATGTACGCGAGACGACGAACGCGTTTGCTGCAATTGTCTTCGTTCCTACTACACAACTCAAGAGAACTTTTATTATCTAAATCTAGGGTGATAACTTTTTTGATACCCGAATCTCTCAAAATGATCTTCGTATTGTCTGTACTGTTATTTTCAACCGCATAAATATCCTGGTTGTATTTTTTGATAGTGTTCATGTTCTTTTCAAGGTACTTTTCACCATCCTTCACGATAAACACAAATGCTATCTTCATATATTTAGCTTATAAATTATTATGAGTACACACAATAAAAAAGATCTTATAAGAAGTGATTCGGACCAGTTCGAGAACCTCCTTCAATTTTGATTACCGTAATGTTGCTTTCCGATGAGTTGTTTAGTGGATTTATGTAATATAGATGCATTCGTGCATAGAACTTTGACAAGATCGATTTTTTGCTCTTCAGAGAGATCAGCAAAATGTTCGTTAACATCGGTTCGCGCTTTCAGAAGAAATTCCAAAGCCGTGTCATAATCATCCTCGATGATTTTTTCCCACGAAGCTTCGATGATATATTTTCCAGACATAACCAACTTAAAAAACTTGGTTTAATATAGAATATGGTAGTGTGTGTATATTCTTGTAACGACGTGTACAAGTATAAATTGGCAAAAACGCGCGAAAATGTTTTGAACGGTTTATACGAAAAACCTTTTGTGGAAAAACCTAAAAAAAAGTTTGACAATCCTCGACTTAGGTTTAGATTCCGAGAAGCGATCAAGGAAGCACATGAAATTTGTGATTCAACAAAGAATTCATATGAATGTGAGCTAGCATGGCACGAGGTTGACGAATTAGACGATGCCATGATGCGTCAAGGTCTTAAAGACTAGGACATAAATTTAGAAATGGATATAGAAAAGATAGTAGATGAAATTTTTACAACACTAGGTCCGGGGTACAGTGAACGTGTGTATCACACAGCTGTGGAGGTGATGTTACGAGAACTTCACATTCCGTACGAGTCGGAACGTAATATTCAAATACCGTTCAAAGGACATATCATCGGATACCTGCGAGCTGACATTATTATAGATAATTCTACAATTCTAGAGTTTAAAACGATAAAAACACTCAACGAAGCTGTTGAAATGCAAGGTTTAAATTACCTCAAACTCACAGGGTTGAAAACGGCGTACCTGATAAATTTTCCACCGTTTCGTGGTGCTCGGGTGGAAGTTAAAAAAATTTGTATAGAAAACGATGATAAAGAAAAGATATCATAGTTTACCATGGAATCTACAATCTCAAAGCGTGGACCTCTAGTCGTGGAATATAACGGCCGATTATTCATAGAACATTGTTACATCATAACTGAAAAAAATATTGAAAACATGTTGGAAAAAATCAAAGATATACCGTACACACGGGTGGAGCAAACTACTGAAACTTCTTTTGAACTAAAAATTTAATTACCAAGGAATATTTTGTGGATTAAATCTACATGAATTTTTTAAAAAAATTACAAAGTCATTTAAATCTTTTTCTGTTTGTACCACATTCAAAACTTGTTCTACAAACAGATTATACCTATGATGATTACCGTCGTGTACCAACCTATTTTCACGTAATTCTAATTTATGTTTACCTAAATGTGTAGGCATGAGAATCAAATTATTACTTGAATTCATATCGTAATTAAATTTTTTAACGGTCGGGTGCGCCCTAAATTGTCTAGGAATCACGTGATGATCTTCAACCAAACCTTTGAGATTCCATCGTGTCTTGAAAAAATCCCTCGACACGGACCTGTATCTCATACTATACTAAATCATTTTTACATACATGATTGTGTATGTAAAAATGATCCCAACGGGGCTCGAACCCGCGACCTTGGCGTGCCTCATGTGAATACAATTTCACTCTGTATACTTAGTATAAGCACCACGCTCTAACCAACTGAGCTATGGGATCATGGGTCATACAATGTGATCGTAAAACGACCCTTGCGTACAACCGTCGGCTCAATGAAGAGTCGAGCTATCTTATCCTTTCCTCGTGACGTACCTTTAAGTTCTTTTGTAGTTTTGTCCAATGTAGCTTCTGATCTAAAAACCTCGGTATTACTCGTGTATTGTTCAACTCCATTCTTCGTGATCACCGTGATGTTATTCGGTGGTGATATCTGTGCACCTATAAAATCTGGATGCCTGTACATCCGTCTGAACATCACGCGCAAGATATATAACGCGGGTATTTTTATTGGGGAACGTCCTCGTTCAAAAAGGTGGTTGACGCTTCCGAATCAGCTGTATCTTCTTCATCCGCCGCTCCGGCTACGGAGCCGAAAGCGTTGTTTTGACCCCATATAGAGTAGTTTTGGGGAGGGTTCCAGTCGGCCATCACCTCTTGGTGAACCGCCTGCCAATACAGAATCTCATTGATTTTGTCGATGTGGTATTGGATTTGTTGGGTGGTATTGTTCACGTTCATATTATATCGTAGGTATAAATTCCCACTTAAGAGTCGCACAAATACGTTTCCAGATAACGTCTTGTTGATGAAGCTTCTCTTTGGATTTTAGCAAAGGGAAGTATTGAAGGTAAGAATCTTCCGAGAGAAGTTCGCAGAATTTATACAAAACGTAAGAGTAACTTAGGAAGTTTTTGCGTTCTGCCGGACAATTGTCGTCAAAAGGTTTTTGGATTTCTTTAAACATTAACCGTAATCTTTCTTCAATCTCTATAGGCATTTTTGGTGGTCTTATTCCACTCAGTATATTTGTGATAAAAGGTACGTGTTCGTAGTACTTATTAAGCTTAAGTTTCTTGAGAAGTGATCGGACGCGCGCGTGAGTAATTTCCGACAGTGACTTAATTTTTATCTTTTTAAACTCATTCCTCAGTTCTTGTAAAACTTCAGGGGGGATGGTCGTCATCTCTTGTGCTTGGAATTGTGATAGCCATTCGTTAAAGTGATTATCTCGTTTATACGAATAGTTAATAATTTTTTCGGAAGTTTCTTGCTCTTCTTTGTATGTGAGTTCTTCGCTTAACAAAACATCCAGGACCGTACCACACCCGTCACATACCAAATCTGCGGAATCTGAAAAATGAAATAAATTACTCGTCTCACAGTTCGGACATCGATCTACCATTTTTTCAATTGGTCGATCTATGTTTACTTTTTCGACGTCGATGAGATAGTCTACAAAAATATCCTTTTTGCGTGCACCTGCCGTCTCTTTACAATTAAAAACGTTATTAGTATGTGTCTCTTGTGTAGTTTCATCTGTATAGTTTTTCATGTAAGGTAAACATTTTGATATATAATGTGACATTTCGGATTCGTACTCGGATTTATTTTTAGGATCACTCTCAATTTTCTCCATCCATTCATCCATTCGTTTATTATACCGACTTAAAAAATTACCTTCCATTACATTAATGAATATTATACATAAGTTTTTAATTAACGTAATTTATTATTTTAAAGTGGTCACAAAAATTTTATCTAACAAACATGACTACAAAATTCAAACTAAGTGTATTGAATATTATGTTGATCACGATAAATCTAAAAAAACGGATGATCCGTTTTGGAAAAAGGAACTAAAGTATTTGACTAAGAAAAGTACAAATTATTATACGGACGTGGATGCGGATTTCAATATCCCTAATCCTCCGGAATGTGTTATCCGTATGATAATTCGAGTTAAGTTCTGGTACGATACTAAAAGTTATAAGTATATCACGTACGATAATAATCACGCCTGGCCACCACGAAAACGAACCAATATGATATTCAATTTACCACTGTCCTCGGCCGTTTTATTAGATGAGGGGGATAAACCTGTAAAAGATCTGTTATGTAAAATATCCCGGTACGCAGGACCGTTTAGTGACTTTTACAATGAAAAAATCGAAATAAAAGATATGTTTTGGTATGAAGATTCAACCTACGAAAAGTTTCCCAAGATCAAGATAAAGAACATCGTAGGAATGAACAAGACTATCGACGTAAAGACTGGGTATATCAGTGATCTTCATCTACCTTAGTAGCTAAATAAAATTTAAGTTCACCCAAGTTTGCTACGTTATATTTCAATATCAAAAATCTATTCTGTTCCTCTTGCATTATTTGTACCGTCGCGCACATACTCGTCGCTTTCGTAAATATATTCATATATCTAAGAGAATATACACCCGTTAACTTGGAACATTCATCGTTGCATTCTATCGATGTTTCTTGATTAGCAAAGTCTCCGTGACACGTTAACGTGATATATTTCCCCTCCCGTGTAATCTGTATTTCACTTCCTATGTTCGACATATCTCTACAAATACGCTGAAAATCAACCGAAGGCATCGGTGTGGTGATCGTCATATTCGTTTCTGGAACTTCGATTTGATTTTCGTTGATATCCAATAGTTTAAGTGCGAACTTAGTACTGGTTTTCTTATTCTCGTTATGAATCTCGATATTCATATATTCTTTAGAGTTTATGCTTATGACGAGAACGTCGTTACTCGTTATAGTTTTTAACAACTTAAACATATTAGTAACGTTCACACCAGTTTCTATCTGTTGAGGGCAATCATATTCTTCGAAGTTTTCCGACGATAAATACATATCAACCAATGATGATCGAGCTGTATCGAGCGTTACTATATATATACCATCGGGCTTAAAGTATATGTTGACATCGTTAAGAATATCTTTTAACACTTCAAATGTAGACTTAATAGCTGCGGCTTGTACCGTCACTAACTTCATACTCGATAAATTAACGTTTATTTCTTTATATCTGTATAAGCGTCCGATACAGTTTGATTAATTTTATCTTGAAGTTCTTTCGTCATGGGAGGTTGTAAAGTTCGACCGTAGTCTTCCAAACCAAACATATCCTGATTAGATTCTCCATCTAAAGTCGTCATCGCACAATTACCGAAATCACAAGATTCAAGTTCCTTAGCTGGCAGCAGGCTTTCGAGCCAATTTTTTATTTCATTTCCTACCAAAATTTTACCATTTTTTGTGAGCATTGTCGGGACTCTCGTAATCTTATTTTTGTACTGTGGAGGGATACCCATGACATTTATATTGTGGTACTGTACCAACCTCTTAAGTTGGGCATTACTGTTAACATATTCGATGATATCCAAACTATGATTACACTTTGGACTAAAAATTAACAACGACATGTTATATTTTTATCGGTTACTTTTTTTTTAAATTATTTACACAGTTTTTTTATAAGTTATATTAAATGATAGTAGTACTGTTACTGGTAGTAATCATATGTATCATAACCCTTTCATCCAGGAAAGAAAACTTCAACTGTTCTGGATACAAAAAACCGGTTGGACCTATCACCTTCGATGATGCTGGTATGGATATGAAAAAATACAAGGAACAAGAAGAAGCTATAGATATAACCCCCGATCTCATGGAAAAGATGATTTTGGCCACGAACAAATACATAAAAGAAAAGACCGACATGTGCACCTACATCATAGAAACTACACGAATAAAAAAATTTAAGAGTTTAGCGAGTAGCCATGTGCTGTATAAATGTATGTTCATGGTAGCAAAACAGGAAGGTTTCTCTTTCGGTTTCTCGATAACAGCTGAAATAATCGTAAACGGTGATGATGTAATAGTACACGCCGTTCAGAGTAAACCGATAGATATAAATCCACCTACAAATGTATCACCCTATTTAAACGACGTTCCAGTCATGGAACACGTTCCTTTTAACGAGATTCGTAAAAGTGAGTTAGAATCCATTAAATATTAGTCGACGTTTAATGTAATGATAAGCGTCGATGAAATTTCGCGTATTAGGGAAAAGAGAACGCGATTCAGAAAGGAGTTATACACTAAAATCTACGAACAAGTATCGCGTAAGATAAGAAATACCGTCGACGTTGGTGGAAATACTGTCGTGGTACTAATTCCAGCGTTTGTACTAGGATTTCCTAGTTTTGATAGATACAAAGCTACGTCGTATATTATACGCCAACTCGGGATAGGGGGGTTTAATGTAGAGATACTCACAGATTTCTTACTTTCTATATCGTGGGCAACTCGAAAAAGTGGTGAACGAAAAAAGGAAGTCGCACATGATGACACCGATTTCCCTACACTCATAAATTTGAAAAAAGCCGCGAACAGATACAGGGGAAATGCGGGAAACAGGAAATAATAAAAACAAGGAATATCGTATATGGATAACTTAAACATCTTAGTTGAAGCCAAGCGCGAATACTTAGAGCAACTGTCTATATTAATGTGTCCTCCCATGATCGATGTTTTCGTTGAAATGTACGATGAAGCACATAAACTTTCAAAAGGACGTAAGGTTTTACAAATGTTTCAAAAACTTCTCAAGGATGTCCCAGAATGGAATGAGACCATGGCTAAAGATCATACAGATAACATAGCCAATAGGTGTGCGTGGTTTAAGGATCTCGTCGCAGCTGTTTTCGTGAGTTCTGTAAAAATTTTATCCGCGGTAAGGCTTAACAAGGATAATAAGAAATTATCCGTAAAATTACCGACAAATGAAGTTTTTATTCATTCATGTTATAAAAATATCGCGAAAGATCTGTACAAAGATCCATACATTTTTACCGAAACCCAATCTGATCACAGTCGAAACGATAAACTATATGATCGTTTCAGTTACTGTGTAGAAACAACCGTTAAGGAGTTGATACCCATTCAACAGATTTTACAAACGTACATGACCACCACTGACGATATGATAGACCCCCAAGATACTAATCTCACCGAGGATAATGTGGATGAGTACGAAGGTGAAAATCAGGAGATGGATGAAGATGTACCCATGGAAGGTCAAGGAGGAGAGCCTATGACCGGGGAGCCTATGGGAGGGGAGCCTATGACCGGGGAGCCTATGGACGGGGAGCCTATGGGTGAAGAGCCTATGGGTGAAGAGCCTATGGGTGAAGAGCCTATGACACCGGGGCAGCCTCAACAAAGTAACCCATTTCAACATGAGTTCAGGACAATAAAATCTGGACGCCCCCAACCTCAAGCTCAGCCTCAACAGGGATATGAAAGTGAAGATCTTTTCCCAGACGCCCCCGACAATAGAATAAAAAAACCTATGTATTAATTATATAGACATGGACGAATACTTACGAGATCCGGCTTCCGCCAGTCTTATAGCGGGTGCTATAACGGCTGGTTATATACACTCCAAGGCGAAACTTAATAATGAAGGTGACCTCGAAACGAGTGCGTACGCCAAACCAGCGGCTCTCGTTATGATTTTAGTGTATTTCATAGTTTCTAACGGTATAGGTCACCGTGAAGTTATATCTACCGATCCTTTTTGATTCGCTTAAAGAAATAATACACGTATAATACATAATATGACATCTGTTACCGCTTTCAACGACATGATGGGTCAATTTCTCACCGAGCTTCATAAAACCTTCCCCGAGGAGAAGGGTGTTAAGAAGTACATCGCAGCTTTCGAAATGATGCGTTCTACTAACGGTAAGCTTATCGTTACGGGATTCATGGATAGTGTTTCTCCACACATTGAAAAAGTTAATTCGAGAGATGACTCATTCTTCCTTGAAAACGCTAATGATATGGAATTTCTTAAGGACGTGAACCTTAAAAATCTTTGGCCAAAGGCTTCCGAGGGTACTCGTAATGCCATTTGGCAATACATTCAGACCCTGTTTATGTTAGGCACTACAATCACGTCAATCCCACCCGAAACGCTCAGCATGATCGAGAATGTCGCTAAGCAGTGTGCGGATAAGATGGAAAATGATGGTGATGAACTCGATGAGACTCAGCTCATGAAGTCCATGCAGGGTCTCCTTGGTGGAATGTTGAAAAAATAAAAGTTTTATATATTAAATGGTATCCTTGTTTAACGATCCGAAACAATTAATTAGGGAGGATAAAATTTTAGACTTTTGGCCTACAAAAAACCAGATGTCAGCAGAACGTATAAACTCTACTGCGCGATTCATAGTTTATGCGACATGCATAGTTTATCTCATTCGCAGGGATCAGAGAATCTTAATACTCGGTCTCACTGGTTTGAGTGTTTTATACGTAATGGAAAAGAGTAACATGATAAAGGAACTTTACGTAACAGATTCTACAGGAGATACCATGTGTCAATTACCCACAAAAGATAACCCCATGGGAAATCTTCTTATGTCAGATTACACCGATAATCCTGGTAGATTACCAGCGTGTGATTATACCACAGTAAAAGATAGAGTCGATAAAAAGATGTTAGATAAAATACCGTACGGTCCCCAAAAATCCAGATCCCCGTGGCCAGAACAGCAACGAAACGCCCTCGCGCGACAATTTGTCACCACACCCGTTACAGATATACCAGGTGACCAAACCGCCTTCGCCGAGTGGTTGTACGGTGCGAGGCAGGGTCCTTTGTGTCGCACGGATAGTAGATATTGTGACCCCGACGCCCGAGGTGTTCAATTAGAAGCCTTTGGTGGATTACAGCCTAACGGTGATAAGCGTAGTGGTATGACTAGGGGATCTTCGTATCCTTGATGACTTAGATAATATTCTCATGTAATAGTAAAATGGCCTACCAACTCCAACCAGGAATGAAAATCGTAGAAAATCCAGTGAAGCCTCCTGTTTGTGCGACTGAAGAAGTGTTTGTCTATCCCCAGCCCAGCACATTAAATTATGGTTCCAGCCGCCCAAATACAATGCTTTACGGCACCTCCCCCTACATGGCGGGTAAAGGAGCCCCCGCTGAATACATCGAAACGAGTGATCGTTTGCGACCCCAATCGACGAGTCAATTCAATAAGATTCTGGCTCGTACATACGAACAAAACCTATTCCCTCTCCAAGATGTACACTGCAAACTCCCCCTTGAAACTCAGAAGTACGAACCCACGAGTACGCGCGCGGAAGTTCAGAACAGTGTGTTTAGTCGAAGATACCTTCAATAAAAATCTCACCAAAAAGTAAGAATGGCTGATCCCGTTTCCATAGCTGCTATAGCCGGTTTGGCATATTTAGGAAAACGTTTCAGTGACAAGAAAGAATCTGATATCAGAATCCAAAACGAAATGGACGAGGATACTGAAATTTTCACTCCAGAAGTCCCCGACGAAATACCGCTGGATGATAGTCTTGACAGAATACCCCAGAGGAAATTAGAAACAAGTAACTTTTCGGATATTGTACCCCAATCGCGATCGAGTGGTGGCGAACTTCTCGAAATGCGAAACCGTATGTTTGACAATGGTCGAATGAATAATCTTTCTCCTATCGAAAAACAACTCGTAGGTCCAGGTTTAGGTGTGGGGCCCGAAGTTCCCGCATACGGTGGGCAGCATCAACTTTTCCGTGTAAACCCCGAAAATGTCGGAGCGTATCGTCTCACAACTTTACCTGGTCGAAGTGGTCCCGCTTTCGATATAAGTGGTGGTCGCCGTGGTCAATCTGGAGATGTCGCTCAGAACAGACCTGAAAAAACTGCTTACTTATTTGAGCGTCGCCCCGTGCAACCGGGTAGGGCTCAGGGTATGACGGGTGTAACTGTACGATCCGAACATGAGCAAACAAAACGTTTAACCAATAGGTCACAGACCGGTGCTCGAACAGATAATTTAGGATTTAACGGAGCTAAACGTATAATATCTGGTACCACGCTCGCACAAGACCCAACCCGTAACAAGAAGGATGGTAATACAGAGCAATACGGATACAATAACAACCCCGCACCCAGTATTCATAAGTTTGCTCACGGTTACGTGAATTCTCCCGCTACTAAGATTGGTGAAAAGCGTACATACGGTTCTGGGTATACCGCCGACGAGCTATTTGCACACGGATTCCGCCCCGATGATCGTCGTGGTAAAGCGAATCGTATGGGTAATGCTGGAAGAATGAATGTGCGCGCCGGCCCCCTTAATCAGGGTGGTATGCCAACAGCAGCCAGGACTGATCAAACGCGAATCGATGGTCGTGTTAACTCAGCCGATGGTGCATGGACACAGCAGTACACCAATAATGCCTACCATAATTTCAACGCATTCAAGGGTCAATACAACCCCAACGCGAGCAACTCCAGTCTCGGTATAGCGAAAAAGCAACTCAGTACCAACCCCGTAACACAGAATTACTTTTAATTAGCAAAAATTGTAGAATAACACCCATTAAAATATTATCCATATATTTTAATGAGCGTATACACGTTAGATATAGATAGTAGTGAACGAGATCCCACATCGTACCCGAATCCAGGAGACTATGTTGTCGAATTACGCCACCCGATTTATGATGTAAAAAAATTATCGATAGTTTCTGCTCGTATTCATGCGAGTCAATTTTTAATTAATAATCGTAATAAAACGTTTGATTTTGTTGTTCACGGCTCATCAGACACGGTTGCAACCGTAACGCTAAGTACAGGTAACTATAGTGGCAGAACTTTAGTGACAGAATTACAAACTAAAGTCAACGACGCACTAGGAGGAGCTTACATATCTTCTCCCATAACATTTACATACGACAAGGATAAGAATGAAATCGCCATAACATCTCTATCGTCAGCTGCACCCGCGGGGAGCGAATTTTCATTCAAATTTTATGATGGTGTAAACGGATACCATTCTTCTGTAGCTACGGAAGGATATACAACTCCGCATGATATATTTGGTTTACCCGCGAGTAACATAAGATCAAATACAACGGATCTGGAGGCGCAGGGTCTTTTAATTACGGGAAGTATCAATTTACAGGGGCCAGATGCACTCATCATAAAAATCAGCAACGGCGCCGACGAGTTGACTAAAACTGTATATTCCGATACACCCTTTTACACAGGAAGAATCCTTATGTGTGGAGACGTTATTAACTATTCGGGTGTGGATGATGCTGTAGAGCATAATTTTGACACGGGGGCACAAAACATATCAAAATTACGTGTACAGTTCTTTTACAGTAGTAATAATCGTTTAATTCCATATGATTTTAGAAACGCGAATCATATATTGAAACTAAACATAGAGTGTAGTACAGATAAACTACAGAATGTACCTAAGGTTGATAAGAAGTTTGAATTACCGCCACCAATTCGTATACCCAGTATTGAGGATCCGAATAGATGGAATGGAATGGTATATATTTTTGCTATAATCGTTGCGGGTATATTCTTTATATTCGTCTCTAAACCCAAAAAACTTAGCGAGTGACAGCGTACGTAGGGGCACTGGGCTTCCTGACGCGGGTGGAAAGCCTGGAGATGACCATGTAAACGATAACGGAGAGGAGGGTGGTGAAGAGCGCGGTGAGCGCGTAGTTCATACCACCGTTCTTCTGGACGCGGACGACCTGATGGATGGACCAGCGGACGACATCCATCCAAGAGAGGGCGGCGGCGAAGGAGAAACCGGCCACGACGGCGTTAAGAGACTGGGTCTCGAGCTCGCGGGAAATAGCTAAAAGCATATCGGCGGGTACTGGGGAAGACATTTTATAATATATCGAGATTTTATTCTGGAAGAAGATCTTCTACAAACGCTAATTTTTTATACTGCGTTTTTTCATAACCTTTGATATTTTTATCCTCTTCTGTGTCGGTGCTAGACCCAGAATCCGTATCGGAATCAGAACTTTCATCTCTGATTTTAAAAGATTTTATCTTTTTATTAGAGTTCTTCCATCCCCGTGGAGGAGATGTGTTCATTACTATCAATAGCATTTTTTATCATTTTTTCTGACGGATTGGTTGGTTCCCAACTTTCCCATGCGTCATACGCATCGTTTATAGACTTAAATATTTCAACGTCCCCTGAGTAAGGTTCGAAAGGTGGTTCATCTTCTTCATTAACCGTTTCGATTTCTTCTTCGTCAGATTCTTCTTCCTCGTAAATTTCTGGAAAGTACGACCCAATTTGTTTACCGACTGTGTTCATTGCACAGTATTTCATACAATATTCCATATCCTTGGAGAGTATAACATCTCGTCCACACGCTTTCGCGTATTGTCCTGATAACACGACCGCATTTTCAAAAACTGGTGTTACTATATCAATTGCCGATTTCGCCACTGTTGAAGAGAAGTCGTGCGCTTCCATCTGCGAACTGTAATATGTTATTACTGAGCGCATAAACTCTAAGCTCTCTTTCGTAGGTCGTATCATTATTCAATTTTAACGTTATATGCTGATCTTTGATCAAACTGAAATTTTTTTGACCCGTAGGATACCATTTTTCGGGTTCAAGTGCAAAACTATATGAATAAAATCTCCTGAATAATTGTGTCCTGGAATGATGTATTCCACTCTGGACCGCGCGCAAATTGATCACGTCACCTGATTGCTCGTCTAATATGACTTCCCTGTCGAGTTCCATCTCTAGAGTGACCAAATTTTCGTAATTGATATATTTCTGATTTGATCCAGTGGGAGGGTATATCTGTGAAGAGTGATCATAATTAAACGGTGTTATGCCATCACCTTTTCTGGCGATCACAAAATATAACTCTTTCACCGGATTTATGAACTCCATCCTAAATTTCATAGAATCGTATCCATCCTGTGCCGATACAGGTATTTGAAATGAAGCACTCTGAAGCTGTGTGATTATATAATCTGTTTTAGTAGCTTCGAGTTTACCTTTTTCGGGATCATTGAGTTGGACCATTTCGGTATACAAAGAAACATCGTTTATGGTAGCTTTAGACGGGTCAAAATATGGTTCGAGTATGTTTATTGTACCACCCATCCCCGAATGACTAGTACAGAAATAATAGATCGTATCAGGTGCATTATCTGGTACAACGTATGTTCTCACGGAAGCATTTTCCGTAACACCATCACTCGCACCCAATATAGAACCACTATCAACGAATCCTAGTGCTGTTCGACCATCTACTAACGTGGACAGTTCAAAGGGATGCCCCGCCGCAGATGAATAATCAAATATATACGTATTACCCCGTTGAAGTATAAGTGAAGGTTGAGGATTCGCGTTTATATAATATGGACCCCCGGGTGCTGTAACAGTAAATGTCGTGTTATCACTAGATCTTGTCGTTGTATTTGTCGTAGAATACCATTTGTATAAACAGTCTTTCTTCTCACTCAACTTAATTTCTATTTCACATTCCTGTTGTTTTAAGGCACACAAAGGTAACGCCAATTCCATATTATTATGAAAATAAAACGGAATATCTACGATAAATTTTTGAGATGTAGTGGCTTTATCCAAATATCCATCGATGGATGGATCGCTAACCGCTTTACCAGAACTCTCTTCGGGTGATTTACCTATGAGTTTTGATAAGTTACTTTGCTTCGTTTGAGTCAAATACTGTTCCGAATAAATCTGTAACCAATCTCGTGGCACTCTTTGAATTAATTGACCTCCTATGATTAAATCAACGTATTCTATGATAGCGTGTCCTATGGATTCGTTGTATTTTTGATACGCGCCGTCGTGTAAAAGATCCGATAACTCAATATGTAAACGCACACCCTTTATGAGATCCCCGCAATTTATGGGAATAGTACACTTTAACGTACTTTCATAGTCTTGTTTACCGTGAAGCTCGTGCTTTACATCAAACATAGCAAAATTAGAGTGTTTCCTGAAACTTCTTAAGAAATGGGAATAGTCTGGGTTATCCGTAAAAAAGGCATCCTGTGATCCTTTTGTTGCAAGCTGAACACGACCAGCCATTACTAATATTATACGTTAAAATTTTAAACCAACTAAACCGCTGGCCACGTGAAGAACATTGTAATTTAATGCGTATACTGAAACATCTATGTCGCGCGTAGTTGATGTTTCTTCCAATTCTATATCAATTTTCTTATGCATTATACGACTCATGTTCAATTGCCCGGATGGATAGTGTTGTTCTGGTTTTAAAGAGAATGAATATGAATAAAATTCATACGCGGGGTCTGGGCATCCTGTATGGTGTCGAAGAGATTGTTCGTACGCCAGATATTGCCCACTTTGATCGAAAATAGTTTCACCGTTACATGCGAATTTTACATTTTTTATTAACCTGTGATCGGAACGTTTACCTGGTAAAAGTGTCGTGAATTCTTGATCTGTAATTGATGTATCAAGAAGTTGATCGGAAGAGCTTTGTGTAAAAGTTGGCGTTCGGTATACGTACACAGATCCATGCATAGCATAATAATCTCCCGGACTCCCCACAATCACCGTGGTACCATCGGTCGCCACACTCAAACCGAATAGGTTGTCCGCCGCACCACCATCGGGATCGGCGGCGGCATCACTCGCGGTTAGCTTGGTACCCTGTGTCCAACCGGAGGTGAGGTCCCCAGGCGTGTCGCGTGTGAACACGTATGCGCACCCTCCATCGGATCCATTGGTGTCGTCACCGTGCGCTCCGACCACCACAATGTCACCAGACACTGAGATGCTGCTTCCGTATTCGTCAGTCGCAGTTCCCTCGGTCGGTGTCAGCTTGGCAATCTCTGTCCAACCGGAGGTGAGGTCCCCAGGCGTGTCCCGTGTGAATATATACGCTGCCCCACTGCGCTCGAATCCGTCATAGTCATAACTTCCCGCGACCGCTATTGTATCGCCGTTGATAGACACACTGGTACCGAGGTGGTCACCTTCCGGCCCTCTAGCGCCCGGAATCGGGTAACTTAACCCTTCCGCGTCACTCGCAAATAGATTGGCAATCTGTGTCCACCCAGCGGTGAGGTCCCCGGCTATATCCCGTGTGAACACATACACAGACCCAGTATTGGTTTCTGTATAGGGATACGCCCCTGTACCTTCTTCGTTCTCGGGCGACCCTATCACCACCGTGTCGGCGTCAATAGACACACTGTATCCGAAAGAGGAATATTGCTTGGGTGTGGTCGCGTTCAATTTTGTAAATTGTGTCCACCCAGAGGTGAGGTCCCCGGGCGTATCACGCGTGAAAATGTAAGCGGACCCGCTGGCGCTTAAAGTGTCGTCGTCCCACACCGCCCCGACTACCGCCGTATCACCACTGATCGAGACGCTGTGGCCAAACCGGTCGTTTTTGGCAACGTCGCTCGCGATCAGTTTGGCAACCTGTGTCCACCCAGAGGTCAGGTCCCCGGGCGTGTCGCGCGTGAAAATGTAAGCGGATCCAGCATTGGTCAGTTGGATTGGGCTCTGATAGTTAAAATCGGCAGGGTGATCATAGAAATCATCATAGGGAACCCCGGCTATCAAAGTATCTCCGTCGATCACCACACTCCTAATTCCCATATTGTCATTTCTCATCGCTTCGTTCGCGACCAGTTTGGTAACCCACGTCCACCCAGAGGTGGGGTCCCCAGCCGTGACCCGTGTGAATACGTGCACTGCCCCAGAATTGACAACCGACCCGGTGTTGTTCACATCGCCTATCACCATCGTGTCACCGTCGATCGACACCGCCCTGCCGAAGGATCTATCTAACTGGTTCGGGGCGGGGATTTTCGCGATTTCTTCGTATGACCCTATCGAGCCTGAGAAAAAGGTATTGAGACCAGTTTTTTCCTTCGCTGAGAAGAATAACTCTTTGACGGGATGTTTAAATTTCAAAAGAGCTGATTTTTTTGATTCGTTTGGCTTATACACCAATTTAGACATTTGTAACTGTGATATTATGTATTCCATCGGACGTGTGAGTAAAAAGTTTCTTTCTTCTTCAGCGACGAAATAGAAATCAGTAATGAGTGAAACATTGTCGATAGATCCTTCGGTTGTTTTATCCCTCTTAGTCACCGACCCATCTATGGTATATTTGAAAGTTACATCATCATTTATATCTTTGAACGTGACACGTACTTCAACGAGTTGTTTGGTGATTGCACAGACGGGTACTGCTAAGCTAGGATTTCTAAAAAAGTAAAATGGAATATTTACGTAAAATGTGTTATATGAATCCGATACTTGCAGATGTTCACCGTGTCCAGATAAGAAATAAAGAGATTGGTTTACATCATCTTTATTGTTATGTAACTGATTATACATATAGATATAATCACCTGTGAGACGCTCTATAATTTGCCCTCCAATTACGAGGTCGACGTATTTTATGATACTCAGGGCTGCTGGAGTGTTGTATCTATATTTTTCAGTAGATGTGTCAGTCGATAATTTACCCAATTTAATTTTCAACATCGTACTACGTATGAGATCCCCTATGTTTTGTGGAATTCTACACTCAACAGAGCTTGAGAAATCACATTTACCGTCGAACGGCATTTCAACGGCTTCTGTAGAAAACCGTGTATGTCTCTTGTAGTTCATGACGAAATATGAAAATTGTGGCTCTCCAGTAAGCCATTGATCTTGGATACCGGTGACGGCGAGTCTAATACGACCTGCCATTCCTAATACATGTGAGTAAAATTTTATGAAATAAAACGGGGCGGTATTATAGATGGATTTACGTTTACGTAAATTTAACCCAAGAGTTATGTCAGACGACAGGGTATGTGTATTTATAGGAAAACGTAATACAGGTAAATCAACGTTAGTTACAGACATTCTATTTCATAAGAAGCATTTACCGGCTGGTATCGTATTGTCTGCGACAGAAGAAGGTAATCATTACTACCAGCAGTATATACCCGACCTGTTTATATACGGAGACTACGATAGAGAAGCGATTGAGCGTGTAATGGACAGGCAAAGAAAGCTTGTTGGCGCTGGAAAACCAAATTGTGGTGCATTCCTCTTATTAGACGATTGTATGTACGATAACAAATTCATGCGTGATACCTGCATCAGGCAATGTTTTATGAATGGCCGACACTGGAAAATTTTCTTCATGTTGACGATGCAGTATTGTATGGATCTTCCACCAGCACTACGAGCTAATGTGGATTATGTGTTTATTCTCAGGGAGAACATCATTCAGAATCGAGAGAAGCTTTACAAATCCTTTTTTGGTATTTTTCCGACATTCGATATGTTTAACAAGGTCATGGATGCTTGTACGGAGAATTATGAATGTATTGTTTTAGATAACACCAGTAAGAGTAACAAGATAGAAGATTGTGTGTTTTGGTATAAAGCTACGATTCGGAAAAATTTTAAGGTCGGAGCCCCAGAATATTGGCAAGCGCATAAAAAGATGATCACCACGAAAAAGAATGGATCAAGGATAGATACAAGTAAAATAAAGGGTAGATCGACTGCTATTAAGATCACCAAGACCAAGTAATCGCGCAAAGAATTAATTCAAAAAAACTTTCGTAAATGTAAATGTCAGCGGACATTCCAACGTTTAATCTTTCCGATTCGGGTGATGGCATGGTACCACTTAATAATAATAACCAGACGACATCGTTCGTGCCAAAAATGCCAGAAAAAAATGTAGGAGAAAATAAAGATATGATGGATTCCACACCTATTGCCGATATTATGGGTCAACCGCAAGACATGATGGAACCACCATCTCTTTCTGTCGACCCTCGCATGATTCAACAACAGGTCATGGTACCTCCCCCTCCCACGACTACCATGTCCGTTTCCGGGGCGGAGACTAAGGAAAAGAAGGGAAAGAAGAACCCATTTGATTTAACTGACGAGCAATTACACGCGGTGTTAGTTGCCGCTTGTACCGCCGCTGCTATTAGCAAACCTGTTCAGGAAAAGTTAGCTAGTACTATTCCACAGTTTCTTAATACGCAGGGAAATCGCAGTCTCGTAGGCTTAGCCTCGACCGGCGCTGTTGCGGCTATTGTTTTCTTTATCGTAAACCGATATTTCTAAAATCGTACCCTCGCGAGTACATCACCACCCTGTGCCAAATATACTAACACAAGTGCAACTGCCATACTGACCATGATTATCGTGGTCGCTATGGCCGTTTCCTGCGGATCTTTACCGAATTCCTTAAGATACCGCTTTAACCTTTTCCACTTTATACCCTCCGTGAGCATAATAATAAATAACCCAGCAGCAGCAGCGGTTATAACCGCCGTTCCACTCGAGACACTCAAGAATATGCTATGATTACCTAGGTACCAAATAAGTAACGGTAAAATTACTGTGAGTAAAACACCGTTAAGCCAGTACGCGAATTCAAGACGAATAATGGCTATACCGAATAAAAGCAAAAACCAAGATACCAACGATACGACCAGTCTGGAGGCCGATACAGTAGAAGAGGGGTCTATATCCATTTATATAAATAAATATTATTTATCCGATACATGTTTACCACAAAAGGGACTTTCTTCTGGGATAGATTTATAAACACCGAGAGTAATAGCTATCGTTTTTAGGGTGTCAAATTTTTTCCAATATTCTTCACTGTGTGTATATTCATCTACAACGCAATGTGCCAATTCGTGGAGTAATACATGGAATATCTCGTTTACGTCACCATCTATACATATACCTATCTCCTGTCCCTTGTTAACATTGTATCCGACGGAAGATGACATTCTTTCGTACGCGATTAAAGGTATTTCGTGATATATATCTTCAAAATCACGATTATCCGTCTCGATTAAATATTCCCTCAGTGTTTTATATTTCTCCCTGACTTCTACCAATTTTTGGTTTGGTTTTAAATTTGAATACATCAAATAATTAAGTATGAGTAGTACGACCAGAACTATCATTTCTATATACGAAGATAAATTTACTATACAACTCTGTTATTGGATTTCCTGATAATCCTTCCCATTTTTCCATACTGAATCCGGTATTTTCGAGTTGTGTGATCAATAAATCTTTATGTGCCAGGGGTTCCGATTTGGGTCCGTCGGCATAATACGGTGTGTCTGATAAATGTACGAACAACTTTTCGCCGAAGTTTCCACAGCTCGTCTCTTTTAGTTTAAAAAAATTACCCATGTCATCGGTCATCGGTGTCTTGAATATCAATTTTTCCGAATCTGGGATGATTCCGATAAATCGTCCACCGGGTTTTAACCGCCTTTTTACAGCTTGCAAACTGTTTATAAACATATCGCGATTTTCAAATATATAGTGTAAGGCAAAGTTGTAGCACACAATATCGTATTTTCTATTTGGACATGAATGTATATCCCCGTGGTAAAAATTGACTCGTATCTTCATATTTTTCGCACGACTTTTAGCTTCATTTAATGCATTTTCATTCGGTTCACACATATTTATATTTGCCCCTACCTTTTTCCATTTTTGAAGATCACCCCCGAACCCACACCCTACATCGAGTATACTATCACCCTTTTGAGTAACGAGTTCTATGAGGGCTCGTTTCTCGTCGTTGTGTAGACGGCGAATCTCTTCCATAGTTGATAATATTACGATATCTTTAAACATCTTAGGTTAGAAAAGCAGTTTAAAGCCTAGGGTACAGTAATAAGTACAAATGAGTCTCGAACAAGATTACACTACCGTTCCCGGTCAGTTGTTTGCGTGCCTGTCCGTAGTTGGACCAGAGGCTCCTCAGAAGAATGATAAGTTTGGTATTAAGATTCGTGGCGCGTTTTCTACCCGGGACGAAGCCGCTTCACACGCGAAGAGGTTGCAAACGGAAGACTCCACGTTTGATATTTATGTAGTGGATATGTACAAGTGGCTCCTCATCCCACCCGATCCTTCAAAGATTGAAGATGCTCATTACACAAACGATAAACTAGAGGAGTTGATGACTGGATACAGGGATAACCAGGCTCAGGCTGCAAAGATGTTTAGCGAGCGCAAGCGTGACATGGTTGAGTCGTCGAATTATCATAAGCCCGGAGATGAAAATTCTAGATTCTATAACAAACCCGACGAGCCACCAGTTAGTCACCCAGCGGATGTACTCGAGCGCCTTCAAAAGGAAGAGCCTGATACTCCCATGGAGGAATTGGTCAAGAAGGCTGATAAGATTGTGGCCGACGAGATTGTCGAGAGACAAAAGAAGCGTCTAGATGATACCCCCTCAACTATTGAAGAAGAATCTTCCGAGGAAAAATAAAAATAAAAACTAGTTTGGAATTTTTTAAAAAAATTATAAGAAAAAAAATAAAAAAAACATTTGGAATTTTTTAAAAAAAATTGTAAAGAGTTTTCTTATTAAAAAAATATTCTCTTTTAATAAGAAAATGTATGCTTCTATCCCGAGTTTGACATTACTTTTTTTAGCGTGTATATTTTTACTCGTCGTATATGTATACATCAACCCAGATGTAAAGTTTTTTACCAAGGTAGATAAGGCCGTGGCAACCGCGAGCGATGTGATAAAAGATAATCTGTATGATCCTTATTATAAGAGTACGGGTAGATACTCGTATAACGAGAAGGTTGAGGGGCCTGTGGGAAATTTTGATGGATACTCATCCGGGGAGAGTGATAAATGGTCGTTTGATTATGTTGAAACCGAAAAACCAACGCGTGACGAAGCTATTTCTAGTTTAGAACGTAGATTGCGAAAACGTGGTCTAACGGAACAACAAATCGCGGAATATGTAGACGACTTAATCACTTCTAAATCTAAATTTAAAAAGTAATATTATCCGGGGCGAAGGATGACTGGTTGCATCGTCTTTCCCATGAAGAAACCTAATATAAATGATACAAAAATTATGATATACGCATTCTTATCTAAATTAGACAAGAAATCATTCTTTTCCATCTGTGGTTGCATCATAGGAGGTGGCTGCATCATCATAGATGGATGAGGAAGGTAATACGGAGCTTCCATTTCCTCGTTATGTATCGGATCTTCTTTAGTTGGAAGTTCCGGGCTATATTCAATGGGGTTGCCAAGTTCTGTTTCCATATGTAATATAATTACTTATCTTTTTAAGCCGAATATTCCTCATCACTCTCAACATAACTCTCATCTTCACTAACTTCATCGTCATCGACTACAAACCCTTTTAGATTACCTTGCTCGTCCGCGTCAACTTCATCATCTGATTCACTCTCATCGTCGGTTTCGCATATGTCTTCCCCATCCGTTTCACAAAAATCTTCGTCTGATTCATCGTTATAATCATCTTCTGGTACCTCTGTAGGCTCTAAACGATTCGGTTGTTTAGATACTCTTCCTGAGCGAGTTTTGACTGTGGTCATATGTAAGAATTACTAAATGATATCTTTTAAGTATATTTAGGTACAAAACGTAAGTTTTGATTGTTTGCTTCTCTTTTAAACCTTTTTTCAAACTCTAATAGTATTTTCTCGTTCAGAACAGTTATTTCGTCCTGAATATCCGGATCTATGGGAATAACATAAAGAGCTATTTCGTTAAAGTGATCCAAAGCTTTTAAAACGTGATCGTAAGCTATGTATACGTCTTTAACATTATCTTTTGCGAATTGTATGTTCGTGATAAAATCTGTGTATAGTTCTGGGTTTATACCCGAATAGATTTCAGTCTCTTTTATGAGATCATCTATTATATCTTTTTTGGTTTCTACCGTGATTGTATTTGAAAATATGAGAAACAAAACTATGATAAAAAGTATGACATACATCTCTTATAATACTCTTTTTATTTTATCTAAGAGATTATGAGATCGCGTTTTACACGTACATAACTGCTCTAATACTGAATTCTGCTTTATTTTAAACTGTAAGTTATCTTTATTACACGTCTGGCAATGTGCGTTTGTGTTGATGATATACATTTTTTTCATTTTTTTTGTAACGGACAAAACTTTTGTAGTATTTTTTGTGACGTATTTACATATAAAACCGGTGAGCATATCAACCAAACTTTCTGAACTGGGTTTAACTTCTTTTGGAACGGGTTGACAAAACATGTGCGGTTTGTATCCATCTGGATACATGGCTTTATAAATTTTATCCGGTAACATGTGTCTACGCCCACCAAAATTTTTACAAAATCCATATTTTCTTCCTTTCATCGTTTCACACATACAAAAACATTTTTGGTTGATCGCGTCACCCTCTATCAAAAACCATACGTGATTTGATGCATGTGAACGACTAAGATTTTCACAATACTTTGATGTAGAAGATACTAGGTATGACGTATCTTTTTTGAAGACTTTAACAATCTCCGCACTCTGTTGACCCACTAGATGTTTTTGAATAAAAGTTTCAATCTGTGCTATCGTCTCATAATTTGTATAGGTATCTCGTGTATCTTGAATATTAAAAGATCCTTCTTCTCTCACAGACCCTTCAATCACGGCGTGATTCTTATTTTCTGTGCGCAAAGTTGCCATATGCAATAATTCAACGGAGGGTTCTTTGTCAAATATATACTCGAGTGATTTTGTTTTGTGAGAGTACATGATCACTGGTTTATATGGGCCCTGTATTACCTTTCCATTCTCACATAGCGCGCAACCTCGCCCATCGCATGGGTCGTGTTTTGCTTTCTTATGTGACCACGGCATACGAAATCCACTTCCTTTCGTTTTACGTTTTTCATTTCCGTACACTGCGGTGTCCACGATATCACCCCATGGTCGATTGGGGAATAAAATATCTAACGCGGATACGATATGTGAGTGGAGAGCCATCGCCGATCCATGGTCAACGACAAAATCCGACCAATTAATATGTATACCATGTTTGATTTTATCCCCCACAGATTTGGGTTCCGCGACGGAAATGAGCGCGTCTTTTCCGCCAAAAAACGCAACACGATCACATATAGATCTTGATACTTCTTTTAAATGGTCGAATGTTAACTCCTCATCCACCTTATAATCGATATCTACGAAAAAGTTATACGTATCAGTCTTTTGTTCGACGACGTATATCTTTTCACCGTTATTTATGCATTTAATACACATTTCATAAAAGTCATTCAATTTATCAAACGGGACAGATAGTATTCCACCATCCATTAAGACGTGTGATAGATTGGATCCATTGCAAAATCCTTGGCGCTTACACCAAGACTTAAACATACTTACAGTATCCTACACTTATTTTTTTAATCTTCTTCTTCGTGCCATATCGAACGACGATACGAAACATCTATAAATTCTTCATCTTCATTCATCAATTGTTTTTTAAACACTAAAAGTTCGTATACGGTTTTTTCTTTGAGTTCTTCCGTGTACCGCTCAGCCTTTTCTCGTGTATACGATTTATGATCGATGAGAATATCCTTAATCTGCATGAGAATATAACTCTTGGACTTCATTATTTAATAGCAAATGATTTTCTATTGGGGGAAGTCACGCAGGCGTAAAATTCTGGATTTTTTAGGACGTATTTTATGATTCGTTCCCATCTTCTTCTGGAATTAAATTCCGGTAAAGTATCGAAACTCATGTAATCGTTTTCATCGTACGTCCTTTTCATATGAATTTTTTTAGTGTACATTTTATATTTTTCATCATTAAATTTTTTGACCAAATCAGTTTGATCGTGTCGAGAATAATTAACGAAAAAGACAAAAACAGTGTATTCTAAGTCAATCGTAGGACTTTCTTTAACTGTAAATGAAAATGACGTATATTCTCCTCTTTTTAAAGAAACTACACCCCTCGTTTCTTCTTCTAATTCTCTTAAAGCGGTTCGAAGTGGATTATTGATTTCTCTACGTCTACATCCACCGGTGACGAAAATCCATTCCTTAAATCTTTTATCTCTGACTGTTAAAAATCTTGGTACGTCTCCGTTATATATTACGGGTATAGCGATGGCCTTATGTTTCTTCATTGCTCATCGCACTCTACAATCTCCTGACAAGATTATTCCGAGGATTCTGACTCAGTGATAACAGGTGTTGGTTTTTCGGTCTTCTCCTCTACTACGGGGATGGGAACCTTCTTAACTTCCACGGGAATCTTCGAGGCCCAAGGTGCGGGTCGGGGACGCTCTAAAGAAACCATAGGCTTCTGCTTATCGGCGAGTGCCTCCCTGAATTCTTCGATACTTTCATTCGTTTTCTTGTGTTGGCTGTACATGTATATGGTGGCGAACACACAGATGGCGACGGCGACGAGAACTGCGGTATCACGGTCAAATGCAAACATTATGTAAAATTTACAAATGTTATTTTTAAGTAGATATTATTGCACCCATATTTGTTTTATCGTTACTGGGGCATTCGTATCCTTGTTGAGCGAATTGTATTTCGTTAAAGTGACCATGTTTACACGGTGCATTTTCTTTCTTCTCTTCTGGAGAATTAGGTATGTATTTATTGAGCGTTCCGGATTTAGGATCGTAGGTGATCATAAAAACGAAAAATGCGAGAAATAGAAAAAACCACATTTATTATTATACGGGATTTAATTAGAGTACATTAAACCGCCCATCCCTGATTCTACCCTCATAATGTTATAGTTAACGGCATATATGTCGTCGGTATGAGAAGCAATCTCACTGACAAGGCGGGCTGAGTCAACGCGGCTAAAATTTAAACTGCCTGTAGGCTGAAGCTTTCCAGTCTCAAAGCAAAAGGGGTAGATGAAACGTTTCTTGTTGGCTCCACTCGCGGCCGCCGCGGAGGCGCAAGTGTGGTAGTACTCAGAAACGGCTGTGTAGTGAGGATCAGTGTACTTGAAGTCGGTAACATCGGTACCGTTAATCTGGAGCTTAATCTTATTATTGTCGGCAGCGATCGCTAAAGTCGTACCGTCGGTTGAGGCCGCAGCTAAATACTTAACTGGGTGGTTTAGGTTGAGTTCCTGGATAGTAGAATTGGAAGCGACAGACTTTTGGGTCTGGGTGATGAGCATGTTTTGGGGTGCGGCAGCGAGGGAAGAGCGTTCATCGGTATCGAGGTAGATGAAATGCGCATAGCATTCCCAAGCACCGGTGAGAGAACCACCCCACGTAACTCGAATTTCTACGTCGTGATACTGTAATGCAACCAATGGAATGGCGGATTGCCAGTTCTCGCAGAAGCTGAAACGTAAAGGGTAGAAACGAGATTCCGCGGCTTCACCGTAACCGGAAATAGACTTAGTTAAGTTCTGGGCCATAACAGTGGGCGCGACGAACTGAGAAAAGTTCGCATCTTGGGTATCAATAACCTGACCTCCCACTAACCATTCTACCTTGGCAACCTGACCGAGCCAGTCGGAGGGGGAGTACTTGGCCGTACCGCTACGGGGGGCGAGATAGACAAATCCGAGGAGATCACCCTTGCGCTCGAAACGAACGGTGGACATACCACCAACAGAGGGGTTCCCCTGGATAACCTGACGCTCAACAGTCTGAGCGAAATTTGTGTGACGTTTGTAATTAGACCTAAAAAATGATACCTCTGGCTGGCCTACGATATGGGCATCTTGGGCACCAATGGCAACGAGTTGGGCAATTCCACCTGACATTTTATATTATACTAAGTTTTTATTTTTAAGCTCAAAACAATGGGACCTGTGGATGAATAGATTCGGTGAGAAGGAGTGAAAGAATTCCGATCATCGCGAGTCGACCGTTGACGAGTTCGGTCTCGGGCTTCCAAGGTCCCTGGACGTATCCCTCATCCTCCGGGTTAACGGCGGTGCCGAGGAAAACCAAGGATGCGACGGCGATGGAGAGTCCGATGTTCTCTTGGAATTGCGCGCTGATAGGGTTACCAGTCATGATCTCATCGACCACCGCGGAAGTGAAACCAATCATAGCCGCACGACCGTTAACGCGCTCTGCGACCGCTAGAAAATCGTTAGGACGGTCGATCTTCGTGAAACGAGATCCCTCATTGGTCGCCCGCACTACGGTGCGGGACTTAACCCTGTTCCTGGATCGAATGGGGGCGGTAATGACGGGCCTGAGAGTGGCGATGCAAGACATTTTGTACTTTACGAAAGCGCTTTTTCTTTAAATCACTAGATTTTCGAGATCCCCGACACGCTTGAGGAGCGATGCGACTAATAGTTCCATCGTCGCGACTTTATTCTTTTCGGATTGGAGCTGACGATCCATTTCCTTAATTCCTTGAATACACACACCTATAAATTGTGTATAATTTAAACCGTACTTATCTTTTTCTGGACTATCTTCGGGTTTACTCACCGCGAATTCTAAATACGGGATTTTCTCGATATCTTGTGCGATAAGACCTATTTCCCATTCCCAGTCTTCCCCTATTTCACCCGTATAGTCTTCTGTATAAATTTTACTGGTTTTTTTGTATTTATAAGGTTTTAGTTGTTGTATGAGTTCCAGAGCGTTGGGTATTTCTTCTTCAAAATGTTTGAGGCGATCATCACTATAATGCGTCGTACCCGCTGCATGGAAATTACCCACTGCGAGTGATGTATAACTACCGTACATGTTTCCCTGACCAGAAGAATTGCCCTGTAATCGCAACCATCCGTCGTTTCCTGGTTCCCAGGCGTAACTATCACCGTTTTCTTGGCTTCTCATTTTTATAGATCCGGTACTTCCATTTAAACCTATGCGAGCATCACCGTCGGCTGCGACATACATTCCCCACCCAGCTCCCTCGTTGCTCGATAGAATACTTGTAAAATTAGCATGTGAATAGCCTATACCGTACATATTACCAATCGAACTGTCTCCAGTTGGCTTATAACCTGATCCTATAACGTAAATAGGATTCACTTTATTGCTGTTGGCGCCGACACTATTATACGAACCAACCATATACCCGCTATTATGACTCGATCTATGGAGGTACGGTGTATCTACATACCCTGTGCACTTGATTCGACCATTGTCTGCGTCCAATCCGATTCGAGCAGTGCCATTGGCCGCCACATACAGACCCCATCCGGTCAGTATACTGTTAAAACTCTCAGAAGAAAAGCCGATACCGTACATATTACCGAGCGCGTCTTCTGTAGAGGGCATATAACTTGATCCTATAACGTAAATAGGATTCACTTTAGCGCCGTTGCCGCCGACACTATTATACGAACCAACCATGTACCCACTATTATGACTCGATCTATAGAGGTATGGCGTGGATACGTAAGTAGACGCTCTAATGGTTCCATTCACATCTAATTTATGATCTGGACTTTCCGTCCCGACGCCGACATGTCCATTTCTTCTTACAGTAATCGCAGCTGTTTCTACATTGTCATCTACAACTGATATATTTAACCACCTGACATTACTATCACCGTAATAAGTTAATTTCCCACCCCATTTCCGTGAATAAGTAGACTGATGTTCACCTATGAAAATATAAGGATTACTTGTGTCCCCACCATAAATATCAACACCTGTCGAAGCAGAAGATTCTATATGAAGATTCGTTTGAGGACTCGTCGCCCCAATCCCCACATTCCCCGTAGACCTATAAATATTTGATCCACTTAATTCGAAATAGTTGGTTCCATTGGTTCCATTGGTTCCATTGGTACCAGCTTGCCCAGTAGGACCTTCGGGAATATTGAAATTGAATACAGCATTTTCAGATGTCCCGGAATTGGTAACACTCACACCACTCGCATGCGTCACCGTGGTTACCGTACCAACGGATAACGTCCCCGAAGGTCCTTGAATTCCTTGAATTCCTTGAATTCCTTGTATACCCTGAATTCCCTGAATTCCCTGGTCACCTCTCGGAATTACAAAATCAAAAACGGCAGCAGAACTCGTACCAGAATTAGTCACGGATGCCTCTGTCCCCGCGAGTCCGGTCGTTATGGTCGGGTCCCCAATCGTAGCCGCGGCTCCATCTGCACCCGGTGGTGTATTCTGTAATAAAGAGCCATCACCTTCAAACGAAGCCGCTTTCACACGCCCAGCTGTTGCGTTTATTTCGATTTGCGATCCCACACGTAAATCCGTGTTTACGTAGGCGTTACTGTTTACGTGTAAACCTGCGTCAGGGTTTGTGGTGATGAGTCCTACACGATTATTATTGGTATCGACAAACAGGTGGGAAGAGCCTACCAGTAAATTACTGGTAATATCCACCTTTCCTGTGAGTACGTGGTGATTCGTATCGGTCATCTATAATTAGCAAACATCTTTTACATCCGGGTCACGTATGTAAAAGGTGTGGGTCTCCTCCGGCCGGGTTTGAACCGACGACCTACAGGTTAACAGCCTGTCGCTCTACCAACTGAGCTACAGAGGAATGGGTCCTCTCTACTAGAATCGAACTAGTGACCATTGGAACTACAGTCCACTGCTCTACCAACTGAGCTAAGAGAGGAAAAGATTTATATGCTTGTTCTGGGAGCCTCTTAAGGTGAACAGTCTTACAAGTCTCCCGCATATAAATCAAGCTCCCACCAGGACTCGAACCTGGGGTAGGGGATTCAAAGTCCCCTGTGTTGACCAACTACACTATAGGAGCGGGTATATCATTTACTTGATTTAATTCTTTAAGCTCGAATTTCCATTTGAAGTAGTACATGAGTAGGGAGAAAAGAGTCGCCGCGACGTTTGTTATAGTCATCGGAATAATATCGTAATAAAACGAATAAACGAGAGATAGAATACTCGCCGTTAAGTTTAAGTGTAAAAAGGTATAGTTAATAGCTTTCGCATCTTTATATTTATACACGTGATTGATCTCGGGTATAAACATGATAACTATGACGACAGATCCTAGTAGGCCACATACGTCGATGGCATTCATACTTACGTATAAGGGTCTCCGTGTTTTTAAGTGGGTCGTTCGAGTGTTTCGATACGTCCGATTAAGTTTACGAGAAGTGTGTTAAAATGCGTCTGACGATTTTCGAGGATGGTCACCTTATTCTTGAGTCGATTATTCTCGATTCGTAATTCACGGGTGAGATCTTTATTCTCGGTCGTTCCCGAAGGCATCGCCGGTTGTTCCGGCCAAACGGGATTTTCCGGATCTTCTGTGAGTGAAGGGAGGTCGCGTAAGGCTTTGCGGTACGTGAGCCATTGTTGGTACGAGTCATCATCGATCGAATAATCTTCAGAGAAAATCCAATCCACCCCGGCGAGGCGCCTGTTGCGTTCTTGGCGGAGTTCCTTAAAAGCTTCTAGTGTAGTCTGTCTGGAATATTCTTCATTGTATTGTTCTTCTGGAACTATAGGATTAATTTTATATTCGGATTCAGAAACCTTGATTATTTTTGTATTTTGAATGTTAATATCTCTATCGACTAACATATGTATCAATAATGTAGAACGCCCTCCATAATTGTCTATATCCTCTGTAAAAAATGAATCGACAATTTTCAGTGTTTTTGGATCAATTGAGATAAATCTTTTATCCATATAAATTGTTACTATATTTTTTTACGGTGTTTTATGTATCAACACTGCTACGTACTTACTCCAACTACCAGTATCCACGTACAAATCACCGGAACCACCCGAAGTTCTTATTTTTAGAGTACCGCCCGCTTCCATCCAGATAAACCCAGCCATATTTCTATGTTCATTAGTTGTAGTTACATCCTGCTCACATTGGTTAATTACATATCGTCCACCAAGCGCGTTGTCCGCCCCACTCGCAGATTTTACTTCTATAAAAACGCAATAATAATTTCCCTTTGTACGTAACTGCAACTCTACACCATATAAACCCGTAACTGGAGCCGTGAATATACCCGTACTTGTATTATAACAACTATTATAATTATAATAGGTCGAATCGAACTGATTAGTTATAGAACTATTACCCGAGAAAGTGTTGAGCGTTGAACTATATGCATGAAAACCTATGACTTGGGGTAATACTGGTGGTTCGTTTAAATAAAGATCCCCCGCAAACTTACCTGTCCCCCTCACGTCCAACTGGGCTTCAGGAGCTTTCCCGATCCCGACGGCCGTGTCGCTGATGACCATGGACCGCCCGGTTCGGCCGAGACGGTACAATTTCTTGACCTCCGAGGGTTCGAGGGCGACCGAGTATATTTTTGGATTTGAAACCATTCCATTGTACCATTGGACGTTATCGTCTCTGCCTATTCTAACCTCGGGATTTGAAGGTAGATTTAAGGAGTTAAAAGACGAAGCGTTATCAACACTAGTGGGTGTCTTATATTCACCGTTGAGGTAAAATTTATAAGAATCCTGAACAGATCCACCATCGTACGTTACTGTTATATGGTACCACCTGTTATCGTCAATTGTTTCAACATATTGAAAACCAAACCCATCTACACTCATCACCCATTTAGATGTATTTAACCACATATACAGATAAGAATAGGTTCCAGTGTTTGTTCCCACCGTAAATGCACACCTCGGGGTCGTATCAGCACCATTGATCCAATAGGACTGTGTATGTGCGTACGCACCGGAAGCACCATTCAGCGTTGCCTTTATATAATTAGAGGAAGAACTTGGGAAACCAGTAAACGCCTTATCCGGTGCGGAGTATTTAGCATCACCATTAAATGTCCCATGATTCCCCTTCCCCGAGATATCTGTGGGTAAGGAATTGACGGTGGTATCGAAATCCACCACCAACTTCTCGGGTCTCGGGGTTTCCGTATCCACGTCGTACCGCGAAATGCGGGGAACATCGAGGGACCTTCCTAGAGTCAGCGAACCCTTATCGAGGGTCGTGGGGCCGGGGGTGCCGAAGAATCTCAGATGTCCCATATTTACAACACCACCATTATCACTTCCATTACCACCTAAATGTGTAATAATAAGGCGTATATGTTTATATGGTTTAGTAGCGTTTATAGTAAGATTGGCAGAATATGGAGCTGTTCCCGAGTATACAATTCCCGAATGACTGGAAAGTATTTCATATTCAGTACCATCGTTAGACCCCACAAAAATACACTTAGATGGCATTCGAGTTAAATACACATCAGTCGTCAATCCTTCACGTGGATTCATCTTCATCGATTTAACCATTATTTCGTATGGGCATTTTAAGTCTACAAATTCACCACGTATTTCAGATCCACCTACAATTTTAGTTTTAACCTCATGTGTTTGTCCATTAAACGCAAACGGTGTTGTAGAATCATAATTTCTATCCTTACCGTGAAAGGCGGTACTTTCACTTTCATCAAATACTTTCCACCACGGCCAACCAGCTAGATACACACTATCGGTAGGAACTTCACCATATGCACAAAACACACCATGCCCCGGAATCAAGGTCTCGTATCCATCCATAGGACCCGGAGGATACTCTTGGATTCGCTCATCTCCCGCGAGTTCCAATTGGCCCGAGGGTTCGGTGACCCCCACACCCAAGTGGCCCTTGTACAGGGTCACTTGGGACTTGGACCCCAAGAAATAGTCTTTTTGGTAGTCGTACAACTCTTGGACCTGCCCAGCATTGAGGGCCTTCGAGAAGAGACGGAAGTTCGCGATGGAGCCGTTGAAATGTGTACTGCCTATAGCTGTAGAACTTCCTAATGTAACAAATGCACCACTTTGAAAACTTATAGGATCCCCAGCAGTTGTTTCCCAACCTGAAAATTGATTATTGTGACCAATGTCATCAAATTTTTTACCATTAACGTATAATGATTTATTTTTCGGTGTAGCACCGCCGCCAACGTATGACCCAGTTATATGATACCACGTGTTAGACGTGATTCCTGTAAGAGGGTAATCAATATCATTTGCGTAACTCGCCCATCTTATGCGATCCGATCTAAATTCGATAGAACTATTTTGTGAAGCTGCGTGTGTTGTGCGACCTATGTGCATCACGTACGTAGACGGGTGATTCATTACGTTATCTTTTATCCAAAATGAAAACGTGTGTGGTTGATCACCCGTAAACCCTAACGCACTTGATGTTATATTTTGAGAAGAACTTCCATCAAATGTAAACGCTTTATAAGTCGTATCAAAGCCAACACCACCGTTTAAGGTTCCGTTATTCGCTGGCAAAGCCAGATCATTCACCGTCGTCCCGGACGTGTAGTCTTGCCCATCATAGTAGACCTCCAACTGGGTCCCCGTGGTCGCCGGCACGTTGTACACGGACTTTAGGGCAGTGTCTAGGGAGCCACTGCCTTCTTCGTGGCCGTAGAGTTCGAGTTCACCTATAGCACAATACGTGGCACCACCTGATGAAACAGTAATCTTTTCAACAAAAAAGGCGTACTCGTTATATGTATTAGAATCATTGACATGTAGACGTAATCCACCTAACCCAGTGAAGCTCAAATTTTGAAATTGTTTCATATTTGTCCACGTTGTCCCATCATTAGAACCAAATATCCGTAAATCTTTTGGTGGATTAGAATACGCCGCTCCCCGAGAAAATATATGGAAATTATCGAGTTTTATAGCGTTTGGTAGTTTAAGTGCGCAATACTCACCCCTGTAAGAAGTTCCCGGAAAAGTATTTGAAGTTCCGGTTGGGTCTCCACTACCATCAAATGTAGAACTAGCTGATATCCAGTTTGTTGTACCAGTCGAAATTACATTATCAAATGCCTTATAATATTCATAATTACCAGTCGCATCAAGGCGTGTAGAACCACTCACAACGTACCCTTTATCAGAATTCGCCGTCATAACCACCTCCGGGTACTTCCGCAGGGGTCGATCGTGGGGTCCCGTGTATTCGGTGACCACGTTGGAGTCCGATCGAATCGTGGTGACGTGTAAATTACCCGTGATGGTCGCTTCTTTCGATGCGATTAAATGTTCGGAAATTGTGAGTGTATCCGCCACCGTAGCATTTGCGCTCACCGTTAAATCAGTCGAAACCGTCGTATTTCCGGACACCACGAGATCCCGGCCGATCTGAGCGTTCGCGGTCGTCACGAAACCCGTTATCGCGTTAGAAAATTGAATGGTATTCGAGGTAACGTTCCCCGTGTCGGAAACACTCTGGAGACCGTGGGCGGTCTCTACATTTATTCCACCAATATTCATCGCCTGTGCATACACGTTTCCCGAAACCACCCGAAGGTGGGAGTCCTTGATGTTCAGGTACGTATTCAAATTATTGATAGACATCTAATATAACGTAAGAAATGATTTACGTGTTATTAGGTGTGATCACCCACAATGGTACGTGCACCCCACGAAGGCTGCTATGTGGACTGTGTTTGCTTCATCTGTTTGGGAACCGTCAGCTGTGAGAAAACGCCGCTCGTATGGTTCCTCGGTTGCACCCGTTTTGTCCTCAAATTGAAGTTGACCGTTTTCGTCGAGGACATTTCCACCTCTTTGAATTTGATAATACGTGGTGATTTCATCTTCTACATTTGAATATCGATCGTATTCCACGAGTTGGTTCCAGGCATCCTCTGTAATTATTCGGGTACCAGTCTCTTCACGTTTAATAGTTTGAACGGCAACATTGGATGCGGTAAAGTCACAATCCATAGTTATCTTGGCGACCGTGAAATTGTGTAAAACATCGTCATCCTGCTTTTGACCGTACCCTGCAACATTAGAGGTCGTTATGTAGTCGCCCGACTCCAGGGGTCCATTGGTATCCACCACCCATATGGCACCTTCACCCACGGAGTTCACTACGGCACGGTTATCACCGGCAATCTTTATAGATTCGGAAACGAGTCCTCCAGTTATTTCTGTTCTATACGCTGTATTTGATTCTTCCATTTTAGAAACAACCCCGAAACATGCTTTATCTTGAGCCACATTTGAAAGGGAGACGATGGGAAGAGATTCATCTATGGTAATCGCACTTTTACCGATAGCCAATCCATTCAGTTTGACAAATTGATTCTTTTTTGCCGAAACGACGAGACCCTTTTCCATAGACTCATCTGGGAAACATATATGTTGCCCGGTGAACGTTTGTACAGAGGATGACTCGGCATAAATAAGGTCTCGTACATCCAGTGCAGACCGAGGCGCCTGACCATTACCCAAATTGATACCCACTAGGGTGTTTTGGAAATTCGTGACGTGGTATGAATCGCCTCTACCCATATCGTAGAGGGTCTTGACGTCTCCCGCCGTGAGGGCCGTGTCGTAAAGCGTGGGTTTTGAAATTTGACCATTGAAATAATAATTACTTCTTCCAATATCTTCACCCACAGCAAAACTCGGTGAAACAAGTCCGAGTACACCTCCATCGGTAGTGTCCGAGTCCCAACTGGTGATTTGTTCTCCATTCAGATACATTAACATCGTGCTCTGAGATGTGCCACCGCCGAGATATACGGCAACTGCGTGATACCATAAACCCACATGTATAACATTCGATTTGGAAAGGTCGTTTGACCATTGCCAGAATTGAAGAGCGTTACCGTTTACACGAATAGCTGAAAACCGTCTATCTGTTGTAGTGCCGTTTTTTTCACCTAAACAAGTTACGAATTGTAAATTAGTCGCATTGGTTTTAAACCATGCAGACATACTATGGGGACGTGCACCGGCCATTGATGGTGAAATCACACCAGTATCCACGTAATCACCCGACCCATCAAACACAAATGCCTTATCACCTATGCTATAATACGCATTTCCTCTCAGTGTTCCATCATTCCCCATCTCCGAAGTGTCGTTGACCGTAGTCAAATCTGTGGGGTTCGTGGACGTGTCAAATTCCAATACTAATTTATGACGCTTAGGCACGACGTGACGTGTATTCGTCACTGATGGACCTATGGAAGGTACCGTGAGGTTCTTGGTGAGTGTCAGTTGGCCATCGTGGAGGACGGATTGTTTCGGGGGTAATTGTTCGCGGTATCCGAAGAATTTGATTTCGTTGACCTCTGGTCGGTCGCCATTGTTAACTTCGGTAACCACTAATCGTAAGTATTTATGATACTTATTGTTACCCGATACATTATAATAACGATACTGAAGTGTGGTCTGACTCGGTTGGTTTGTAACCGTTTGAATTGTATCCCATGTGTTTCCATCATTGGAACCAACTAAAATTGCACTTTTAAGGTGTCTACTTTGTTGAGAGGTGCGTGCTTGTATAGCCCATTTCTCAAGTAAAATTTTATACGGTAATTCTAATTGTACCCAAGGACCTGCTCCTATACCGTTTGTTATGGTCGTTAATCCAGCGCCCGTGAGTGCACCACTCGAGAATGTTACATCACCTGTCCACTCTTCTTCATTTTTATCAAATGCACTGAACGCAGATCCATTACCCGTTGTTGTATAGTCACTACTCGCACTCGCACAAAACACCCCATGTCCCTCTATATGGGTCTTGTAGCCGGCTAAAGGTTTCGGTGGGAACTCTTGGAGTCCATACGTCGTCGGATCGGGTTCATCCGCGACACTCAAGGATCCTTGGGGTGCATCCGTGCCTATCCCTAATTTTCCTTGTTGAAGAACCATCTGCGGTTTCGCGCGCCCAAACTCCTCCTTTTGGGCGTTCCATATTTCGTTCACTTGGTCCTCCCCAATAAACTTATCGTAGACCCTAAAGTTGGCGACCTTATCGATGTTCCCACCACCGATCTGGAGGGGGACTGACCCTTCTTCTGTGCCGTAGTATCTTAACTCGTAGGTTTGAGCACCGGCATGCCCCGATGTAGCTTGCAATATTACATAGGCGTGATATTTATAGTAATACGTTGGTGATGGTATCGTAACCGTGTTTGTATCTTGTGCGGGTAACGTCAACGTGTCATCATTCAGAAGTCTCCAACCAGTTTGTGTCTTTGTGTTACTTCCCAAAATAGCAACTTTTGTTGGACGACGACCTGCATATGTAGCCACAACATCCACTTTGGTAATTTTTAATTTATGTGGGGTTTCTAAAATTACAAATTCACCCGTTTTAGTGACACTTCCACTTGGAACAGTAACTATTAAAGGACCTGGGTCAGGTAGATTATTTCCGGAATGTGTTCCCCCAGTCGTCCCAACAGTGTATTCTTGTTTTACTTTCCAGAATGTAGATGTATCCCCATCAAAAACTTTCCATGGCTGCTGATCTTCACTCCCAGTTGGATATTTACCACTTGATGTTACGACATATCCTCTTTGAGCCGTGTCATCAGATCCCGATTGACCAGTCATCACAATGTGCGGATACTTGAGAACGTTGGTGGGATCGGGAAGGCGGACCAGGTCGTTCTCGCGGTGGCCGTAGAATTTGATTTCAGCTATAGCGACGAAAGATGTGTTCGATCTCAATTTCCTAGTCACCAACCCGAAATATTTGTAACACGTATCATACACATCCATACTAAATGTATGACCCGTTTCTACATGAGACGATGTTATAGAAGCACCTGTTTTTGTTAAAACGGGAGACCAATTTACATTGTCATTTGAACCATATACGATAAAATCTCTAGGAGCCTTATTATCGTGTTGATATCGAGGATAGATAGTTATGTAATCAAGTTTAAATTTATGTGGCATTTCTATTTTTATCCATTCGCCATCGTGTGCACCGGTTCCTAAATTTCTGGGTGGTGATTTACTATATAAACCATCGACTCCGTTATAATTTGTTGCATTTTCTGATAACCACGTATCACTGCCATTTGTATTTCCGTTGTTGTGCCAAATATTATTGAATGCCTCCCAAGCGGGATAACTTCCTTCGGCGTATGAACTACTCGCACTCACCACATACCCACCCTGTGAGTACGCCGTCATCGCGAAGGGTGGGTAGTCCCCGAAGGTATCTTCGGCTTGGTCTTCGGCCACCTTACGTCCATCGAGGTAGGTCACCTTGGAGCCACCTTCACCTTGGTACGCGTAGGTCAGGTTGTGCCACGTGTTCGATTGGAGATCGAGGTTTTGGGAATTCAACTTCTCTTGATCCGAAATGGAAAAAACACACGTATTGGATACATTCGCTTCCAAGTTTGAGGAATTGAACCATACGGAGACCGCGTGGGGTTGGTCACCTTCCAGGAACGTATTGGCCTCCACGGAAAGGTTAGAGGTTAGGGTTCCGTTAAGGGTCCAATATTTATTAGGTGATGTCATAGTCGCTTGGTTCCCCGAAGGGTCGGGACCACCCGAAATGTGGTTCGTTCCTACCCCCGTCGCACCATCGACGAGGACTTGGACACCCGTTAATTGTGGGTTATTAAACCGGGACTTAAAGGTCGTATCGACTGAATGGTCACCTGTGGGCGGGTCTTCTTCGTAGCCGTATATTTCCAATTCACCTAATGTCCCAGACGTTTGTGCACCGGCAGAGTTTGTTCTAGTAATTTTTGTCACGAGAATAGCGAAGTATTTGTAATATATACCCGTATCAAAGTTGTATGATTTTGCAGCGTTCGTCCAATTATCTATACCTGTTTGTTCGGTGAGTAAAGTCCACGAGCTCCCGGTTATACTCGCGTATATCTTAAAATCTTTCGGAGATTGTCCGTCAAAATCTCGTCTATACAAGTTTATGGAAGCGGGTTTGATTTTATTAGGTACTTCTATTTTCAGCCATTCTCCGGGTATACTCTCGAATAATTGTGTTCCTCCACTATACGTACCATCTGAATTTGAAAAACTACCAGACTGCCAATGGAAGAAATCATTTGGTACACCATTAAATGCCTTAAATGCACGGTGTGTACTGTATGTCGTACTCACCGTCACCGTATACCCTGCTTGAACGTATGTATTCGTAGAGTCATTAGAGTCAAACTTCCCACTCTCAAAAGCAATCTCCGGGTACTTTTTTAAGGTCGGTGCGACCCGTCCGTGCGGACCCGAAACGTCCGTGATCACGTTAGAATTATGCTGGATGCCTTTCGTCTGGATCCGTCCTGTGGTCGTATCGACCATGGTATTCGATGAACCGACGAATGTGACCACGTTCGCATAGCGAATCTCGAGGTTTCCTATCGTCTGTTCCAGCGACATATCTATTATGAAGGGAGGTTTTTTTAAACGGCCAAAAGCCAACGGCTTTTGTTTGATACGAGTGGCTTCGCACTTGGAACTTGGGTTCTTGCAAAGTGGGACTCGATTCACTTTGGAGGAAATTGTTTATTGAGGGGCGACGGGCCAAACGGGATTCTCTGGATCTTCCGCGAGTGAAGGAAGGTCGCGAAGAGCTTGGCGGTACACTTTCCATTCATCGATCTTTTCTTGCGAAAGAGGAGTGTCTGGAACAAGAACCCAATCACACTCTGCGAGACGTTTGTTCCGCTTGGTGCGGAGTTCTTTGAGGGGTTGGGCTGCCAAGTGTTCATCCCATTTCTCTGTTAATTCTTCGAGGGTTGGTTTTGTGATAGTGTTGTCTTCGTACCATCTTAAGGTTTTGTAATCGTTATTATCTATATAAAATCCCTGACCCGAATAGTACGTTGCTATGACGAAACCTATATCCGTCATATCTAATTTTATAGGAGATATTTATTGACACACTTCTTGCGCTGTTATTGAACTTACACATCGTCCCCAATATCCCATACCGCTATGACCTGCGGCCGACGTATCTACAAAACCTCTATTTATACACACATTGTAAACGCTATGATTTGTCCAACCTTGAACCGTGTATGTGATCGAACCTAAACCACCCGCATTGTCTAGGTGTTTGAATGGATACCCGTTAACTTCGGTATCCGTGTTCGTCCCCGCGTAAGTACTCGTCGCAGCACCTCCGCCAGGGGATTGGGTCCAACCCCCGGACCCCTGATCCGACCAAAAATATGAAGTACTTGATCCCTGTACTCTTTTTACTCTTAAATATACACGTCCTTTACCACCCATATTTACATCATAAGAAACCAATATTTTACTGTTAGCAAATTTAGGAGTTATAGTCACAGATAATCCACTAATATCCGTCACGGATGTACCCGCAAAGATACTCGTATCCGTTTTCGAAGAACTTACGGTTTGTATGGTCAATCCGGATACTTGAATATCACCACTCACCGTCAATTCACCACCCACTTCAATGTTCGCAGTCGTCACGAACCCCGTCGTCGCATTCGTAAATTGGACGGTATTAGACGTCACATTTCCAGTGTCTGTCACCACCTGCAAATTCGATGCTGAAGAAATACCGGTTATATTACTCCCATCACCGTACAAATACCCAGCAACAACATTCCCAGTTATGAGTGCATCCCCCACCACATGTAAATTAGACGTGGGTCCACCGACACCCACACCCACACCGAGGCTTCCTGTGGTTGTGTCGATCACCGTATTTGATGAAGCCCCGACGAAGGTCACCTTATCGACACTCTTGAAATCGAGCGTGCCTTGGGGTGTAGCGATGGGCATCGTATCTATTATTGGGGGAGGTTTTTTTAAACGAAAAAGTCCGGAGGACGGGACAAGTGCTTCGCACTTGGAACTTGGGTTCTTGCAAAGTGGGACTCGGTCCACTTTGGAGGAAAATTGTTTATTGAGGGGCGACGGGCCAAACCGGGTTAGTTGGATCTTCGGTCGCTGTGGGGAGATCGCGGAGAGTTTGGCGGTAATCCAGCCACTCTTGTTTCTTTTCGGGGGTAGGATGAGGATAATCGACGGTCATGTACTTATCAGACTGGTCGAGGAGGGTGTTCCGCTCGGTGCGAAGTTCATTAAGTTTTTTAGTATCGAGAACTGTGGGCCAGGCGTTTTCTAGTTCTTCTAAAGTTGGTTTAGGAACACTATTTACAGTTTCCCATACTAAAGTGTCATAATCGTTATTCGTCAAATTCCACTGTTGTTCGGGATAACGATCGACTAAAATTGACGCTATATCCATTACATATGTAGTAGAAATTTATCACTGTTGAATTTCGATGAGAGTGAGTGTAGACACAGCCGTCAAACGATTTGCATCGTTTGTTGAAGAAGTATAATTAATCCACCAATCGTTATAATTAGCTGCTGTTAATGCACGATTTCTAACTTCAATTGTATACTCGATTGGTTCGGTCCCTATATTTGTATCGTCTAAATAACTGAAACCAATATTCTTCAGGGAATATATTCCTCGGTTGTAACTGCCGAAGCATCCAAACGATGTTTTAGATGCACTTCCTACACTGCCTTCTTGTTTCACGAGAACCGTTCCGTCTTTTTTTACGTTACCTTGAAAATAAGCATCGTTTGAACCAGACCAAAACAAGTTTAAGAGAACCAGTATTTTACTACCAGTTCTTTTAGGTGTTATGCTAGTTGTCAGCCCGGATAACGTAGCGAATGAAGTTCCAGTTCCGGATGCGGTTCCGTTAAATGTGGTGCTCTGGACTTGTATAATACCTCGACCAAATATATCCCCCCGCACATCCAACATTGCCCTCGGCTCTGAAGTTCCGATCCCCAAACGCCCCGCCTTTAGGGTCATGGACAAGTCCCCGTGTCCAAAGTCTTCCTTCTGGTAGGCGTAGAGTTGGTAGATCTCATCGGAGGTCAGGGCCCGGTTGAAGAGGCGGAAGTTGGTGATGGAACCGTCGAAATGATTCGCTCCGTTATGGTTACGACCAATCCATAAAGCAGAATCGGCAGGTAAGGTTAATGTTCCCGTTCCCACCCCGCCATATTGTTGAGCTTCTACACCGTCAATAAGTACTTGATACGCCGTTGATGTCGATCCAGCTTGACCCCCATTATACGTATATACGACATGATGCCATTTACCAGCCGAGAGTGGAGAGGTAAATCGAAATTGTACATTACTGCCAGATATTCCCATCGTTACGGTTTCACCACCCGTCGCGAACGTAAAAGATTGACGAATAGCAGTACCGTCCGCGTCACCAATCCATGATACTTCTTGAGCACTATCGAAATCCGTAAATTTGACCCACGCGACAACGGAATGTACCCACGCACCCGATGGATTGGTCAAATCGTTAATTTTTATATAACTGTCCGTCCCGTTAAACACAAATGCATCGTCGGCCACTGTTATGTTATTCGTTGAACTACTGTTTATAGCCGAACCCAGACTAGACGGTTTGAGATCATTCACCGTCGTCACGGCTCCAGTGTCCAACCCCTTCGCATCATAGTAGACCTCCAACCAATCCGTGTTGGGAACATTTGGGTATGACTTTACGGTCACATCAGTCCCGTGAGCTTCGGGGTCATATTCGGGGGTGCCGAAGAGTTCCCATTCACTGAACGATGCGAGAGTACCGGTGGGTGAACCATGATTATCGGTAATTACTAATACAAAATAGTTATAAGCAGTTGTGGAATTTATACCATCAAAAGTTACGATAGACGTATCCGAACCAGGGAGTCCAGAATTAATTGTATACACTTTGCCCCATGACGACCCATCGTTGGAACCCCAAATAGCCCCATTTTTTACAAATTCTGACCTACCATAGCTTACTGGATTACCACCTGATGTCGGTGAATACCTAGGTTGAAGTCTAACAGCCTCTAAACGTATTTTTTCCGGAAGTATTATTTGAAGCCAATCACCCCGATCAGATGTAGAGATGGTTTGTGATCCGCTTGAAAAATCAACCCAGGTTCCGGTAAATGAACCATCGGAGGTACTATACGTACCCGTTCCACGCCATCCATTTCCCTCTGCATACGCATTATTAAAAACTTTCCAGGCTGCACGACTAGAACTTTCTTGTGTACTCGAGGTCGCCGTATACCCATTATTCAAAGCGTTTTGGGTTAAAGCCACCTTCGGATACTTAATAAGCTTTTTCGACCGGGGAAACTCTACAACAACATTCGAATTTAAGTTAATGAACGCCGTATTATCCGTATTCTTGATAAGATCTACATTGGATTCAATCGTCGTGATACCTGTGAGTAAACTCCCATCCCCTATGAATTTAGAGGCTTCTACGTTCCCCGTCGCCACAATCCCCGTCGTCGCATTCGTAAACTGAACGGTATTAGACGTCACATTTCCAAGGTTTACAGTTTGTTCGAGTGCAGCCGTGGCCGTGACCAATTCCACTGACCCGAGCATTAAAGTCCCACCTACGTTAAGGTTAGACGACGTAGTCACACCCGTCGTAACATTCGTGAAATTTACCGTCCCGGGAACATCGGACGCTGGAGGCGCGAACTCAATCGCACCGAGTTTCATGACGTCCGTCTGGATGTTTCCCGAAACTTTGAGGTGCGCATTATTGATGTTAAGAACTGAGTTCTCATTCGTCACGTAATACGACATATCTACTATTTGGGGAGGTTTTTTTAAACTGGGGAAACCCGAAGGGTTTCGTCTGTTTGATACGGGAGCACTTGGAACTCTTTTTCTTGCAAAGTGGGAGGCACTTTGGAGGAAAAGTCAATTGCTTAGGCAGTTGGAATAGACGGCCAAACCGGGTTAGTTGGATCTTCTGTCGCTGTGGGGAGATCGCGGAGAGTTTGGCGGTAGTCCAACCACCCCTGCTCAATTTCGGGTGTGAGGTGTGGATAATCAGGTACACTATACTTATCCGAATGTTTGAGTAATCGATCACGTTTTAATCTTAAATCTTCCCAACTTTGTTCAACGATCATTTCCTGAATTTTTTCCAGTATTTCGTCTAATGTAGGTATAACACCATCTTCACATGTTATATTTTCGTATACATTATTTTTTACGTGCCACGATTTAGTTGGATCAATGGCTACCAACGCCTGGCAAATCGTGATCGGTGGTCGATTCATATACTTATACTCAGATATAATATCCTCTCGTCACGACGTATACCCATGAAGTAGAGGTGCCCGATTCACCTCCGATGATATGGTACACCGTATTTCCGGTATCGAGTGGAATTATTACTGACGAGAACCACTTACCATAATAATATTCAAAATTATCTGTATCACCCCTCATGTCTAAAAATGTAGTCTGCCTGTTTAATGTAAAAATACTAGATGGCTGTACACCGGCTCCACTTGTCCATGTAGCCTGATAATTATAATTTTTACCCAAACTATGTCCCACATGATCGACGTTGTTGGTTTTAGGCATGAATACTTCGGCTAAAACAGCTTTACAATTTGCTGGAAGTTCTGACGAAGCATAGGTGATGCGTAGTGTAGTATTTGAACTCGTCCAAGACCATTCATCGATTATAGGTGTGTCTAGAAGATATAAAATGCCTCCGTCACTATGATTCGCGCCAGACGTTGGTCCACTAACGGAAAATGTACCATTGACCTCCAATTTTTGTTGCGGATTCGTCGTCCCGATACCGACCCTAGAGTTGACGGTATCCACAAAGAGGTTCGCCGTACCCACCTCCACGTTCCCACTCACAGTGAGTTCCCCACCCACCTCAACGTTCGCAGTCGTCACGAACCCTGTCGTCGCATTAGAAAATTGAACGGTATTAGACGTTACATTTGCACCAGGCCCAGAATCTGTTATCGCTTGAAGGGTTGAGGAAATACCTGTTATATTACTCCCATCACCGTACAAATACCCGGCAGTAACATTCCCGGTCGCGACAACATTCCCACTGGCCACCAAAGAAGTCGTAGGATTCGTAAACTCGAGCGTCACAGGCGTTGTATTTCCCAAAGCCGTCACAGCCTCGAGATCATGCCGCGCGACCACATTTACGGTACCCATGGTTAATACACCGCCGACGGCGATATTACTAGAGACGTATGCGTTTCCGGTGACGTATAAATTTGAGCTGGGGTGGTCTGTTCCCGTGACGCCTATCCCTAGACTCGTAGAGGTCGTGTCGAACATGATATTCGAAGTCGTACCGACGAACGTCGCTCTATTCGTCCCCTGAAACTTAAGATGACCGTTCGCGGACATATCTATTATTTGTAGAGATTTAAAAGAATGACGTTATACATGCATATGACCGAGTGGATTGAAGGTATCATAAAACACGCTGAAACCGAACTAGGCCTCCTAGGCCTCGACCAAACGAACCTAGGTCCTTTGATCGTAGACTTTATCAAGAATCTTCAACAAACGCTGGGGAACCAGCCGACCGCTATGAAATCTGTCCTGAAAACAACTGCGAATCTCGTAGACGGGAAACCCGTTGCCCCCATAACCGAAACAGATTTTGTAGATGATAAGTGTACGAGGTGTTCATACATTTACAAATCCGAAGATGGAAAATATTATAACGACCAAGCGGTCGTGTTTAAGAAAAGCTACGATGACCCGAGTTCGCAATACATGTACCAGGGTCAACAAAGATCGAAACAGGAGATTACTCTACCCTATGTCTTACGCGAGGAGATTGTCCTCATCCCATGAAACTTAAGATGACCACTGGTGGACATATCTACTATTTGGGGAGGTTTTTTCTTGCAAAGTGGGTTGCACTTTGGAGGAAAATTGTTTATTGGGGTGGGGTGGGCCACTCAACACTTTTGAGTTCACCATTTTCTTCGTAAATAGGTCTACAAGTCAATGGAAAGTCACGGAGCTTTTCGCGATACTCCAACCAGAGTGATTTTTGTTGGGGGTCCAATGGAAAGTCTGCCATTATATATTTATCCGTCTGTGTGAGAAGAAGGTTTCTTTGTTTTCTAATATTTTCATAAATTTCATTATATAGTTTCATTCTGCGGTCATGTTCAATCAATTCATCACCCACAAGAATCACAGTTTCATTCATATACTGTATATATTGATTTAATTCCAAATAAAAACCACACCCGATGCACCTCGACCAGTAGATCCACGAGTACCTGCATTATATCCGACACTCCCACCCCCTGCACCAAATCCAACACCAGGTTGACCAGGTAAATGAGAACCGGCGGTGTGCAGCACCCCCGCCAGTGCTACGTCGGCGACGGTAATACCAGGGAAAGTAATCACAATCCCACCACCGCCACCGCCACCTTGGTGGGAACCACTCGAAGCAGCACCACCGCTACCAGAAGTCACGGACGTACCGCTCGGGTATGCAGTAGCCAACGCGGTAGCAAGGTTATTTCTGGCCAAGGTGTGGGCGGATGTGGTCATACCAGTACCTGGGGCATAAGTATTACCAGCAGCCCCATCAGACCCCCCACTACCACCAGCACCACCAAAACCAATACTACCACCACCACCACCACCGGAAGAGCCGTCAGCTTCACCGACGACGTACCCTCCACCTTTCCCACCAAGGGCGTGGCCCGTCCCGGGAGCCGACGAGTGGCCGTATACCGGTGAGGACACGTTCCCGTTGAATCCTTTTATATTAGAGTTCTGAACTGCACTTTGTGTTGACGCAGGAGCTACTCTAATAACAGTGTTACCAGCAGGACGAGCCGTGGAAGAATACGAGATATAACCAGCACCACCACCGGTGTAATGAGAACCACCACCAGAACCACCACCACCCATCACCCAAAAATTCATAGTAAAGGCGGGCATAGTAATAGTAGTCGAACCTGTAGTAGTAAACCCCTTTATAAATGATGATAATGTGGTCGAACTATCGAGACCGTTTATCCGGACTGTATATGGAAAATTTTCAAGTGGGAGAGCTGGTAAAGTTATCGTAGCACTGGTGGTGGAGGTCACACTTAAAGACGTTCCATTATACGTTGTATTATCCGCACCTTTAAACTGAACACTCATCGTACCTACAAAATTTGTACCGGTGAGGGACATAACTTGTCCGGCGTAGTCAGCATGAACTCGGGAGAAACCAGAAAATGAACTAATTATAGGGTCATTGCCGGTGTACTGGTAATTTTGGAGACTACTTTGATTCCCAGTGTCGGTTGCTTGTACCGTGAAATTAAACGTCCCCGGCTCGAGGGTCAATGTACCGGATGTGGTTGATGAACCAGGACTCGGTAACGAAATACCTGTTGGTAAGGTACCACTCGACAACGTATACGTAAGCTGGGTGTCAGAGTCCTGGTCATCTTCAAAATCAATACCCAAATTATACGTCAAAGATGTACCCGCGCTTTGACCTGGTATTATCACCGTGCTTCCGGTAGCTACAGGTGGTGCGTTCATGAGGGATCCCCAAGCAGTCCCATTATAATACCGAATACTTGATGAAGTTGTGTGGAAATAAATATCACCTGTTACCCCCGATGAGGGGTCACCTACAAGTCGTGGTAAATTTAACATTCCACTGACCGTTAACTCCCCACCCACCTCCACATTCGCAGTCGTCACTAATCCCGTCGTCGCATTCGTAAATTGGACGGTATTAGACGTCACATTTCCAGTGTCTGTCACCACCTGTAAATTCGATGCTGAAGAAATACCAGAAATATTACTCCCATCACCGTACAAATAACCAGCAACAACATTCCCACCCACCTCCACATTCCCACTGGCGACTAAAGAAGTCGTAGGATTCGTAAACTCTATGGTTAAAGGTGTCGTATTCCCCGTGGCCGTCACAGCCTCGAGAGAATGCTGCGCTTCCACGTTGACCGTTCCCATGATGAGCGTTCCACCGAGTTCCAGGTTTGTACTCACGTATGAATTACCTACGACATGAAGATTCGCGTCTGGGGAATCTACCCCCACACCGATCTTTCCTGTGAGTGTATCGATCACGGCGTTCGAGGCATTACCGACCCCCTTAAACGTAATTTTGTCTACATCCGTGAAGACCAATTGTCCGTTGGTAGACATATCTATTATTTAGGGAGGTTTTTTTAAACTGGGAAAAGTCCGGAGGACGGGACAAGTGCTTCGAACTTGGAACTTGGGTTCTTGCAAAGTGGGTTGCACTTTGGAGGAAATTTTAATTGTCATATCATGTGGGTGTTATTAATCGTATAGACATATGAGAATGGGCGTTGCCGGCAGAACCGTACCACACTTGGTTTGACCTATTAACAATACCAATTGTATCACCCGCGTTAAGTTCAATATAATGATGAGATGTTGCTTGCACGTAGCGACTTCCATTTGCAGTCGTCGACCATCCTCTACGTTGAATACTCAACGATACATCGTTTACTATCCATTCATGATCTCCGTCATAATCGGGTCCATTATTTGTAAGGAGGTCCGCGTGACATTCGTATAAACCTTTTACGGGACATGAAAAAACTTTTGTGTTATGAATACCGGGTGGGTTTTCGTAAAGTATAGTATCAAATGGTATATAACTAGCATCTGGGTTGGTTCCGTCGAAGTTGGAAACAGATGCTCGACCCGCGGAGGAGTGAGTATCACTATTAATGGAACGATGCGAAATTATTAAAGAAAATTGTATATTCCCCCGCACATCCAACATCGCCCGAGGCTCCGAAGTTCCAATCCCCAAACGCCCAGCCTTGAGGGTCATGGAGAGGTCCCCGTACCCGAAATACTCCTTCTGGTAGGCATAGAGTTGGTAGATCTCGTCTGTAGTCAGAATTCGGTTGAAGAGGCGGAAATTAGCAATTTTACCTTCAAGTTGGTATTCTAGTCCGTTGGCTGTCAAATACCGCCCGCCTATATTTAAATTATTAGTTCCAGTTATTGTGAGGTCAGCGGTTGGATTCAACGATGCCGACCCCCCTCTAGGTGAAAGTTTCACATTGTCTATATACACCTCACAGTCTTCAAGACCCGTACCCTTGAATACTACCGTCATGTGAACCCATTTACCGGGTTGAAACGTGTAATTAACGCCAAACTTCGCTCCCGAGGTTTCTAAACTAAAATAGTTGTCAGCGTGCACATATATCGCAAAATTATTACCCAACGACAACCCTGAAGCTGGTCCCAAATAATATACAGCTTCCCACGTAGAGGGGTTATCAAACATTATCCACATAGATGCAGTATGATAAGTCAGGGTTGCGTTTACGGATGTCGAAATATAATCACCCGTTCCGTCCAAAACAAATGCCCCGCCTGATATCTGTGGGTTACCATATGCTGTTCCGTTATTGGTCGTACCTCCTAGACCTGATATAGCACCAGATGCAGTAGAGAGAGCCGCATTCTCCAACCCCTTCGCATCATAGTAGACCTCCAACCAATCCGTGTTGGGAACGTTGGCCACAGACTTTATGGTCACATCCGTCCCGTGAGCTTCGGGGTCGTATTCGGGGACGCCCCAAAATTCGAGTTCCTGACAAGAAGCATATCTGGATAAGGAATTTCCAGAACCACTCGCCGTTTCGGTCCATACAAATCTAAAATATTGATAATTATCAACCTCTTTGT